>Ga0302314_10000747_pt1 | contig 60640 bp, 39 predicted proteins | sample III_Palsa_N2_3_FD_200533 | JGI IMG/M metagenome (GOLD analysis project Ga0302314, IMG submission 200533) | Peat permafrost microbial communities from Stordalen Mire near Abisko, Sweden - III_Palsa_N2_3 | ecosystem: Environmental > Terrestrial > Soil > Palsa > Peat permafrost | place: Sweden...
CGGCGCGCGCCGCCGCCCAGGCGGGTGCGCGCGTGCTGCTGGTCGAACAGGATTTCGCGCTCGGTGGGAGCCTCCTCGGTGCTCGGACAGACTCAGTCCTCGAGCCGTGGCGCGGTGCGCTCGAGGAAGAGCTCTCCGCCATGCCGAATGTGTCGATCGGGACGCGCACCGTGGCGCTCGGTGTCTACGACGGCAACACGCTCGCGCTGCTCGAGCGCAACGATCATGCTCAGCCCGATGCGAGCCGCGGCGTCGCACGCGAGAGTTTAATCACGCTGCGCGCGCGCGCCATCGTCTATGCGACCGGCGCCACGGAGCGGCCTCTCGTGTTTGCCGATAACGATCGCCCGGGCATCATGTTGAGCTCGGCGGTGCGGGCTTATCTCAACCGCTATGCCGTGGCTGCGGGACGGCGTGCCGTCCTCGCGACCAACAACGACAGTGCGTACGCCACGGCGCTCGACTTGGCCGCGGCCGGGGTGCCGGTCGCGGTGCTCGATGAGCGTGCGCGGCCCGGCGCCGCGGCGGCCCTGCGCGGGCCCGGCATCGAGGTGCGCGCGGGAGCCCGCGTGGTGCGCGCCCTGGGCGGTCGAGCGCTCAAGGGCGTCGAGTTCGAGGCGGGCGGCAAGACGGAGCGTCTCGATGCCGATATCCTCGGGGTATCGGGGGGCTGGTCGCCCGTGGTGCACTTGACCTCGCATACCGGGCGCAAGCCCGTCTATCACGCCGCGCTCGACAGCTTCGTGCCGGGCGGCTATGCGCCGGGTCATTACGGGGCCGGCGCGCTCACGGGATCGCTGACCCTCTCCGCGGCTCTCGCCGAGGGTCACGACGCCGGCCGTGCCGCCGCAGCGCATGCCGGATACTCACCCACCGGCGGCCGCGCTCCGGTACCACCCGCGGCCGATGAGCCCGTGGGTTTCGAGCCTTCCGCGCCGCTCGCGCCCGCGCGGCGCGGCAAGGCGTTCGTCGATTTCCAAAACGACGTCACCACCGACGACATCGCGCTCGCGCACGAGGAAGGGTACGTGTCGGTCGAGCATCTGAAGCGTTATACGACCCTCGGAATGGGGACCGACCAGGGCAAGACCAGCAACGTGAATGCCGCGCTGCGGATGGCCGCGCTGCGCGGAGTCGAGTTGCCCGCCGCGGGCACGACGACCTATCGGCCGCCCTATACACCGGTATCGATCGGTGCGCTCGCCGGGCGACACACCGGGACACGGTTCCGGCCGACCCGCCGCTCGCCTTTGCACGAGTGGCACGTTGCGAACGGCGCCGTGACGATCGAGGCGGGCCCGTGGCTGCGCCCTTGGTATTACCGTTGGGCGGGCGACAGCGCCGCCTCCGCGTACGTCGAGGAAATGCGCCTGGTGCGCGGCGGCGTCGGAATCTCCGATGTATCGACGCTCGGCAAAATCGACGTCCAGGGGCCGGACGCAGCGGAGTTCCTGAACCGTGTGTATGTGAATGGTTTCGCCAAACTACCGATCGGTAAGGCTCGCTACGGGGTCATGCTGAACGATGATGCGACCGTACTCGACGATGGTACGACGGCGCGCTTTGGCGAAACGCGCTATTTCATGACGACCACGACCGCGCAGGCAGCCGAGGTCATGAGCTGGCTCGAGTTCTTGCTGCAGACGGCATGGACGGATCTGCGCGTACAGGTAGTATCCGTCACTGATCGTTGGGCGGGCATGTCGGTCGCCGGTCCGCGAGCCCGCGCGGCCCTCGAGCTTGCCTTCCCCGATCTCGACGTCTCCGATACCGCTCTGCCGCACATGGGAGTGCGCGAAGTCGAGGTCGAGGGCGTGTCTTTGCGGCTCCTGCGGCTGAGCTTCTCGGGCGAACTCGCGTATGAGCTGTATGTCCCGGCCGACCGCGGCATCGCGCTCTGGGAACGCATGCTCGATCGGGCAGGGCCGCTCGGCCTGAAGCCCTACGGTCTCGAAGCGCTCGCATCGCTGCGCATCGAGAAGGGGCACATCGCCGGCCTCGAGCTCGATCACCGCAACACGCTCGACGATCTCGGTCTCGGCAAGATGGCTTCAGGCGCCAAATCCTACGTCGGCCGAGAGCTGCGCGAGCGTCCCGATCTGCGTGCCGCGGAGCGCTGGAGCCTCGTGGGTCTGGAATGCCTGGAGCCGCACGCGAGACTTCGGGGCGGCGCGATTCTGTTCGCGCGCGGCGAGGCGATCGCCGGCCATGGGCGCGGCTACATCACCTCGGTGATGTGGTCGACGGTCCTGGAAAAGTACATCGCGCTCGGGCTCTATCAGGGCGGACTCAAGCACGTCGGCGAGGAGATCGTCTGCGCCTATCCGTTGAAGGGCGAGACCGTGCGGGCGCGCGTCGTGCAGCCGGTCTTTGTCGACCCGGCCGGGGAGCGCTTGCATGTTTGAGAGCCGCTCGCCGCTCGCGCAGCGTCTGGCGCTGGGAGGTCGCGATGGCGCCGATGGCCGGCGCACGGTGAGTTTCACGGAGATCCGCGGTCGGCATCTCGTGCAGCTCGGCGTCTTCGGCGGCGGCGCGGATGCGATATCGCCGCTCGTTCGATCGATCACCGGCGCGGCGCTCCCGGATTCGAATTCCGAAGTGACGCAGAGCGGTTTACATCGCCTTTATCGGCTCGCCGCCGATCAGTACTGGGTCGTGTCGGTCGAGGAGGGCGTGGGTCGCGCGCTCGAGCAGACGGTGCCGCCGGACTCGGGCACGGTCACGGTGCTGTCGTGCGCCCGAGTATGTCTGCGGCTCGAAGGACGAGCGGCGTGCGAGGTGCTCGCGCATCACGTCGCGCTCGATCTCGATTTGAAAGAATTCCCGTCTGGGTGCTTTGCGCAAACAGGAATCGATCACGCGGGCCTGCTTCTCGATCGCCGTGGGCACGAGTGCTTCGAGCTGTACATGCTCAGCACCTTTGCCGCGTCGGCCTGGGACCTACTCGTCGATTCCGCGCTTTCTTACGGCTACTCGGTCGGCGTCGAATCCGCGGCGGTCGGCGGGTTGGTCCGCGGGCCGCCATAATTCTCCAGGAGTAGGTTCAATGAAATCACATACGCGGGTCGCGGTCATCGGCGGCGGGGTCGTCGGCTGCAGCGTCCTCTATCACCTTACGAAGGCGGGCTGGAAGGATGTCGTGCTGCTCGAGCGCGATCAGCTCACCTGCGGCTCGACGTGGCACGCCGCCGGCGGTTTTCACACACTGAACGGCGATCCCAGCGTCGCCAAGCTGCAGGGCTACACCATAGGACTTTACGACGAGCTCGAGCGCATTTCGGGACAATCCTGCGGCCTGCACCGCTCCGGCGGATTGCTGCTCGCCGATACGCCCGAAAGGATGGAGTGGCTCAAGATGGCGCACGGCCGCGCCCGCTACTTGGGACTCGAGACTTCGCTCCTGACGCCATCCGAGGCGAAGGAGCTGTTGCCGCTCATCGAAGAGAAATATTTCGTCGGCGCGATGCTCGACGCCGCGGACGGCAACTTAGACCCCTACGGCACGACGCAGGCCTATGCAAAATCCGCCCGCATCGGCGGCGCGGAGATCCATCTGCAGACGTGTGTCACCGCGCTTTCGCGCCGCCGCGACGGCACTTGGGATGTCGCCACGACCGCGGGCACGATCAACGCTGAGCACGTCGTCAACGCGGGCGGTCTGTGGGCGCGCGAGGTCGGCCGCATGGTCGGTATCGAGTTACCGGTGCTCGCGATGGAGCATATGTATCTGGTCACCGACGACATGCCGGAAGTCGTCGAGTTCAACCGCGCGCGGGGCCGCGAGCTACCGCACGCAATCGATTTCAAGGCCGAGATCTACATGCGCCAGGAGCACAACGGCATGGTGCTCGGCACTTACGAGAAGGCCTGCGTCCCCTGGCAACCGCGCACCACACCCTGGGAGTTCGGTTCCGAGCTATTGGCGCCGGATCTCGACCGCATCACGCCCTCGCTCGAAATCGGATTCAAGCACTTCCCGGCCATGGAGCACGCCGGCATCAAGCGCATCATCAACGGTCCATTCACCTTCTCCCCGGACGGCAATCCCTTGGTCGGGCCGGTACAAGGCCTGCCCGGAATCTGGTGCGCCTGCGCCGTCATGGCGGGCTTCAGCCAAGGCGGGGGTGTCGGCCTTGCGCTCTCGCAATGGATGGTCAACGGCGATCCCGGCTTCGATGTTTGGGCCATGGATGTGGCGCGCTACGGGGAGTGGGCGACGCGCAGCTATACGAACGAGAAGGTCCGCGAAAATTATTCACGGCGCTTCTCGATCCGCTTTCCGAACGAGGAGCTGCCGGCCGCGCGTCCGCAGCAGACGACCTCGCTGTACGACACCTTCCTCGCCGAGGGCGCCGTGATGGGCGATAGCTGGGGACTCGAGACGCCGCTCTGGTTCGCACCCTCTGGGATCGAGCCGCGCGACATCGTCTCGTTCCACCGCTCGAACGACTTCGCTCACGTCAAGGCCGAATGCCGCGGCGTGCGCGAGGCCGTCGGCGTCACCGAAATCGCGAACTTCGCCAAATACGAGATCGCGGGACCGGGCGCGGAAGGTTTCCTTGCGCGCCTCATGACCAATAGGATGCCGCGCGGCGGGCGGCTCATGCTGACGCCGATGCTGAATCCCGCCGGCAAGCTGATCGGCGACTTCACGATCGCCTGCGCGAGTCCCGAGCGATTCCTGATGTGGGGATCCTCACAGGCGCAGATCTATCACATGCGCTGGTTCGAGTCGCAGCTGCCCAAGGACGGCTCGGTGCGGCTGCGGCGCTTCGACCTCGACCTCGTGGGGCTTTCGATTGCCGGTCCGCGATCGCGCGAGCTGCTCGCGCAGCTCACCGACGAGGACGTCTCGGGCGCAGCGCTCAAGTTCATGGACCATCGTGCGATGGATATCGCGAACGTGCCCGCGATGCTCAATCGGGTGAGCTATACCGGCGATCTTGGCTACGAGATCTGGGTGCGGCCCGAATATCAGCGGCGGCTCTATGCCGAGCTGCGCGCGGCCGGGCGCCCGTTGGGCCTCATCCTGTTCGGTATGCGCGCGCTCTTGAGTCTGCGATTGGAGAAGAATTTTCCGACTTGGTACCGTGAGCTGCGGCCGATCTATGGGCCGTTCGAAGCGGGGCTCGAGCGTTTCGTCGATCTTGGCAAGCCCGATTTTATCGGGCGCGAGGCCGCGCTGCGCGAGCATGCAAGCGGCGGAGCGTTACGGCGCGTCAGCTTTGCGGTCGACGCCACCGACGCCGACGTGCTTGGCGATGAGCCGATCTGGCACGACGGCAAGGTGGTCGGATGGGTCACATCGGGCGGCTATGGCCACTGGGTCGGGCGCTCGCTTGCGCAGGGCTATGTGCCGTCCGCGTTGGGAGGCGAAACCGCCGAGCGCGCGTTCGAGATCGAGATTCTCGGCGAGCGGCGTACGGCGACCATTCTGCCCGAGCCTCTGTTCGATCCGGCCGGCGCGCGCATGCGTATGTAGCCGATCAGGCGACCTGCGGATAGCCGCGCTCGACTGCGCCGCGCTCGAGCTGCCGCACCTCGACATAGTCCTCATCGATCTCGAAATCGACGCCGGTGAGGAGCAGCGCGTCGCGCACCGCCGCGAGCGCGGGATCGGCCAGTACCAGCGCGAGCGCCGTGCGCAGCACCGGCACGATCGAGCTGTCGCTCGCGCGCGCGGTCACGTACGGCAGTCCCGGGCTCGACGGAGTCCAATCGAGGATTCGCACCGGCACCGTGAGTTCGGGATTGAAGCGGCGGATATGCGCATAGCTCACACAGTCGATCGCCGCCACGTCGGCCGCCCCTTCGGCCACCGCCCGCAGGCTCGCGAGGTGTCCGCCGGTCAACTCGACCGACGCGAAGAACCGTCCATGTTCGGCGAGCGGTGCGATGGCGGCACGCAAAAGATTCGAGCCGCTGTTCGAGTCGAGCTCGTTGACGGCACAGCGCCGACCGCGAAGGTCCGCGAGTGTCAGCGCGGTATCCTTGGTGTTTACGATGACGGCGCTTCGGTAACGGCTTGCCTCGCAGCCCGGTGCCGAATATCCCGGAACGGCGACGAGCCGCACGGCCTCGTGCCAGGTGCGCGCAAGCGGATACTGACAGGCCTGACCGAAGAGCAGCCGGGGGTCGCGCCAACTCTCGACGTGGCCGATGTCGCGAGTGAGGGCGGGCGGCACATCGGTAACGCCTGCCGCGCGCAGACGCGCGGCAATGGCCGACCAAAAGTCATCGGTCGCCGCCCGCAGCGGCGGGAAATCGTACATCGGTAACGCGGCGATCCGTCTGGCGGGCCGTCGCGAGGACATCAGCCCGCGGTGGCCGTGCCGGTCGCGGTGGCAGTCCCGTGCTTGGCGGGGGAGGGTTGCTCCAGCACGGGTGAGTGCGGCAAGGGAGGCAAGTGAGGCGAGTCAGGCGACTGAAGCGACTGAGGATGCTCGACGTCGATTACCGGACGCAAAAGATAGCGCCCCAGCACCTCGAAGTAGCCGCCCGCATAGACCATGCCGGCTGTGCGCGCCGGTGTGTCTCCGCGATCAGCTTGCAGCTGCCGCCAGGCTGCCGGCAGCCGATACCACGGAACAGCCGGCCGCGCATGGTGCACGACGTGCAAATTGTTATAGAGAAAGATGAGCGAAAGCACCGGGTTCGTCTCGACCACCGCTGTGCGGTGAGCGGGATCGGCGCTCGCGCGGTGCTCGGCAAATGAGCGCAGCAGGGTAAGCGCCTGGCCCGGGTAGACGAAGCAGGCGAGATACACGAACACATTGATCTTGCAGATGCCGACGACCCAGAGCAGCACCGTCGTGACCGCCACGCCGTGCGCTGCCCAGATCCGCCATTCCCGCCCCTCGCCCAACGCAAGGCTGCGGGCGGGGCCTGCGAGAAAAATGCCGGTTGCGATAAAGGGGCCGAGAATCAGCCGTCCAAGCAGCGTGGTATTCGCGCGGCAGAGGAATCGGACCGGGGCGCCGGCCTTCGCCAGGGCCCCCTGCGTTAAGTAAAATGACTCCGGATCGGCGAGCGGATCGGTCAGAATCCGGCCGCCGAAACGGTGATGCCACAGGTGGGTACGCCGATAGAGCGGATAGGGGATGAACAGCGAGAGCGGGACCCCGCCCAAGAGGGCGTTGAGTCGCCGGGAGGCGAAGGGGTGGCCATGGATCGTCTCGTGTTGCAGGGAGCCGTGCCAGGCGATCAGCAGCGCACCGAGCGGCAGCACCGCCCAGAGCGGCAGAGAATGAAAGTACCAGGTAACCAAGCCGAAGCCGCCGTAAATGGCGATCGCCACTGCAAGTGTCTGCGGTTCGACTCGCAGTGGCTTCGAGAGGGTCTTAACGCTGGTTTTGGCCTTCATGCCGCCGAGCAGCATATCGCAGGGGCAGGCTGTAAGAAACGGCCTACATCACATGTACGTATGCTCGATTTGCATAAGGCTAGCGGTTTATCTCATAGCGCCGTCTAGGAAGCCCTGTACCAGGTCGGCGAGGATCATCCCGCCGCGGCTGTTCAAGTGTATGCCGTCACTGTGCAGGCGCCAGCCGTTCAAGCTGGCTATCTGATCGGGGGTTTTGCGCAGCGCCAGGATGCGAAATGCGTCCCGGTAGAGCGATAGAAAGCGGATGCCGGTGAGGGAGCGGTGCGGGGACGTCGCCAGTTGGGCGCACATCGCCTCGCTCAGTGCGATGTAGCCCACGCTCTCTTCCTGGGCGATATCCTTGATCATCGCGTTCAACTGATCGCTGCGGCGATTGAGCTCGTGCTGAAAGGGCTGGGATGAGTCCGGATCCTCGCCCATGGGCGGCAGCGAGCACAGCGCGACCGTGGCGCGTCCCGAGTCCTTCAACCCCCGGGCGATGGCGCCGAGATTTTCCCGGAACCACGCGGCCGAGGGTGTGTGCGGCAGACGTTTGACGATGCGGAAGAAGCGCCGTGCCTTCGGCGAGGCGAGCGCCAGCACGTCGTTATTGCCCACCGCCACCACCACGAACTTGGGGCGGCAATCGAGCACCTGAGGCAGCCGCTCGAGCACGTTAAACGACAGATCGCCGCCGATGCCGAAGTTACGAAACGTGAAACGCCGATTCTGCGGCCGGTGCGCGAGCTCGACAATCCAGTTATAAGCCTGGCCCTTTCCCGCCGTGCTGCTCGACCCGACGCACGCCACCGTGACCGGAGTTGCCATCAAGTGTTATTCAGCGACAGGATCCAGTCGACCAGCGGCCGCAGATCGTTCTTCGAAACAGCGACTGGGGGCATCGGCAAGGGGCCCCAAGCGCCCGAGCTGCCGTTCAAAATGTTGGCGGCGATTTCATCGCGGGCGTTGGGGTCGCTGGCGTAGCGCTTGGCGATGGCCGCGAAAGAGGGCCCCCCGTGCCCTTTATCAATGGTGTGGCACTGTTGACAATTGTATTTTTGCACGAGCTTTAACCCGGTCTGATCGCCGACGGGCTCGTCCGCCTGCGTTACAGTGGCGGCGAGAACGAGTATCACAGGTATTAAGCGTGCGCTCATGGTGGCTCCATGGATTTATGGGTTCATTATCATTAGATTATAGAAATGTATTGGACTGTGTGCGAAGTCCTCGGACGTAGGCGCAGCCCGCGAGTCCTCATGCGGGGGGCGGGGGGTGGATGTCGGCGGCTTCGGACAGCGCCGCCGTTCAGTCCAACTGACGTGATTCACATCCTGGAGCGATATTCGAGTGCCTGGACCCCGGCTAATGACCTCCGTCACGTCAGACCCTACCCGGTCATGGCCACAATGGCGCGAATAGAGTGCTGCACTGCAGTCTGGGTGTGAGCGGTAATGCGGCGAGTCAGAAAATGCGCGCTGGTCGGCATATTGGGGTGGGGCGCGGCCGTCTCAGGCCACGCCGCGGACCAATCTTTCGCGGATCGCATCGAGATGCTCGATTGGTCCGACCCGCAGCGCGCGGCAAAAATGATCGAGGGGCCCGCCCTCGGCAAAATGCGCGATTCGGACGTGCAATTTCTCGAAGTGCGCGGCATGGTGTATGCCGACGTGCGCCGCGACGTCGATGTGGAGGGGACGCTCGCCCGGCTTAAGTCGCTCGGCGAAGACGGAGACCAGTCCGCGACGGTCGCAGAACACTATGTGAAGGCGTATTCGCTCTATCAGCACGAGCAATACGCGGCCGCCAGTGCGGAGCTTAATCACATCGACATGAAGTCGATCTCGTCGGATTCCGAGGCCTACCGGGTATCGATCCTTCGGGGCAACACCTTGAGCACGCTCGGACAGGCGGATGCGGCGCTGCCGTTCCTCGAGGAGGGATTGGACCTCGCGCGCGACTTGCACGACGACCAGCGCACGCTCCATGCGCTGCTCTGGCTCTCGCGCATTTACACCAACACCGAGAACTTCGACCGCGCTTCCGAGGAGATCGAGAGCGCCCGGACTCTCGCGCTCAGTCTGGGGGACGAGGCCGCGCTCTGCGAGGTCGAAATCCGCGCCTCGGATATCGCCGACCGTAAAGGAAACCGCACCGCGGAGCGCAGCGCGAGTCTCGCGGCTCTGGAGCACGCGAAGCTCTCGGGAAGCGACAAGTGGCTGGCGCGCGCGGCGGTGAACTTGTCGGACTCGTACTTGAAGTCGCACGACTATGCCGAATCGCTCAAGTACTCGAAGCAGGCATTGCCGATCGCGGACGCGGTACTCACGGCGGGCGAAACCACCATCGCTTCGTTCAACGAAGGCTTGGCCTACATCGGACTCGGCGAGATCAAAGCGGGCGAGAAGCTGGCGGAGGGCGCCATCACTGAAGCCGTCGCGGGCGACAATCTTCTCGTCGCGCAGGACTTGCTGCGCGAGTACGCCAACGCGCTGGAGCGTGCGGGCTATCTGATGATGGCGATCCAGGCCTACCATCGGTACGACGAGATGGGCTCGAAAATCATGACCGGAGCGCGCCAGCGCGCATTCCTCGAGCTGTCGGCAAAGTTCGATGACGAGCGGCGGGCGCGCGAGCTCGAGCTGCTGCGCCGGGATAATGCGCTGAAGGTGGCGGAGATGCGCACCCAGACGCTGCGCCAGCAATTCATCCTCGCCGGCGCCTTGTTCGTGGCATGCATCTGCGCGGCTCTGGTATGGGCGTTCGTGCGTGTACGCAAGGCCAATGACCGGTTGCGCTTCAACAGCGAGCGCGACGCGTTGACGGGTCTGCGCAACCGCCGCTACTTCAACGAGCACGTGCTGAGCGTGGAGGGCCAACGCCCCGTCGGCGGTTGCGTGCTGCTCGCCGATCTCGATCACTTCAAACGCATCAACGACACCCAAGGTCACCCGGCAGGCGATGCGGTGCTCGCGACGGTCAGCCACCGCTTGTCGGCGGCCTTGCGCGAGAGCGACAAGCTGGTGCGCTGGGGGGGAGAGGAATTTCTCGCGGTGCTCGATCCCATCACGCCCGAGCAAGCGGACCGGACCGTGGAGAGGTTGCTGCACGCCGTACGGCGCGATCCCGTGCTCTGGAACGGGCAGGCGATCAAGTGCACGATCTCCATCGGTTACGCGTGCTTTCCGATGGCGGGGTCGGACATGGAGATCTCGCTCGAAAGCGCGATCGGCCTGATCGACAAGGCGCTGTACGAGGCCAAGCGACGCGGCCGCAACCGCGCGTGCTTGATCAGAGCGGTCAGCGCACAGAACAAGCAGGAACTCACCATTTTGTGCGACGAGTTCGAATCGGCCGCGGCGGACCGGCGCATCCAGCTCGTCGACATGGGTAGCGCGGCCTAGTGGCCGACAACGCCGTTTCCGTGCCCCTCACGGAATGGCAACCCACCGCTTCGGGTAATGCGCAGCTCCTGCTCGCCACGGAAGCGAGCGCGGCGGGACCCGCGCTGCAGATGAATTTCGACTTCAAGGGCGGCAAGGGATTCGTCGTCGCGCGCCGTGCTCTCGAGCGCACCATGCCTTCCGAGTACGCCGTGCAATTCCGGCTGCGCGGGCGCGGCGCGGTCAATAATCTCGAGCTGAAGCTGATCGACCCGAGCGGGCAGAATGTCTGGCGGTACGTGCTCAAGGACTTAAAGCTCCCGCGACGCTGGAAGAAGTTCGTGGTGCAAAGCCGGGACATCGAATTTGCGTGGGGCCCCTCGAGCGGCGCACCCATAGCGCAACTCGGATTCATGGAGCTCGCCATCGTGGCCGGCGAAGGCGGCACGGGCAGCGTTCTCATCGCGGGCCTTTCGATTCAAGATCTCACTCCGCTGCGGCCTCCGACCGCGGATTCCTCGAGCGCGCAGCCCGGATTCGGAGCCGAGGAAGCGTTGACGGGGCAAGGTTGGAGGCCGCGAAGCGATGACCGAAAGCCTTGGATCAGCATCGACTGCACCGCGCCGCGCACCGTCGGCGGGCTGATCATCGACTGGCTCGAGCACGCGCCGGCGAATGGATTTCGTGTGCGCGCCTCTCTTGCGGGCAAGCGTTGGAAAACCGTCCACGCCGCCGCGAGCGCGGCCGGCAAGCGCAGTTACGTCTACCTCCCGGGCCTACGCGCGCGTTTCGTGCGCCTGGAGATCGCGCAGCCCTGCGCGGGCGTCTCGCTCCGTCTCGAGCCTTTCGAATTTTCGCGCTCGATCGAGGCCTTCTGGTATGCCGTTGCGGCGGCCGAGGCGCGCGGTTCGCATCCTCGCTGGCTGCATCGCGAACAGAGCGAATGGACGCCCATCGGCACCTCGCACGGCGCGGAGTGTGCGCTCATGAACACCGATGGCATGGTGGAGGTGCGCAAGGCTTCGTTCTCGTTGGAGCCGATGCTGCTCGTCGGAGGTCGGTTGTCCACGTGGGCGGACGTCGATGCGAAGGTCTCGCTCGAGGATCGCTGGGTGCCGGTCCCAACCTCGGTATGGGAGATGCGCGACTGGCGACTGCACGTCACGGCGCAAGCCACCGTGAGCGGGACGTTGCGGGTGCGCTATCGGCTGGAGAACCGCTCGGCCGGTGTCGTGGCCGTCCGTTTGTTCGTGCTGCTGCGTCCCTTCCAGGTGACCCCGCCCTGGCAGAGCTTTCGCGACGTAGGCGGCGTGAGCCGTATGCAGCGTCTCGTCTGGGATGCAGGGACTCTGCGTGTCGACGATCGCACCTGCATCGTCCCAGCGAGCGCGCCGAGCGGTTTCGGCGCGACCACCTTCGACGAGGGTCCGGTTGCCGCAAGCCTTGCTGCCGGCGTGCTGCCCGGCCGGCGCGAGGTCCAGGATGCGTTTGGCTTCGCGTCCGGCGTGTTCGAGTTCGCGTTCAGCGTCGAGCCCGAACAGTCGGGCGAACGAGTCCTCGAATGTCGGCCGAGCGATGCGCCCGCAGCGCCGAACGAGACCGCCTTCGACTGGAAGTCCCGGATCAGAGCGGAACAGTGGTCGGGCAGCGGCTGGTGTACCTCAGCCGTGGAGGCTGCGCTCACCGCAACCAGCCATATCCTCGTCACGCGATCCGGTGCGGCTCTGCAGCCCGGACCGCGTCGCTATACGCGCTCCTGGATCAGGGACGGCGCGATGATGAGCGCCGCGCTGCTGCGCATGGGACATGCAGGGGAAGTCGCGGAATTCATCCGATGGTACGCGCCCTATCAGCGAGTTGACGGTTTCGTGCCGTGCTGCGTCGACGACCAGGGTCCGGACTGGCTGGTCGAGCACGACAGCCACGGCGAGCTCATCGCGCTCATCGCCGATCACTACCGCTTCACGAGAGACAAGGCTTTCCTCGAAGGCGCATGGACACACCTCGAGCGCGCCGCGAAATGCATCGAGAGTTTGCTGGAGGACGATGGGCTGTTGCCGATCTCGGTGAGCCACGAAGGCTATCTCGCGCAGCCGGTGCATTCCTATTGGGATGACTTTTGGGCGCTGCGCGGCGTAAGCGATGCGGCCGATCTTGCACGTGCGCTCGGCCGGATCGAGGCCGCGGAACGCTGGACGGCGCTCGCAGCGCGGCTCGCGCGATCACTGTTCGCGTCCATCGAGTCCACGCGCGCGCGCCGCGGGTTGGACTTCATACCGGGCAGCGCTGAATGGGCGGACTTCGACCCGACGGCGACGGCGAACGCGATCTATCTCTTCGATGTGCCGGACGGGCTGGACCGTGCCGCCGTCGAGCGAACGTTCGACAAGTACCTGGCCGATTGGCGGGCGAAGCGCTCGGGCCAAGTGGTGGCGGCCAACTACACTCCGTACGAGATCCGCATCATCGGCGCTCTGGTGCGGCTCGGGCGGCGAGACGCGGCGCTCGAGCTGCTGCGTTTCTTTCTCTCGGACCGCCGGCCGCCGCCGTGGAACCAATGGCCCGAGATCGCCTGGCGCGACCATAAGGCGCCCGCGCATGTGGGCGATCTGCCGCATACGTGGATCGCGGCCGAGTACGTGCTCGCGGTACGAAGCCTCTTCGCCTACGAGATCGAGGCCCAATGCAACCTCGTGCTGGCGGCGGGACTCGCGCCGGAATGGCTCGATGGCGCGGGCGTCGAAGTGAAGGCGATGCCGACGCTCTACGGCGCTTTGAGCTATTCATTGCGGCGGATAGATGCGCGGACATTGCGCTTCGACATTAGGACGAAAATCGATGCGCCGCTGATTCTCCGGCCGCCGCTCGGCTCACCGTTGCGCAGCGTTCTCATCAACGGCACCGCTGCCGCAGCTGCCGAGGGCGACTCGATCGCCGTTGCGAGTACGCCCGCGGAAGTGATCTGCGTCTTAACCTGAGCCTTGCCCGGTATCCTAAGGTACCCAAACCGTGGCACAGTTCCGGGCGTGAAAAAGCGCGCCGCCAGGGACTCGGGCGAATCGGAAGGCGATACCGGTCAATCCGGCTTGTTGCATCAAGCCGGCTCGCTGTCGCGCGCGATTCTCGCATCGCCCACCGGCAAGGCGCTGTCGTTCTTGATCATCGTGCTGGTCGCCGTAGTGGCGACGACCGCCTACGGACAAATCCGCCTCAACCGGTGGAACAAGCCTTTCTTCGATGCGATGTCGCGCCGCGATCTGCGGGAGTTCATGTTCCAGCTCGGCGTGTTCTTCGTGATCGCAGGATTCTTGCTCGTGCTCAACGTGCTGCAGCGCTGGCTCGTGGAGACGCTCGAACTGAAGCTCCGCGAAGGCCTGGTATACAGCCTGCTCGCGGATTGGATGCGTCCGCGGCGAGCGTTCTGGCTCGCCAATGCGGGAGCCATCGGGGTGAATCCCGATCAGCGAATGCACGAGGATGCGCGGCATCTCACCGAGCTTTCGGCCGATCTCGGCATCGGGCTCCTGCAGGCGACCATCCTGTTCGCGACTTTCGCCGGAGTGCTCTGGGGGCTCTCCAGCGGGTTCAGCTTCCGCTTCGGCGACCGGGACTACGCGGTTCCCGGATTCATGCTGTGGGCCGCGGTCATCTATGCGAGCGTGGGCTCGCTCATGAGCTACTGGGTGGGGCGCGGCCTGATCGGCCGCAACGCCGAGCGCTATGCGCGCGAGGCGGATCTGCGCTTCTCGCTCGTGCGCGTCAACGAGCACGTCGATGCGATCTCGCTCGCGCAGGGCGAGGCGGATGAGAAGCGCCGCATCGAGCTCAACCTCAAAAGCGTGCTCGCCGCAACCCGTCGTCTCGTTTGGGGCCATACCAACCTGACTTGGGTGACGGCGGGATTCGGCTGGATCACCATCGTCGCTCCCATCCTGGTCGCCGCGCCGCTCTATTTCATGGGGAAGATATCCTTCGGCGGCTTGATGATGGCGGCGGGTGCGTTCACGCAGGCGCAGTCATCGCTCCGCTGGTTCATCGACAACTTCAGCGCCATCGCCGATTGGCGCGCGACGTTGCTGCGGGTCGCGAGCTTTCGCCAGGCGCTTCTCGGGATCAGCGAGCCGCGCGGCTTCGAGAGCCGCATCGGCTATGCGGACGGCCCCGCGGGGGCGATCACCATCGAGGATCTGAAGATTGTTTCCTCGGCGAACGCGGATCGCCTGCGAGAGCAGCGCATCGTCGTGACGGCGGGCCAGCGCGCTTTGATTCTCGGCGCGCCCGGGACGGGCAAGACGCAGCTGTTTCGCGCGCTCGCCGGATTGTGGCCATGGGGGAGCGGTCAGGTCATTCGTCCGCAGGGAGAGCAGATCTTCTACTTGCCGCGCGGTACTCCCTATCTGCCGCGCGGCACGCTGCGCGAGGTGCTCGCGTACCCTCTTAAGACGGACAGCTTCAGCCAGCCCGCCTATGCGCGCGTGCTCTACAGGCTGGGCGTCGAACGTCTCGTGCTGCTGCTCGACGAGACGCACCGCTGGGACCGCGAGCTCAGTCAGGACGAGCAGCTCTGCCTGGTGTTTGCGCGCATTCTCTTGCAGACCCCGCCGTGGGTGTTGATCGACGGTACCTTCGGTACCCTCGACGACGATGTGCTCGAGCTCGTGATGGATGTGTTCACGAAGGAGCTCGCACAGACCGGCATCATTCACATCGGCGGCCCCGGCGAGGCGCATTCGCTGTTCTCGACGGTCGCGCACCTGATCAAGGCGCCGCGCGACGAGGTTCAGGCGACGGAGTCGAAGGAGCCCGGCCGATGAGCAGCGTCGCACTGCGGCTCGCGGCGCTGCTGCTCTCGTGCGGCATTCCGGCGTGGACCATCGCGCAGGATTTGCAATTCCAGGCGCCGGCTTCCGCGAGCGATGCAGGGACGCCGCGCATCATGCAGGACCTGGCCGAGCGGCTCCTGCCCGTATATCAAGAGCCCGACCAAGACCGCTATCTGGCAAATCTCTCGGCGCTGCAGATGGTGGCGGGTGACTACGTGGCCGCGGATGCCACGCGCGAATCGCTGCGCGAGCGGCGCAGAAACCTCGACTCGGGCCGGCCGGTCGGGCGCGGGACGCTCTACGACGTCTACGCGCACGCCAAATCGCTCGAGACCCAGGACCATCTCGCATTCAACGATGCGTTCGAGAGGACTTACGAGGAGACCATCTCCCGCTTGAGCGACCATGACGTCTATGCGGTGGAGGAGTGGCTGCAGGCTTCGCCGCAAGAGGCGCGGGACGCTTTCGAGTCCCTGCTTGCCAGGCAGCGAGCGATCGACGCCATCAGTGAGGATGACGCCGTAAAGCTCGTCTGGGCCTATCTTGCCTACCAGACTTATCGGTCGGTCTCGCCGCTGGCGGCCGCGCTCGAAGCCAAGGACGACACGCGACGTTACGTGACCGACGACGAGGTTCTCGTCCCCGTGCCGTGGCGGCCTACGCTCCACGTGCGGGTGGTGCGGCCGAAGAGTGCCGCCGGGCCGCTCGCCGCGCTGCTCGAGCTGTCGATCGATCCATCGCGAAATTTTGCCAAGGAGTATGCGGCACACGGCTATGTGGGCGTCGCCGCCTACATGGAACGCAACCGCAGCCGACCTTTCGTGCCGTACCAACACGACGGCGAGGAGGCGCGCGCGATCATCCTCTGGATCGCCAAGCAGCCCTGGAGCGACGGACGTGTGGCAATGGTCGGGGAGGGGTATTCAGGCTTTACTGCCTGGGCCGCGGCCGCGCATCCCCCGGCACCGCTCAAGGCCATTGCGACTTCCGCGCCCATCGCCCCGGGGGTCGATCGACCGATGGTCGGCGGCATATTCCAGAATTCGGCTTATCGATGGTCGTTGCAGGTAACCAATACGAATCCCTCGCTCGACGCCGGGTTCGCGGACGAAGGGGTGTGGCGGACCCTCAACGAGAAGTGGTACCGCAGCGGGCGCCCTTATCGGGATCTGGGGCGCATCTTCGGCAGGCCGAACCCGATCTTCGTCCGCTGGCTCAATCACCCGAGCTACGACAAGTTCTGGCAAACGATGGTCCCGTTCCGCGAGCAATTCGCGCATCTCGACATCCCGGTGCTCACGACGACGGGCTATTTCGACGACGGCGAGCCCGCCGCGCTCTACTACTTCTCGCAGCACCAACGCTACAACCCGCATGCCGACCATACCTTGCTGATCGGCCCTTATGACGACAGCGTCATTCAGCACGGCTCGTTGACCTCGCCTTTGCTGCGCGATTATGCGATCGATCCGGCCGCCCGACTGGATCTGCGCGAGCTGAGATATCAATGGCTCGATCACGCACTGAAGGGCGCAGCGCTCCCCCCGCAGTTGAGCGGGCGCATCAATTACGAGGTCATGGGCGCCAACGAGTGGCAGCATGCGCCCTCTTTCGCGGCGCTGGCCGCGGGCCCGCAAAGGTACTACCTGGATGCCTCGGGGTCCGGGGCGGCGGGATCCGGCGCGGCGGCACCGGGCTCTGCCCATCGGCTATCGCGACGCAAGAGCCCGAAGCTCGGGGCGATCGCGCAGATGATCCGTTTCAAGGATCGTTCGGATGCGGGCTGGCTGCCTCCCAACGATTTGATCTCCAGGAGCCTGGTCACCCACGACGCGGTGCTCTATCAAAGCGACCCGCTGCCGAAGGCGACTCGCATGAGCGGCCTCGTCACGGGGCACCTGGATTTCGTCGTGAACAAGTTGGACATGGATCTGAGCGTCGCACTGTACGAGCTCAAATCGAGCGGGGAATACTTGCGGCTCTTCAATCCGGCCGACGAGCTGCGGCTGAGCTACGCGGCAGACCGTGTGCATCGGCATCTGCTAAAAGCGGGCGAGCGTCAGCAGCTGGCGTTCACCAGCGGGAGAATGATCAGCCGTCAACTCGAGCAGGGGAGCCGTCTGGTGATGGTGTTGCGCATCAGCAAGCGTCCCGACCGCGAAATCAATTATGGAACCGGCGGGGACGTGAGCGATGAATCGATGGCCGACGCCGCGGTGCCGCTCAAGGTTCGCTGGTTCAACGACAGCTACATCGAAGTGCCGGTTCAGCCGATACCGCGCTGACGCGGCCCGCATCGGCGCGCGCGCCTCGCGCCGCGCCTCAGGGATTCGCGGTGTAGTTCACGGTCGCCGTGCCTGTTGCGGGGGTGCCGTCATTGTTGCTGTACGAGTAGCTCAACTGAAAGCTGCCGCTCCCCGTGGCCGTCGGCAAAAAGCTCAAGCCCAGTTGACAAGCCGTGCCGTTGTTCACCGTGGCGCAGGTGAAGCTTCCGGGGCCGGTCCAGCCGAGGGGCAGCGAGGAGCCAAGGCCGGTCACCGACAAGGGGCCCGCCGGTGCGCCGTCGCTCGTCGCAAAGGTTACGGTCACGGGGACTGCGACGCCTGCTATGACGCTCGCGACGGCAGGCGAGGGGCTTACGCTCGCACCGATGGTATCATCGGAGTTGGCCCGATACGTGACGCTCACCGTGCCGGTCATCGCGTATCCGGCATCGTTGGTGTAGCTGAAGCCGAGGGTGAGCGTGCCGTTGCCTACGGTGCTCGGTGCATAAGTGAGAGGCAACTGACAGGCCATGCCGTCGCTGATGGTCGCGCAGCTGAAGGTGGTCGCGGAGCTCGTCCAGCCGGCGGGCAGCCCAGTCAACCCGGACGTGATCGCCAGATTGGTGGCGGGATTGCCGTCGTCGGTTGCGAAGGTCAGCATCAGCGGAGTGCTCGTGCCCGTGAGCACGGCAAGCGAGGAGCTCGGGCTCGGTGTGCCGGCGATCGTGTCGTTGGTGAGTGCCCGATACGGGATGGCGAGCGTACCGGTCTTCGTCTGGTTCGCATTGTTCTTGTAGCTGTAGTCGAGCGTGAGCGTACCCGCGGCGCGCAGCGGCGGATTGTAAGTGAGGGTCAGCTGACAGCCGCCGCCGCTACTCAAGGTCGTGCACCCAAATGGGCTCGCACTGCTGGTCCAGCCGGCGGGAAGCGTGGCGAGGCCGCTCGTGATCTGCAGATCCGTGGCGAGCCGTCCGTCGTCGGTCGTGAACACCACAGCGACGGTCTGCGTTCCCATGCCGACGACTGCGTTGATCTGGCCGGCCGGCGAGGGCGTGGCGGTCACGTTATCGTTCGTGGTCGCTTCGTAGGGCACGTTGAGCGTGCCCGTCTGCGCGACGCCCGCATCGTCATCGTACGCGTAGTTGAGCGTGAGTGTGCCGTTGGCGAGTGCTGCCGGCGCATAGGTGAGCATCAACTGACAGCCGTTGCCGGTGCTCACGCTGGCGCACTGAAAGCTCCCTGCAGCACTTTTCCAGCCGGCGGGCAGCGAGCCCAGGGCGGTGGTCACGAATAACTTGGAGGCCGACTTGCCGTCATCGGTGTCGAACGTGACCGCGACCGATTGGCTGCCGCCCTTGATGGCCGCCGTGATCTGTCCGGCGGGCGACGTGGTCGCGGTGACCGTATCGGCCCCGGTGGTCGAGTACGGAATCTGGATCGCGCCCGTGCGGCTCGCGCCCGTATCGTCCGTGTACGTGTAGTTCAAGGTAAGCGTGCCGCTGCCGCTCGCGGTGGGCGCATAGCTCAGCATCAATTGACAGCCGTTGCCCGAGGTCACCAGCGCGCACGAGAAGCTCGCCGCCGTGCTGCTCCAGCCGGGCGGCAGACTGGTGAGATCGGTACTGACATTGAAATTGCTCGCCGCATCGTCCAAGGTCGCATTGCCGGTGTCAGCCGTGAACGTCACGCTCACCGACTGCATGCCGGCGCCGACCGCGGCGTTGATCTGACCGGAGGGGGACGCGGTGGCCTCGACGTCGTTGGCGGCAACGGCTTGGTACGGAACGCTGATCGTCCCGCCGGGGACTTTCGAGAGCCCCGCGTTATCGACGTAAATGTAGGTGAGCGTAAGCGTGCCCGAATCGGTCGCAGTGGGCGCATACGTCAGATTCAGAACGCAGCCGCTGCCGGTCGAGACGAGAGGACAAGTGAACGTGCTGGGACCGCTCCAGCCGTCCGGCAGCACCGTACCGAGGCTGTCGGAAATGCCGAAGCCCGTGACCGCGAGCCCGTCGCTCGAGTTGAACGTCACGCTGAGGGTCCCCGTAGCCCCCACCGCCACGGACAAAAGCGAGGTGCTCGAAGTGGCAGTCACCGTATCGTCGGAGCCGCGCGAAGAGCCTTCGCCGCCCACGCCTCCGACCGGCGAAGTACCGCCGCCGCCCGTGCCACCCGTGCCCGTGCCGCTGCCGGTATTGCCGGAGACGCTGGTTGCGCCGTACTCTGAGCCGCCGCTACTGCTGCCCCACGGTGAGGAGAAGTCGCAACCCGACAGCAGCACGAGTGCCGCTGCGCCGATGAGGATTGAACGATGGACGAGTTGCATTGCTATCCACCCCAAGAAACGGCACCCGCCGAGTCGGTCAGTCGTCGAAAAGAGCTCCAACTTATTCTGCGGACCACGCGCGCGTCGTTAACGGCTTCACACAATCCAAGCAGCATTTCCGTGCATGCCGAGGCCGAGGGTTTTCCCTCAAAAATAATCGCAAGATGTTCAATGCAGATGTTCAATCGCGCGCGACTATGTTCAATCCGCCGGCGCGCGCGCTCGAGCGCCGTTGAAATTGCAATGAACATAACGGGCTCGCGCAGATGAGCTCAGAGACTCAAGCCGATGCCGACGAGCGCTTCGAGCGTTTCGATGTGCGCGCGGGAGACCGTCCCGCCGGCGCGAGCTTCGCGTCGCGCTCGGCGGCGCTCGGACGCTCCGGTGCCGCCGGTACATCGCATCCGCTCGCGACGTTGACCGCGATCGAGACATTGAAGCGCGGCGGATGCGCTGCCGATGCTGCGATCGCCGCGGCCGCCTGTCTCGGATTTCTCGAGCCCACCGGATCGGGGCTCGGCGGCGATTGCTACGTCCTCGTCTGGGATCCCGGCAGCGCGCGGCTCGCGGGGCTGGCCGGCTCCGGCCGCTCGCCGCGCTCGCTAAAGTTAGACACGGTGCGGGCACGCGCCGCCGGCGGCGTCATTCCGGCCTGCGGAGCGATCTCCGTCTCGACGCCCGGCGCACTGGACGCTTGGTGGACGCTGCATCGCCGGCACGGCGTTCTCGAATGGAAATCGCTCTTCGATTCCGCCATTCATTTTTGCGAGGCCGGTGTGCCGGTGCCGCAGATCATCGGCTATCACTTCAAGCGGGATCTCGCGCTGTTCCGTCGGCCCGGCTCGGGCGTGGAGGAGAGCGACAACGCAGCGCGCACCTATGCACCGGGCGGACGCGCGCCGGAGCACGGCGATATCTTTCGCAACCCGGATCTCGCGCGCACCTACGCTGCGATTGCCGCGGGCGGGCGGGATGTGTTCTACGACGGGCCCATTGCCCGCGCCATCGATGGGTATTTCAAGCGGATCGGCGGTTGGCTGAGCCGCGAGGATCTGCGTGATCAGCGTGCCGAATGGGTCGAGCCGCTGGTGACTTCGTATCGCGGCGTGGATGTCTATGCCATGGGAGCCAACACCCAGGGGCTCGCGACCCTGCAGATGCTGAACATTCTCGAGCATTTCGACCTGCGCGCGATGGGTTTCCAGTCGCCCGCCTCGCTCCACGTGCAGGCCGAGGCCAAGCGCCTCGCATATGCGGACCGCGCCCGCTATTACGCCGATCCGCAATTCTCGAAGGTTCCGGTGGAATGGCTGGTGTCCAAAGCCTATGCCGCCGAGCGGGCGAAGCTCATCGGTCTCGACCGCGTTCGCCGGCAAGTAGTCGCCGGCGAGCCGCCGCCCGCGGGAGACACGACCTACCTCACCGTCGCGGACTCGGGCGGCATGATGGTGTCGATGATCCAATCGAACTACCGCGGCATGGGCTCCGGGCTGGTCGCGGATGGGCTCGGCTTCATGTTCCAGAATCGAGGGCAGATGTTCTCGCTCGAGGACGGTCATGCCAATCTCTATCAACCCGGCAAGCGGCCGTTTCACACCATCATTCCCGGATTTGCCGCGAAAGACGGCAGACCTTGGATGAGCTTCGGCGTCATGGGCGGCGACATGCAGCCGCAAGGTCAAACCCAGATCGTGGTGAACCGCGTCGACTTCGGGTTGGACGTGCAGGCCGCCGGCGACAGCCCGCGCTGGCACCATGTCGGGTCGCCGCAACGCATGGGCGAGGATGAGGCGGGGTTGAGTGAGCTCGGCAGGCTGCATCTGGAGAGCGGTGTTCCGGAGCGCTCGCAGCGCGCTCTCGCCGCCCTCGGCTGGCTCATTGGCCCATCCGACGGCGCGTTCGGGCGTTACCAGTGCATCGAGAACCGCCTGAGCGGCGGCGAGCGGGTATATGCCGCCGCGAGCGAAATGCGGGCCGATGGAGTCGCACTGGCGTACTAGCCCACCCAAGTGGGCCGGCGTTTGCTAGGCTCTTGGCCAGTTTTCCGGGGGATGGGCACGATGACAACACAGAATCCGACGGTTTCGCAGACGCGATCCTTCAGCACGGTCTTCATGATCGAGATGTGGGAGCGCTTCGGCTTTTACGGCATGCAGGTGCTCATGGTCACCTACATGATGAAAAAGCTGGGCTTCGTCGACACCCGCGCCAATCTGGTGTGGGGCGCGGCGGCGGCACTCATCTATGCGACCCCCGCAATCGGCGGATGGATCGGCGACAAATTCTTAGGCACCCGCCGCACCATGACGATCGGCGCCGCGGTGCTGGCGATCGGCTACGCGCTCCTGTGGATGCCCACCAACAATGCGTTTTTCCTGTATTTCGCGCTCGGCGTCATCATCGTCGGCAACGGCTTCTTCAAGCCCAACGCGGGCAATCTGGTGCGCAAAATCTATGAGGGCGACGAAACCAAAATCGACAGCGCTTTCACGATGTACTACATGGCCGTCAACATCGGCTCGATGATCTCGATGACGCTCACGCCGTGGATCCGCGACTTCGTGGGTGCGCGGTACGGCGATTCGGCGGGCTGGCATACGGCCTTCGGCGTCTGCTCGATCGGCCTGCTGATCGGCATGATGAACTACTTCCTGATGCGCCGCGCGCTCGCGCAGATCGGATCACCGGCGGACGCGGCACCCGTCGATCCGAAGCGGCTCGCGGCGGCCGTGATCGGCGCGCTCGCCACGGTGGCCGTCTCGATCCTCATCCTGCAGAGCATCGAAGTGGCGCGGGTATGTGTCTACGCCGCCGGCGCGGTGGTGCTCGGCATCTTCATCAACCTCATTCGCATCAGCCATCGCGACGAGCGCGCGGGCTTGATCGCGGCGCTGGTGCTCGTGATCGAGACCGTGTTTTTCTTCATCTTCTATCAACAGATGTCCACCTCGCTCAATCTCTTCGCACAGAACAACGTAAACCTCGATTTCAGGCTGTTAGGCTGGCACTTATTCACCTGGATCCCGGAGCAGTACCAGAATCTGAACTCGATCTGGATCGTGCTTCTCAGCCCGGTATTGGTCTTCGTCTACAACTCGCTCGGCCGAGTCGGCAAGGATCCAGGGATAGCAGTGAAATTCGCCTGGGGCTTCGCCGCGGTCGCCGTCGGCTTCTTCATCTACGGAGTCGGCGCCCACTGGGCCGTCGACGGCAAGGTGTCGTCCTGGATCATGGTGTGGGGCTACGGCCTATATTCGTTGGGAGAGCTGCTGGTGAGCGGGCTCGGTCTCGCCATGATCGCCCGCTATGTGCCGGCACGGATGGGCGGATTCATGATGGGTGCCTATTTCGTAGCCTCGGGGCTGTCGCAATATCTCGGCAGCGTGGTCGCAAACCTCGCCCATATTCCCGCCGGTCTCACCGATCCCCTCGAATCCCTCGCCATCTACACGAGCCTGTTCAACAAGCTCGGCTTCGCTGGGATCGGCTGTACGGCCATCGCGATCGCCATGCTGCCGCTCATGAACCGGCTGTCGGCGAGCCATTCGGATGTGGCGACGAACCACGACCCTCTGCCGGCGGTGCACAGCGAAGAATTCAATCTTGCGCCCCGCGGCCCTTGAGGCGCGGCGGGATCAAGCCGAGCGTGCGCGCAGATAGTCCGTCGCGCGGCGTGCCTCGTCGCGCAGTTCCTGTTCCAGTTCGGGAAGGTGCCCAAGCTCCCCGGCGCGTGCGGCTTGCTCGAGGCGCCCGGCCGCCGCGCTTACCGCCTGCGCGTGAATATTGGCGCTCGAGCCCTTGAAGGAGTGAGCGGCGCGGCCGACCGCGGACCAATCTCCTCGGTCGAGCGCATCGCGGATCTGCGCAAGGGCCGCATCACCCGAGTCGATGAAAAGCTGCACCAGCTGCTGTGCAAATTCCGCATCGCCGTCGGTAAGCGATACGAATTGCTCCCAGTCGACGGGCGGTGACGCCTTTGATGGTGCGGGGTCGCCGGGCGAGGAATGCGCCGGCGGCGCCGCCGACGCGGCTGACGGGTCGGATCCGGCTCTGCCTAGGAATCGCTCGATGGACTCGGCCAGCCGCCGCCGGTCGAGCGGCTTGGTGAGATATCCATCCATGCCGGCGGCGAGACAGTCTTTCTCCGCGCCGCTCATGGCGTCGGCGGTGAGGGCGAGAATCGGAGTACGCCGGCCGGCCGGCTCGCGCGAGCGGATGGTGCGCGTTGCCTGATAGCCGTCCATGATGGGCATCTGGCAATCCATGAGGATGAGGTCGTACCGGCGCGCGCTCCATGCATCGACGGCTTCGGCGCCGTTGTTGACGATATCCACCGTGCAATGCATTTTCTCCAGAGCCCCGCGCGCCACCTTCTGGTTCACCGGATTGTCTTCGGCAAGCAAAATGCAGGGCAGCGTCGAGCCGCCGAGGGGGTGAGGTAACGCGGTCACGGGCTGTGTGAGCTCGTGCCACTTCGAGGCACCGGCGGACATGACGCGGCGCAGGCATTCGCGCAGCTCGCGCTGCGTGACGGGCTTGAGCAGATAGGCGGCGAACCCGAGCTTCTCCAGCGTCTGCGAGCTGTGCATTCGGCCGGCGGAAGTCAGCAGGACCAGCCGGATGCGCGCGAATCGGGGATTTAGCGCGATGCGCTGCCCGAGCTCGAGCCCATCGCACCCGGGCATCATGTAGTCGAGCACAGCAAGTTCGAATTGCTCCGCATCCGTTTGCGTATCGAGCATCTCGAGCGCAGCCCGGGCGCTGTCGACGCAAACCGGACGCATCCCTAAGTGCGTGAGCTGGCGGTCCAGCACCTTGCGGTTCGTGGCGTTGTCGTCGACGACGAGCACCCGGTGATGCGCGAGGTTGCGTGCGTCGACCTCCGAGACCTCCTCACGTTTCGAGGAATTTCCGAAACGGGCGCTGAACCAAAATACCGATCCTTCGCCCGCGGCGCTCGTGACGCCGCATTCGCCGTCCATGAGCTCGACCAACCGGCGCACGATGGACAGACCCAGGCCGGTGCCGCCGTAGTGCCGCGTGGTGGAGGCATCGAGCTGAGAGAACGGCTGGAACAAGGACTCCAGTCTTTCCCGCGGAATGCCGATGCCGGTATCGCGAACTTCGCAGCGCACCGTCGCTCCCGAGGCGTCTTTCGAAATCAGCCGCAGGTCGATCGACACCTCGCCGTCGCGCGTGAACTTGATCGCGTTGCTGCCGAGATTCAACAGCACTTGACGCAGCCGGCTGGGATCGCCGAGTACCCAATCGGGAAGCTGCGGGTCGATATTCGTGATCAACTCGAGTCCCTTGGCGTGCGCCGGAAACGCGAGCAAATGTGCGACGTCGGCGACGGTTTGCCGCAGATCCATGTCGATGCGCTCGAGGTCGAGCCTGCCGGCCTCGATCTTCGAGAAGTCGAGGATGTCGTTGATGATGGTGAGAAGACTCGCGGCGCTGTCGCGAATGGTTTCCGTGTAATCGCGCTGTGTACGGTCGAGACCGGTCTCGAGCAACAAGTCAGTCATGCCGATGACGCCGTTCATGGGCGTGCGGATCTCATGGCTCATGTTCGCCAGGAACTGCGATTTGGCTTGCACCGCGAGTTCTGCCCGCTCTTTGGCCTGGCGCAGTTCGGCATTGGCCGACTCGAGGTCGCGGGTGCGCAACGCCACTTGCTCGCCGAGTGCGCCGGCGAGGCCGCGTAAGCGATCCACCCGCAGCCGGTACAGGGCCGCGGCGGCAAGCACGACACTGACAACGCAGAGCGCCCAGAACCAGGCGGTTTGGTAAAGGTGCGGCTTGAGCGTGAACCGAAAACTCGCCGCGGGCGCGCTCCACACGCCGTCGTTGTTGCTGGCGGTCACCTTGAATGTATAGGTGCCCGGAGCGAGGCGGGTGAAGAACGCCGTGCGCCGATTACCCGCATCGACCCACCCGGAATCGAATCCCTCGAGCTGGTAGCGAAAGCGCGTGCGTTGCGGTATCAACAGGCTCAGGCCGGTGTAGTCGAACTCCCATTGTTGCGCGCCGGGTGCAATCTCGATGCCGTCGGTGAGCGCCACCGGCGCGTTGTCGACCGTTACCTTCTCGATGTGTACGGGCGGCGGTCGTCTGTTGGCCGGAATGTGGGCGGGATCGACGCGCACGATGCCGCGCACGCTCGGAAACCAGAGCATGCCGTCGGACGATGCGCATCCTGCGGAAGTGTTGCCTCCATCGAATTCGGGTGTGCGCAGGCCGTCGGCGACGCTGTAGATGTGATAGTTGGGCGGAATGTTCTCTCCGGCAGCGAGCGCATCGAGGTCGGCCCGCCGCACGGACATCAATCCCTTATTGGTCGTGACCCAGAACTGATGCGAGGCGTCCTCGAGCACTTGCATGATCGTCTCGCGCATCGGACCGCCGAAACGTACGAGCGAGATGACCCGATTGTTGCGCCAGACTGCGAGACCGTCGGTCGTGCCGAGCCAGACGATACCGCGTTCATCTTCGTGTATGGAGGTCACCCAGTCGCTTGGCAGGCCGTCCGCCACCGTCAGGTGTCGCGTCGTGGTCTCGCCTACGATGAACAGTCCATCGGCTTCGGTTGCCACCCAGAGATTGCGCGCGTGATCTTCGTACAGGAGGTGCACCGCGGAGGGAGTCGAGTCATCGAGCTTGGATTGCATGGACACGATGGCGTCATGCTCGATCATGTCGAGGCCTTCGTTCGTACCCACCCAGATGCGGCCCGTGTGGTCCTCCAGAAGGGCAGTCACCGAGTCGCCCGAAAGACCGCTGCTGAGATCGAAGAGGCTCATGGAGCCGCTCGGATCGAGTCGGTACATGCCGGCGCCCTCGGTGCCCACCCAGACGCTGCCGGCTCGATCCTCGACGATCGACCGCACGCGGGCGCTCTGGCGGCCCCGTGGCCCGTCGATGTGGCGAAATTCGCCGGCGGCATAGCTCGAGAGGCCGCCGTCGGAGCCGACCCACACGCCGCCGGCGCGGCGCGGAACGACGGTCCACGTGAGATCTCCCGACAGCCCTTCAGGTTCTCCCGCGGTGACGAACTTGCCGTCATGCAACCGCAGCAGGCCGAGACCGTAGCTGCCGATCCAGAGACTTCCCTCGTCGTCCTCCATCAAGGCGCGCAGATCGCTGTTGGCGAACATTCCGGTCGTGAGCCGGCTGAATGCGCCGTCGTGCCAACGCACCAGGCCTCCGCCGCGCGGAGCAAACCAGAGATTCCCGTCGCGATCGCGCAGCATGGTGCGTATCGCCGAACCGAATCGCCCGCCTTCGGCCATGACCTCGAAGCTCTCACCGTGGCTTCGATAGAGCGCGCCGCCGCCCGTGCCGACCCAGAGCGTACCGTCGGCGTCCTGATGGAGCGAGGTGACCGGCTCCGCGGTTTGTGGCTCGCGCAGGGCTACGGTCTCGAAGCGTCGGCCGTCGAAGCGTTGCAGGCCGCTCTGGGTGCCGACCCAGAGTGCGCCGTCTGCGCTCGCCTGCAGGGCGCGAACGCGGCCATCGATGAGTCCATCGGACACATCGAATGCTCTAACCTTATCGCCCGCGATCTCGATCACTCCAGTCTCGGTGCCGATCCACAGACGGCCGTCGCCGCTTTCCGCGATGGCGCGTATGAAGGCGTGGGTGATCTCGCCCCGCAGCGGTCCCGAGCTGAAGCGGCCGTTCTCGAAGCGGGCGAGACCGGAGCGCGTGCCGATCCAAAGAGTCCCGGCTTTATCGATGTGCAGGGCTGTGATGTTCTTGTTGGGAATGGCGCTTTCGTTGCCGGGCTCGAACACCGTGAAACGAGCGCCGTCGAAGCGCGCCAGCCCTTCTTGCGTGCCCATCCAGAGGTATCCATCAGGCGTGCGGGCGAAGGTCTGCACGGTGCTCTGTGGCAGGCCGTCCGCGATCTGCCAATTGTCGAACACGTACTGAGTCGGCAAAAGGGCGGGATTGAGCGCGAGGCAGGGAGCCGCGGCGGCCACGAACAAGATCACGAACAGGCCGCGAATCGCAACACGAGTCATGCGCAACAATTCCGTACTTCCCTGGGCAGTACGGGTTATCGGCCGAAACCTCAGCGACTAAAGCGAGAGCGTCGCAAACCCGTCCGCCGCGGGCCGCCAAGCCGCGATATTCAGACGTGGATCGCGTTCAGCGAGAGCAACTGCCGTTGGCCCACACGTGAATGGTATCGCCGTTGTTCAGCCTCGTATTGTCGTGGTGGCCGCACTTGCGCATGTCCCGATCGGTCGACATCGCTCTCCAGTACACGTGGCCCTGACCGCTGGAGTCCGCGCTGACTGTCGTCGCAATGGATGCGTTGCCATAGATGATCTGACCGGAAACGACCATTTGATGCCGTCGCAGGTTCCGGTCGTACAGGGTCACTTCGAGGTTATCGGTGGTATCGTTCAGTACGTGAATGGTGACCGTGCCTTGACTGAGCGCCGAGGTCTGCGCACAGCAGAGCACGACGCAGGCAAGCAGGGCTCGCTTCAGCACGCGACCGGAAAAAGGATTCATAGCGGGCAAATATAGCGCGTTGGCGCGCTGCCGGCATCTTTGCCTAGACCAGCTTCAAATCCTTGGGAGGCACCTGGGGGAAGATCCGCCCGCTCTGGTTGGGCGTGAGTCCCCACATCGTGCGGAACATCCCGCCGAGGACCGCCCGGTAGTCGTTGAGTACTGGAAAGTCCCGATCCTGCAGCAAGACACCGCGGTCTACCGCGCGCTGCTCGCCGGCAACCATTCCGCCGTTGATGCCTCCTCCCAGCACCCAGTACACCGTGCCGTGGCCGTGGTCCGTGCCGTGATTGCCGTTCTCCCTGAAGGTGCGGCCGAACTCCGACAAGACGACTACGACGGTATTTTTCCACTCGGCACCGAGCGACTGAGAGAAAGCTTGCAGCCCACGACCGAGGCTCGCGAGATTGTTGGCGAGCGCTCCTTGCGCTGCGCCTTCATTGACGTGGGTGTCCCAGCCGCCCACGTCGATGAAGCCGATGCGGTACTTGTCCCGCATCAGATGTCCCATTCTTTCGGCCTCGAGCTCGAAGCCCTTGGTATTGATGGCGTTGCGGTTGGCGGCGGTCATTTCCTCGGCCATCTTCTGCGCGACTTCCTGTCGCAAATCCAGGCCTTCGCGCACGACCGTGTGCAAATGGTGATCGGCGTACATGTCGTCGAGAATCTTCGCTTGCCGTTCATCAAAGGGCGCTTTGCCGACATTCTTCAGCGAAAGATTGGGCACCGTGCTCGACCCTCCAAAGGCGAGCGGCAAGGCGTCCGTAAAGGCGATCGGTTCGGCAGTTGATCCCGCGAGGCTTCCAGCCAGCCTGCCGAGAAAGCCGGAGCGATAATCGCGCGTCCCGCCCAAGGGTTGCCCGAGCTCGATGCTGTCCTGGGTCTCGAAATGGCTGCGCGACAAATCATCGGTGCCGGCGAACGGGATGAACGCAACCTGGCGCTGTTGATAGAGGGAGCCGATCGTGTCGCGCACCGCCGGCGCGAGCGCCCAATCGGCCGTCAGCGCGAGCGCGCCGCTGCTCGAGGCCGCATCCGGACGGGGAATCGCGATCGAAGGCCGAGCCTCATAGTAGAAGCTACTCGAGTAAGGCACGAGCAAATTGACGGAGTCGTAGCCGCCCCGCAAGAACACCAGCAAAAATCGCGGACCCGCGGTCGGTGCGGCATATAACCGGCCGGTGACTCCGGCGGTCGCGAGCGCCGCGCAGCCTAGCTTCAGGACGTGTCGGCGCTTCATACGGCTATCTCACTCATAGTTGAAATCCGGCGAGGCAAGCAGGAACGTGTTCCATTCCTGCTGCGAGTTGGCTTGCCTGAGCGCTTCGCGCGTGCGCGCGGTCAAGAAAGGCTCGACCGCCTCGAAATACAGCCGGTTCGATAGCTGGGGGAAGCCCGGCGGAGCCGCCGCTGCCGGAGCGCCTTCCTCGGCATCGAACAGCGCGTTGCTGCCCGATCCGATGGCGCGCGCTATCTCGAATCGCCGGCTCATTTGGCCCGAGCTCGCCCACGCGGCTTCATTGAGCGGATAGCCGTCGGGAGTAGGGCGCCCGAAGGGGGTTTCTCCGAGGCCGTTCAGCCAGTTGAACATCGGGCGCGTATTGGTGATCCTGCGGCCGTCATAGGCGAAGCGCACGGCCGACACGACAAACCGCGTCGGGTCCTTGAATTTACCGCCGAGAGCCGCGTTCATTTCGGGCGAGAGCAGCATCTCGCGCAGTACGGCGGCGATGTCGCCGTCCGTGCGCTGGAACGTCTTGGCCATCCGATCGACGAGTTGCGGCGGCGGATTGTCGGCGACGAAGTAGGTGGCGAGTTCGCGCGAAATGAAGTGCGCGCAGGCCGGCTGCTTGACGATCCACGCGACGGCCTCATCCACCTCGGCGAATCCACGAGCTTGGATGGTGCGGCCGAGCACCACTTTGGCGCTGAAGTCGTGCCGTGCCGGGTTGAACTGGAATGCGTCCTTTTGAAAGTACAGCTTCGCGAGCTCGGGCTTGAGCCTCGGCGGAGCGACGGCGCGAATGCCGCTGCCGGTCAGCACGAGCGCGAGCTCTTGCACGTCGCGCTGGGTGTAGCCCCCATCGACGCCGAGCGTGTGCAGCTCCATGAGCTCCCGGGCGTAGTTTTCGTTGACATGCCCGGCCGCATTCTGATTGTTATCGAGATACGACATCATCGCGGGGTGCTCGAGCGTCGCCAGCACCAGGTCCTTGAACCGGCCTAAAGCGTGCGGACGGATCGCTCGATCGGTGTAATCGGCGACCAGCCAGCGCAGGTCCGCTTTGGCTTGATGCACGCTGAAATGGTTGAGCCAGAACCAAACCATTTCCTCCTGCAGTTGATCGGGCGAGTAGGTTGCCCGTAGGAGCTCGCTGCGCACGGCCTCGTAGGCGAGCCGGTTGCCGCGCTCGTTGATCGCTTTGCGGGCCGCCTCTCGGTCGGGCCCGTCGGGCATCGTATTGGCCGCCTTACGCTCGGCATTGACGTCGGCGATGGTGCGCACCGGATCTACATGAGTGATCTCGAGAGAGGCCAGTTCGGCGGCGACGGGCGCCGGCAAGCTTTCGCCAGCCTGAAGCTGACGGTCCAGGTAGCGGGCCCGACCGAGTCGATGGAGTTCCCCGACGCTCTCGCTGTCGATCCCGAAACTCACCCGCTGCAGCCAAAGCACGTCCTGCCGCTGCAGTGCGGGCATCGCCGCAGTTGTCGCGGGCACGGTGTCGTGGTGCACCGAGGCGGCGCAGCCCGAAATCAGAGCCGGGACCACGGCAAGCACGGCCAGGAGCGCGGCCCCCACCGGCGCTCCCACCGACCGATCTTGGTTCCTATTCAAGCTCACGAGCCTCCAAACAGCCGTTTTGACCCTTGAGACCGAGTCTTCGGCCCCCACAATAAAACGGGCGTTCTCGACCTGCGTTGACGAGGATCCCACCGACCCCCGGAAACTCAACAGGCGAGGCCCGAATCGGGGCTGCAAACCGGAAATGTCCAGATTTTTTCGACACATGCCCGGCTACGTGGCAAACTCTGCGCCCTTTAAACCCCCCTCGATGGATGGAAGCTCGAAATGGCCCGTACGATACCCCTTTCCGATATCCGTAATATCGGCATCATTGCCCACGTCGACGCCGGCAAAACGACGACGACCGAGCGCATCCTGTATTACACGGGGCGTAAGCACACGATCATCGATATCCACGATACCAAGGATCTCAAGACCTCCACGACCACCGACTATCTCGAGCAGGAGCAAAAGCGCGGCATCACCATCCAAAGCGCCGCGGTATCGGCCTTCTGGCGCGACAAGAAGATCAACCTGATCGACACCCCGGGACACGTGGACTTCACCATCGAGGTGAATCGCTCCTTGCGCGTGCTCGATGGCGCGGTCGTGGTGTTCGACGGCGTCGCGGGCGTCGAGCCCCAATCCGAGACCAACTGGCGGCTCGCCGACAACTACGACGTTCCGCGGTTTTGCTACGTCAACAAGATGGATCGCAGCGGCGCTAATTTTTTGCGCTGCGTCGACATGATCAAGAAGCGTCTCGGCGCCCGGCCTTTGCCGGTGCAGCTTCCGATCGGTTCCGAGGACAATTTCAAGGGCATGATCGATCTGGTAGAGATGAAGGCGCTGGTTTGGGATTCCGACGACAAGGACTCCGAATGGCAGGTGCTCGATGTCACGCCCGATATCGCCGACAAGCTGCATATCACCGTACCGAGCGATCGGGCGATCCTCGCCGACGTCGCCAAGTACCGCACCGAGCTGATCGATACCTGCCTCGAGCAAGACGATGCGGCGATGGAGGCCTATCTCACGGACAACGTCGACCCGTCCGCGGACGTGCTGCGCAGCTGCCTGCGTAAGGGAACCCTGACGTCCGCGTTCACGCCGGTGCTGTGCGGCTCGTCCTATAAGAACAAGGGCGTGCAGCAAGTGCTCGATGCGGTGATCGATTATCTGCCCGCGCCGACCGATGTCGCCGCCATCAAGACCGTGAATGCTGACGGCGAAGTGGTCGGCGAGCGCAAGTGCTCGGACGATGAGCCCTTCTCGGCGCTCGCGTTCAAGGTCATCAACGATGCGTATGGCGCGCTGACTTTTGTCCGCGTTTACTCCGGGGTCCTCACCAAGGGCGCCTCGGTGCAGAACTCGACGCGCGGTAAACGCGAGAAGATCGGCCGCATGGTGGAGATGTTCGCCAAGGAGCCCAATCCGATCGAGGAAGCGCGGGCGGGGGACATCATCGCGCTCGTGTCGCTTTCGGATACCGAGACCGGCGACACGCTGTGCGATGCCGCGAATCCGGTGGTGCTCGAGCGCATGCGTTTTCCGGACCCCGTCATCAGCGTGTCCGTGAAAGCGAAGACCAAGGCAGAGCAGGAGAAGTTCGGCATCGCGCTCGGCAAGATGGTGCGCGCCGATCCATCCCTGCATCTCGAAACCGATCGCGAGACCGGCCAGACCATCCTGCGAGGCATGGGCGAGCTACACCTCGAAGTGACGCTCGATCGTATGCGCACGGAATTCGGCGTAGAAGGCACCATGGGCGAGCCCCAGGTGGCCTACCGCGAGACCATCACCAAGAAGGTGAGCGAGCAGTACGTCCACAAGAAGCAGACCGGCGGCGCCGGACAATTTGCAGAAGTGTGGATCGACTTCGAGCCGCTGCCTCGCGGCACCGGCTTCGAGTTCGTCGACGAGACGGTGGGCGGTTCGGTTCCCAAGGAATATGTACCCTCGGTCGAGAAGGGTCTGAAGGTGCAGAAGGAAGACGGCGTCCTCGCGCATTATCAGACGGTGGATTTTCGCGCGACCTTGACCGACGGCAGCTATCACGACGTCGATTCGAACGCGCTCACCTTCGAGATCGCCGCCAAGGCGGCTTTTCGCGAGGCGATCCGCAAGGCCGGTCCGATCCTGCTCGAGCCGGTCATGAAGGTCGAGACGGTCACGCCGGGAGATTATCTTGGTGATGTGATCGGCGACATCAATCGTCGCCGCGGCTCGATCATCGACCAGCTGGAGAGGGGCACGAATATTGCCGTGGTCGCCACGGTGCCGCTCTCGGAGATGTTCGGCTACATCGGGCATCTGCGCGGCATGACGAGCGGACGCGCCTCGTACACCATGGAGTTCTCGCATTACGATCCAGTGCCGCGCAACGTCGCCGACGAGGTGATTGAGGCCGCGAGCAAGGCGAAGACGGCCGTTGCGAGCTAAAGACGACGCTGCTGGTCGGCCGGGGCGCTAACGCGCCCCGGCAGGCGGCCCCGCCTGATCAGCGTAAATCTTCACGATCTCATACAGAAAGCGCCTCCCGTTCATCAGGGAGACGACGCGGATACGCTCGTTGAGACCGTGTGCATGTGCGCCCTCGGCATCATGGAACATGCCCGATAAGCCGTAGGTCGGCACACCGTGAGCATTTAGGAAACGGCCGTCGGTCGCACCGGTCGCCATGGCGGGCACGATGGCGACGCCCGGCCAGATGCGATCGGCGACCGTCCGCACCGGCCCCGTGATGCGTGCATCGAGCGGCGGCGGCGGCGATTGAATTCCGGGATCGCCGGTCGCGGCTACGGTGATCTTTGGGTCCGCCAGCACGTTGACGATCTCCTCTTGAACGGCGGCTATGGGCACGCCGGGAAGGATCCTGCAATTGACGTTCGCTTTGACGTGCTCCGGCAGCGCGTTGGCGGCGTGACCGCCGGAGATCTCGGTGGCGGTGCAGGTGGTGCGCAGAATGCTGTTCCAGCCGGGATTGATCGCCCAAAGCCGCTCCACGGCCTCCTCATCGTGCGGGTCGTCGAGCACGGCTCGCATGTCCGCGGCGACCTGCGCCGGCACCAGCTTGGATTCTGCCTGCAGATAACCGCGCGTCGCCTCGTTGAGAGCGATCGGGAAGTTATACGCACCCAGCTTCGCAAGGCCCGCCGACATGCGCACGATCGGGTTGTTATGCGTCGGCCGGGAGCTGTGGCCGCCGACGTCGGAGGTCGTCAGGGCGAAGTCCTGGTACACCTTCTCGCCGGCCTGGATTTGCAGGGCAACAGGCTTGCCGTTCGCGTCGAGCTCGCCGCCCGCACCCTCGTTCAAGGCGAATTCGGCATCCAGAACGGCGGGCTGCGTGTTGACCAGCCATGCCACGCTGTTGAATTGGTCCGGCGTTTCCTCGCCGCAGGTGAGCGCGAGCTTGATGTCCCGCCGCGGCGTGAAGCCCTCGCGAGCGTAGCGAATGAGATTGTCGGTGAACACCGAGGCCATGGCCTTGTCGTCGCTCGCGCCGCGCGCATAGAACCAGCCGTTCTCCTCGACGAGCTTGAAGGGATCGCGCTCCCAATCCTCGCGTTTCGCTTCCACCACATCGATGTGCGCGAGCAGCAGAATCGGCTTGAGCCGCCGATCTCGGCCGTGCAAAACGGCGATCAGCGCGCCGTCGTTCGGACGATCCGGCGGCGCAAGGATGTTCATGTCGGTTGCAGGGATTCCCGCAGCGGCGAGTCGCGTGCGCATCGCTTCGGCCGCGCGCGTGCAGCTGCCGACGGAGCGGGTGGTGTTGATCTCGACCAATTCCTTGTAGAGATCGCGGAACGCCGCTTCGTCATTCGCGGGCGGCTGCGCGCCGTGCACGGCTCCGGCGATGCACGCCGCCGCCGATAGAATCGATACTCGCAAGGTCATGCTGCCGGTTCCCGTTGGTTTATATCGAGCCTGAGGGTTGTCGCGGCGGATATCAAGATCCCCGCACTCGCCCGCGAGCGCAGCTGAATCACAGCAGTGAAGGAGGTATCATTCGACCCTTTGCAAAGGCTCCGGGACCGCATCAATGGCATTAATGACGAACTCGAGGCTCGGCGGATACTTGCCGTGGATGTGCGCGCTTCTGTTGGTGTCCGGGATATGCGGCGCCGATCCTGTCACCGTGCCCGCCGCAGCGCCGGCGCCGATCGCCATCCGCGCGGGTCATCTCATCGACGTCGCGTCGGGACGCACGCTCACCGACCAGGTGATCTTGATTCGCGGCGCGAAGATCGAGGCGGTCGGACCTGATGTGGTGATTCCGCCCGACGCACAGGTGGTGGACCTGTCCCACATGACGGTGCTCCCCGGCCTGGTCGATTGCCATACGCACCTCGCGGATCTCGCGAATGCGGAGCCGCTGGATCTTTTGCGCAAGACGGCCGCCGAAACGGCGTACGAGGCCATTCCGAACGCACGGGTCACGCTGCTCGCCGGATTCACCACCGTGCGCGATGTCGGCGTCTACCGCGCCTTCAATGATGTCGCCATGCGTGACGCCATTGCGAAGGGCATCATCATCGGACCGCGCATGTACGTCGCAGGCGCCTACATCACGATCAGCGAGGGCGCGGGCGCGATGACCGGACTTTCCCCGGATGTGCAGCTTCCTTGGGACATGCAGTTCGGTGTGGCCAACGGTCCGTGGGAAGTGCGGCAGAAAATCCGCGAACTTGCCCACCGCGGTGCCGATCACATCAAGATATTGTCGACAGGCGCCGTGCTCACGCATGGGAGCAATCCAAAGTCGATCGAATTCACCCCGGAAGAGCTGCGCGCGGCGGTGGACGAGGCCGCCAACTTCGGTCTGCGCGTTGCCGCGCACGCCCATGCCGCCGAGGGTATCAAGAATGCCATCCGCGCCGGTGTTGCCTCGGTCGAGCACGCGACGCTGATCGATGACGAGGGCATCGCTCTGGCGAAGCAACACGGCACTTACCTGGACATGGATATCTACGACGAGGAATGCATAGAGTCCGCGCCCGATACGCCCGCGGATTTTCTCAAGCACGATCAGGATCTCGGCGAGATCCAGCGGCGCAATTTCACCAAGGCGGTGCGCGCCGGCGTGAAAATGACCTTCGGTACCGATGCGGGGGTCTGTCCCCACGGCATCAATGCGCGACAATTCGCCTACATGGTCAAGTACGGGATGACGCCGATGCAGGCCATTCAGTCGGCCACGGTGAACGCGGCGGACCTCATAGGCCACTCAGAATTGTTCGGCACCATCAGCGCCGGGAAATCCGCAGATATCGTCGCCGTGAAGGGCGATCCGCTGGTCGATATTCGCATCCTCGAACATGTCGACTTCGTCATGAAGGAAGGGGCGATCTACAAACATGATCTATGAAGGCAAAAGGGGAGCGAACAATGCGACGAGCGCTACTGCTGCTGGCGGCATCCGCCATGCTGAATGATTTCACCGCCGCGGCCGACGGAGCCGGTACCGAGTTTGGTCCCTCGAATCCGTTCTACACGGAGAGCTCGCTGCCGTTTCATGCACCGCCCTTCGACAAGATCAAGGATACCGACTACCAGCCCGCGATCGAGGCCGGCATGGCGCAGCAGCTCGCCGAGGTGCAGTCGATCGCAGCAAATCCGGCCGCGCCGACGTTCGAGAACACCTTCGTGCCTCTGGAGAGGAGCGGGCGCCTGATCGATCGCGCGCATCAGGCATTTGAGGGCGTGACGGGCGCGAACACCGATCCGTACCTGCAGGACGTGAAGACCGCGCTCGCCCCTAAGCTTACCGCACACGACGACGCCATTTTCCTCAACGAGAAACTATTTGCGCGCATCGCAGCGATCTACGCAAAGCGCGACACGGGCGGATTCGATCCGGAGCAAAAACGCCTGATCGAGGTGACCTACGATGAATTCGTGCATGCCGGAGCGGCCCTGTCTGCGCCTGACAAGGAGCGGCTCAAGAAGATGAATTCGGAAGCCTCCATGCTCTCCGATAATTTCAGCAAGAAGCTGCTCGCGGCGAATACCGCGGGAGCGTACACCACCGCCTCGCCGGACGCGCTCGCCGGCTTGAGCGAAGCTCAGCTCGCCGCGGCGGCTGAAGCGGCGCAGGCGCGTAAGCTCCAGGGCTACCTCGTGCCGCTGCAGAACACGACGACCCAGCCGCTGTTGGGCTCGCTCACCGCGCGTGCGACGCGGAACGCGATATTCGACAATTCTTGGAACCGCACCGAGCACGGCGATGCGAACGATACGCGCGCCATTGTGTCGCGGCTCGCGCAGCTGCGCGCGCAACGCGCGGCCCTGCTGGGGTTTGCGAGTCACGCCGCCTGGCAACTCAAGGATCAGATGGCAAAGACCCCGCAGAACGCGCTCGATTTTTTAAATACACTCGTACCCCTCGCCACCGCCCGCGCCGCGCGCGAAGGCAAAGACATCCAGGCGGTCATCGATGCGCAGCACGGCGGCTTCGCGCTCGAGGCCTGGGATTGGGATTTTTACTCCGAGCAGGTTCGCAAGGCGAAGTACGACCTCGACGAGGCGCAGGTCAAGCCCTATTTTGAGCTCAATAATGTGCTCGAGAACGGCGTGTTCTACGCGGCACATCAGCTCTACGGCATCACGTTCAAGGAGCGCAAGGACATTCCCGTGTATCAGGCCGACGTCCGGGTTTTCGACGTGACCGATACCGACGGCAAGCCGCTCGCGCTCTTCTATTGCGACTATTTCAAGCGCGACAACAAGAACGGCGGTGCGTGGATGTCGAATTTCGTCAATCAATCGAAGCTCCTCGGCACACGACCCGTGGTCTATAACGTCGGCAACCTACCCAAGCCCGCGCCCGGTCAGCCGGCGCTCATCAGCTTCGACGACGTCGTCACGATGTTCCACGAGTTCGGCCACGCACTGCATGGGATGTTCGCCGATACGGAGTATCCGACCATCTCGGGAACCGCGACGGCTCGCGACTTCGTCGAGTTTCCCTCGCAATTCAACGAACACTGGGCGACATATCCCGCGATCTTCGTGCATTACGCGCACCACTATAAGACGGGCGCTGTCATGCCCCCGGATCTGGCCGCGAAGATCAAGCGGGCGGAGACGTTCAACAAGGGCTACGACATGACGGAGCTGGTCGCCGCGGCGGAGCTCGACATGCAGTGGCACATGCTGTCCGCGAGCGCCCCGCTGCAGGATGCGGATCGATTCGAGCACGCGGCGCTCGACAAGGCGCATGTCGCCGTGCGCGCCGTGCCGCCGCGATATCGATCGAGCTATTTCCAGCACATTTTTGCCGGCGGCTACTCGGCCGGGTACTACGCCTATCTCTGGACCCAGATGCTCGCCGACGATGCCTTTCAATGGTTCGACGAGAACGGCGGGCTCACACGCGCCAACGGCGATCGTTTCCGGCGGATGATCCTTTCCCGGGGCAACACCGAGGACCTCGCCGCGATGTATGCCACGTGGCGCGGTCGCGCGCCCAAAGTCGACGCGATGCTGAAGGACCGCGGACTGCTCGGCCCCTAGGCCCTACATCTCAGCCGGGGGCCGGCCGCTCAATGGGCCGACCCCTCAGTGGCTGATAGTGACCGACGGGTCCAAGTTGCTGAGCGCTCCCGCCGCGGTCGTCTTGCCGGTCTGATTGAGGTCGGTCTGCGAGTACGATCGTCCGGCGGCGGTGCAATTGCCGTCGGGGCCCGCGGCAATACGGCTGCCCGTGGAGGTGAGGCAGGTTCCAGCGGGGCCGCCCGCCGTTTTCGCGGTATTCGTCGCGGCACAACCGCAAATCGAGAGGCCGACAAGCAAAACTGCACATGTTCGAATGGTCATGTGAAAGCCTCCAACTCGGTTTGACAATAACGCCATGCTACACCCCTTGGTGCAGTATACCAACCTGCGGCGAGCTTCGATTGGTGCGCCGCAGGCTCGGATGTCGTTGGGAATGCGGAAATTCTCATGGCATAAGTTAACTCGAGCCGGCATCTCCCTGCCGGCCGAGGATGCCGATCGGCTATGATATTTTCTGCTCGGCACACGCGCGGCGAGTGCTTTTTCACCGTGCAAGGGGATTTTCTGACATGCGCCTGCCATTCGCTCGAGATTGGACGCTGATTTTGCTGTTGACGCTGGTAGGCGCCGTTGCGCACGCCGTGCCGGTGTCGAACGTGCAGGTTCGAGTCGTGACGGGACCGAACGAGCTCAGCCCCGGGAGCTATGTGGAGCTGCGTATTTATGAAGCCGGCAAGGCCGTGCGTCGCTATCCGTTGACGCATGGAGAAGCCTGGGCCGCCGACTCCACCCGGGTGATCCCGTTGACCATGAATGAGGCGCTCGACGCGCGCAACGTGCTCAGGTTCAGTCTTTATTATCGCGCAGCAAGCCCGTTGTCACCGCCTTGGCAAATCGTCGCCGCCGACGTGGATCTCGCCGCAGGACACGAGCCTCCCATGCTGTTGCTCGATACCACCCTGTCGGGAGAGATTTCGCGCCAGGGAGAGCTCGCGACACTCGACCGCGACGCCAGCACGGTCGCCTGCATGAGCGATGCCGATTGCGACGATGCCAAGTCCTGCAACGGCAAGGAGCGCTGCGCGCCGCGTACGGCCGGTGCGGACGCGCGAGGCTGCGTGACCGGCCATCCCATCGTTTGTCCGGTCAACCAGATCTGCACCGAGGGACGTGGTTGCGTCGGTGCCGGCTCGCTGACTCCGGCGCCGGCTCAGCCTCACTAGCGCGCTAAGGCATCAGCACGAGCTCGTGCGCGGCCGGCCCCGGTAGCAGGGGCGTCGGCCGGCCTCGCGCCCAGGCGTCAAATCCCGCGCGATAGAAAGGCGAGAGCGGATGGCCGCTTTCACCACCCGGCATGTGCAGATAAGCATTCTTCTCGTCTCCCGGCGAGACGCTGAACCGCTCGGATGCGCCGAAGTCGCGCCCCTGGATGTGCGGCATGTCCTCGTGTGCCCCGGACAATTGCATGGTGGGCATGTCGAGAAACGCGCGCAGCAACGGCACCGCGGCAGACAGTGGGTGCGCGACGTGCACGGCATTCACCCGGCCCCAGGTGCAGGATAGGAGATCCACACAGCGTCGCGGGATTTTTTCGGAAGCCGCCAATGCCTCGGCAAGCAACGCGTCCCAGCTCGTATACGCGTTCGCGAGCAGGTGCGCAGGGCGGGCCTCGAGGAGCCGCCAGAGCGGTCCCTCGAACGAAGGCGGAATCTCGAAATCGAAGTCGCCGGCCTTGACCCTCGCCGGCGCTACCAGCATGTAGAACACCCGCGCCTCGATTTCGCGGCGGAATACGAGTGTCAATCGGTAAGCGGGGTCGTCCGTTGCCGCGCGGCCGCTCCAGCGCGTGAGCACATCACGCGCGCGAGCCGCCGAGGGGTCGCCCTGCGCCTGCGCGCGCTCGATGATCTGACCGAGCAGGGTTCGCCAGCGCTCGAGAAAAATTGCGCGGTCATCGAGCTGAATGTGCAAGCTGGCAAGGGGCGCCAGCGGCAGCGGCGCGGCGAGCAGGTCCGCGTGAATTTGCGCGGCGCGCGCGCCTCGATCCATCCCATCATCGCCGATGACGCGCGCGGCGTCTCCGCCGACGACTCGTGCATTCGCCGACCAGAGCAATCCTCCCGCCGGATCGAGTATCTGCGGCCCTTCGCCGGGCGGGAGCCAGCCCTCGAATCCAACGACGGCGTCGGTGGACAGTTGCGGCAAGGCGGGGGGGGCGTCCCGATGTCGCGGGACACGGCCGGCGATGGTCCAGCCGATGTGCCCCTCGGCATCGCCGACCAGTAAATTCTGACCGGGAATTCCGAATCCGCCGGCGGCACGCAGCGCCTCAGCGGCCGAATGCACGTGTTCGAGAGCCATGATGTTGAGATTCAGCGCGGCCGGATCGTGCGCAACCCAGTCGAGCACATAGGGTCGGTTCTCCCAGTCCGTTCCCATGACGGGGCCCCAGGGTGTGAGGCCGATTTTCAAGTGCTCGGACGCCCCGCCCTTGACCTCGATGATCTCATCGACATAGCGCAGCTGCTGGGTTCCCGCCGCGGTCGCATAGGCTTCGGGGTCGCCGGGCACCGGCACGAGTCGAATCACCTTCGAATATTCACCGTAGCTGTTGGTGAAACCCCAGGCGATGTGGCCGTTGCTGCCGGCAACCAGCGACGGTGTACCCGGCAATGTCACGCCCACCTCGTCGAACCCGTGCGCGGAGGCATCAATGAGGCGCGCCCGATACCACGTGTTCGGCACGCGTATCCCCAAGTGCATGTCATTCGCGATCAGCGCCGCACCGCGGGCCGTGTTCGAGCCGGCGACCGCCCAATTGTTGCTGCCCGCGGGATCGAGCGGTTGTGCGCGCGTGTCGGGCGGTTTGACGGGCAACGCGCCGAGCGTGCGTAGATCGATCTCCTCGGGCGTCGGGATGCGGGCGGGCTCGCTCCGGCTGCCGTCGACCGCGGAGTCCCACTCGGGCGCTCCGGCTTCTATGAAGCGCCACAGCGACTCGGGGAGCGTCGCGCGGAGCAAAGCGCGCTGCAGCTGTAAATGGCCGGTCGAGTCCTGCAGTTGCAGGAACATCGCGTGCGCGCACAGCACCGTGTCCTCGGCCGTCCAGGGCCTGGGCTCGACGCCGAGAAGCCAGTACTCGAAGGGTCGCGCGCGGAGGGCGCGCAGGCCCGCATTCGCACCGTTCACGTAGGCATCGAGAACGGTGCGGGTCGGTGCATCGAGGCTCGCCACGGCATTGCGCGCGACGTCGCGAAACTGATGCCGGCGGAGGTCCCGGTCGGCCGGGAGGAGAGCGGGACCTAGGAGCGCGGAGAGCTCACCGGCGGCGGCGCGGCGCAGCAGATCCATCTGAAAGAACCGATCCTGAGCGTGCAGATAGCCGAGTGCGAATGCGAGATCGCCTCGATTTTGCGCCGTGATGGATGGTACGCCGTCCGCGTCGCGGTCCACGCGCACGCTCGCATGCACGCCGGTGCGCAGCACATTGCCGTCGAGTGCAGGGAGGCTCGCACGCAGAACCAGCCATGCGGCGAGGGCTGCAAGCAGCGCAATGCCGATGAGGACTAGGGCCGTCACGGCGCCGAAGCGCAAGGCGCCGGCGCGCATGCTACGTGTCATTGCGCGGCAGACCGCAAGCGGCGCGCAACGAATGCGCGCGCCTCCATGCGCGCGGCTTTTCTCCACGGGACGCCCTGACGATCACATCCATGCTGCCGGGCGGCCGAGATCATTATCGAGTGCCGCCGGATCGCGTGCCGTGTGACGCTCGTCGCTCCGGGTGGGGATATGTCAAGCATCATGGGTCGCCCGGGTGATAGCGCCGTTGCGCGTGGGCCGCCACGTCTTGGGAGCTGAACCAGACGTCGCGAAAGCGTCCCTCGCAGTACATTTGCGCCTGGTCTTTGAAATGCGGCGAAGCCGGGTCGCCGCTCTCTCCGCCGGCCATCAGCGCCTTTGCCCGTACGCTGGGACCGAATTCAACCGCGGCGATGAAGCTGTTCCCGAGCGCTCCATAGATGCGCTTCGTGGAGCGCGGTTTGACCGAATCGAACGAGGCGAGCGCTCCCCACTGGCCCGGCGCGAACCCGACGCGCAAGCTCGGTTGCATATCGTCGAAGGGCTGCACGATGTCGCCGGTCAGCCGCTGGTATCGATTCACCTCGCCCCACGCCAACCGCCAGCGTCCGAAGTCCCGCTCGAGGCGCGCCAGCGCCGCGCCGAGCGCCTCGAGCCGCTCCTCGTCCGTCGAATGCTCCAGCAGAAAATTGTAAGTGTTCTGATGGGCCATGCGGGCGCGCTCGGCGTTCGCCTCCATCAATGTCTGTCCCCAAAAGATGGCGAGCGTCTCGGCCTCGGAGTCCGCACTCGTTCTGCGGTCCCAGGCGCGCAGCGCCGCGATGGGATCTTCGAGATCGTGACGGCGTGAATCATCGGCGGCGAGCCGATCGTAAGCCTCGAGCAAACGGGGCAGCAGCGCTTCGAAAGCCGTCAGATGGGGGTCATACCCCGCAGCGATCAGCCGCTCGAGCGTCACGTCGTGGATATGCTCGAGGACTTCCACGGCATGCAGGCCGCGCGGGTTCTCGGTCTGGGTCCACATGTACCGAGGATAGCTCTCCCGCTTCGGACTTTGCGCCCCAGCGGCCGAAAAGGGCCAATCGTTGGTGTTCTGAATCCACCCATTCGAGGGATTGAGCAACGTAATGGTGTCCTCGAGCGCATGGGGACCCTGCCATTCGGTCGCGGGATCGCTGCCGTCCACCGGGAGCGTGTAATCGAAACGGGGATCGCGTCTTGGAATGAAATTTCCGTGAAAGTAGGCGATGTTGCCGTCGGCATCCGCGTACACCGTATTATTCGACGTGTCGGTGCGCATATCCTGCGTCTGCCGAAACGACGCATAATCGGTCGTCTTGGTACGCAAGTACGACTGCTCGAGCGCGCGCACCGGGTCCACCAGAATCTTTACGGCGATCCATTTGCCGTTATCCGCACGGACGATGGGCCCGTGATGCGTGCGATACACGGTGAAGCGACGGCTCACCAAGCCGTCTCCGCGCCGCACCTTCACGGTGATGGAGAGCGTCTGGAGCGGCCGTAAGCGGCCGCCGTATCGATAGAATCGCTTGCCGGCGGAGTCGACAAGAGTCTCGGCGTACTCATCGATGGCGTCGCCGCCGTCGGAGGTATGCATCCAGCCGTTGTGAGCGTTGAACCCTTGATAGATGAAGAACTGTCCCCAGGTGGCGGCGCCGTAGGCATCGAGCCCTGCATCGCTTGCCATCTGCAGCTCGGCACGAAAATAGAACGAGGTGTGCGGATTGATCCAGAGCAATGCGTGCCCGGTCGCGCTCAGTCGCGGCGCGATCGCGAAGCCGTTCGAGCCGCCGAGGGACACCGCTTCGTCGCCGGGTTCCGCGGGGCTTGCGTTGGCCGCAGTCGGCGCATCGGGCTCGGGATAGAACTGCGCCAGCCGGCGCAGATCGACGCTTTCGACGTCCCCGCCGATGCTGCCTTCGGTGAACGACAGCGCCATCCAAGGCTCGAAATGTTTGATGACTGCAGGCTTGGCATCCGGATGCATCGACAGATAAAAATTCAGGCCGTCGGCCCACGCCTGCATCAACGATTTGAGCCATGCAGGACTCTGCCCATAAGCTCGTCTCAGCTCATCGGGATCGATGAATAGTCTTTGGCGTAAATCACTGTAAGTCGCCGATTCGCCTTCCGCCTCGGCGAGGCGACCGAGCGCGACCAGATAGTTGTGCTCGATGCGACGGAAGTCGTCCTCGGCCTGTGCGTACATGGCGCCGAACACGGCGTCGGCGTCGGATCGGCCCGTCACGTGGGCGATCCCCCACTCATCTCGCACGATGCTGACGGCGGACGCCTCGCTCTGCCAGCGCGCCGCCGCGTTCGAGCTTGGCGTGCGGCCGCCTTGGGCTGCCGGCGCGGCTGACGCCAGGGCATGAGCCGCGGCGAACGCCATCGCCGCGAGGCATGCAAAGAATGATCGCATGTTCGATTCCGATGCCTCCGGTCGGGCGCGAGCGGGCGCCGAGCCGACGCGGTATCATTGCACGCCTCCGCCCATGTGGCGACTCCGAGTCATCGCGTGCCGACCGACAAACCCTTCATCCTCTATGGCCGATCCGGGTCCGGATCCTTGGTCGTGCAAGTCGCGCTCGAGGAGATCGGTGCGGCGTTCGAATGTGTATGGATCGGACGAGAGCCTGCCGAGATCGCGCGCTACAAGCAGGTGAATCCGACCGGTAAGGTGCCGGCACTGGCGCTGCCCGATGGAACCGTGATGTTCGAGTCGGCGGCCATATTGTTGCATCTCGCGCTCTCGAATCCGCAGGCCGCGATCGCCCCCCAGCCGGGCACCACGCGGCATGCGACCTTCCTGCAATGGATGGTGTTTATGTCGGCAAACGTGTATGAGGCCGTACTCAGAATCTATTATTCGGAACGCTATTCTTCTCGTGGTGAGTCGGACAGCGCCGTCATTCGCGAGAAAGGGCTTGCCGACTACCGCGCTCACTTGGCACTGATCGCTCGAAAGCTAGGGCCGTATGTGCTGGGTTCCGACTATTCCATTGCCGACGCGTATCTCTATATGCTCGTGTCCTGGGATCCCGACCGAGACGAGCTGGTCTCGCACCTGCCGGCGCTCGCTGCTCACTGGGATCTGGTGCGCGGTCGTCCGGCGGTGGTCAAAGCGGAGGCCGATCAAGCCGCGCGGGGGTGAGGCCGCGCGGGCGTGAGAGAGTCGCTACGGGGTCACTGTTTGGCGAGTGCTGCTTGATCCCAGCCGCCCCCGAGGGCCTTGATCAACAATACGCTTGCGCTCATGCGGCGCGCCTGAATGGTGGTGGCTTGAACCCGCGCCTGAAGCGCCGCCGTCTCCGCCGTCGAGACTTCGAGATAGGTCACGATACCGGCGCTATAGCGGTCTTGCGCTTGGCGAAGGGCCACTCCCGTCGCGAGGACCGCGGCCGCATCGGTCTCGCTCTCCTCTTGCAGGCGCCTGAGCGCGACGAGGTTGTCCTCGACATCCTGGTACGCCGTGAGCACCGTGTTGCGATAGTCCGCCGCCTGTTCCTCGTAGACCGCCTTTACGCGCGCCGTCTCGGCAACCAATCGACCGCCCTCGAAAATCGGCGCGGAGATTTGCGGGCCCAAGGACCAGAACACGCTGGACGTCGACAGCAGGTTGGAGGTTTTGGTGCTCTCTACGCCGCCCGCGGCGTTCAAGGTAAGCTTCGGAAAATAGGCCGCGCGAGCGACGCCGATCTGCGCATTGGCCGATGCCACTTTGCGCTCGGCCTCGGCGACGTCGGGGCGGCGCTCGAGCAGGGCGGACGGCAATCCGGTGTCGATCGGAGGCGGCAGCACATCGAGCGGCAACGCGTTCACCGGCTGACTGAAGAGCGAAGGGTTCTCTCCGAGCATGACCGCGATGGCGTGCTCGGCTTGTGCCCGCTGCAGCTTGAAGTCCGCGGCTTGCGTGAGCGCGTTGTCGAGCTGCGCCTCCGCTTGCGCTACGTCGGCGAGCGCGGCGGCGCCTCCGTTGAACAAATCCGTAGTGAGCTTGAGCGCTTCTCGGTAGGAGACGACGGTTCGATCATACAGCTCGACTTCCGCGTCGTACGCTCGCAGGTTGAAATAATCCTCCGCCAGTTGCGCCCGCAGCGAGAGCTCGACCGAGGCGAAGTCGGCGGCACTCGCCTGCCGGGAGGCCTTGGCGGAAGACACCTCGTTGCGTACCCGGCCCCACAGGTCCACTTCATACGAGAAGTCCGCGCCCAGCAGGAAATCGTTCACATTGGTGGGGTAGCCGGGAACCTCCTTCGGCGCGTTCGGCGAGTACTTGTCCCGCATCGCATAGGGGTCGGCTGTCAGCGTGGGAAACAGATCCGCGCGCGCGATGCGGTATTGCGCCCGCGCCTGCTGAAGCCGGGCAAAGGCGGCCTTGAGAGTGAGATTGGCCGGGATCTTATCTTCCAGCCGGTCGAGGTCGGCATCATTGTAAACCGTCCACCAGTTGCCGCGCGGTTGCGCATCTTTCGGCTCCGCGACCTTCCAGTCCGCGAGCTCCTTGTAATGCTCAGGCGTCGTACCCGTAGCAGGCACCTTGTAAGGCGGTGCGAAGGAGCAACCGCCGGCGACGGCGAGCGAGGCGCTCATCGTCAGGGCGCGGGTGACGCCGTTGCGCGCGCGCGCGCTCACGGGGCGGCGTGCCCGCCGCCCTGATCGGCGGCATTTTTCGGCGGCGGAGGCGCGATGCGTACGTGCTCGCCGTCGTTTATGGAATCCGGCGGATTGACGACCACCGCGTCCGACGGATCGAGTCCCGTCAGGATCTCGACGGTCTTGCCGAAGTCCCGTCCTTGCACGACTTTTTTGATCTTGATGACGTCCTGCTGCACCACGGCGACTTGCAAGCCGTCGGATCGAAACAGAATGGTATTGGCGGGCAGGCGCAGCGTATCGGTGCTCGATGGCAGCCTGAAGTGAATTTCAGTGTAGGAGCCTGGGAAAAGTTGCGACTCGCGGTTGTCGAGTTGTAGCTCGACCTGCAGTGTCCGGGCGGTCGGGTCAAGGGCATTGGAGGTGCGCACCGTATCCGCGTCGTAGGTCTTGCCGGGACGCTCCGTGAAGTGCAGCTGTGCTTTCAGCCCCGTCTGGGTGGCCGCCGCGTACGCTTCGGGAACCTGCGCGTAAATGCGGAGCTTGCGGATATCTGCCACGCGAAACAGCTCCGTGTTCGGCGACTGTCCGGCATTGATGAGGTAACCCACGTCCGTGTTACGCGCGGTCACCACGCCGTCGAACGGCGCCAGCACGCGTTTGAAAGACTCGAGATCGCTCAGGCGCTGGACGTTCTGCCGCGCCGACTCGACCATCGCGGCCTTGGCCGCCGCATCCCCGGCGCGGTTGTCGGCATCTTGCTTCGAGACGGCCTGTGTCTTCAGCAAGCCTTGCCAGCGATCATTCGTGATCTTCGACAACGCGAAGTTCGCCTGGGCCGTGTCGAGGTCTGCGCGCGCTTGCCCGAGCTCGCGGTCGACTTCCGGGGTTTCGATTTCCGCGAGCAGTTGCCCTTTGCGTACCCGGGCGCCGATGTCCGTGTACCAGGCTTTCACGTAGCCGTTAGTACGCGCGTAAATCGGCGAATCGATGTAGGCCTGTACGATACCGGGCAGCACGAGCTCGTTGCCGGCAGCGCTCAGCTGAGGCTTGGCCGTTACGACGGTGAGCACGGCATTCTGCGTAGTTGTCTTGCGCAGCGCCGATCGGTGCTCGATGCGGCTCACGATTCCCCAGACGGCGAGGATGAGCGCGACGATGACCAGGATCAGGCCAAATCGCATCACTCCCGACTTGAGCTTGCGGCGGTCTCCCGCGCTTTCCTGCTCAGCCATGTGCACTCTCCATATTTCCGTGGTCCTCGCTGCCGTCGTCGTTGTCGCTGCCGTCGCTGCCCGGATTCTGCTTGCCGCGGCCGTGGATGATCACGAATACCGATGGCACGAAAAGCAGGGTGGCGACGGTGGCGAACACCAGTCCGCCGATAACGGCACGGCCCAAGGGCGCGTTTTGCTCACCGCTTTCGCCGAGACCGAGAGCCATCGGAATCATGCCGATGATCATCGCGGTCGCCGTCATTATGACGGGGCGCAGACGGGTGAACCCCGCCTCGAGCGCGGCCTCCCGCGCGCTTTTGCCGCTATTCATTTGCTCGCGTGCGAAACTGATGACCAGAACGCTGTTCGCGGTTGCCACACCCATGCACATAATGGCGCCGGTGAGCGCCGGCACGCTCACCGTCGTGTGGGTCAGGAACAGCATCCAGACGATGCCGGCGAGCGCGGCGGGGAGGGCCGTGATGATGATCAGCGGATCGAGGAGCGATTGAAAATTCACCACGATCAGCATGTAGACGAGGATGATGGCGCCCACCAGACCGAGCAGCAGGCCGTTGAACGATTGGGTCATCGTCTCCACCTGACCCTTCAGATGGATCGTGGACCCTTTGGGAAGATCCTTCCTCGAGTCCTCGATGATCTTGTTGAACTGCTTCGCTACCGATCCGAGATCCGCGTCCTGCACGTTACCGTAGATATCGAATGCAACCTGGGCGTTGTAGTGGCTCACGACGGCGGGCGCGACACTGCGATGCACGGTCGATACGTTGGCCAAGACCTGTGAGGTGCCCGATGCCGCCGGCACCGAGCCCGTCGTGCGCGACAGCGGTGTATTGCTCAGATCGTTGAGCGTGCTCAGCAGGAACTGCGGAGTCTGCGCGACCACGTTGTACTGGGTGCCGCTCTTCGGATCGATCCAGAAGGACGGGGTGGTTTGAAAGCTGCCCGACAGCGAGATCAGCAGGTTCGAGGCGACGTTTTGCTGGGTCAAGCCGAGAAACTGGGCCTTGCTCCGATCGACGTCGACATTGATCTGCGGATAGTCGTAAGGCTGCTGGATATGCAGATCCACGGCGCCGGCGATGCCGATGAACTTCGGCAGCAGCTTGTCGACGAATTCGCGGTTGGCATTGGTGTTGGGTCCGGTCACCTGCACGTCGAGCGGCGAGGGTAGGCCGAAGTTCAAGATCTGGCTGACGATGTCCGCGGGCAGAAATTCGAACTGGGTCGAGGGGTAGGACGCCGCCAACTTTGCGCGCAACTCGCGCTGGTAGTCGAACAGGTTCGAGTGCTTTTTCGCGAGGTTGATGAAAATATCCGCATCACCCGGCCCCACCGGCGCCGAGGTCGAATACGCCAAATTGATGCCGCTGTAGGGTAGACCGATATTGTCCACGATCGAGGTGATTTCGCCCGGCTTGATGGTCTCGCGCAGCGTCTTTTCCACTTGGTCGCAGAGAATCGCGGTCTCTTCGATACGCATTCCCGTGGGCGCGCGCAGATGCAGTTTGAGCTGCCCGGCATCGACGCTCGGGAAGAAATCCTGTCCCAGGCCGGGCAGCGGGCCGATCGGAAACGCGAGCAGCGCCGCCGCGGCCATCGCGAGCAGGAAGACGCCGGCAAACAGGGCTCCGCCGTCGATCGCCATGGCGAGGAGATTCTGGTAGCCGTGACGCACGCGCTCGAAGCCGTGCTCGAACTTTTCCTGAAAGCGCGCCAAGCCGGTTTTTTCCTCCTCATGCGCAGCCTTCTTCTTCAGCCAGTACTTGGCGAGCGTCGGAATGAGGGTTCGCGAGAGGATGTAGGAAGACAGCATGGCGAACACCACAGCTTCCGCGAGCGGAATGAACAGATACTTCGCAATGCCCGCGAGCTGAAACATGGGGACGAACACGATGCAGATCGAGAGCGTCGACACGAGAGCGGGAAGGGCGATCTGATGGGCTCCCTCCAGAATCGCTTCCTCGACGTCGCTCCCCTGCTCGAGGTGGTAATTGATGTTCTCGATGGTCACGGTGGCGTCGTCGACCAGGATGCCGACCGACAGCGCGAGACCGCCCAAGGTCATGATGTTGATGGTTTCCCCTAACGCCGCGAGGCATGCGACCGAGCTCAGCACTGACAGGGGAATCGAGATGGTGATGATCAGGGTGCTGCGCCAGCTGCCGAGAAAAAGCAGGATCAGCAAGCCCGTGAGCGCCGCGGCGATGATGCCCTCGCGAATCACCCCGCTGATTGCGGCGCGGACGAAAACCGACTGATCGCTCAGCGCGACTAGCTTCACATCCTTCGGCATTCCGGCCTGCGCGAGCGGGAGCTTGGAGTTGATGCCGCTGATGATGTCGAGGGTCGAGGCAGTGCCCGTCTTCAGCACGTTCATCACGATGGCGCGCTTGCCGTCCACCCGCGCGATGTTAGTCTGCGGCGGGTAGCCGTCGCGGACATGCGCCACGTCGCGTACGTAGATCACTCCGCCGTCGATGGCCTTGACCGGCAGGTCATTGAGCTCCTCGATCTTCAGCGGGCTCGCGTTCAGCTTGACGAAATATTCCCGGGTGTCGATTTTTTCGGTACCCGCCGGGAGAATCAGGTTCTGCTGACTGATGGCGGTGACGACATCGGAGGCCGCAAGGCCTCGTGCCCGCAGCAGCCGCGGATCCAAGTCGACTTGCACCTCGCGTTGCTTGCCGCCGTAGGGGTAGGGGATCGACGCGCCGGCAACCGTTGCCAGCTGAGTTCGTAGAATGTTGTTGCCGAGGTCGAATATTTCCTGCTCGGGAATGGTTTCGCTCGACAGGGCGAGCTGTAGGATGGGGACGCTCGATGCGTTGTACGACAGAACGAACGGCGGCGTCGTGCCCGGAGGGGCCGTCTGCAGTTGTGTCTGCGAGACGGCGATGATCTGCGCCATCGACAGGTCTTTATCGGCATTCGGCTGAAAGAAGTACTTGACCACCGCGGTGCCGTTGACCGATTGCGATTCGGTGTGCTCGACGTCGTTCACCACTGTCTGCGCGGTGCGCTCGGAGAACAGCACGATGCGGTCGGCGATCTCTTCGGGAAGCAGTCCGGTGTAGCGCCAGATGACGGCGGCAATGGGAATTTTGATATTCGGGAAGATGTCCGTCGGCATCTTGAGAATCGAGTAGACGCCGAGAAACACGATGAGCACGGCCAGCATGATGAACGTGTATGGCCGGCGCAAAGCTAGCTTGACGATCCACATGCTTCTCTCCGAGGGAGCGGGTTGAGTGCGCGAGCTTACCCGCAACTTCGCAGGCGTCAGGGGTGGCGCGGTCGACCCGTGGTCTTTGTCCTACCCTAATTGGCGGCCAACCGCGCACGACATCGCCGGCCGCAAAGCCCAATAATGTTATCGCACAATGCGCAGATGCAGAAGAGACGCTGCGCTCTCAGATCACAACGGTTACGAAGGAGATTCGGATGAGGAAGCTTCTGGCAATGATTGCCTTGGTATCGCCGCTCGCAGCGGCCCCGCTCGCGTTCGGCGCGGATAACCCTGACGCGACGTTCTTCAAGAAGGCCGCCGAGTCGGGCATTTTCGAGGTCGACGCCGGCAATCAGGCCCAGCAAAAGGCCAACATGCAGTCGGTGAAAGACTTCGGTGCCATGATGGTCAAGGACCACACTGCGGCGAACGACCAGCTGAAGACCTTGGCGGCATCCAAGAACATCTCGCTCCCCAGCAGCGCCAGCGTCGGGCAGATGGCGGAGAAGGGCAAGCTGGATGTGCTGACGGGCGACACTTACGACAAATCCTACATCAAGGGGCAAATCAAGGCCCACTATGAGGCCATCGCTCTGTTCAAGAAGGAGATTGCGAGCGGCCAGGACGCGGACGCGAAGTCCTTCGCTCAACAGACGCTGCCGACCCTGCGGCAACATCTGAAGGCCGCTCGCGGCATTGCCGCGCAGAACGGCTGGACGAAGTCGAAGGCGAGTTCCTCGAGCTCGTCGACCGGCTGACGCTAGCCTCGGGGCCCTGTTAAGTCTGCGCGCGGCGCTATCCAAGGCGCCGCGCGCCGGCGTGTCCGAGAGTCACCGGACAGGGTAATCTCGAAGCTGCCGCTCGCGCGGCCGCGGTCGAAACGCACGTCCCCGAGCACAGTGCCGATAGTCGAGTCGGCCGGCACAGCGAACGGAGCACGCGCAAAGAGCATGCCTGGGCGCAGTCGCCGGCCCGGACCAGGGCGGGCTCGATCGATAGCAAGGCGTGGCGCGCAACATCGCGATCGCCGCTGGTCTGCAGCAGCCGCAAATCCCAGCACGTGCAATCCAGTAAAGGCGGCTCGACTATGAACACGCGATCGCCGTACCGCCAGTAATTGTCCATGAGCCAGAATGGATGCACCCATAGCTGTTCAACCAATCCATGGCGAGATGCAGCGTGGTGGCGAGGAGCGCCGTACCGACCAGCAGCCGCCGGTCTTCGCGCGAGGGCTCCGGGCGGCGCATTCGCAAGACGAGATCCGTCGCGGCGTACAACAGCAGCGCGAGCACCGCGCATCCGACCGCCGTATCGGTGTAGCCGCGGTGCCAGAGCATGTAATTGAGATTTCCCGCAGAGCCGACCAGACTGTGCGTGACATTGTCCACCAGCCGGATTTTAGGCCAGCGGCGGATATGTCGACTAGGACGCTCCGGCGCTCGCGGTGGGATGCTTTTTCCCAGGGACGGCCGCGAACGCTTCGAACCTGAGATCGATGTTCGAGCCCGACTCCTGATGAGGCACGCAGGTCGTGTTGCTGACCACGTTGCGCGTGGTGAACATCGGCAGCACTTGTTGGCGGAACTGCTCCATGAGCTCGCAGTCACCGCGCGCCAGCTCGCGCGGCTGGCGCGCGGCGAAAGTGACCGGCCGCCAGACGCCCTGCACACCACCGCCGGCAGTGCCCGAGTCCGCGGGCGCCAAGGTATAAAAGGTGAGGTCGGCGCGAGCGAACTTGTCCGGTCGGCCAAATCCGCTGGCGCAGGCGCCCGGCACGGATTTCAGGTCCGCGCGCGCCCCGGCGGCTAGCAACACGATTCTGAGCTTGTCGGCGAGACCGTCGCAGGAGTAGGTCGAGGTGAAGCCCATGAACTGGAACGTGTATTTATGGCTCTGCCAGGTGCCGGGACCGCCGGCGGCTGCGCTGTCGTCGGCAAGGCTCGCGGTCGACAGCACCAGGGCGCCGGCAAAGATCGCGGCCCGACCTGCGCGCGCGGCGATGAAGCGGGAGGTCAGAGGAAATTCGATGCGGTGTGGCTTCATGGAGTTCTCCGGCAGACTCGCGGCCCGAGGATAACGCATCGGCGCGACAACGGTTGACCCGCGATCGTGCCGGCCCCGCAACACCAGGCTTGTGAGCGCGCTCTCCTTGCAAGCATACTGGATGGGCATACATCGCATTCCTTGGACGCGCCGATGAAAAGCACCGAGCCCGGAGACAAGGCCGATCGCCGGCAAGCGGCGCTCGACTATCACGAGTTCCCGACGCACGGGAAGATCTCGGTCGCTCCGACCAAACAGCTGGTCACACAGAGCGATCTGGCACTCGCTTATTCACCCGGAGTCGCCGCCGCCTCGGAGGCGATCGCTGCGGACCCGCTCAGCGCATTTCGCTACACAGCCCGCGGTAATCTGGTGGGCGTCATCAGCAACGGCACGGCCGTGCTCGGACTCGGCGCGATCGGTCCGCTGGCGGCGAAACCGGTCATGGAAGGCAAGGCGGTGCTGTTCAAGAAATTCGCCGGGATCGATGTGTTCGATCTCGAGATCGAGCAGAGCGATCCGTACAAGCTGATCGAGGTCGTCGCGGCTCTCGAGCCGACATTCGGCGCGATCAACCTGGAAGACATCAAGGCGCCTGAATGCTTCATCGTCGAGCGCGAGCTGCGCAAGCGCATGAAGATTCCCGTGTTTCACGACGACCAGCACGGCACCGCGATCACCGTCGGCGCTGCGGTGCTCAACGGCCTCACGGTCTGCGGCAAGGAAATGGGTGCCGCAAAGCTGGTCGTGAGCGGAGCCGGCGCAGCGGCGCTGGCCTGCGTCGACTTGCTGATCGATCTCGGCATGCGGCGCGAGAATATCTGGCTGACCGATCTTGCGGGGGTCGTGTACGAGGGCCGGCGCGAGCTCATGGACCCCGAGAAAGCGCGCTTCGCGCGAAAGACCGAGGCGCGCACGCTCGATGATGTGATCGGCGACGCGGACGTATTCCTCGGGCTGTCCGCGGGCGGTGTGCTCAAGCCCGGCATGGCGCAGAAGATGGCGCCGCGGCCTCTGATACTCGCGCTTGCCAATCCGACGCCCGAGATTCTGCCCGAGCAGGCGTTGGCGGTTCGGCCCGATGCCGTGCTCGCCACCGGACGCAGCGACTATCCCAATCAAGTGAACAACGTTCTGTGCTTTCCATTTATTTTTCGAGGTGCGCTCGATGTAGGCGCCACCACGATCACGCGCCCCATGGAAATCGCCGCCGTGCATGCGCTCGCTGCGCTCGCCCGCCAGGAGCAAAGCGATGTCGCGGCCGCCGCCTATGGCGGCGCGGAGGATCTGAGCTTCGGGCCCGGATATCTCATTCCGAGACCCTTCGATCCACGTCTGATCGTCAAGATCGCTCCGGCAGTCGCGCAGGCGGCCATGGATTCGGGTGTTGCTACCCGGCGGATCGCCGATCTCGATGCCTACGCGCGTCGACTCGAGCAATTCGTTTATCACAGCGGCACGCTGATGGCGCCGATATTCGCCGCCGCCCGCAAGATCCCGCCCGAACGCAGCCGGATCGTCTACGCCGAAGGCGAGGACGAGCGTGTATTGCGCGCGGTGCAGATCGTGGTAGACGAGCGGCTGGCGACGCCCATCCTCATCGGCCGTCCGGCCGTCATCGAGCGCTCCATTGCGCGCCACGGGTTGAGGCTGCGAGTCGGCGAGCAGGTGACGGTCGTCAATCCGGAGCAGGATGTGCGCTACCGGGAGTACTGGCAGGAGTACCACCGGCTCACGCGCCGCAACGGCGTCACCGAGCAATACGCCAAACTGGAAATGCGCCGACGCACGACGCTGATCGGCGCCATGCTGTTGCGCAAGGGTGAGGCGGACGGATTGATATGCGGCATGATCTCGACCACGGCGCGGCACTTGACGTACATCGATCGGGTGATCGGGCGCCGGCCCGGGGTCCACGTGTACGGGGCGATGTCGGGGCTCATCCTGCCCGGACGGCAGCTGTTTCTGGTCGATACGCACGTGAATCTCGATCCAAGCGCCGATCAGCTCGCGGAAATCACCGAGCTCGCGGCGGAGCAACTGCGCTGGTTCGGTCTAGAGCCGAAAGTCGCGCTCCTGTCGCATTCGAACTTCGGGTCAAGTGATGCTCCTTCGGCGCTCAAGATGCGCGCGGTGCTCGCTCTGTTGAGCGCCCGCGCCCCGGACCTCGAAGTGGACGGGGAAATGCACGGCGACTGCGCTCTCGATGAGGCGGTACGCAAGTCGGTGCTGCCGGACTCGATGCTCGAGGGCAGCGCTAATCTCGTCGTCTGTCCGAATCTCGACAGCGCGAGCATCGCCTACAATCTGCTCAAGTCCGCCGCCGGCAACAATGTCGCCATCGGACCGATCCTGCTCGGCTGCGCGGCGCCCGCGTACATCTTGACCTCCGCCGCCACCGTCAGGCGCATCGTCAATATGTCGGCGCTGTGCGTGGTGGAGGCGGGCCGTGCGGCGGGCCGCGCTCTCGGCACCGGCCCATTGATCTAGACCGAAAGCGCTCCGGAGTGCGAGCCGCGCGTGGCGTCCGCGGCGAGCGCGAGCGCGCCGAGCGTACCCGCGCGCGCGCCGAGCCCCGGGCCCGTGACGTAGTTGTCGATGCCGATGCCGAGCTCCTCGCCCGGCACATAGCCGTTCAGGCTCGCGGCGAGCTCACGCCGCAGGGCGCCGAGGAGCTCCGGACGCGCCTCGATCACGCCGCCGCCCAAGAGTATTCGGCGCGGGGCCGTCGCCAGCACCAATGTGTGCAGGAGTTGGGAGAGCGCATGAACGACGCCGAGCCACACCTCATCATCCGCGGAGATCGAATGCGCGGGTGCACCGGTACGTGCGGCGATGGCCGGTCCCGATGCGAGCCCTTCCACGCAATCTCCGTGGAAGCTGCATGCACCCGGCCACCCATCACCCGCGCGCCGGGCCGCTCGGATGTGCCCAAGCTCCGGATGAAGGAATCCGTGCACGAGCGCGCCGTTCACGAACAAGCCGACCCCTACACCGGTTCCGACCGTGACATAGGCGAAATCCTCGAGCCCTTGGGCCGCGCCCCAACGGCCTTCCGCGAGAGCCGCCCCGTTCACGTCGGTGTCGAAGCCGATGGGTACGCCCAGATGAGCCAGGCGGGGCACTACGCCCGTGTCGCGCCACCCGGGTTTCGGCGTCGAGGTGATCGAACCGTAATGAGGCGAAGTCGGGCGGCGGTCGATGGGGCCGAAGGAGGCGATACCGAGCGCGCGAATAGGGCCATGAGCTTCGATACCAGCGCGCAGTTCCGCTTCGATTCGGGCGAAGGTTGCCGCGGGGTCGGAGCCGGTCGGAACCGTCGCGTGCATCCGGACATCCTCGGGGCCGGTGCCGATGAGGCACGAGCATTTGGTGCCGCCCAGCTCGACCCCGCCGAGGAGCGGCGATTCGGATGCGTTGTCGGACTTAGCTGCCATGGAGCGAGTGTATCGGTTATCGTAATGCGGTGAATCCGCTCGTCGATCTGCGCAGCGACACTGTGACCCGGCCCACCGCGGCGATGCGGGCTGCCATGGCGGCCGCCGAAGTCGGGGATGATGTCTACGGCGACGATCCGACCGTGAACCGTCTGCAGTCCGTACTGGCCGAGCGCTTCGGCTTTCCGAGTGGCCTGTTCTTTCCGACGGGCACACAGAGCAATCTCGCGGCGCTCATGGCGCATTGTAATCGGGGCGATGAGTATCTCGTCGGTCAGGATGCCCATACCTACCGCTACGAGCAGGGCGGCGCCGCGGTTCTCGGCAGCATTCAGCCGCAGCCTCTTGAGAATGAGCGGGACGGCAGTATCTCGGTCGAGCGGATCGCGCGCGCCATCAAGCCGCCCGACATTCATTTCGCGCAGACGCGGCTGTTGGCGTTGGAGAACACCATGGGTGGCCGGGTGCTTTCTCCAGGGTATCTGCGCACCGCGACCGACTTGGCGCATGCGCGCGGGCTGCGCACGCATCTCGATGGAGCGCGTCTTTACAATGCCATCGTGAAGCTCGGCATCGCCGAGCCCGCGGCCGCGGCCGGCTTCGATTCGGTTTCGATTTGTCTCTCGAAGGGCCTGGGGGCTCCCGCGGGGTCGGTGCTGCTCGGATCACGCGAGCTCATCGACATAGCGCGCCGGTGGCGCAAGGCCCTCGGCGGCGGCATGCGCCAGGCCGGCGTGCTGGCGGCGGCCGGCTTGTACGCGCTCGAGCATCACGTGGAGCGCCTCGCCGAAGATCATGAGAATGCCGAACACCTCGCGGCCGGGCTCGGGAGAGTGGGGCTCGCCGTCGAGCCGCCGCAAACGAACATTGTTTTTTTGGATATTGCGAACGAGCACGTCAGCGCGTTGCGGTCGCATCTGGCGGAGCGCGGCATTCTCGCCTCGATTGCGCCGCTGACCCGCCTGGCGACGCACCTCGATGCCCCGCGGACTAAGATCGAGGCCGCGCTGCAGGCTTTTCGAGACTATCCCGGCTGGTCACGCGCCGGCGGCTACGCTTGAGAACCGCGCGGCCGGGTGTGACGCCGCGTGCGCTCGAGATCGCGTGAGGTATCCACGTCGAAGGTCGCCGAGGGCAGGCTGACGAGCGCGATATCCTGGGGCGGCAGAAGGCGCACCAGGTTTTTCAGGCCCACGTCACCCGCGATTCCGAGCGCGCGCGTATACAGCCGGCGCGGCAGTATGAGCGGCGCTCCCGCCTCCCTTCCAAGCCGACGGGCGGCGACCCGTCGCCTCGCGCCGCGCCACCGTGCGATCAGCCGCGCGATGTCGCGCGCTTCGAGATTGGACAAGTCCATCGGCACGAGCAGCACCGCGGCCTCGTAGCGTGCGTAGCGCACTGCGCGCCGCACCGAGCTGGAGAGACCGTCGGAGCGCAGGGGATTTGCGACGGGTACGAACCGGCAACCCCGCAACTCGGCTCGCAGGCGGACCGCGCGCGGGGGAATCACCACGATGATCGGCGCGGTCGCGAACGGGTTCAACACGTGGAGGGTCCTTGCGATCAAGCTCGCGCCCCGTACGCGAGCGAGCGCCTTCGGCTTGCCCATGCGGACCGAGAAGCCCGCGGCGAGCACCACCACGCGCGGCATGAGCGGCGCCTTGGAATTCGTTGATATCATTGCGGTATGCCCATCAATAATCCCTCCAGCCTACAGCGCAAGCCCTTTTGGGCGCCGGTCGGCCTAGCGGCGGCATCGGCTCTCGCAGCCGCGCTCGTCATGGCGCTGCTGGTATGGCTGCTGGTGACGGCGAAATCAACGACCGTCATCGTGATCAGGGACGCCGAGACCGCCTCCTACGCCACCGCCGGCGCTGAAGCGGCGCTGAGTCCCGAGGGCACGGCACGGGCAGAGCTGCTCGCCCGCATGTTCGGCGGCGCCCCGCTCAAGGACCGCGTCGATGCCATTTATGTCCTGCCCGCGCTCGCCACCCAGGCAACCGCGCTGCCCTTGGCGCAGAGGATCGGAATCAAGCCGGTCGTCGTCGCGCCGGAAGGGACGCGCGCCTGGGCCCGGCGCGTGCTGAGCGAGCATCGCGGCGGACGAATTCTCGTAGTGGCACGCGCCGATGTGGCGCGCGACCTGGCTGCGCAGCTCAGCGGTGTTGCGGATATCCCGCCGATACTGCCGATGGACTTCGGCACCATGTACATCGTCACGGTTCCGCGCATCGGCCGCGCTAATTTGCTGAGCGTGGATTATTGAGGATTCAGCTGCTCGCGGAGCGCAGCATGATGGCCTTTTGGACGAAGTCCATATGGCGGCCGATGCGCACATCGGCAAGCACCGCGTCTCGGATCCGACGGCTCGCGTCGATGAGGTAGCTCGCGCGCCGGACCCCGATACCCAAAGGTCCGTTGACGCCGTACATCTTGATTACAGTCTTGTTCTCGTCGGACAGCAGGTCATACGGCAACCGGTACTTCTCCCGAAACTTCAGGTGTGTCTCAGGCGATTGTGGGCTGATTCCCACCACGTGGAGCCCCGCCTTCTGAATGTCGGCGTGCAGATCGCGCAGCCCGCAGGCTTGCCGGGTACAGCCGGGAGTAAAGTCCGCGGGGTAGAAGTAGAGGACGATAGCTCCCGCGCTCAGCAATTGAGTGAGCGATCGGTCGGTCCCTGATTGATCCGGAAGCGTGAACTCTGGCGCTCGCTCGCCCGCTTTTAGCATCGGTTATGGCCTCTTCGGCATATCCTAGCTAAGTTCGCCGCATATTGTGGATACTTTGGCTTGGCGCGGCTTTGCTGGTAGTATTCTGGGCCCTTTTTGGGGGGAGTAGCTCAGTTGGGAGAGCGTCGCGTTCGCAATGCGAAGGTCGAGGGTTCGATCCCCTTCTCCTCCACCAACCCATAGGCCGGATGTCGATGCGACTCCGGCCCGTCTTTGCCTCGGTAGCTCAGTGGATAGAGCGAGTGCCTCCTAAGCGCTAGGTCGCAGGTTCGATTCCTGCCCGGGGCACTCATTTCCCGAGGTCGTGTCTGTAGGAAAACCGGCGACAACTTGTAACGGCACTCGCGGACTTTCGTCGCATCCATCCCCGGCTACCCTTGCGTCACCGAATTAAAAGAAGGGGCCAAAAAAATGCAAAATCCACGCCAAGATTCACGCAATATAACCGCGCGGCGTGTCGTGAGCGGCAGCTTCGTGCTGGCGCTGATAACTTTTGCAGCTTCCGCGTGCGTAGTCGAGAACCGCGAGGGGTACTGGGACCACGATCACAACCGTTACTGGCACGACCACGCCTGGGTCGCCTGCGATGCAGAACATTGCCGCTGATTCATAGCGTAACCCGAGGGTAGAAAGATGCGCGCCAAATGGTGGGTAGGACTCATGACGATTGCTGTCGTGGCGCCATTCGGCGCGCAGGCGGATATCCATGCGACCAACGTTTACGACCTCTGGGATTCCGGCCGTCTACAGCCGCTTCCGGACCTTGGTCGCCAACTCGGCCCTATGAATATGAAG
>Ga0302314_10000748_pt1 | contig 60520 bp, 56 predicted proteins | sample III_Palsa_N2_3_FD_200533 | JGI IMG/M metagenome (GOLD analysis project Ga0302314, IMG submission 200533) | Peat permafrost microbial communities from Stordalen Mire near Abisko, Sweden - III_Palsa_N2_3 | ecosystem: Environmental > Terrestrial > Soil > Palsa > Peat permafrost | place: Sweden...
AAACAAAACAGTGCAAATGGTACGGATTTTGGCAATTTTGTCAGCGATTTACGGCCCGTTGACAAAGCCCTTGTGCGCACTATGCGACCACTATGGAGAAAACACATCGGCCATGACGGCAATCGCCGTATTTCATGACGACGAGGCCGCGCCGAAACGCATCTGGCGTCGAAAGTATGCAGGGGAAAGGAGGAGGAATTGCCAGCCAGCCACGATGTGGAGTTGAAGTGGCATGCAATTGACGCCACTTGGGCTGCTGCCCAGACCGGAAAGGAAAAGTGGTCTGGCCGGGACGGTCAGCGATGGGCGTTGATCGCGTCGCGCGTTTCCTGCGCAACCCGGCGTGCCGCGGCGGCAAAGTCTTCACCTTGCGCCGCTTTGGCATAGAGAATGGCGCGCGAGGAATTGATCATCATGCCGGTGCCTGCCGCCGTGCGGCCGGCCTTGACGGTGGCTTCGATATCGCCGCCCTGGGCGCCGATGCCAGGCACCAAAAGCGGCATGTCGCCGACGATGGCGCGTACCTGGGCCAGCTCATTGGGGAAGGTAGCGCCGACCACCAAAGCGCACTGGCCGTTGCGGTTCCACTTGTGCGCCACCAGGTCGGCCACGTGCTGATACAGGGGCTTGCCATCGACGCTGAGAAATTGCAAGTCGGAGCCGCCGGGGTTGGAGGTGCGGCATAGCACGATGGCGCCGCGATCCTGCCATTCGAGATAAGGCGCAACGGAATCGAATCCCATGTAGGGATTGACCGTGACGGCGTCGGCCCCGTAACGCTCGAACGCTTCGCGCGCATATTGCTCGGCCGTGGCGCCGATGTCGCCGCGCTTGGCGTCCAATACGATGGGAATGCGGGGATGGCGCTCACGCAGATAGTCGCAAATGTCTTCGAGTTGGTCTTCCGCCCCAAGCGCTGCGAAATAGGCGATCTGCGGCTTGAAGGCGCAGGCCGTATCGGCCGTGGCATCGATGATGGCACGGCAGAATTGCGAGATCGCATCGGGCGCATCCTTGAGGTGGGCGGGAAACTTCGCCGTATCGGGATCGAGCCCGACGCACAGCAGCGATTGGTTTGCCGCCCAGGCAGCCGTCAATTTGTCGATGAAAGTCACGATGCGCTCCGCTATCCGGTTTTTCTTGATGGCGCCATTTTACCGCGTCAACCTCGCCGCGCCGCTAGCCATTCGCATACAACCATTGCAGCAGCGCATCCTGCGCCGCGCCGCCGGCGCCGGCATTGGGGTGGTTGATGAAGAACACCACGGCATAGGTCTTGCCCGATGCGGAGACCAGAAAGCCGGCCATGGTCTTGACCTCGTTTAACGTACCTGTCTTGATGTGCGCGTAGCCGGCCACGTCGGTGTCGCTCAGGCGGCGGCGCATGGTGCCGTCATAGCCGGCCAGGGGCAGCGAAGAAATGAATTCGGGCATGAACGGCGAACGCCAGGCTTCCTGCAGCAGCTTGCCCATCGTGGCAGGGGTGATGCGTTCGGCACGCGACAGACCCGAGCCATTGTCGATCACGAGTTCGGGCGCGTCGATGCCGCGCCCGGCCAGCCAGGACTTCACCACCTCCGCACCGCGCGTCGCAGTTGCCGGTGCGGCGGGAGCATTGGCATCGCCCTGCACGCCGGCCAAGGTCAGCAGCAGGTGGCGCGCCATGACGTTGTTGCTGTACTTGTTCATGTCGCGAATCGTCTCGGCCAATGGCGGCGATTCCCACGTGGCAATCAGGCGCGCGTCGGGCGGCGCGGCGCCGTCAATCACCTTGCCGGAAAAACGCCCTCCCAGGTCGTGCCACATCTTGCGAAATACCAGTGAAAAATACTGGTTGGCCGACATCTGGTAGGGCACCACGTACCACGACCTGGTGCCGCAGGAGACGGCATAGCTGCCCGTGAAGCGCACGCCGGTATCGCCGATGACGGTGCCCAGCCGGCTTTGCCAATCGCCGCACTCTCCCTTGGCCCATACCGGCGGCACGACGTCGAAGTCTTCCACCGGCGGATCGATGTTGATCTGGGGTGCGCCACCGAGGGCGCCGGGATTGAACTGGAAGCGCAGGCTCTGGTAATTGAGCAGCAAGGCGTCGGGCGCCGCATTGTAGGGCTTGCTCGGGTCGCCATCGAACTGGGCGGGATCGGTGGCAACATGCTCGAAAGCGCTGCGGTCGAGCACGACATTGCCGCGGATGTCGCGTACCCCGGCATCGCGGATCTGGCGCAGGAACAGCCAGAAATTTTCCGTCACCAGCTTGGGGTCGCCGCTGCCCCTGAACACCAGATCGCCCTGCAGCGTGTCGCCGCTCATGGCGCCGCCGGCCAAGGCCTGGGTCTTCCAGGTATAGGTCGGCCCGAGCAGCTCCAGCGCGGCTTCTGTCGTCACGAGCTTCATGGTCGACGCCGGGCTGAAGCCGGCTTCGGCATTGTGCGCCAATACGGCCTTGCCGCCGCCGACCTGGCGTACTTCGATCCCGACCGCGTCGGCCGGGATGCCGGCGCGCTTCAACGCAGCCTTGACCGTGGCGGGCAACTCGGCCGCAGCACAGTGCACGGCAACGAGGATGGAACACAAGGCAAACAGATTGCGGGCAAACGGATGGGCAAAGCGCATGAGGATCGATCAGGAGTATACTTGATGGCCGGGCACGGCGGCTGACTTAGCCGAGCGCCCACGATTACATATCGGAATATGCAAGGATAAAGCATGGCCAAACCCGCTACAACTGCTTTGCCCGATGCCGATGCATTGCTGCAGCTGGACAACCAGTTCTGTTTCGCGCTCTATTCGGCTTCGCTGGCGATGACCAAGACCTACAAACCCTTCCTTGAAAGCCTCGGCCTTACCTATCCGCAATACCTGGTGATGCTGATCCTGTGGCAGCAGGACAACGTCCTGGTCAAGGAGATCGGCGAGCGATTGTTCCTCGATTCCGGCACCCTCACCCCCTTGTTGAAACGCCTCGAAGCAGCCGGATTGATCGAGCGCACGCGCGACCCGGAAGACGAGCGTCAGGTCCGCATCACGCTGACCAAGACCGGGCGCGCCTTGAAGCGCAAGGCGCACGGCGTGCCGCTTCAGGTCTTGTGCGCCAGCGGGCAGAGCCCGGAAACCTTGATGCAGCTGCGCGCCCAGTTGTCGGACGTGCGCGAGGAATTGATTCGCTACGGCAACGGCGAAGACGCCCCGATCGATGCGGTCGATTGCGGAACTTGATCGGGCCGGCGCCGGCCAATAGAAATATTTTTCGCAATTTAATTGTACACAATTTAAATTTGAGCTATAGTGTCGTCATGGCGCAGACGAAATCAATCCGAAATGCGCCCTTTAAGTGTCTGTCACGCGTTCTTTACGCGTCCTTTTGTGAATGAATGCAGTCCCCCACACCCTTTTTGCAAGGAGAGCACCATGCAAGTCCTGTACACAGCCCACGCTACTGCCACCGGAGGCCGCGACGGCCAAGCCGTTTCGAGCGATGAACACCTCAAGGTCAAGCTGTCGACGCCCAAGGAACTGGGCGGCGGCGGCGGCGACGGCACCAACCCCGAGCAAATGTTTGCTGCCGGTTATTCGGCCTGTTTCATCGGCGCCATGAAGTTCGTCGCCGGCGCCACCAAGGTCACCATTCCGGCCGACGCTTCGGTCACGGGCAACGTCGGCATCGGCCCGAACGACAAGGGCGGTTTCGGCCTGGCTGTCGAACTGCAGATCAAGCTGCCCGGCATGGACAAGGATGCGGCGCAAGCGCTGGTCGACAAGGCGCACCAAGTCTGCCCCTACTCCAACGCCACGCGCGGCAACATCGACGTCAAGCTGTCGCTGATCTAAGCCGGCTACAAGAGCAAAAAGCCGCAGCGGGAAGCCGCTGCGGCTTTTTTTATTCCGATCTCGCTTATTCTTTGTCGGGCACAAGGCAGGCCTCGATCACCTGCAAATCGTTATCCTTGGCGAAATCGATCACGAAGTGATATGCCAGCGGTTCAAGTTCACGCAGCGCTTCATTGACCGCCACCGCCTTGACGCCGTTTAATTGCGTGGGGCGCACATAGGGCGAATATTGCAGGTGGGCATTGGGGCCGCCGCTGCCCTCGGGGCGGAAGCAGGACATGACGCCGCACAGGCGCTCGGCCCAATCGCTCGGGCGGAATTGCTTGCCTTCGCGGGTCAGGCCCAGAATGAAGAACTCGCGTACTGCGTTTCGAGTGGGGTCGGCCATGGCTGCGGTTGAAAGAGATACTACGGGGACGGCTGAAGCCATTTCCAGAACTGCACCGGCAAGCGACATGCTACCGGAACCTGGCCATTTCGGCTTGCGCGGCCCGAAAAACCGGGTGGCGCGCTCTGCTGCAGCATTCCTCGGTATTATATCTTATAGAAGACTTGAAGGAAATCGGGTGCGTGCACCGGACGGCGTTACGTAGGTTGCGCCGGGCATCGCATGCTGGGCGAAGCGAAGCCCAATAAACCGACGCTCCCTTTATTGCTGCAGGTATTTGCGCAATCGTCCGATGTTGGGCTTCGCTTCGCTCAGCACCAACCTACAATCTTGGGACTTGCCAAACCGGCATATCAACCGAACAACACCGCAATCGAAAGCAACAGCAACAGCAGCATCCACAGCAGCAAGGCGCGCCACACCAGCCCCACGGTGCTTTGCATGGCGCGTGCGCTCGACTCTTCGCCGGGCGGCGTCTCGGCCTCGATGGCGCCGGGTTCGATGCTGGTCACGTCCACCGGCACGATGTCGGCGGCATTGACCACCGGCGTACCCAATCGAACACCCATGGCGCCGCCGCCGGCTGCGAGAATGATGCCGACCGCCTCGTCGTTCCAGCGCGAGGCAAAGTTGCGCCAGGCATAGATCGCATCTTCGAAGTTGCCGACCACGGCAAAGGCGATCGCGGTCAGGCGCACCGGAATCCAGTCGATCCAGTAAAACGCGCGGGCGGCGAACAGGCCGAAGGCTTCATTCTTCATGTGATCGGGCTCGTTCCAGGCGCGCGCGAGATATTCGGCGACGCGATACATCACGGCACAGGCCGGTCCCAAGGGCATGAGGAACCAGAAGAACACGCCGAACACGTTGCGATGCACCGTGATCAAGGCGCGCTCGACCGCGATGCGCGAGATTTCGCTCGCGTTCATGGTGGACGTGTCCTGGCGCGTCCATTCGGCGAGCAGCGCGCGCGCCGTGGCCTCGTCGCCGGCGGAGAGGGCAATCTGGATCGAGGTGAAGTAGTGGCTATAGTGGCGCAAGCCCAGCGTGAGGTAGACGATGATGATGTTCCACACCAGCGCCGCCACGGGGTTGATCCACTTGCACAGCCAATAGATCGCCGCCGTCGGCACCATCAGCGACAGCATCATGATCCACCAGCCCAACCGGCCGTGCTGCGCCTGCCCTGCGTTGAACCAGGCTTCCATACGCCCCGCCAGTGCGCGTATGCCGTTATAGACGGGATTGCCGGCGCGCAGCGGTTTCAATTGCTCGATCAGGAGGGCGAAGAGTATGGAAAGAAAAGTCATTGAGCGGTCTTAGGTATCAACAACCCGTACGATAGCGCAGCACGGTCAGGGAATCAATTTGGGTGTCGCATGTTGCCTTATTTTGTTGCTCGAGATTATGACCGCAAAAAGTGAAACAGGTTGCGCAGCATGCCGGCAGTCGCGCCCCAGATGAAGAAGCGCTCGTAAGGCATGGCGTAAAACGTGCGGTGCATGCCGTTGGGAAAAGTCGCGGCGCGGCGCTGGTGATTGGCGCCATCCATCAGAAACGCCAACGGCACTTCGAAAATTTCCGCCACCTCTTGGGGGTCGGCTTTTGTCTCGAACGGCGGATGCACCAGGCCAACGACGGGCGTAACGCGATAGTTGGTCGCCGTCACGTATTCGGGCAGCACGCCCAGCACTTCGATGTGGCTGCGCGCCAGCCCGACCTCTTCCTCGGTTTCGCGCAGGGCGGTATCGATCGCGTCTTGGTCGCTTGCTTCCTGCCTGCCGCCAGGGAAGCTGATCTGGCCGCCATGGTCGTTCAAGTGCTCGCTGCGCTGGGTCAACAGCACCGTGATGCCGTCGGCGCGCAGCACCAGCGGTACCAATACCGAGGCCGGCGTCGGATGGCCTTCTCTCATGCGCATCAGATGCTCGTCCGATTGTTCGGGCACCCAAGTCGCGGCGGCGGCAAAGTGCTGGCGCAACCAGTCGGCAGTGAGCCTGTCTGCGGCGACCGCTGTTTCGCCGGCCAGCGATTCGACCGGGATCAATTGCGGATCAAAGCGAAGTTTTGTCAAAACGTTTTCCCAAAACAAAAAGGGCGCCAAGCCGGCGCCCTTTTCATGCAACTACGCAGATTACTCCGCGGTTTGCTTGACTTCCGCGCGGCGGCTCGGCAGCTTTTCGCGGATACGTGCGGACTTGCCGGAACGATCACGCAGATAATACAGCTTTGCGCGACGGACATCGCCGCGACGCTTGACTTCGATCGATGCAATCAGCGGGGAGTACAGCTGGAACGTACGCTCCACGCCTTCGCCCGACGAAATCTTGCGCACGATGAAGTTGGAATTCAGGCCGCGGTTGCGACGCGAGATGACGACGCCTTCGTAAGCCTGGGCGCGCTTGCGCGTGCCTTCGACGACGTTGACGTTGACCACCACGGTGTCGCCGGGTGCAAATTCAGGAATGTTCTTGCCGAGACGGGCAATTTCTTCCTTTTCGAGTGTTTGGATCAAGTCCATTGTAAAGCTCCTAGTACCATCTTGCCGGCGCCGGCACTTCCAATATGCCCGGTAGAGGATGGGGTTCAAACAATATGCGGTAGAGGGTCAACCCTTTCCCGCTCTGGTACTGCATTTACTGCAAACTGCTCAAAAACTTTTCGTCGCTCTTGCTGAGCAAGCCCGCTGCACGCGCCCTGGCGATCAGATCGGGCCGCTTGGCCTGCGTCGCGCGCAAGGCTTGTTCGCGGCGCCACTTTTCGATCTCGCCATGATGGCCGCCCATCAACACCGCCGGCACCGCTTCATCCAGATACGCTTCGGGCCGCGTGTAGTGCGGGCAATCGAGCAAACCGTTGACGAAGCTGTCTTCGATTGCCGACGCATCGTCGTTCAACACGCCCGGCAATTGCCGGATCACCGCATCCATCAGCGCCATCGCCGGCAACTCACCGCCCGACAGCACGAAGTCGCCAAGGCTGATTTCCTCGTCGACCCGGCGCGACAGCAGCCGCTGGTCGATCGCTTCATATCTGCCGCACAGCAACACCAGGCCGGGTTCGGCGCGCATGTGCATCACGCGCTCATGGTTCAAGGCCTTGCCTTGCGGCGAGAGGTAGACCACGCGCGGCTTGGGCAATCCTGCCGACTCCTGCCGCGCCTGCGCCGCATCGATCGCGGCTTCCAGGGGCTTGGCCAGCATGACCATGCCGGGGCCGCCGCCGTAAGGCCTGTCGTCCACCGTCCTGTGGTTGTCGCTGGTGAAATCGCGCGGATTCCATAGCGTCAAGCCACATCTATTCTGTTCAAACGCCCGCCGGGTGATGCCCGACTGCGTCACTGCGGCGAACATCTCGGGGAATAACGTGATTACATCGAATTGCATCGCGTTTTCCTCTGTTCCGCCTCTAGTAATCCAGTCCCCAATCGGCAACGATTTTGTTCGCTGCCTTGTCGACCGTCTTGACGTACTGGTCGACGAAAGGGATCAATATTTCCTTCTGCGTATCCGGCAGGTCGCCAGGCACACTCACCTTGAGGATGGGATGGGCACCGTTGTCCATCAAGCCGTCGACCTTGCCGACATGCTCACCCTGCAGGTTTTCCACTTCCAGGCCGATCAGATCGACCCAGTAAAACTCGCCATCGCCCAGGCTGGGGAAGTGCTTGCGCGAAATCTGCACTACCGTGCCGCGCAAGGCTTCGGCGGCATCGCGGCCACCCACGCCCACCAGCCGCGCCACCACGTCCCCGCTATGGGGCTTGGATTGCATCATGTCGACATCGCGCAACTGTGCCGGCTGCTCGGGATTGCCCAACCACCAGGTCTTGGCATGCAACAAGGCATCGGCATCGGCCGAATAGGGCTTGATGCGAACCCAGCCCTGCAAGCCATATGCCCCGGACACGTAACCCACCACGAGCAGATCCGAGGGGATTTCCACCCCGGATGAGTTAGTTTGCGTCATGTGTCAAAACCGCACGCCCAGACCTTTTTGCTTACCTTTACAGGCAAGCTTGCAACACAATTAAGCTGCTGCCTTGGGAGCCTGGTCGACCAGACGGGCAACCGTCGGCGACAATTGGGCACCCACGCCTTGCCAGTAGGCCAGACGGTCTTGCGCAACGCTGAAGGCAACTTCACCGCCGGCGGCGATCGGGTTGTAAAAACCGATGCGTTCGATGAAACGGCCGTCGCGGCGATTGCGCGAATCGGTTGCAACGATGTTGAAGAACGGACGCTTTTTAGCGCCGCCACGGGATAAACGAATCACGACCATAATTATTTCCAATGAAAGTTGGAAGACAGAAAAGCCGAACATTGTAACGTGGATGTGCTGCCGCTTCAACCGTCTTGCAACAAAAAATGCCCAACAAATCAGCATTTTACTGACAAAGCTCACAAAATATTTCCTTAAAGGAAAGAATTTGCGCCAAGCTTTGTCACAAGTTATTGCAAAGTAAAACCCGCAATCACAACTATGGCAGAATGGGCCGCTTTACAGTCGACTCCCGGCAACGCTCCCGGTAGCCCCATTTCATGGCCATGGCCCATAAAAACAAGACGCTTGCCACCTTCTTTGCCGCCGTGACCGGTGGCGCCGGAATTCACCGTTTTTATCTGCGCGGCGCGCGCGATCCCTGGGGCTGGCTACATCTGGCCGGGCTGGCGGCAACGCTGATCGGCTTCGTCATGGCGGGCCGTAATGATCCGGTCACCACGCTCCTGGTGTCGCTGCCCTTGACGCTATCGTGCCTCGCCGGCGCATTGCAAGCCCTGCTGCTGGGCCTGACCCCCGACGAGAAATGGGATGCGAAATATAATCCCGAGTCCGGCCGGCAAACGAACTCGAATTGGGTCCTTGCCCTGCTTTTGGTGCTCACGCTTGCCGGCGGCATGTTCGGCGTCCTGTGGCTCATTTCGCGCGGTATCGACTTGTTCATTACCGGCGGCAGCTACGGCTGAGGTCGTCCCCCCTTTCATCCATCGCAAAAGAGAAGACATGAGATCGAGCCGCCTTCCCCGGTTTTACGCGTATTGCCTGATGTTGGCGTCTTGCGTGGCGTCCTGCCTGCTGCCGCTGGCTGCACAGGCGCAAAACGAGGACGAGCCGCGCTCGGCGCAGTCGGCCCAGCTCGAAAGCGCCGTGGTCAAGATTTTCACCACCCTGCGCGCGCCCGATCCGTTCCGCCCCTGGGGCAAGGCCGCGCCGCAGGAAATCACCGGCTCGGGTGTGGTGATTGAAGGCAACCGCATCCTGACCAATGCCCACGTGGTGGGCTATGCGAGCCAGATCCAGGTGCAGGCCAAGGAAGGCGGCGACAAGATTCCCGCCACGGTGGTGGCCATCGCACGCGGCATCGACCTGGCCGTGATCAAGCTCGACGACGAGTCCTTCTTCGCCACGCACAAGCCGCCGCAGCGCGCCAACATCCTGCCCGAGGTCAAGGATGCCGTGTATGCCTACGGCTACCCGACCGGCGGCACGTCGCTGTCGATCACCAAGGGCATCGTCTCGCGCATCGAATTCACCAATTACAACTACTTCACCTCGGGCCTGCGCATCCAGATCGATGCCGCAATCAACCCGGGCAACAGCGGCGGCCCCGTTTTGGCCGGCGACAAGATGATCGGCCTGGCGTTCTCCACCGCAACCAATGTGCAAAACATCGGCTACATCATCCCGAACGAGGAAATCGAGCTGTTCCTGCAAGACATCGCCGACGGCCATTACGACGGCAAGCCCGCGATGTTCGATGCGCTGCAGACGCTGGAAAACCCGGCGTTGCGCACCTTCCTGAAGCTCGACAAATCGGTCAAGGGCATGGTGGTGCAGGCGCAGGCACAGCCAACGCCGTCCTATCCGCTGAAGGAATGGGACGTGATCACCCACATCGGCGACGTCCCCATCGACAACCAGGGCCTGGTCAAGATCGGCCCCGACCTCAACCTGCGCTTCCAGTATTACGTGCAAAAACTGGCCAAGAACGGCAAGGTGCCGCTCACCGTGATCAGGAACGGCAAGGTAATGAGCCTGCAGGTGCCCGTGACGGTGTCCCAGCCGCAGCTCGTGCCGTGGCTGATGGACGACTACCCGTCTTACTTCATCTATGGCCCCATCGTGTTTTCGCGTGCCACCAACGAATTCCGCTCAGCCATCAGCAACAATGCCGGCTACCTCAACAGTTTCATTTCGGTCGGCAATCCGCTGGCGACCAAGTTCGCCGATCCGCCCGACGCCAGCCGCGAAGAACTGGTCGTGATCTGCGCACCGTTCTTCCCGCACAAGCTCGTCACCGGCTACGACAACCGCTTCGGCGCCGTGGTGCAATCGATCAACGGCAAGCCGGTGAAAAGTTTGCGCCACCTGGTTGCCATCCTGCGCGACTTGAAGGATGACCTGGTGGTGATCAAGTTCGACCAGCGCTACGGCGAAAACATCGTGGTGCCACGCAAGGAAATGCTGGCGGCGACCGATGAAATCCTGAACGACAACGGCATCCGCGCCCAGGGGTCGAAGGACATGATGGATGTGTGGAGCGGGAAGGCCGACAAATAAAGGACCGTAGGTTGGCGCTGAGCGTAGCGAAGCCCAAGAAACAGGAATTGACGCCATGACCGCAACGACTGCTTTCCTTTCCATCCTCGGCGCCCTGCTGCTCGGCGCCATGAGTCCCGGTCCGAGTTTCGTCATCGTGGTGCGCAACGCCATCGGCCTGTCGCGCCGCGACGGGCTGGCCACGGCACTCGGCATGGGCGTGGGCGGCGTGCTGTTTGCCTGCGTGGCGCTGGTCGGTTTGTATCAGGTGCTGGCGGCGGTGACCTGGCTATATATCGGGCTGAAAATCGCGGGCGGGCTGTATCTGCTTTACCTTGCTTCGCGCATCTGGCGCGGCGCTGCGCAGCCGCTTGCGATAGACCAAGGCAGCGATGCGAAACCAGGCGGAAGCGTGAAATCGTTCTGGGTCGGGCTATCGACGCAGTTGAGCAATCCCAAGACGGCGATCTACTACGCAAGCATCTTCGCCGCGCTCCTGCCGCAACATCCGCCGCTGTGGTGCCAACTGGCGCTGCCGCCTTGCATCTTTGCGATTGAAACCGGCTGGTATACGCTGGTCGCGCTGGGATTTTCCAGCAGCCGCCCACGCGCGTGGTATCTGAAGATGAAGACTGGCGTGGATCGCATGGCGGCGGGAGCGATTACTGTGTTGGGTTTGCGTTTGATCTGGAAGGCGCCGCAGGGTGGGTTATAACTCGGTCATGTAGGTTGATTCTCAATCATCGCCAAAACTCGGTCCGCAGCCATCACACGCAAGTCGTCACCGGATTCCCGCAATGCGTATTCGGCGCCATCCATCCCTTGCCCTTCCTGGTCTGCACTTGTACCCACTTGCCGCTGCAAGCCTGCACGGTGCCCTGCTCATCCGCACCCATGCTGCCTACCACCGGGCTGGCCGGATCGGGCGAGGCGTGCAGCTTGGTGGCCGAACGTGCCGTCACGCCTGTGAGCGCGGCAAAAACCCAACCCTCACCGTCAAAGAAGGTCGTACCGTCCACGCCCTCGGCATGGCGGATGCGCAGCCATTTTCCCGCTGAGCCGGTAACCTCCAGCTCCGAATCCTGCGAAGCGATCACCCCCGTCACCTTGTTCTCCGCGCCGGGGCCGCTTCTGACGTTGCTGCCCTTGGGATCGGGATCGATCGGGAAAACCTCGATATCGCAGGCGGTCACGGCGTCGGCCGCGCAGGCCGTGGCGGACAGGCACAGGGCCAGAATGGCAAGCAAATGTTTCATGCATCTCTCCATGACGTAACAATGGCAGGGTCGCAGCAATCGCAGCATTGTAGCAACTCATTGTAGTAACGCATTTTAGTAACTGTAGCGCGGGCGGCACAGTTTGCGCCGGCGGAGGCGTGTCCTGCTACACTGCCATGCAGGAGACTAGACTGGGAGAAAAAGATGTATCTGGACCACCCCATCATCACGGCGACCAATAGCGTCACCGAACCCGACCGTATTGAACGCTTGAACCGCGTCTACGGCTATATGGTGGGCATGGCCGACCACGCGCACAACAAGAGCTTCATCTTCAAGCTGGCGCAATTGCACGACGATCGCGGCACGATGACCGTGTTCTGGCGCGAGCAATTGACCGCCGAAGAAAAGAACTTTTGCATGAAGGCCTGGGAAAGCCAGGTGGGCGACGGTACGCGTGTCGTGGAATTTTCCATCATGCCGCCCGTTGCAGGCACGGCGCAGGCGCCGCTGCAAATGTAAAGATCAAGCCGCGAGCGGTTGCATCCTTGCGATCGCTTCCATTAGTACATCGGGATTGCCCGGCGCCAGCCGCTTGGCATCCGACATCGATTGCCGGAACCCGCGCGCCCCTGGCAAGCCCGCCATCAAGCCCAGCATGTGACGCGTGATGCTGTTCAACTTCAAGCCGAAGTGGCCGTATCTGGCCAACTGCTCGCGCATGTAGGGCAGCATCGCTTCGGCCACTTCAGCGCGCGTTTTCACCGGGTTGTGGTCGTCGTAATAGCGCGCATCGAATGCGGCCATCAGGTAGGGATTGTGATAGGCCTCGCGCCCCAGCATCACGCCGTCGACGTGCTGCAGGTGCAGATCGATCTCGGCGCAGGTCTTGATGCCGCCGTTGACGATGATTTCCAGGTGCGGGAAGTCGCGTTTCAAACGGTAAGCCGACTCATAGCGCAAGGGTGGAATCTCGCGGTTTTCCTTCGGGCTCAGGCCCTTCAGTATCGCGCTGCGGGCATGGACGATGAAGGTCTTGCAGCCGGCCTCGGCCACGGTGCCGACGAAATCCTTCACGAATTCGTAATTGTCCATCGCGTCGATGCCGATGCGGTGTTTGACGGTGACGTCGATGTCGACCGCATCGCGCATGGCCTTGACGCAGTCGGCGACGAGATCGGGTTCGGCCATCAGACAGGCGCCGAATGCGCCGCGCTGCACGCGCTCGGACGGACAGCCGCAGTTGAGATTGATCTCGTCGTAGCCCCATTGCGCCCCGAGACGCGCGGCGTGCGCCAGGTCGGCCGGCTCGCTGCCGCCCAATTGCAGCGCCACGGGATGCTCGCAGGCATCGAAATCGAGATGGCGCGGCACGTCGCCATGCAGCAAGGCGCCGGTCGTGACCATTTCAGTGTAAAGCCAGCTGTGGCGCGTGATGTGGCGATGGAACACACGGCAGTGCCGGTCGGTCCAATCCATCATGGGCGCTACGGACACGCGGCGCGATGGCAGCGATGCAGGCAGCTTGGCGGGCAGTTTTGCGGAATCCACGTAAAATCGGTCTTGCAGGGAAACCGCCATTTTACCGGACGTGGACTCCTATCGCTTAATCAGAGGCAAATGCGCAGGCAAAAGCATTCCGTCAAAGCGGCTCTACCGATATGGAAAAAGTGGAACTAGCAACAAGGCCACATTCGATTTAAGCTGGAACAAAGCTTCCCAATCTCTTCAAGGATTGCATCATGATCAACACCGAACATTTCTGGATGCCGTTTACTGCCAACCGGCAATTCAAGACCAAGCCGCGCATGCTGACGTCTGCTTCCGGCATGCATTACACCACCGACGACGGGCGCCGCATCCTCGACGGCACCGCCGGCTTGTGGTGCGTCAATGCCGGCCATAACCATCCCAAAATCGTCGCGGCAATCCAAAAGCAGGCCGGCGAGATGGATTACGCCCCGGTGTTCCAGATGGGCCACCCCAAGGCTTTCGAGGCGGCGACTGCCCTTGCCAAGATTGCACCGGAAGGCTTGAACCGCATATTCTTTTGCAACGACGGTTCGGAAGCGGTCGATAGCGCCCTGAAGATCGCGTTGGCTTATCACCGTATGCGCGGCGACGGCTTGCGCACACGCCTGATCGGCCGCGAGCGTGGCTACCATGGCGTCGGCTTCGGCGGCATCGCGGTCGGCGGCATCGCCGGCAACCGCAAGCACTTCGGCCCGACCTTGCCCGGCATCGATCACTTGCGTCATCCGCTCAATATCGCCAAGAACGCGTTTTCCAAGGGCTTGCCCGACAGCGGCGGCGAGATGGCCGACGAGCTGGAGCAGCGCATCCTGGCTTTGCACGACCCGGCCACGATCGCCGCCGTGATCATCGAGCCGATCCAGGGTTCGACCGGCGTGATCATCCCGCCCAAGGGCTACCTGCAAAAAATCCGCACCATCTGCGACAAGTACGGCATCCTGCTGATTTTCGACGAAGTCATCACCGGCTTCGGCCGCCTGGGTGCACCTTTCGCCGCCGACTATTTCGGCGTAGTGCCCGACATGATCACCTGTGCCAAGGGCTTGACCAACGCCGCCGTACCGATGGGCGCGGTGATCGTGCGGCAAGACATCCACGATGCCTTCATGACCGCCGCCGCGCCCGACACCATCGAATTCTTCCACGGCTACACCTACAGCGCCCATCCGCTGGCTTCAGCCGCATTGATCGCGACGCTGGAAGTCTATGAAGAGGAACAGATCTTCGAACGCGCCGCTGCGATGTCGCCCTACTTTGAAGAAGCCGCGCACAGCCTGAAAGGCTTGCCCTACGTGAAGGACATCCGCAACCTCGGCCTGGTGTGCGGCATCGAACTCGAATCCGTACCCGGCATGCCGACGGCACGCGCCTTCGACGTGTTTCAGAAATGCTTCTGGGACAAGGGCGTGTTGATCCGCACCACGGGCGACATCATCGCGCTGTCGCCGCCCTTGATCATCGATAAGGCACAAGTCGATGAACTGTTCGATGCGATCGGGTCGATCTTGAAGACGCAGAAGTCGGTGCCGGCGGCAGAGCCGGTGTTGGCTTGAGGCTTACCCGTCTGAGTGCGATGATAGCGCTGGCGGGTGCGCACCTGCCAGCGCTTGCCGCCGATCTTCCTGCGTGCATGTTGGGTCGATGGAAGTCGAACGAGGAATTGACGCTTGCGGACATGGCTCGCCATCCGGAAGTCACCGAGAAGGCGCGAGTGCTATTTAGCAATCACTTCTTCGGACGGCTTGTGAACGTGAATGGACCACGTCATCAGGCTGACTATTTCATTGAAGACAAAGACAAACCCATTGAGTTTGTACCGATTCATGTGGCCGAATCGACCGAGGATTCGGCGGTTATCGAAGTCGAGAGTGAAGCCTTGGGCCACGCTATCCGCACCAGTTGGTTCTGCGAGAACGGGTTGATCTATGCCTTGACTTCGCGTTGGAATTTCCGCGAATATTTCTCGCCTTACTGACAGCAATAAATTTACGCCACCGGTGGCGGAATTTCGTCGCTTGCACTAGCCTGGCGCAAAGCGGCAAACTCATTCAACACCAGTGCTGCCAACACCGCAGCCCCTCCCACCAGCGTCGCTCGCGCCGGCACCTCGCCTGCGCCGAGCCAGGCCCACACCGGCCCGAGCAGCACTTCGATCAACCCAAGCAAACCGATCTCGGGCGCCGACAAACCGCGCGCGGCTGCCACCATCAACATGCAGGGAAAGCCGAGCTGCACTACACCCAGCAGCGCGAGGATGGCCAGATCATGCCATGAGGTTTGCGCGGGCCACATCAGCGGCAGCATCAAAACACAGGAAAAGACGGCGCCCAGCAGCACCGCCGGAATCAGGTCGACGCCCTGCCCCGCTTTCTTCAGTGCTACCACGTTGATCGACGCGGCAATCGGTACGCCCATGGCAATGGTCATGCCGGCCAATTGGCGCGCATCGACCTGGCTCATGCCGCCGGCAAACATCCACACGATGCCGGCAAACGCCGCCGCAATCGCGGCCCAGGTGCGCACGGGAATGGCGTGACGCAGCACCAGCCAGGCAAGGAACGCCGTGAGCAGCGGAGACGTGCTCATCACGATCAGCGTATTGGCGACGGTGGTCAGGGTGAGCGCGATCATGAAGCAGCAAAACATCACGCACCACATCAGGCCCGAGACCACGCCCCAGCGGCCGACGGCACGCACGCTCGCCACGGCCGCGCCGCGCTGTTGTACGATCAGGGCGAACGCGACGAAGATGCCGGCGAACACGCTGCGCCAGAAGGTGACTTCGAAACCGCGTGCGTGATCGAGCTGGCGGGTCAGGACGCCAGCGATGCTCCAGAGCGTGGCGGCGAAGCACATGAGGAGCACGGCGCGACGGTGGGGGATTGGCGGCATGCCAGCATGGTAAAAGGCCGGGCATTGTCTTGTCAAAACAATGGTGACGGCAATGCATCAACCTCAGTATCTCGCCGACGCCGGCCGGACTCCCCTCGCCCGCGGGCGGGATGGGCGGGCCGCGCAGGCTGGGGGTGAGGGACGTCGCAATTTGGCTCGGTTTGATTTGCTACAAAACAGCAATGCTGCATTCATTTAATCCTATTAAATGCGACGGAACACAACCTTCCTCACCCCCGCCCCTCTCCCGCCTGCGGGCTGAGCTTTACCCACATCTTACGGGCCTGAGGCGAAGATGCGGAACATCTCGGTTATTTCGTGCAGGACGAGGAAGCCTCGCCAAATGACCGTCGCGCCGGGCGGTGGATCATGGCGTCGATTCAGATAACCACCAAGGGTGGCGATCCACAACACCGCCTGATCCAGGGACGGCACTTTGTTCGGCAGCCGGGCTGTTCGGTGTATTCGACAATATAAAGCTTGCCATTCGACAGGCTGAAGAATTACCTCACAGGGCAGCTCGGTATCGAGGCGCGCCAGTAGTGTCGTGTAAAGAATACGCCAAGCGATCACGGCGAATAAGGATGTGGCCCGCACGAAGCGATCAAGTGTACCGAACTGGCGGGCTTCGATGCGGCAGCCGCTCTTAAGCACCCGATGCCAAGTCTCGATGGTCCAGCGCCGCGCGTACCACTGTAGCCGCTCTAGAGCCTGCTCTGGCGAATGCGTAGGCACCGAGCTCAGCAGCATCCATTCGATAGGTTCAACCCCGACAGGCGGTCTATCCTCAATGACGTGTACGGCGAAGACATCTTGCTCGGGCAAGCCGGGTCGCCCTGAAGGCGGACGCAGGCCAACGGGTACGTATCTCAGCGTCAGGCGCGCTGTGCGCTGAACGCGCGTGCCTTTGGCTGGCACCAATAACTCGGCATGGCCTGCTGCCGGCGTATCCAGTACGGCCTGCCAGAGGTATTGCTGAGGATGGTGGGCACGACGGGTCCATGCCGCACGTATCAGCCAGTCCACGCCGCTTGGCCGTTCGGCGGCAAACAGTTCATACACGTCGCTCTCGCGATCCCCAATTCCTACCAGTTGAGTTTGTGGGCAGCGTGACTTCAACGCTGACAGGTGGGCAAGTCCTTCTATCCACTTGACACTTTCCTTCTCATGGATTGGTCGGCGCTTGCGTTGCGCAGCACTGCCTCTGGGAGCTTCGGTGCGTACCCATGTCTTTATGCCCAGCAATCCCAACGGCAGCCCCTCCGGGCTGACCGCCAACAGGCTGTGCATCAGGAAGCCACGCTCATTATCGCCAGTACCACCGGCGACTGCTCCATGCGCTGCAACGTCTGTACGATATGCGGCGCCAGGACCCCATCGGTGTCGACCTGATCGTTGTCGAAAAACGGTATGCCGCCTTCAATTCGGCCGGCGTCAGAGCTTGCGGCAGTGACGTATGTGGACTCGCTGCCAGTTGCCGAGCCAACGAAATCAACCGCTGCGACAAGCGGGCATCACCAAGATTTGCTTGCGCAAACTCCTCACTCGCCCAATCTGCAGTGTCGTCCTCGATCCCCAATCCGCCGCCATATAAACAGGATGAGCGAAGGTTAACACCTGTTCATCCTGTTTACAAGCGGACTTATGGGTAAAGCTCAGCGCCTGCGGGCGAGGGGTGACGGGCGCCATCGCTCGTAGCTCGAACGCCTGCCAGTCGTCGTACTACGTTCGATGTACTATGTTCGATGCACAACGCCCGATGCACTACACCGTTTGCTCCCACACCTCCGCCAACCGCAATAAATTCGTCGACCCCGGCTGCCCAAACGGCATCCCCGCCGTGATCGCAATCTGATCGCCCACCTTGGCAAATCCCTCATGCCACGCCGCACGGCAAGCCGCCGCCACCATCTCGTCGACGCCGTTCACATCCGGCGCGATCGTCGCGTGCACACCCCACACCAGCGCCAGACGGCGCGCCGTCGCCAGCCTGGGCGTGATGGAGAGAATCGGCGTCACCGGCCGCTCGCGCGCTGCGCGCAGGCTGGTGTGGCCCGACGTGGTGTAAGTCACCGACGCGGCCGCGCCGATGATCTGCGCCACGTCGCGCAGGGCGGCGCAGATGGCATCGCCGCGGTTGGGCAACGGCTCGCCGTGCTGCGCCTCGATCAGCTTGGGGTAGTAGGGGTCGCGCTCGACCTCGGTCACGATGCGGTCCATGATCGCCACCGCTTCGCGCGGATGGGCGCCGCTGGCCGATTCGGCCGAGAGCATCACGGCATCGGCACCGTCGTAGATTGCGCTGGCCACGTCGGATGCTTCGGCGCGCGTCGGTACCGGGGCGGCAATCATCGATTCGAGCATCTGGGTGGCAATCACGATGGGTTTGCCGTGGCGGCGGCACATGCGCAGGATGCGCTTCTGTTCGCCGGGCACGCGCTCGGGCGGCAGCTCCACACCGAGATCGCCGCGCGCCACCATGATGGCGTCCGACGCCAGCACGATCGCCTCCAGACGCTCCAGCGCGGCAGGCTTTTCGAGCTTGGCGAGCAAGCCCGCGCGCTCGCCGATCAATGCGCGCGCTTCATGCAAGTCTTCGGGCCGCTGCACGAAGGACAGCGCTACCCAATCGACGCCGAGCTGCAGCGCAAAGTCCAGGTCGCGCCTGTCCTTCTCGGTCAGTGCCGGAATCGGCAACATCGCATCGGGCACGTTGACACCCTTGCGGTCCGATAGCGCGCCGCCATTGACCACACGCGTGCGGATGCGCGCGCCGTCATTCTCAATCACTTCCAGGCGCAACTTGCCGTCGTCGAGCAACAGCGCCTGCCCTGCGCCGATGACCTCGAACAATTCAGGATGCGGCAGACAGACGCGCTGGGCATTGCCTGACAGAGGCAGCTTGTCGAGCACGAATTCCGCGCCGGCATCGAGGGCGATCTTGCCGTGTTCGAACTGGCCGACGCGCAGCTTGGGCCCCTGCAGGTCGGCCAGCACGGCGATGGGTCGGCCATGGCGCCGTTCCACCTCACGCACGATGTCGTAGCGCGCCTGGTGCGCCTCGTGCGAACCGTGGCTGAAGTTGAAGCGGAACACGTCGACGCCGGATTCGAACAGGGCGTTGATGGTGGCGAAGTCGGTGCTGGCGGGGCCGAGCGTAGCGACGATTTTGGCTTTGCGGTGGCGGCGCATCATGAGCTTTCTTGTTGGCGGCAAACGCAACCCGCCCGTCATTTCCGCGAATGCGGGAATCCAGGACGCCAAGCCGATTTGCCGCAGGTTTGGGTCCCCGCTTTCGCGAGGACGACGGAGATTTTAGTAAAGCAGGCCGACTACAGAATCAGGATCGCCCTGAAATCATTGACGTTGGTCCGCGTCGGTCCAGTGACAACGAGATCCCCAAGCGCACTGAAGAACCCATACCCATCGTTATCATCGAGCATGGCCCGCGCGCGCAATCCCTTCTCTGCAGCACGCGCCAGCGAATCCGGGCCGTAGAGCGCACCGGCATTGTCTTCCGACCCATCGATGCCGTCGGTGTCGCAAGCTATCGCATGGATATCGGCATGACCATCGAGCGCCGCGGCCAGCGCGAGCAGGAATTCGGCATTGCGCCCGCCGCGTCCATTGCCCCTGACCGTCACCGTGGTCTCGCCGCCTGACAGCAACAGGCAAGGCTTGGCAAAGGGCTGGCCGCGCGCGGCGATCTGGCGCGCGATGCCGGCATGCACCAGGGCGACGTCGCGCGACTCGCCCTCGATGCCGTCGGACAGGATATGAGGCGTAATGCCTGCCGCGCGCGCAAAGTCTGCGGCGGCTTCGAGTGCGTCCTGGGCCGTGGCGATTACTTGACAGCTATTGCGCGAGAAACGCACGTCACCGGGCTTGGGCGTTTCGAGCTTGCCCGATTCGAGCAGTTGCGCCACGCCGGGCGGAATCTCGATGCGGTACTTGCGCAAGATCGCCAGCGCTTGTTCGCAGGTGGCCGGATCGGGCAGCGTGGGGCCGCTGGCGACAATGTTGGGATCGTCGCCGGGGACGTCGGAGATCAGCAGCGTGACCACGCGCGCCGGTGCGCAGGCCAGCGCCAGGCGGCCGCCCTTGATGGCGGAGAGATGCTTGCGCACGCAATTCATGTCGGCGATCGTGGCGCCGCTTTTCAACAGCGCCTTGTTGACGGCCTGCTTTTGTTCGAGCGTAATGCCCTCCGCCGGCAGGGCCAGCAACGCCGAGCCGCCGCCCGAAATCAGGCAGAGCACGAGGTCGTTTTCAGTCAGGCCCTGCACCATCTCCAGCATGCGCGCGGCGGCCTTGCGGCCTGCTTCGTCGGGGACGGGGTGGGACGCTTCGACGACCTCGATCTTCTTGCAGTCGGCGCCATGGCCGTAGCGGGTGACGACGAGGCCGGTGATGTCGCCTGGCCAGTGCTGTTCGACGGTTTGGGCCATGGCGGCAGCGGCTTTGCCTGCACCGATGACGATGGTTTTGCCGTGCTTTGGCGGTTGCGGCAGGTGCTGCGGCAGACATTTTTCTGCACTGACCCTGGCGATGGCGGCGCTGTACAGGTCGAGGAGGAATTTCTTGGGGTCCAGGTTTGGCATGATTTTATGTCTCGTTACTGCGCTCTTATCGCATCTTCTCCAGCTTCGTCCGTCGTCAACAAGACCGCCGGCCAGACTGCCCTCGCCCGCAGGCGGGAGAGGGGTTCCAATCATTCAAACCTTCGCAATCTCATGATTCGACATCATCTCAATCGCCCGACACAATGCCGAGTGATCCAAGCCGCTCATTCCATTCGCCGCACACGCATTCATCAACTCCTGCGCCGTCGCCGTATTGGGCAAGGATACACCCAAAGCTTTCGCCCCTTGCAGCGCGAGGTTCAAGTCTTTCTGGTGCAATTCGATCCGGAAGCCCGGGTTGAATGTGCGCTTGACCATGCGCTCGCCATGCACTTCCAGGATGCGCGATGCAGCAAAGCCGCCCATCAGCGCCTGGCGCACGCGGGCCGGGTCGGCGCCGGCTTTGGATGCGAATAGCAACGCTTCCGACACCGCCTGAATGTTCAGCGCCACGATGATCTGGTTCGCCACCTTGGTGGTTTGCCCGTCGCCATTGCCGCCTACCAGGGTGATGTTCTTGCCCATCAATTCAAACAATGGTTTGACCGTTTCGAACGCAACTTGCGGGCCACCGACCATGATGGTGAGCGAGGCGGCCTTGGCGCCGACTTCGCCGCCCGAGACCGGCGCGTCGAGATAGTCGCAGCCGAGCTCATTGATTTTCTTGGCGAAGCCCTTGGTCGCAATGGGGGAGATCGAGCTCATGTCGACCACGATCTTGCCTGCCGTGAGGCCTGACGCCACGCCGTTTTCGCCGAACAGCGCTGCTTCCACGTGCGGCGTGTCGGGCACCATGATGATGACGATGTCGGCGCGCTTGGCCGCTTCCGCACCTGAAGTGCAGACCGTGGCACCGCCTTCGACGAGCTCGAACGGCGGGTTCTTGATGTCGTGCAGATAGAGTTTGTGTCCGCCACGCTGCAAGTGCCCGGCCATGGGCGCGCCCATGATGCCGAGTCCGATGAAACCGATTTTTGCCATGATGTTTTCCTCTTTACATTACCTAATTCGTCATCTCGACCGACGCGCCGTGCCAATAGCGCACGGCCGCTGATCATCCCCCGCCTGCGGGCTGATCATTGCCCGCAGGCGCATGCAGGGCTTGGAACCCCTCACCCGCGGGCGGGAGAGGGGCAGGGGTGAGGGCGGTTGCGATCTGACTCGGTTTATTTAGCCGAGACGATGCATAACGTCCCTCACCCCCTCCCCTCTCCCGCCTGCGGGCGAGGGGCGATACGCCAGCGGCTTATTCAACCGGCATCTGCCACGCATTGTGCGCCTCACGCCACCCCAAACCTTCTATGGTTCCGGCCCGCGGCTTATACTCACACCCGATCCACCCGTCGTACCCAATGTTGTCCAACAGCGCGAACAGATAGCGATAATTGATCTCCCCCGTGCCCGGCTCAAAGCGCCCCGGATTGTCGGCAAGCTGCACGTGCTTGATCGCAGCAAGGTTGTTCTTGATCGTGTTTGCCAGTTCGCCTTCCATGCGTTGCATGTGGTAGATGTCGTATTGCAGGAACAGGTTGTCCGACCCGGTTTCGCGGATCAATTCCAGCGCCTGCTTGGTTCCGCTGAGGAAAAAGCCGGGAATGTCGAACATATTGACCGGCTCGATCAACAGGCGTATGCCCTCGCGCTTCAACGCCGTCGCCGCGTGGCGCAGATTACGCACCAACGTGACATGCGCTTGTTCGTGACTCACACCTTGCGGGGCGATGCCGACCAGGCAGTTCAACTGTGTCACGTTGAGTGCCTTGGCATAGCGGATCGCATCATCGACGCCGTGTTCGAACTCGGCCACCCGGTCCGGATGGCAGGCGATGCCGCGCTCGCCCGCATCCCAGTTACCGGCCGGCAGATTGTGCAGCACAAGCTCCAGCCCATGCTGCTGCAGGCGCGCGGCAATGTCCTTCGCTTCGAAGGCATAGGGAAACAGGAATTCCACTCCCTTGAAACCGGCTGCTGCGGCGGCGCCGAAGCGGTCGAGGAAACCATGCTCGGTGAAAAGCATGGTCAGGTTGGCGGCAAACTTTGGCATGGTGTTCTCCTCAATCGAGCAAGGCAATGGCAGTGGGCGCGTCGCCGGGTTGCGTCGCCAGGTCTTCAAACTCGTTCACGTTGGTCAACTCCGTGCCCATCGCGATATTGGTGACACGCTCCAGAATGATTTCCACCACCACCGGCACGCGGTATTGCTGCATCAGCGCCTGAGCCTCCTTGAATGCATCCTGGATCGCATCGGGCTTGGTCACGCGGATCGCCTTGCAGCCCAGGCCTTCGACCACCGCGACGTGATCGACGCCATAGCCTTCGAGTTCGGGTGCGTTGATATTGTCGAACGCGAGCTGTACGCAATAATCCATGTCGAAGCCGCGCTGCGACTGGCGGATCAGGCCGAGGTAGGAATTGTTCACTACCACGTGCAGATATGGGAGCTTGAATTGCGCGCCGACGGCCAACTCTTCGATCATGAACTGGAAATCGTAGTCGCCCGAAATCGCCACCACCTTGCGGCTCGGATCGGCGGCGACCACGCCCAAGGCAGCCGGCGCGGTCCAGCCCAACGGGCCGGCCTGGCCGCAATTGATCCAGTGGCGCGGCTGATACACGTGCAGGAACTGCGCCGCCGCGATCTGCGACAGGCCGATCGTGCTGACGTAACAGGTATCGCGCCCGAAGGCCTTGTTCATCTCTTCATACACGCGCTGCGGCTTGATCGGCACGTTGTCGAAGTGGGTGCGGCGCAATAGCGTGCGCTTCCTTTCCTGGCACTCTTTGACCCAGGCTGAGCGATCCTTGAGCTTGCCCGCAGACTTCCACTCGCGCGCCACCTCGACGAACAATTGCAGCGCCGCGCCGGCGTCGGACACGATGCCGTAATCCGGCCCGAACACGCGCCCGATCTGCGTCGGCTCGATATCGACGTGGACGAACTTGCGCCCCTTGGTGAAGACATCGATGGAACCCGTATGCCGGTTGGCCCAGCGGTTGCCGATACCGAGCACGAAATCCGACGCCAGCAGCGTGGCATTGCCGTAGCGATGGCTGGTCTGCAAACCGACCATGCCCACCATCAGCGGATGGTCGTCTGGGATCGCGCCCCAGGCCATCAGCGTGGGAATCACCGGCACGCCGACGATCTCGGCAAATTCGACGAGAAGCGCCGACGCATCGGCATTGATCACGCCGCCGCCCGCCGTGATCAGCGGAAACTCGGCTTCGTTGAACATGGCGAGCGCCTTCTCGATCTGCGCCCGCGTCGCTTTCGGCTTGTACACCGGCAGCGGCTCGTAGGTGTCGGGGTCGAACTCGATCTCCCCCATCTGCACGTCGAACGGCAGATCGATCAGCACCGGACCCGGGCGCCCCGAACGCATCAAGTGGAAAGCCTGCTGGAACACGCGCGGTACCAACGCCGGCTCGCGCACGGTCACGGCCCACTTGGTAACAGGCTTGGCGATCGATTCGATATCGACCGCCTGGAAGTCTTCCTTGTATAGCCTCGCGCGCGGCGCCTGACCCGTGATGCACAGGATGGGGATCGAATCGGCCTGCGCAGAATACAACCCCGTGATCATGTCGGTGCCGGCCGGCCCAGAGGTGCCGACGCACACGCCGATATTGCCCGCACGGGCGCGGGTATAGCCTTCGGCCATGTGCGATGCACCCTCCACGTGGCGCGCCAGCACGTGGCCGATCGTGCCCTGCTTCTTCAGCGCCGCATAAAACGGATTGATCGCCGCGCCCGGCACACCGAACGCCTGGGTCACACCTTCTTTTTCCAACACATGCAGCGCCGCCTGCACCGCCGTCATCTTTGCCATTGCATCACTCCATGAAAACATCAAATCCGTTGGAAGAGATGCTAATGCGTTACTTGGAGTTTGATAAGACGACAAATAATCGACATATTCGATACCAAATATATCGAATCAGACAAGAATGCCTATAATCAGGCCATATGGACAAGCTAAAACAAATCGAAGCCTTCGTCGATGTCGTTGAAAAAGGCAGCATGGCGCGCGCCGCGCTGGAGCAAAACATCACCCCCGTCATGCTGGGACGGCGCATCGACGCGCTAGAGAAGCGACTGGGCGTCAAGCTCATGCACCGCACCACGCGCCACCTTACGCTGACCGAGCAGGGCGCGGTCTATCTCGACCATTGCCGCAAGCTGCTCGACGAACTGGACCAGGCCGAGCGCATGATTGCCGAAGGGCGGCACAAGGCCACGGGCCACCTGATCGTCTCGACGCCAGCGGCCTTCGGGCGCAAGCACGTGGCGCCGCATGCGCCGGCTTTCCTGGCGGCGAACCCGGATGTGAAAATCTCGTTCAACCTGACCGACCGCGTAGTCGACCTCGTGCGCGAAGGATACGACGTCGGCATCCGCATCGGCGGAGCGATCGATCCCAATTTCGTCGCCGTCAAGCTCGCCGGCAACCGCCGTGTGGTGTGCGGTACGCCGGGTTATTTCGAGCGCCACGGCATCCCGCGCACGCTGGAAGACCTGCAGCAGCACAACTGCCTCTCGTTCAACCTGCAAGGCGGCCAGCAGCGCGGCTGGTATTTTCAAAAGAACGGCAAACCCGTCACCATGCGCGCCGAAGGCAATCTCGATTGCAACGACGGCGAACTGCTGCATCGCTGGGCCATGGAAAGCCTCGGGCTGGCGTGGCGCTCGACCTGGGAAATCCAGGCGCAGTTGGCCGAAGGCAGCCTCATCACCGTGCTGGACGACTACGCCCTGCCGCATTACGACATCATGGCGGTCTATCCGCAGCAGCGGCATTTGCCGGCCAAGATACGGTTCTTTATCGACTATCTCAAAGAGGTCTACGCGCGGCCCAAGTATTGGACCGGATCGAAATAGCAATCACCGCGTCACGGCCCCGGCAGGCCACTCGCTACATTGCCCAGAAACCGGGCGATATCCGCAGGCGAACGCAGATGGAACACTTGCTTCGAACCAGCTTCCTGCACCACGAACGCCCGATACTCCGGCGTCAGGTGCTTGTGGCATAGCCAGACATGGCGATAACTGGAGAGCGTACCGCGCAGTAGCGGGCTATCGTCAGGCCAGCCCTCGGGCGGCACGAATACTCCTTTGATAAACCGCTTGGTCACCCACCACAGATGCAAGCGCAGCGGCAGATCGAGGTAGACCAGCGTATCGGCCTCGGCCAACCTCTGCCAGACCGATTCATAGCTGCCGTACCCCTCCATGAGCCATGCCGGCTGCGCAAGGATTTCCTCATGCCGCCTCGCATAGACCTCGCCCGGCACGACGGCGCCGCCCGCGCCATAGCAAAGCTTGTCGAGCGCATGCAAAGGCAGTTGCGTCAGCGCCGCCAGTTTTTTGGAGAGCGTGGATTTCCCCGCGCCCGGGCCGCCGAATACCGCGACTTTCTTCATCGTTTTTCCTCTCTTGATAGCAAGCCACCGGAGCGGAAAAACAAAAACCCGCCGAGGTGGCGGGTTGGGTTTCAGACAGACAGCATCATTCCCGCCAAGCGATACCAATGGCGGAAATAATTCGGGCGGCGAAGGACGTCGTCTTGCGGTTCATGGCCGTGCTGTGGTCCAAATTCGGTTATGTGACGAAGCTAGTGTAGCACGGTCCGCGCAACCGGCTGATGCCAGCCGCGCGAAACCAGGCAATGCGATCAGCGCAATCCGCCCCCCGCCGCCAGCACCTCGCCGGTGATATAGCTCGCCGCATCCGATGCCAGGAACGCCACGGGTTCAGCCACTTCCTCCGGTTGCGCCACACGCCCCATCGGGGTGATCGATTCGAAATACGCGCGCGCGTCGCCTTCATGCATGCCCGCGGCCGCCAAGCCTTCGGTCAGCGTCATGCCCGGACGCACGGCATTGACGCGGATATGGCGCGGCGCCAGTTCCTTGGCCAGCACGCGCGTGATGGCATCGACCGCGGCCTTGGTTGCGGTGTACACGACCGAATCGGGCGGCGTCAAAGTGGACACCACCGAACCGATGTTGATCACGGCTCCGCCTGCCGGATTGAACGCGGCGGCCGCTTCGCGCGTCATCAACAGCAAGCCCAGCACGTTGACGTCGAATTGATGGTGGAAGTATTCGGGCGTAACCGTATCGAGCGCGCCGAATGCATAGACGCCGGCATTGTTGACCAGGATATCGATCGGCCCGAACGCGCTGACCGTCTGCGCCACCAGCGCCTTCACGTCTTCGGCCACGGCCACGCTGCCCTTGAGCGCAATCGCCTTGCCGCCCTTGGCCTTGATATCAGCCACGACGCGCTCCGCGCCTTCCTTGCTTGAGCTGTAGTTGACCACCACCGACGCGCCCTGCGCCGCCAGCTTGCGCGCAATCGCCGCGCCGATACCCTTCGATGCGCCCGTCACCAGCGCCACCTTGTTTGCCAGATTGCCTGCCATGATGTTTCTCCTTGTCGTTTCGTTGACATGAATCGTTGAAAAGAACTGCACAGGAGACAAGGTATGGCATTCCACATTGGATTTGAATGCCTTGAATTAGCATAGTATTTATGCCAATATGGAATGATGGATTTGCTCGACAACATCAAAACCTTCCGCCGCCTGGCGGAAAAGCAATCGTTCACTGGCGTGGCACAGGAATTGGGCGTCAAGCAATCCACCGTCAGCAAATCGCTCGCCGCGCTGGAAAAGCACCTGGGTGTGCAATTGTTCCTGCGTTCCACGCGCGGCCTGTCGCTCACGCCCGAGGGCCACAAGCTGCTGCGCCTGGGCAGCCCCGTGCTCGATCAGTTGGACACCGTGCTGGCAGAAGTGAAAGAAGAAAAGCTGCGCCTGCAAGGACGGCTGCGCATCGCCACCTCGCTCGCTTTCGCCCGCTTGGTGCTCACGCCCATCCTGGGCGGCTTCCAGGCCGCCCACCCCGAATTGTCGCTGCACTTCCAGCTTGGCGACAACATGGTCAACCTGGTGGAAAGCGGCATCGACCTCGCCATCCGCCTGGGCAAGCTGGAAGACAGCTCTCTGCGCGCCGTGAAGATCGGCGCGGGGAAACGCGCTGTCTATGCAGCACCCGGCTACCTCAAACAGCATGGCGAGCCAAAGACGGTACAAGATCTGGCCCAACACAAGCTGCTCTACTACAGCAATCTCTCTGAAAGCCCCGCCTGGCCGTTCCAGCACAAGGACGGCCGGCGCCAGCAACTGGCGTTTGTGCCGGCGATGCAATCAGACGGATCGGACTTTCTGCGCGAGGCAGCTATTGCCGGCCTGGGTATGATCCTGGCGCCGACCTGGATGATGATGGATGTGGAAAAGACCGGCTTGGTAGTGCGCCTGTTCGACGACTGGTGCATGGAACGCCACCCGATCAACGTGGTGACGGCTGGTGTTGTGCTGTCAGCCAAGCAGCGGGCTTTTGTGGATTTTTTGAAATCAGAGCTGACAAAAATGCCGGAATTGCGTGCTTGAAAAGCGGGATCTTCCCGTGTCGCTTCGCCAATCCCATGCGTCACTGCGCCGGGATAAATTTCCGATATTCAGAAAATGCTGAGCTGAGAGCGGCAAGCTACTCGCCCGTAGCCTTCTCGATCCGATTGCGCCCCAGCCGCTTGGCCTGCAACAAGGCCTTGTCGGCCGCTTCGGTCAGCGTGACGGCGGCATCATAGAACGGGAACGACGCCACGCCGCCCGAGAGCGTCACATACAGCGCCCCGCCCGGATGCGCGTGCGGCAGCGCCGAGAAATCGATGCGGATGCGGTCGATCACCTGGCGTGCCTGTTCCGGGTTCACCTCGGGCAGCGCAATGATGAATTCCTCGCCGCCGTAGCGGCCGATCAGGTCGATCGAGCGCAGGCGCGCCTTCAACAGCCACGCCAGGCCGCGGATCACCTGGTCGCCGACCTGGTGACCGTAGGTGTCGTTGACCGACTTGAAGTGGTCGATGTCGATCATCGCCACCGTCATCGCGCCGCGCTCGCCCACTTGCGTCACCATGCTTTTGAGCTTGGACTTGGCGGCGGTATGGTTGAGCAAACCGGTCAGGCCGTCCAGCCGGCTGGAGCGCTGCGTTTCGCGGAAGCGTTCGATCTTGGTTTTCACCACGGCGGCCAACAGCACCGGATTGAAGGGTTTGATCAGGAACTGGTCGCCGCCCAGGCGCAAGGCTTCCACCTGCATGCCCACGGCCGATTCGCCGGAGAGATAGACGATGGGCAACGAGCTATAGGCCGCCATCTGGCGCAGCACGCGCGTCGCTTCCACGCCGTTGAAGCGCGGCATGTACATGTCCATCAGGATCAGGTCGGGCCGGTAGGACTCCAGGACGGAAAGGAGCTTGCCCGGCTCGTTGATGGCGTGCGTATCGATGCCGTGCTGGGCCAGCGTGCGCTGGATCAGCGCCATCGCCACGCGCGAATCTTCCACCACCAGCACACGGTATTTTTCCTGCTCGTTGGTCTTGACCAGGTCGAGTATGCAGTTGAGCACGGAGGACGATTGCTCTTCGGCAGGAATCGTGATGTCGATACCGGCGCGCATCAGCCCCACGATGGGTTCGATCGAAGGTTGCGCGCCGAGATAGATCAACTGGCTGGCCGGACAAGCCGCGCGGATTGCGGCGATGCGGCCGAATTCCTCGGGCTTGGTGTCTTCGTCGGCGGGGATGAACAACACAGCCAGCGGCATGTCTTCGGGCGAATCGTTGCCCATCCAGTCGAGCTCGAAAATCTTGAAGCCGAAAAACTGCAGCTGGCGCGAGAGCGCGTCGCCCATGTCGCGCTTCTCGGGCGCAGTCATCATCCACACCGAGCGCGGCTTGATCCAGTCGATATCGGGCACGTTCTGCGCCGGCTCTTCGGCACGGCGCTCGGCATTGACCGGACGCGAGGTTTCGACCGAGCCGAACATGGTGTCGATCTGGCGCTGCAAGGACTTCACGTCCTGCGCGGAAATCGGGTGCGTGGCTTCGTCGCCGAGCTTGGCGAGCGCCGCATTTTCCAAGCCCTCGCACAAACGCACCAGGCCGGGCAGGCGCTGGCGCGTGAAATATTCGGCGAGGCTGTTGACCGCGACCGCGAATTCGATGAACTGCTCGAACCGGCCGTCCGCCACGTAGCGCTCCCAGCGGGTGCGCAACACGTACAGGCGTTCTTCGATCGAATTGGGTGAAGTCTGAGTCATGAACTGGTATGCAAAATCGAGACGCCATTATCCCGGATGCGCGCCCACCAGGCAACGCAAAATCGGCGGTAAGAATTCACAAAGGAAACCGATAGTCGCGCGCAAAAAAATAGTGTAACGGCGGATAGACGAAATTTCGCCTGTAAATCAGGTCAAAAGACGACATCTTCCACGCCGTGCCGAAAACTGTGGCGAATCGATAAATGCATCGCAGCCGATTTTTAACAATCTCAGTCCTGCTCGGTGCCGCGCTGCGCATCTTCAACCAGGCGGCGCAGCAGCCGCGTCAGGTCCTTGCGGTCCTGTGCGCTCCATTGCGACAGCAAGGGCCATATCAAGCGTTCGCGCGCCGCATCGATGGCCTGGTTCATGGCTTGCCCTGCTGCGGTGATGACGACGTCGGAAACGCGCCGGTCGTGCCGGCCGGCTTGCCGCGTCACGAGCCCCAGGGTTTCCAGCTTGGCGGCTTGCCGGCTCACGGTCGTGTAGTCGCGCCCCACCAGGCCGGCAAGTTCGACGATGCCGATCGGTCCGCGCCGTTCCACACGAACCAGGAGCGGGAACAAGGCACGGTCCAGGCTGACGCCGGCTTCCCTGATCAGCATGGCATCGCGCTGAGGCTGGTTGAAAAAGCCCATCAGGTCGAGCAATACTTCATGCAATTGGCGCAATTCTTCATTCATGCATGTACTTTACACATATTTTGCTTGCACGCTTCTTTTATGTGTATAATACACATAAATAACCCAACAGGAGTCCCTCATGAAAGCCGCCCTCGTCACCCAAGCCGGCGCCACACCCGTCTATGGCGATTTTGCCGAACCCACGCCGCGCGCCGATCAACTCATCATCGAAGTCAGTGCCGCTGCGCTGAGTCCGCTCACGCGCGGCCGCGCCGCCGGTAGCCATTACAGTGCCGAGCATCGTTATCCGCAAGTGGTCGGGGTCGACGGCGTCGGCACGCTGGCGGGCCAGCGCGTCTATTTCGTCCTGCCCGAACCGCCCCAGGGCAGCATGGCCGAACGCGTCGCCATCGTGCCGGAACGCTGCGTCATGCTACCCGCCGGCCTGGACAACATCACCGCCGCCGCCATTGCGAACCCCGGCATGTCGTCCTGGGCCGCGCTGCGCCATCGCGCCAGGCTCGTCGCCGGCGAGACCGTGCTGGTCAACGGCGCCACCGGCAGCGCCGGCCGCCTGGCGGTGCAGATCGCACGCCACCTGGGCGCGAAAAAAGTGATCGCCACCGGCCGCAACCCCGCCGCGTTGCAAGACCTGGCCCGCGTGGGCGCCGACGTCACAATCTCGCTTACGCAAGAACCACGGGCATTCGAGGCGGCTTGCAAGGAGCAGTTTGCCGAGGGCGTCGACGTGGTGCTCGACTATCTCTGGGGCGAAAGCGCAGAAACCCTGCTCGTGACGGCGGCCCGGACCGCCAAGGATGGCGTACCGCTGCGTTACGTCGAAATCGGTGCTGCATCGGGAGGAGACGTCAAGCTGCCCGGCGCCGTGCTGCGCTCTTCAGCCATCAGCCTGATGGGCAGCGGGATCGGCAGTGTCTCCATGGCGCATCTACTGCGCTCGATCGAGGAATTGTTCCAGGCGGCCCAGTCTTCGGCATTCGAGATGAAGGCCCAAGTCGTGCCGCTTTCCGAAGTCGAACAAGCGTGGGGCGCGGAGGGGTCGAGCGCGCGTACGGTATTTACCGTGCAGTAGGCTGCAATTTCCCTCCCCCGGCAGGGAAAGGCGGCACTGCACCTTTCCCGGGCGGGCCACGCTGTAACATGTTCCCAAGTCTTGGCCCGTATAATCGCGCGTCATGAATACTGCGCGCGCATTGCACCTTATCTTCGTTCTCCTGGCTTTTGCCGGTGTCCACGCCCGGGCGCAAACCACCGGGCAGGATGACGGAACCACGGCAAACACCGTCGAAATTACCGACAAGCGTTCGGCCGACACCGACGAACGCCATGACAGCGCAGTAGCGAAGATCGTGGTCAGCCACGCCGAGATCATGAAGTACGGCGACATCAATATCGGCGACGTGTTGAAGCGCCTGCCCGGCATCACCATCGGCGGCCCGGGCGGACGCACCGGCGGCGAAATCCGCATGCGCGGGCTGGGCGGCGGTTATACGCAGATCCTGATCAATGGCGAACCGACGCCGCGCGGCTTCGCGCTCGACTCGATCTCGCCCGAACTGATCGAACGCATCGAAATCATCCGCGGCCCGGTCGCCGAATACAGCGCGCAAGCGATTGCCGGCACGATCAACATCGTGCTGCGCCAGGTGCCGCCGCGGCCCAACCGCGACTTCACGCTGACCGAAAGCCTGGCAGACAACAGCCATCCCGAAACGCGCCTAGCCTATCAATACGACGACAAGGCCGACAAATTCTCCTGGCTGTTCTCCGGCACGATCAAGGAAATGGGCCAGCTTGAAAACAAGGACTACGGCACCAACGCCATCGTCGCGCCGGCCGGCGGCAATACGCCCGCAACGGTACTGGAAAGTCAGGCCTTCAGCGATCAGCAATACCGTTCGGGCTACTACCTGAACATTACGCCGCGTCTGAACTGGCGCGAAGACGAAACCAATACGGCAAGCGTGCAAATGTTCGCTTTTCGGCGCGAAGCGACAGATGACACTACCGATACGCTATTCGATACCGTCGGCGTGGCGCCCTATTCGACCCAGACCGGCCGCTCGCACAACGATCTCGACGTATACAAACTGCTCTTCGAGCGTCTCGTGCCGCTGGCCGGCGGCAGTTTCACGGCCAAGCTCACCCTGGTCGAATATCAGTCCGACGTCGATGCCAATTATCTGCAGACCACCGGCAGCGGGCCACTCGGCCTGCAAGCCGACAAAAACGTGCGCTATGCCGGTGTCGTCACCAACGGCAAATGGACCTATCCGCTCAACGACCACAACAAGTTCGTAGCCGGCTATGAAGGCGAGTGGACCCGGATCACCGAAGACGAGCTGCAAAGCGGCTACATCGCGGGCAGTGGGCCCATCGTCAGCGACGTAGCCGCCAACGTAGTTCGGCTGGCAGGCTATGCGCAAGACGAGTGGAACGTATCGGCGCATTGGGGCTGGTATGCCGGCCTGCGCTGGGAAGGCATCACCACGAAGAGCGATGCAGGAATCGCGGAAGACGGCGAGGAAGGTGGCCAAATCGCCAACCGCAGCGAAGTCTGGAGCCCTTCGCTGCAAAGCGTGTGGCGCTTGGGCGACTTGCTCGACGAGAAAAAACCGGACAGCGGCTACCAGGACCAACTACGCTGGAGCTTGTCGCGCGCCTACCGCGCGCCGTCGATCTCGAACCTGCTGCCACGGGTCGAGCTATCCACCTTGAACACCGCATTTGCCCCCGATACCGAAGGCAATCCCAACCTGCGCCCGGAACTCTCGTGGGGCATGGAAACCGCCTGGGAACATTATTTCAAGGAGGGCGGCATGACCAGCATCAACCTGTTCGACCGCCAGGTCAGTAACGTGATCCGCGCCGACACGGTGCTGGGCGCCAATGGACGCTGGGTCAGCCAGCCGATCAACCTCGATCATGCCTCGATACATGGCATCGAGATCGACGGCAAGATCAGGCTCGATCAATTGGTTGAGCACGCGCCGCCCGTGGAGCTGCACGCCAATGCCGCGCGCTACTGGTCCAACGTCAGCAGTGTTCCCGGGCCGTACAACACCCTCGCCAGCCAGACACCGGCTTCGGCCAACGCCGGTTTCGACTACGCACCGGCGGGCAACTGGAGCATGGGCAGCAACATCACCTGGGTTCCCGGCGCCACCACGCAACTGAGCGCGGCGCAGCAAAGCTACGTCGGCGGCAAGACCGGCATCGACGGCTACGTGCTGTGGAAATTCACGCCCGGCTGGCAAGCGCGCCTGGCCGCCACCAATCTGTGGCACCCGGATTTCATCACGGGCGGCATCAACAGTGCCGATGGCGACATCAACACCAATACGACGGTGACGCACAGCTGGGTCAATTGGGTCGCGTCTCTCAACGCGAAGTTTTGAGCGGGGAGAAAAGCGCGGCGGCAGCGAGAACGCGCAGGAGGCGCGCCGCTTCTTTGCTATGATGCTTCATCGTCCCCAAGATCGACTGGACGGCACCCCGCAGCCGCACATCGGCACAGAAACCTTAACGAAACATACGATGCGACGCCTTCTCACGCTCCTGTTCGCCATGCTGTTCGCCGCCACGGCGTTCGCTGCCCCGGACGACGAATTCTATCCGCTCCCCTCGGGCAAGCTGGTCCCGGTGCTGAGCGCGGGACGGGTGGACTATGCCCAGGACCAGGTCGCCCTCATGTTGCGTTACCAGACGGCGCTGTCGCTCGACGACAAGGCGGCGCTCGATGCCGAGGTTGACGAAATCTGGAACAGTTTTCGCGTCGACGTGGACAAGGCAGGGTTATCGATCGCGATCGTCAGCGCCAACGAAAAGCCGACCGGTTTTTTCGTCAAATCGTCACGGGCGAAAGCCTTCGTCTTCAAGAAAGACACGGGCGGCGCCTGGAACAAGGTGCAAGGCGCAGCAAGCCGCTAAGCAGCAAGCATATTGGGCAGCATATCGATATGCGAAACCATACGTTCCGGCAAGAGGCAGAGATGGGTAAGCTTCACCTGTCTCCTCCTTTTTCTTAAGGTTTGCCGTAAAGCGGAGTGCTCCGCATCGAACCCTCCTCCGATCCGGACCGTTTTTCGACAAGTCTTGAGAATTGGATTTCCGGCCCGCCTTGACGGCGGGCCTTTTTATTTTCTCCTTTACCCGTATTTTCCGGATTTTTCCCAAAATTCCCGCAATTCCAGCGTTTCCCGCAGCGGCATTTTTGCAATAACATAGCGATACCGTTCGATCCGGCCGCACCGTGCAGAACCAATGATGTAGCCACGTCAAAATAGCGAGAGGCAAGCTCATGACCGCATCCAATACCAACCCCAGGGCCGACGCCTTCTTCAGCCGCGCCAAGACCTGGCACGACGAAATGCTGCGCCTGCGCGAGATCGTGCTCGATTGCGGCTTCACCGAGGAAATCAAATGGGGCAAGCCGTGCTATCAGAGCGAAGGCAAGAACGTGGTCATCATCGGGCCGTTCAAGGAACACTGCGCGCTGCTGCTGTTCAAGGGCGCCTTGCTGCAAGACCCCAAGGGCATCCTGGTGCAGCCGGGCGAAGAATCGCAGTCGGCGCGGCAAATACGCTTCACCGGCGTCGGCCAGATCGACAAACTGGCAGCGACCTTGAAGCGCATGCTCAAGGAAGCCATCGCCGTCGAAAAAGCCGGTTTGAAGGTGGAAATGAAAAAGATCGCCGAGCGCGCCATTCCTGAAGAACTGGAGCACAAGTTCAAGACCAGCCCCAAACTGAAAAAGGCCTTTGAAGCCTTGACACCGGGTCGTCAGCGCGCTTACCTGTTGCACTTTGCCGGGGCCAAGCAATCGGCGACGCGCGCCTCGCGCATCGACAAATGCGTGGAGCGGATTTTGGAAGGCAAAGGCATGAATGACTAGCGTGCAGTCTGTCTTGAAGAATTTCCTCACCCGGCCGATTCTGGTGGGCACGCTTGCCGCCGGATTCGCCACGCCATCGTTTGCCGCCACAGCAACAAACCCGCCGGGCGACCCGCTGGCGCAATGCCGGCTGCCCGAGATGGGCATTCTGCACGACGTCGGTCTGGGCTTTCCGCGCATCCCGTTCCGCCTGAAAACCGTCGGCGACGTCCATTTCACCGTGATCTTCGTCGATTTCAGCGACGCCCCCGCGAGCAAGACGCCGCAGGATGTCATGGCGATCATATCGCCCCAGGCGGAATGCTATTACGAGGCAGTGTCGTACGGAAAAATGCACCTCGTCTTCGATGCCGATTTCAATTGGATACGCATGGGCAAGGCCTCGGCCGACTATAAATTCAGCCGCGGCGCCTCGTTCGAAACCCATCGCACCTACATGCAGGAAGCAGTAGACCGCGCCGGTCCGCTCGGTTATTCGAAGGCCGACGCCATCCTCGTGCTGGCCAATCCCGACGTCAAGGCAATCGACTGGGGACCGGCTTTCGCCGCCTTACCGGGCCACGGCATCAAGGCCGGCGGGCGCGAATTCGACAATGGCGCGACGTCGGGCAGCGATCTGAGCGTACTCGGCTGGACCTGGTTCAACCACGAAATCGGCCACACCATGTCGCTGGTCGACCTTGCCGGGCCGCTGCCGCGCAGCGGGCTGTGGCATACCTATGTGGGCGACTTCAGCATCATGGGCAATCCGACCGGCGCGGCGCCCGAGTATTTCGGCTGGGAACGCTGGCAATTGGGCTGGCTCGACGATTCTCAAGTCGTATGCGCCAACACCCCCATCGATAGGGTGAAGCTGACACCGATCGAGCGCCCCGGGGGCACAAAAATCGCCATCGCCCCGACCGGGCCGAGCACCGCCGTCGTCGTGGAAAGCCGCCGCGCCGAAGGCTTCGACAAAAAGCTGCCGAAACCAGGACCGCTGGTCTATACGATCGACACGCGCCTGAGCACCCACGATGGCGCGATCCGGGTGCAGCCGGTGGACGACAGCGACACGCATCATTTGCAGGCGCCGCTATCGCCCGGGCAAACGATCAAGGTTGGCAAGGTGTCCGTCGAATTGATGTCGAGCGATGCCAGCGGCGATACCGTCAGGATCATCAACGGGGTGCCACGCGACTGAGCGCGTGCGCCTTGCGTATAGGCGGTCATACCAGCACTGGATTTCGTCACCCAGGGAGAGAAGGCGTCAGACCTACGCTGACGCAACAAGCAGGACTATGGCGCACCTGGATGAACGAAAGCGAGAACCATGGCAAGCGCGCCCCAGAAGGGCGCGCTCATTGAAATTGTTACTCGCCTTTATCCTTTTTGGACTGTTGGATCATCGCGCACATGGTAAATACGCCATCGTCGCTCATGGTCTTGGCTACGCCCTTTGCGGCCCGCAGGTTGATCAGCAGATCTTTTGGCGTGACATGCCCGGATGTTCCGCTGGAACACCTGAAGGTGACATCGAAAACGTGATAAAAGTCGGCATCGTTGCTGATACCGCGGGCCTCGGCGATATTCATCAGTTGATAGGTCAGATCTTCCGGCTCCACCTTGACGTCCAGTGTGGAGAACGCCCGGTTTGCCGTCAGCACATCCCTGAAAATTTTGGCGCTTGGCGCATGCCCGAGCGAATTCGCCACGACTTGGCACATTTTCGCTGCCGTAGCCCAGGAGACCCCTTTGGGCTCCAGTTTCACCATTTCGTCTTCACTGCAGGTGAGTGCGGCGCTATCGGGAATCGCCGGTGCCGCTTCGGCAGAGGCTGAGGCAGAGGCCGAATCGGCGGACTTGTTCGACGAATCGCATGCGCCGAGCATGCTCAAAAAGAAGCCGCCCGCAATGATTGCCAGAATTCCCCTCGCCAGCCGCGTCGTTGCGCCCGGATTGGCCGACTCAAGACGCGATTCGGTTTGTTCGTTGATCTTGCTGCGCAATTGTGTACCTTCAATCGTGGCCATGCCCTCTCCCTGTTTGATGTTTCTCCATCCCCGCAAAAATGAGGATGAATTAATAAAACCGCCATTATGCATGTATGTTAATACAGTATTTTTCATCTTGCAACATTGAGCGTTCCCAAACAGGAAGGTGAAAATGGCGCTGGAAACGGCCAGGGAGAACGGCAAAGATCATGTGCCGAAGACGGAATGCGCAATGCCGGTCGGCGCAGAACACGTATGCGGATTTTCTTGTGTCCGGAAGTAAATCAAAACGCCCAGGCTAAAAAAGTCCGAAAAAAAACGCCCGACAACACAATTGCGTTATCGGGCGTTTCTCTGACTTGGCGTCCCCACGGGGATTCGAACCCCGGTACTCACCGTGAAAGGGTGATGTCCTAGGCCTCTAGACGATGGGGACAGAAATCTGTCTCACTTCCAGCCTAGCCGATCGTACCGCGATCGGCAAACTTCGGTTGGTGGAGGTAAGCGGGATCGAACCGCTGACCTCTTGCATGCCATGCAAGCGCTCTCCCAGCTGAGCTATACCCCCCTTGCGAAGAAACGAGATTATAGCAAAGTTCTTTTCACCGTGTAAATACTTTCCCTGAAATAATCCAAAGATATTTCAGCCAATATATTTCGCCAAACGCGCGCGCGCCGTCTCGCGCCCGAACAGCTCGATCACCGCATCGATGGCCGGGGTCTGCAACTGTCCGGTCAAGGCCAGGCGCAGCGGCATGGCGAGCTGCGGCATCTTGAGCTTGTGCGCAACCAGCACTTCCTTCAATGCCGCGGACAACGCAGCCTTGTTCCACTCCACGCTATTGCACACCTCGGCGAACTGCGCCAGCGCGGGCTTGATCGCATTGGTCATGTGCTGCGCCAGCAGATCGGCGGCGGGTTCGGGTTGGCGATAGAAGATGATTGCCGCTTCGGCCAGTTCCCTGGTCGTATGCGCGCGCTCGCGCAGCATGGCGATTGCCGTTTGCAACGCAGGGGCGCCATCGAATTGCGCACCGAGCGCATCCAGGCGCGGCTTCACCAGCGCTTCGAGCCGCGCCAGCTCTGCGCCCTTGATGTAGTGATTGTTGAGCCAGTTCAGCTTCTCCATGTCGAAGCGCGCCGCCGAGCTGGTCAGGTGGTCGAGATCGAACCAGGCGCAGAACTGCTCCACCGAAAACACTTCGTCGTCGCCATGCGCCCAACCGAGGCGCGCAAGATAATTCAACATGGTCTCGGGCAGGTAGCCCATGTCCTCGAACTCGGTCACCGAGGCCGCGCCGGTGCGCTTGGAGAGCTTCTTGCCTTCGCCATCCAAGATCATCGGCAGATGGCCGTACAGCGGCAGCGTGGCGCCCAGGGCAGCGAGGATGTTGATCTGGCGCGGCGTGTTGTTGACGTGGTCGTCGCCGCGGATGACGTGGGTGATGCCCATGTCCCAGTCGTCCACCACCACGCAGAAGTTGTAGGTCGGCGTGCCGTCGGGCCGGGCGATGATGAGGTCGTCGAGTTCCTTGTTCGAGATCGTGATCGTGCCCTTGACGACGTCGTTCCAGCTCACCTCGCCATCGACTGGATTACGAAACCGCACCACCGGCTGCACGCCTGCGGGAACCGGCGGCAAGGCCTTGCCCGGTTCCGGGCGCCAGGTGCCGTCGTAGCGCGGCTTCTGCCCGGCGGCCATCGCACGCTCGCGCATCGCATCGAGTTCTTCGCGCGACGAATAGCAGTGATACGCCGTGCCGGCTTCGAGCATTGCCGCGATCACTTCGCGATAGCGCTCCATGCGCTTCATCTGGTAGAACGGGCCTTCGTCGTGATCGAGGCCGAGCCACTGCATGCCGTCCAGGATCGCCTGCACGGCCTCGGGCGTGGAACGCTCCAGATCGGTGTCTTCGATACGCAGCACGAACACGCCTTGATGGCGGCGCGCATAGGCCCACGAATACAATGCGGTGCGGGCGCCACCCACGTGCAGATAGCCGGTGGGGCTGGGCGCAAAGCGGGTGCGGATTTTGGATGGATTGGCAGCGGTCATGGTAAAGAAAAACGGCCTTGGATTGCCAAAGCCGTCTTGTCAGAAGCGGTAAAGCCGCATTTTACCTGATTCCGCTGCGCTTACCCTCTTACGCGGGCCCCCTCTTCCACGGGCGGGAGAGGGGCGTGGCAGCTTATTGGAACAGCACGAGCACCTTCTGGATGCTGATCGAGGCGCCCCAGGCAATCGGAATCAATACCACCACCCAGGCCAGCGCCACCAACGCCGGATTGGTCTTGCCCGAGTTGCCCGGCCCGGCAACTGCGCCGCCGCTGGCGATATCGCGTTCGTGCGCCAATTGGCGTTCCTTGGCCAATTCTTCTTCGCTCATGAAGTGCTTGTCGGCCACCGGTGTGATCAGCAGATTGCAGATCAAACCCAGGATCAAGAGGCCCGAGAGGACATGCATCGTCACGTCATAAGCTTGCGCCTTGGGCACGCCGCTATCGATCTGGTAGTCGCGGATATAGTTGACCAGAAGCGGCCCAAAAATGCCCGCCACCGACCACGCCGTCAGCAAGCGTCCGTGAATCGCCCCCACCATCTGCGTGCCGAACATGTCGGCCAGATAAGCCGGCACCGTAGCGAAGCCGCCGCCGTACATGGTCAGGATGATGCAGATTGCGCCGATGAACAGGGCCTTGTTGCCGGCGTGGGCAAAGCCGGGCGCCAGGGCAAACAGGGCGAAGCCCAGGATGAAGAAGACCGTATAGGTCATCTTGCGTCCGATCACGTCGGAGAACGACGCCCACAGGATACGGCCCGCGATGTTGAACAGGGAAATCAGACCGGCAAAGGCCGCGCCGATTGTGGCGATCTGTTTCAACTGCGCCGGATTCAATTGATTGAAGGAGAGATCGAGGCCGATCAACTGGCCAGCGAACACTTCCTGCAAAATCGGCGAAGCCATGCCGATCACGCCGATGCCGGCCGTCACGTTCAGTGCCAGCACGGACCAGATCAGCCAGAACTGCCTGGTGCGCATCGCCTCCTTCAAATGCACGTGGCGCGTGGCGATCATCGCGTTCGCGGCTTGCTTGACCGGCGGGGTCCAGCCTTCGGGCTTCCAGCCGGCCACAGGTACGCGGTAGCCGAAAGCGCCGGCCATCATGAATATGAAATAGACCAGCGCCATCACCAGGAAGGTTTCCCACACCCCGACCGAAGTCGGCGTAGCGAAATATTTCATCAGCTTGTCGGCCATGGGCGAACCCACCAACGCGCCGCCGCCGAAACCCATGATGGCCATGCCCGTTGCCACACCGCGCTTATCCGGGAACCACTTGATCAAGGTCGATACCGGCGAGATGTAACCCAGGCCCAGGCCGATGCCGCCGATCACGCCGGAGCCCAGCCACATGATCCAGATCTGGTGCAGATACACGCCCAGCGCCGAAATCACCAGGCCGCCGGCCCAGCAGAAAGCCGCGACCACACCGGCCTTGCGCGGACCCGCATGCTCGAGCCAGCCGCCCCAGAGAAAGGCCGCCGAGCCGAGGAAAACGAAGAACATCGTAAACATCCAGCCCAGCATCGAAATCTTCCAATCGCAGGAACTGGAAAAGATCACGTCGAACAGGCCGGCATCCTTGGCGCAAGCCACGGCATCCTTGATGCCGATAGCCTTGGACAGGGGCAACCAGAACACCGAAAAACCATAAGCCATGCCGATACACAGATGGATCGCCAGCGCCGCCGGCGGCACCAGCCAGCGGTTGAAGCCGGGGCCGGCCACGGTCCGCTCTTTGGCCAGGATGGGTAGGTCTAGCATGAAATCTCCTTCAAGTAGGTGGGGGCGATCCCTGGGCAAGGTCTCGTTATTTTTTCGACATCGGCGCATTGCTCATCATGGCGCGCCGATATCGGCTATTCATGCCGCTATTAATGGCTTGCTATTATTTCCCAACATTAACGGAACAGCAAGCATCCCACCGCATCGAAGAATTTGCAATCCGCGCTGCACAAGAGCCGCCCGAATTGTTCAGATGTCAATCGTTCTGTACCGTGATGGTGGGGAACTTGCTCGACATGTCCCTGGCCTTTTCCGCCACCTTGATCGCCACCTTGCGCGCAATCGCCTTGTAGAGTTCGGTCACCGCCCCCTCGGGATCGGCCACCACGGTAGGCGTGCCCGAATCGGCCTGCTCGCGGATCGCCATCGTCAGCGGCAAGGCGCCAAGGAAATCGACATCGAAGTCTTTGCACATCTTCTCGCCGCCGCCGGTGCCGAAGATGGGTTCGGCATGGCCGCAGTTGGAGCAGATGTGCATGCTCATGTTTTCCACGATACCGAGAATCGGTATGCCCACCTTCTCGAACATCTTCAGGCCGCGCCGCGCGTCGAGCAGGGCGATGTCCTGCGGCGTGGTGACGATGACGGCGCCCGTGACCGGCACCTTCTGCGACAGGGTGAGCTGCACGTCGCCCGTGCCTGGCGGCATGTCGACGATCAGGTAATCGAGATCGCGCCAGTTGGTTTGCGTGATCAACTGCTGCAAGGCCTGCGTGACGATGGGGCCGCGCCACACCATGGCCTCGTCCTGATCGACCAGAAAGCCGATCGAGGACACCTGCAGGCCGTGGTTTTCCATCGGCTCCATGGTCTTGCCGTCGGCCGTGGTCGGCTTGCCCGAAATGCCCATCATGGTCGGCTGCGACGGGCCGTAGATGTCGGCATCGAGTATGCCCACCTGCGCGCCTTCGGCAGCCAGCGCCAGCGCCAGGTTGACGGCAGTGGTCGACTTGCCCACCCCGCCCTTGCCTGAGGCCACGGCGATGATGTTCTTCACGTTGGCCATGACCTTGATGCCGCGCTGCACCGCATGCGCCACGATCTTCGAACTCACGTTAGCCTTGACTTCCGTGACGCCGGGCAGCTTGCGCAGCGCATCCTCGACCAATTGCGCCACGATGCCGAATTGCGAGCGTGCCGGGTAACCCAACTCGATATCGAGCGCGACACGGCCGCCGTCGACCACGATATTCTTCACCGCCTTCTCGCTCGTGAAATCCTTGCCCGAATTGGGGTCGATCACGGCGGACAAGGCGTCCTTGACTGCTTCTGCGTTGATGCTCATTGCTGCTCCTGACGGGAATGCTTGGCGGATAGACGGCAAGTGTAGCGGAAAGCGGGTGGAGAGACGCGTCACGGGCATCGCGAACCCTGTATTCTCTCGTACGGAAAGCCTGGCGCCGAGCAAGCGCCAAGAGTCCCCGACCTTGGCGTCTGCTAAAATCTAGGTTTTTCCCTTCGATCAACCCCAGCAAGGCCCCATGAGCACCACTTCGTCCCGCCAACTGTTCGTCACCACCGCCCTGCCCTATGCCAACGGCAGTTTCCATATCGGCCATATCATGGAATATATCCAGGCCGACATCTGGGTGCGGTTCCAGCGAATGCAGGGTCACGAGGTGAATTTCGTCTGTGCCGACGACGCACATGGTGCGCCGATCATGATTGCCGCCGACAAGGCCGGCATTACGCCGCAGGAGTTCGTGGCGCAGATCGCGGCCACGCGCAAGCCCACGCTGGACGGTTTCCACATCGCCTTCGACAACTGGCATTCGACCGACGGCCGCGAGAACCATGAGCTTTCGCAGGAGGTCTACCGCCGCCTGCGCGACGACGCCAAGCTGATCACGACCAAAACCGTCGAGCAGTTCTTCGACCCGGTCAAGGAAATGTTCCTGGCCGACCGCTACATCAAGGGCGAATGCCCCAAGTGCGGCGCCAAGGACCAATACGGCGATTCGTGCGAGGTGTGCGGCTCGGTGTATGCGCCGACCGAGTTGAAGAATCCCTATTCGGCACTCTCGGGCGCGACGCCGGTGCTGAAGTCGTCCGAGCATTACTTCTTCAAGCTGTCCGATCCGAAGTGCGTGGAATTCCTGCGCACCTGGGCGCTCGATGGCCGCTTGCAGCCCGAAGTGGCGAACAAGTGCAGGGAATGGCTCGAAGCCAGCACCGATGACAAGAGCAGCGATGGCAAAAGCAGCCTGGGCGACTGGGACATCAGCCGCGACGCGCCTTACTTCGGCATCGAGATTCCCGATGCGCCGGGCAAGTATTTCTACGTCTGGCTCGATGCGCCGATCGGCTACCTGGCCTCGCTGAAGAATTACTTCGGCAAGACCGGGCGCGATTTCGACGCCTTCATGGCCGACCCGCACACCGAGCAATATCACTTCATCGGCAAGGACATCACGTACTTCCACACGCTGTTCTGGCCCGCCATGCTGCACTTCGCCGGCATGAAGGTGCCCAACAACGTCTACGTGCACGGCTTCATTACGGTCTCGGGCGAGAAGATGTCGAAGTCGCGCGGCACCGGCATTTCGCCCTTGCGCTATCTCGACATCGGCATGAACCCGGAATGGCTGCGCTACTACATCGCGGCCAAGCTCTCGGCCAAGGTGGAAGATGTGGACTTCAACCCGGAGGATTTCGTCGCGCGCGTCAATAGCGATCTGATCGGCAAGTACGTCAACATCGCCAGCCGCGCTTCGGGCTTCATCGTCAAGAAGTTCGGCGGCAAGGTGGGGATGTCGTGGGCCACCGATAGCGACAGCTTCCTCGCCGCCTTGCGCCAGGCCGGCCCGGACATCCATGCGCTCTACGACCAGCGCGAATTCGGCAAGGCCCTGCGCGCCGTGATGGAATTGGCCGACCGCGTCAACGCCTACGTCGACGCCAACAAGCCGTGGGAGCTGGCCAAGGACGCGGCCAAGGATGCGCAATTGCAAGAGGTGTGCAGTCGCCTGCTCGAAGCCTTCCGTATTCTGACGATTTACCTCAAGCCCGTTCTGCCTGAATTGGCCGCCCAGGTCGAGGCGCAGTTGAACATCGCCCCGCTGCAGTGGGCCGATGTGCTGCATCCGCTGGCCGATGGCCATGTCGTCAATCCGTACAACCACCTGATGACGCGCGTGGAACCGAAGATGCTCGACGCCCTGTTCGAGCCGGCAGCCGATGCCGCACCGGCACCAACGGAAGCCGCCAGGGCCGACATCGAAGAACTCGCGCCTGAGATCAAAATCGACGATTTTGCCAAAATCGATCTGCGCATTGCCAAAATTGTCGACTGTCAGGCGGTGGAAGGCTCGGACAAGCTCTTGCGCCTCTCGCTCGACGTGGGCGAAGGCCGTTTGCGCAATGTGTTCTCAGGCATCAAGTCGGCTTACAAGCCGGAAGAGCTGGTCGGCAAGTTGACCGTGATGGTGGCGAATCTGGCGCCGCGCAAGATGAAGTTTGGTGTGTCCGAAGGGATGGTGCTGGCTGCTTCGGCTGCGGATGAGAAGGTTAATCCGGGGATTTACGTGTTGAATCCGTGGCCGGGGGCAGAGCCTGGGATGCGGGTTAGGTAGCGCGTCACACTCTCCCCTCGCCCGCAGGCGGGAGAGGGGCCGGGGGTGAGGGGCGTCGTGATTTGACTTCGCAAGGACAAGATAGAAGCATTCGCGCTGCGTTACTTTGGCTCCCCAAACTGAGCCAGATCATCACTCCCCTCACCCCCACCCCTCTCCCGCCTGCGGGAGAGGGGAATCACGTCAGCTATGCGCAATCAACAGTGGCCGCTCGCGCACATGCCCCGCATAATCACACCGGCAACTTGTTCGCCGCCTGCCAACCCGCCTGCATGTCGTTCTCATAAATCTCAAATGCATCCTCGATGATGTCGCACAACTGCACCTTGTCCCAGGGTTTCTTCAGGAATTTGAACACCGCGCCGACATTGATCGCGTCGGTCACGATGCCCACGTCGGCATAGCCCGAGAGGATGATGCGCACCGTATGCGGATACATCTGGCGGATGCGGCGGAACAGTTCGACGCCGCTCATGTCGGGCATGCGCTGGTCGCAGATGATCACGCCGACTTCGTGCGTCGCCAGCAGTTCCAGCGCCGCCGGGCCGCTCTTGGCCTTGAGGATTTGATAGTCGTGTCCGTACAGGTTGCGCGTCAAGGCCGAGAGCACGTTCTGCTCGTCGTCGACCAACAGCACCGTGCGCACGCCGCGGCCGCGTCCGAGTTTTTCCAGCGGCACGCTGCGCTGCTCGCGCAGGATCGCGCCGCATTCCTCGCTCGATAGCGGCGCACTGAAGTAAAAGCCCTGAAATTCGTCGCAGCCGTGGTCGGCCAACAGCGCCAGTTGCCCTTCGCTTTCCACGCCCTCTGCCGTGACGCGTAGATGCAGGCTGTGCGCCATCGAAATCACCGCGTCCGAAATCGCCAGGTCCTCCGGGTTATGGCCGATGTCGCGCACGAAGCTCTGGTGCAGCTTGATCTGGTCGAGCGGCAATTGCTTGAGAAAATTCAGGTTGATCGAACCGGAACCGAAATCGTCCACTACCAGGCGCACGCCGATGTCCTTCAATTCATGCAGCACGCGTAAGGTTGTAACAGGGTCGAGCATCGAATGCGCTTCGCTGATTTCAAGTTCGAGGTAGTGCGGATCGAGCCCGGTTTCCTTGAGCACGGCTTTGACCTGATGCGCAAAATCGGGCTGCAAAAACTGCGGTCCGGCGACGTTGACCGCCATCGGCATGACGCCGATCTTCTCCTTGTGCCACCTTTGCATCTGCTGGCAGGCGGCGCGCATGACCCATAGCCCGATGCGCGGCATCATGCCGATCTCCTCGGCCAGCGGGATGAATCGCAACGGCTCGATTACGCCGTGCTCGGGATGGTCCCAGCGCAGCAATGCTTCGATGCCGGTCACGCGGCCGCTGCGCATGTCGACGCGCGGCTGGTAATGGAGAAAGAATTCCTGCCGCTCCAGCGCCCCGTGCAGGCTGCGCTCCAGCGCCACACGGGCGTTGATGCGCTCGGTCAGATCTTCGGTGAAGAACTGGAAGTTGTTGCGTCCCAATTCCTTGGCGCGGTACATGGCGGCGTCGGCATTCTTCAACAGCATGTCGACGTCGCGCCCGTCCTGCGGATAGAACGAGAAGCCGATGCTGCAGGTAGTGCGGACTTCGCCGCCGTCAACGAAAATCGGCTCGGCAATGCTGTGCAGGATGCGCTGCATGGCATGCATGGTCACGTCTTCGGTGGCCTGGTCGTAGAGCACGATGGCGAATTCGTCGCCGCCCAGGCGCGCCACGGTGTCGGACTCGCGCACGCAGGCTTGCAGGCGGTGCGCCACCTCGACCAGCAACTGGTCGCCCGCTTCATGCCCGAGCGAATCGTTGACGAACTTGAACTTGTCCAGGTCGATATAGGCCACGGCCACGCGGCGGTCATAGCGCTCGGCATAGCTGACGGCCTGGTGCAGGCGGTCGACCAGCAGGTTGCGGTTGGGCAGGCCGGTCAGCGCGTCGTGCCCGGCGCGAAAACCGAGCAGTTCACGCTCGCGCTTTTGCTTCAGTTGCAGTTGCACGCGAGCGCAGATTTCTTCGGGGGAAACCGGCTTGACCAGGCAATCCGCGCAGCCCACTTCGAAAGCCTTGAGCTTGTATTGCACCTCGTCTTGCCGGGCGAGAAAGACCACCGGTGTGCCGGCAAATTCGGCCAACGACTTCAAGCTGCGACAGAAGTCGAAGGCGTCCGGCACGCTGGAGAGAAAGATCAGATCGGGAACCAGGCGGGCGATTTCGATCAGCGCCGCACTGCTGTCGCCGACGCAACGCACGCCGTGGCCTTGCCGGCCCAGTGCATCGGCCAGTTCGTCCGCCTCCGTTAACACATCGTCAACGATGAGGATTTCGGCAATTGCGACTTCCATGCGGGCCGACATTTCCTACCCCCGTACTACAGACGCGGCAAGACAAGTTCAATACCAGTTTATGGCCTTATCAAAGCGAGCCTTTAAACTTGCCGCCTATCAATTGAAATTTCATCTTACCGCCAATACCACCGCACCGCAAAGGCAATCTTTACACAGATTACGCAAATGCGAGAAACCAGAAGTTCTTATGCAACACTCTGCCAAGGATAAGGCAAGGTCATCCGTGGCTAAACGACGGCGGGGACGTCAACGACGCCGTCAATTGGCAACAGACAGGGTAAAATAGCCAAAATTCCACCTTGCCCTCAACTCACCATGATCCTGCCGCCGAAATTTGCTAAATACGAGTCTGAAGCCAGCCAATTCATCAATGAATTGAAGAAGAAGAACCCCAAGCTGGAAGAGTCGCAACGTGCCGGCCGCGCTTTGCTGTGGGACAAGTCGCCCATCGACCTCGACTGGAAGCGCCGCAACGATGAGTCGCGCATCGAGCAAAAGGCTTACGTCTACGGCGCCGAATAAGGCAAGGGTCGCTCCTTGCTTGAGCTTATGACAAGCTCCCCATGAGCAACGCCCAGGAATCGCTGTTGGCGCAATTGCCGTCTTCGGCACCCGACCTGACTGTCGAAGGGCAGCCCGACAGCACGCCCGACGTGGTCGACGGCGTGGGTATCGCTCGCCTCTATGGCGAGCCGCTGTTCAATCTGCCCAACGATCTCTATATCCCGCCCGATGCGCTGCAGGTCTTCCTCGAAGCCTTCGAAGGCCCGCTCGATCTGTTGCTCTACCTGATCCGCAAGCAGAACTTCAACATCCTCGACATCCCGATGGCGCAAGTGACCTTGCAATATCTGGAATACGTCGACCAGATCCGCGAGACCAACCTCGAACTCGCCGCCGAATACCTGCTGATGGCGGCCATGCTGATCGAGATCAAGTCGCGCATGCTGTTGCCGGTCAAGAAGAGCGAATCCGGCGAGGACGTGCAGGACCCGCGCGCCGAACTGGTGCGCCGACTGCTCGAATACGAACAGATGAAGCTCGCGGCACAGCAGTTGGATACCCTGCCGCAACTGGGCCGCGATTACGTGCGCGCGCAAATCTTCATCGAGCAAAGCCTGGTGCCGCGCTGGCCTGAAGTCAACGTGGTGGACTTGCAGGAGGCCTGGGCCGACGTGATCAAGCGCGCCAAGCTCACCGCGCACCACACCATCAGCCGCGAAGAGCTGTCCGTGCGCGAGCACATGACGGCCATCCTGCGCCGCCTGCAGTCCGCCAAATTCGTCGAATTCGCCGACCTGTTCGACACCCGGCGCGGCGTGCCCGTGGTGGTGGTCAACTTCGTCGCCCTGCTCGAACTGGCCAAGGAAACGCTGATCGAAATCACCCAGGCCGAAGCCTTTGCACCGATCTACGTCAGACTGGCATACTCGCCTTCGTAACACCCTCCCCCAACAGGACAGCATGAAGATCATTTCCACGATAGAAGAGTTGCGCGACCAGCTTCGCGGCCAGTTGCGCACTGCCTTCGTTCCCACCATGGGCAACCTGCACGAGGGCCATCTCTCGCTGATGCGCCTGGCGCGCAAGCATGGCGACCCGGTCGTGGCTTCGATCTTCGTCAACCGCCTGCAGTTCGGCCCGAACGAAGACTTCGACAAATACCCGCGTACCTTCCAGAACGACATAGATAAACTGGAAAAGGAAGGCGTCTACGTACTCTTCGCCCCGACCGAAAAAGACCTCTACCCGGAACCGCAGGAATATCGCGTGCGCCCGCCCGACGGCCTGGGCAACATGCTCGAGGGCGAATTCCGCCCCGGTTTCTTCGGCGGCGTCACGACCGTCGTGCTGAAACTGTTTTCCTGTGTGCAGCCGCGCGTGGCCGTGTTCGGCAAGAAGGATTATCAGCAGCTCATGATCGTGCGCAACATGAGCCGCCAGTTCGCCCTGCCGACCGACATCATCGCCGCCGAAACCTATCGCGCGGAGGACGGCCTGGCCCTGTCGTCGCGCAACGGCTATCTCTCTGTGACGGAACGCGCCGAAGCGCCCAACCTGTTCCGTCTCCTCAATCGCGTGGCCGATGAAGTGCGCAGCGGTGCGCATGACGCTGCCAAGCTCGAAAAGCAAGCCATGGACGAACTGGCCAAGCGCGGCTGGCAGCCTGACTACATCTCGATTCGCCGCCGCATCGACCTCGAAGCGCCTGCTGCCGATGACATGGCGCAAAAGGATGCGCTGGTCGTGCTGGCCGCTGCCAAGCTCGGCTCCACGCGATTGATCGACAACCTCGAAATCTGAAACAGTCCATGAGCACGCGCGGAGCACGAGGCGGCGCATGGATTGCAACCCTGTCTTTTGCCGCCGCCCTGCTGTGTGCCGCCAGCCTGGCCCAGTCTGCACCGGTAACGGTGCAGGACGACACCGGCAACAGCCTTACCCTCCTCGCGCCGGCCAAACGCATCGTCAGCCTCGCGCCGCACACGACTGAACTGCTGTTCGCCGTCGGCGCAGGCAGCGAGGTGGTCGGCGTCAGCCAGTTCTCCGACTATCCCGACGCCGCCAAACGCCTGCCGCAAGTGGGCGGCAGTTCAGGCTTCGACCTCGAGCGCATCGCCGCGCTCAGGCCCGATCTGGTCGTGATCTGGAAAAGCGGCACGTCCGCTGCCCAGGTGGCGTCCTTGAAAAAGCTCGGTTTCCCCGTGTTTGAAAGCGAACCGCACGATTTCGCCGCCATCGCTTCCTCGCTGGAGCGGCTGGGCAAGCTGGCCGGGGAAACGGACGAGGGCAAAGCGGCCGCAGATGCATTCCGCGCCCGCTGGCAAGCCTTGGCCGTGCGTTATACCCACGCCAGCCCCGTCACGGTGTTCTACCAGATATGGAACGAACCGCTGATGACGCTGAACGACCACCACCTCGCCTCGGTCGCCATCGCCGTGTGCGGTGGCAGGAACGTGTTCGGCGCCCTGCCGGCGTTGGCGCCCACGGTCAACGCCGAAGCCGTGCTGCAAGCCGACCCCGAAGTCATCCTCACAGGCAGCGACGCCGGCGCCGATGCCCTTGCACCATGGAAAAAATTTTCCCAATTGAAGGCCGTTCGGCGCGATAATTTGTTTGCCCTCGATTCCGGCATCCTGACACGCGGCAGTCCGCGCGTGCTCGACGGCACCGAGGCTGTTTGCGGCAAACTCGATATCGCACGCGCTAAAAGAAATCAAAAATGATCATCATCTACATCATCCTGTTCACCGCCTGCCTGGGCTGCCTGTTCTGGCTGGCCTCGCGTATCTCGCACGAATCGAACGTCGGGGCCTACACCAGCTTCCTGATCCTGCCGGCCTTTTACTGGAGCTACAAATACTGGAACAGCCGCCGGGCCGCCCTGCGCGTGCCCGCCATGGCCACCTTCGGCACCATGGCACTGACCGTGCTGGTGATGCTGGGCACCAACTACCTCAGCAAGAGCCGCATCGTCGAGGAAGGCGACGCCGCCAAGAAAAATCCCGCCATGATGAAATGGTGCCGCGAGCAGAACGACGGCGTCTATGACCCGGTGCTCAAGGTCTGCGTCGAGCCGACCAAGGCCGACGTGATGGCCGACGAGGCGAAAGAAAACTCCATGAACCTGTTCGAGCAATACCTGAACCGGCAAGGCCTCGCCGGCACCATGGACCGCACGGAAACCTCCGCCCTCAAGACCCTCAAGGAATCGCCCGACGTGGCCGACGCCGCCAGCTTCCATTTGGCCGGCCAGGCTGCCGAGCAGCCGCCTTTGGTGATCGCCCTGTGCCTCTCGCAATCGGCCTGCGCCCACCTCGCCGCACGGCAAAAGAAGGATACCGGCAACATCGGCTACGCGCATGGCCGCCTGATGCTGCTGCTGCCGCCCGACGCGATGGATGATGCACGCCAGCGCAGCGTGAAAAACGTGGTGGCAGGCTTCACGCTGCCGGCGAACTGAGCACCCGCGCTCTACCGCAGCCTCGGCTTCACCGAATTCGGCCGCGCGCCGCGCGCCTTGCGTATCGGCCCGGACTACTTTGACGAGCTGCACATGGTGCGGCACAATCAGGCTCTGCGACAACCATAGCCTGCACCATGAGCCACGCGCACCAGTTTCCGCTTGAGAGGGAAAGACAGGGAGGCATCCTCCTCTTCGTCGTCGCCTTGCACGTAGCCGTCTTGTACGGCGTGGCCATGCATAAGCTGCACCAGACACGCCATCGTAGCGACCCAGAGACGCGCGTCGACATCCTGTGGGACAAGACCATCGCGAAAACGCCGCGCCCCACGCTGCCACAGCCCAGCCGCAGCAAGGCCGCCGCGCCTGCCCAGGCAACACCCGCCCCCGTGCGGCCGCCGCAGGAGAGCGAGCAGGCCCCCGCACCGGCCATACCAAACCCGCCCGAGGCAAAAGGCGACAAGCCGCTCGACCTGCAGCAAATCCTGAAAGACGTCGGCACGGAAACCAGAAAACTCGACGGTGAACATCCCGGCGACCGTGCCATGCAGGCGGGGCCGAACCAGCCCTCATTCGAAGCCAAACTCGACAAGGTGCTTGCCAATGCCAAGCCCCCACCAAAATTCAACGAAGCCGCGCGTATAGAAGAAATCTCGTCGGGGGCGCAGCTTGATGCCGGCATCAGAATGTACAAGGTTACAGCCTTTGTCGGGACCTATTGTGTGACGTATGATGGAGCCAGCCGGCCCCTCGTCACTCTTTGCCCAATCAGGTTTTGAGCCATGAACATGAGAAATGCCATTCGCTGTCTCGCCATCCTGCTGTGCATGCCGCTGTTTGCCCACGCCGCCTATAAATGCAAGCAGCCCGACGGCTCGATGAGTTTCCAGGACGTCCCTTGCGCCCCGGACGCAGTCGGCGCCAAGACCGCGCTGCAGCCGGTGCAAAGCATCAACAACCCGTCGTACAGCGGCGCTATGTCCAGGCCCAGTCAACGGCCGCAATCCACAACCCAAAGCAAGAGCCCCGACAACGCGCAAGCCGCGCGCTATCAGAAGGAAATGCAGGCCCAGCTCGACGAGATGAAGGCACGCAACAAGCAGCAACAGTGTGAACACGAGCGCCAGCAATTGAATGTGGTCAAAACGCAGCGCCCGATCTACACCACCGACAACAACGGCGACCGCCATTACGTCGACGACGACAAGCGCGCCGCCACCCTTGCCGAGCACCAGCAACGGGTTGCCGACGCTTGTAACTAAGGAAAACGATATAAATTCGGACTGCCCCGCGCCGGCGAGGAAAGCCGCGGGCCGCGCAAGAAAGTGACGAACTACGCCATCCAGAAAATCAACGTGAGGGGGTAGGGTTTGCCTATCCGGCTACTCGCTGCTGCCCTTGAAGAAATAGTAAGCCCCCAGCGCCGCAATGATCAAGGGCATGCCGATTGCCACAAACCCTTGCTGGGAAAAATACCTGAGATTGGAAATCAGCCAGATACCGCCAACGACCATGCCGATCAGGCCGGATGTCTTTTTTCTCCACATGTTCAATCCCCTGTCAGTAGCAGAAGGTGCTCAGGAAAAATAGCTGAGCATCTTCAGGTATTGCGACGAAGACGGGCCGTTTGGCCTAAGGCCGCAACCGCTTCAACTCAGATTGCAGCTTGGCATTGCCGTTGTAGTCCGCCCCGTTCTTCTCCGTCACCGTCAACAGGCGCGATTCGTTGTCGGGAACCGGCCAGATCAGCATGTTGGATTGATAGATCGCGCTGGGGATTTCCTCGAACGGAATCCTCTTCCACGCCCCATTGGCCCATTGAAAGCTGACATAGCCTCGACTCGGGTTGCCGTACTTTGCCTGCTCGATGGCGGAAGGCGGGTAAGCGACCAGGTAAAGCTTGCCGTCACTGAGGTTGATAACCAAAGGCAGCAGCGATTCATGCCACGACACCGGCTTGTCGCTGATTTCAGGAATCGTGAAACTGACCCAGGCCTCGCGCGCAGTCCTGCCGTCGAACCGTCTTTTCTGGTCGGCGACAATGACGCGCCCGTCGCTTAGCTTCACTTCTTCCTTCCACTCATGGAAGGCGCTGGAATAGATCCAGTAGTAGATGCCGCCGAAGATGGCGGCGATGATGACCAGCGCGATGAGGGTGTCGGTTTTCTTCATGTCGATTTTCCGGTTGTGCTTGGCGTTGTCCGCCGCTGCCGGGCAATGTTACCTCGTGACGTGGCGATTGCCAATCTTGTTGGGATATTGCGCCGCGCATTGGCGTTGGCAGTCGGCTTCCGTCACAATCAGGCGTGGCCCCGTGCTGTTAGTCGACCAGTCAGCCAGCCAATCAGCCGACTAAAGTGGTATCGCTCTTCAAATATGCCGCGTGCTTGTGTATGATCGCCACTGGTCCTCACCTTGAGAAATGTCCGGCCATGAAAAGAATCCTGACGCTCGCCTCGCTGACGGCCGCACTCGTCCTTGCCGCCTGCGGTGGCTCCAACCGGCCGACGGACGACACCTCGGCCCAGTCCAAGCAGGCGGCGCCGCGCATGAAAACCGGCGCCACGGCATACCAGGCTTCGGACTATCAGGCGGCCGTGCAATATCTCTATCTCGCCTATTTCGGCAGGCCGGCCGACCCCACCGGGTTGACCAATTTCGAGAACGCCTTGCTGGCAGCGAACGCGCCGCCTGACATCGGTTCGCTCGCGGCGGCCTACGCGACCAATCCGCAGGTGAAGACCCTGATCGACAGCTTCGGCACCAGCAAGGAATCGCAAACCCTGTATGGCAGCGGCAACAGTTCCGCCTTCGTCACCGCCGTGTTCCAGAACGTATTGGGTCGCGCACCGCAATCGAGCGGGCTGACATACTGGAGCGGCGCCATCGATAGCGGCTCCCTCAGCCAGGGCAACGCAGCCTTGTCGATCATGGCTGCCGCGCTGACCAACGGCAGCGCCCAGGGCCAGCTCGATGCGCAACTGATCGGGCAGCGTCTGAGCGAGGCGGAAAGCTTCACTGCCCAGGTGTCCCTCCAAGGCGCGACCGCCGACTACTCAGGCGCCAGCGCCGCGGCGGCGGCGCGCAGCCTGCTCGGCAGCGTCACCGCAACCACCGATCCGGTTGCATTTTCCACCTCGATCGACGGCACGCTGGGCACGCTGCTCGGCCCTTCGATCGAACTGCTGGCCGGCGGCACAGGCGGCCCCGGCTCCAACGACGGCAACGTCGCCGTGGCGCATTTCGGCGGCCTTAACGGGCCTTCCGGCCTGTGGGTCGATGGTTCGGGCAACCTCCTGATTGTCGACAATGAGACGATACGCAAAATCACGCCTGCCGGCACGGTGTCGACCATCGCCGGCGCTGCCGCGCCCTACACGTCCGCCGGCGTGCAAACCTACAGCAGCCTGGGCTATCCCGCCAACGTGGTCGCCGATGCGCAAGGCAATCTGTACGCCACCGAGGGCTACTCCCTATACAAAATCACGCCCGCCGGCACGATCTCGACACTATCGGCGCAATTTGGCGTCTTGATCACCCTGCCCAATAGCTTCGGGCCGACCCTATACGCCTCCCTGTCCGGCCTCGCCATCGATTCGGCAGGCAACCTCTACGTGGCCGACTCCTACGGTAACGGCATCTACAAAGTCACACCGGACGGCACCACCACGGTCCTGGCCGGCACACCGGGCGTGACCGGCGCAGCCGACGGCCAGGGTGCCGCCGCCAGTTTCAACGGCCCGCAAGGCATGACGATAGACAGCGCAGGCAATCTCTACGTCGCCGACTCCAAGAACGGCGTGATACGCAAGATCACTCCCGGCGGCACCGTCTCGACGCTGCAGGCCGGTTTCACCCTGCCCTTTGGCGTGGCGCTCGATGCGGCAGGCAACGTCTATGTGACCGAGTCCGGCGCCAACGTCGTCAGCGTGCTCGCCAACAACGGCGTCACCACCACCCTTGCCGGGCAACGCACGTCCAATTCGCCGACGGTCACCGGCGGATACAGCGACGGCACCGGATCTGCCGCACAATTCAAAAAGCCCGAAGGCATCGGCATCGGTTCCGACGGCAATATCTACGTCGTCGATTCGGGCAACGATGCCATCCGCAAGATCACGCCGGCCGGTGTCGTGACCACCCTGTCGGGCGCGCCCGCTTCCACCACCTCTGCCGACGGCACCGGCGCAGGCGCGGCCTTCATGGAACCCAGCGGCGTGGCGGTCGATGGCGCAGGCAACGTCTACGTCAGCGACTATGCCGCGTTCACGATACGCAAAATAACGCCGGCAGGCGTCGCCACAACTCTGGCCGGCACGCCCGGCATCAACATCCATACCGAACCCGAAGGCGCGCCGGACCCCAGCGCACCGACTTCCGTCGCGGTGGACGCCAGCGGCAACGTCTATTACGGCGACGTCTTGAAGCTGATCGAAATCGCGCCCAGCGGCGCCACAACCACTCTGGCCACCAGCAACCTCACCGGCAATCTGGATGGATATTTCGCTTACCCGACGCAAATCGTGTTCGACGGCGCGGGTAACATCTATTTCGGCGACTCCATGAGCGGCTACGTGCACAAGCTGACGCCGGCCGGTGTCGTCACCAAGGTGTTGAACACCCAGGGCGACGCGAGCCAGTTCTGGTACACCTCCGGCATCGCCATCGATGCGGCGGGCAATCTCTACGTGTCCGACTCCTACTACAACACCATCACCAAGATCACCCCAGCTGGCGTATTTACCTTGCTGGCCGGCCAGCACGCCGTTGCAGGCTACGCCGACGGCACGGGAACGGGCACACTATTCAATGGCCCGACGAGTCTGGCGCTCGACGCTGCCGGCAACCTCTACGTCGCGGATACCCAGAACAACGTCATCCGCAAGATCACCCCGGCCGGCGTGGTATCGACCGTCGTCGGCAAAGCCGGTGTGCAAGGCGTCGCACTGGGCGCATTTCCCGGAGGACTATCCGGCCCCGCGGCAATCGCCATCGACAAGAACGGGATACTTTATGCAGCCTCGGCCAGCGGGGTGCTGAAGATTCGCTTGCCTTGATCGACGGCGGCGGCTGATACACCGTTGGCCGGCAAGCGCGAAAGGACCTGGCGTCTTGCGGCGATGAATTCATTCATTCCCGAGCACGTCAAGCACGGCCACCGCAATAGCCGCCGATACACCGCGTTCACTCATATTCCCATTTTTGGAACAATGATTCCCGATAATTCCGCATTATCTTCTGCAAGGGAAGAAGATAGTATGCAAAGCACCTCCCCGGCAGAATCAAAAAGGACGAGGAGGCGAACCGCTTGAGGCAGACCGGCCGCCACATCGCGCTACCGTGCCTCACGCCACCGAACCAGGAGAATGTGCCGTGCCTACGCCAACGTCCCTCAGCCCGCAACGCGTGCCAAAAGCAGCGTCCATCAGAAACTTGCCGATCAACCTGTTTGCGGCCGTCATGGGCATTGCCGGGCTTGCGCTGGCATGGCGCCAGGCCGGCCATCAATTCGGCGTGAGCCTGCTGATATCCGAGGCGCTCGGCGCGCTCGCCGTGCTCGTCTTCCTCGTGTTGGCGGCGGGCTACCTCGCCAAGACGATCAAGTATCCCGGCGTCGTCATCGGCGAATTCCGCCATCCCGTCGTCGGTAACTTCTACGGCACCATCGTGATTTCCATCCTGATGCTCTCCTCGGTCGTCGCACCGCTCGACCAGACCTTGGCCGAAATCGTGTGGACGATAGGCATGATCGGCACGCTGGCGCTGTGTTTCACGATCGCAAGCCGGCTGCTGGAAGGCAAGATCGAAATCGGCAATGCCGTCCCAGCGTGGTTCCTCCCCGGCGTGGCCACACTGGACATCGTCGCCATGGGCGCCACCATGCCCATGCCGTGGGCCCATGAAGTCAACATGCTAGCCCTGGCCGTCGGCAGCATGATTGCACTCTTGTTCTTCATCATGATCATGATACGCATGATCCACCACGACCCCGTACCCGCCCCCATGGTCCCCTCGCTGATGATCACCATGGCCCCGTTCGAAGTCGCCTTCCTCGCCTACACCAACTTCGTGCAGCATGTCGACAACTTCGCGGGACTGCTGTTCTATTTCGGACTGTTCCTGTTCCTGGTGCTGCTGCCCAAGATTTTCCGTGGCGGCATCCCGTTTGCGACAGGCTGGTGGGCCATCGGCTTTCCGGTGGGCGCGCTGACCAGCGCCGCGCTGAAATACGCCGTGTTCGCCCAGGCCTGGCCGGTAGCAGCGATTGCGCTCACCCTGCTTGGCATGTTGAGCGTTGCGATTGCGGTGCTGTTTGTGAAGACGATGCGGATTCTGGTGAATGGGGAAATGTTGGGCGGGTGAGCGGCGTAAGGGGAAGCGACAGGATGCAGGCTTCAGCCAAGTCGAATTCCACTGCGCCCGCTCGCTTGCACAGATACGCCAGCCAAAGCGCGGCTTTCGAGTAATGGATTTTCATCGCGGGCGATATTAGCGGGAAATTCGGGATTTGGCGATTTTGAAAAGATCCATGAAAAAGAATCCATATCCAACGTTATGCAAATTGCTATAAACTGATTGCGGAATTTCTTGCGTGAGGGCAGTAATGTCGCAACTGACGAAATCCGAAGTGTCGATTTCGACACGGGCTCAAAGCATGTCACCGCGTCGCCTCTTGCTTCTTGCCGCAGCATTTTATTTCGCCCTATTCTCTTCGTCCGTTCATTCCCAGGAACTCACTATCCAGGCAGACCGTTGGTGTCCCTACAATTGCGAACCGGGATCGGCGGCACCGGGCTACATCATTGAATTGATGCAGGCCATCTATGAGCCCAAAGGCACCAGGATCCGATACGAAGTTGTCCCGTGGGACCGAACCCTGATGCAAGCGCGCGACGGCAAAGCGGACGCAGCCATTGCAGCCACCCAACACGAAGTCGATACATTCGGCCTGCTCGCTGGCCGCGAGTCGGTTGGCTATTCAAGCGATTGCCTGTACGTCGGCGCCGGCAACAAAATCAAATTCACCAACGTACACGACCTCGACACACTGAAAAGAATCGGCATTTCCTCCGGCTATAGCTATTCGGAAGACATTGACGCATGGCTGAAACGTCCGGAAAACAAAGGCAAGATTATCGAGCAGCGAGGAGAAAGCCCGGGGGAGATCAATGCCAGAAATCTTGCACTGGGGCGCCTGGACGGGATCATCGAAGACGACCATGTCATGTCGCAAATCATGAGCAAACTCGGCATCGAGCATGCAGTGGCATTGGCCGGCTGCCAGAAACAAACAAAACTTTTCGTCGCCTTCAGCCCAAAACTGAAAAATGTGCGGCAAGTGGTCAAGGAATTCGACGAGGGCATGGAGGCGCTGCGCCAGAGTCAGCAGCTTGCCAAAATATTGGCCAAGTATGGGTTGACTGATTGGAAGTGATTTTTGCCAGCTTAATGGGGTCGACCCCATATACGCCCCCTTCACCCGCTCCTCGCGCTGCGAAAAGGTAGCAGTTCCGAGAAAACCACCCTGATTACCTAGCCTCCAGCGACGTCGCGATTTTTTCCAATGCCTTTAGCTGTTCGCGCAAGATGGCGTTTTGATCCGCAACCAAGGCTCGTGCTTTTGCTTGCGGGGATTTTTTGCTAGTGTTCATTCGATACATAAAGAACATCCAGATGCCAATCAATAGCAGCATTGGGCTCCAACTGATAATAAAATCCTCCAACCAGGAACGTTCCGGCTCGACAGGTCTCGGTTTCTTCGTTATTTTTTGCTCGGCCGCGACGACACGCGCAGTCATCGAAGAATAGGATTCCTTTGGTCGCGTGGCAAAAAGAACCGTGCGGAATGCAACTTCCCGCCCAGGCAGGACTTCAACGCCTGGCACGGGTTCCGTATTGGCATCGACCAGCTTGTTCTGCGCGTCAAAGAACTTGACTTCAACGACGATGTTCTCGATGCAGGACTTCGAGGTGTTCTTGAGTTCACCGAGGACAGTGAGCATGACGGCTTTGCTCTCAGGGGCCGAATCGCCGCTTCCCACAGTAAACGTCGGCCGCAACACTTGCAGGGCCGCGCCCGATTCGTCGAAATCCTGCTGATAATCGCAGGCCGATGCTGTGCCGGACATCGCCAAAAGCAGGCTGAGCAGGATTCGTATGCTATGTCTCATTATCTTGTCCCTGAATTTATCCAGTAGTAGAGGCCAGTATCTGGCCAGCCTTGATTAACATGAGGCATTGGTCGAGACGATACCACGGTGCACCAGCACAAGGGCGGGAGAGCGAAGCGCCCTCCGCCGCATGTTTACCAAATTCGCGCGCTCATGTGCATCGAATTACATACAGTGGGAGGCGCTTCGCTTTTCCACCCTACTTGCTCCTAGCAGTCCCCAATCGACTGGAAGAATGGCTTTAGCCTCTCATCAATCTCATTTCCCGTCACGAATTTATTAAAGACCTCTCGACCAACCTCTGTCGTTTCCACTAAATCCTTTCTCGCTTTTGGCACTGCAATCATGTCTTTCCCAATAAGAAACTCAACTAGATTTCGTGCAAATGGAACATCCGAGTGCGCTGCACCGCGCTGCTCTAGCCCTCTGCGCTGATGGAGAGTCTGCTTACTAAGGTTCTCGATAATTTTTAGCGCAATAGGAAAGTTTGGGTGATGCTGTACTACGTAAAAATACGGGATATCATCGGTAATAGCCCCATGATAATTTAAATAGCCAATAGCTACCTTTCCAGTCATACGAATTGGCAAGCCACCAGTGGCATCATGCCCAATAATACACATAGCCTCAACATCGACATTCCGAAAGCTTGCACCGGCTATGATAGCGTGCGAAAAATCAACATCAAATAACGTTGCGAACTCAAATTTAGCATTAGTTAATTTTGCAAATTCGAACGAAACATTATCCAAGATCGAGTTAGCAAAATCTGTATTACACAGATTAGCGTAGTTGAACTTTAAATCGGACAAGGAAGTGGATTTGAACACCATTCCAGTTAAATCAGATGGCTTTTCATTACTAGAGAAGCTCAAGCGACGCAAATCAACGCCATAAAACATAT
>Ga0302314_10000751_pt1 | contig 60377 bp, 64 predicted proteins | sample III_Palsa_N2_3_FD_200533 | JGI IMG/M metagenome (GOLD analysis project Ga0302314, IMG submission 200533) | Peat permafrost microbial communities from Stordalen Mire near Abisko, Sweden - III_Palsa_N2_3 | ecosystem: Environmental > Terrestrial > Soil > Palsa > Peat permafrost | place: Sweden...
GACGAGGTCGCGCTTGTCGATCTCCAGCTCCAGCCAGGCGCCCCGGGAGGGGATCACCTTGGTGGTGAAGATGTCCTTGTCGCTGGTCTTGTCGATCGAGCGTTCGAAGTACACGCCGGGGGAACGGACCAGCTGCGAGACCACGACACGCTCGGTGCCGTTGATGATGAAGGTGCCTTTGTTGGTCATGAGCGGGAAGTCGCCCATGAACACGGTCTGGCTCTTGATCTCGCCGGTCTCGTTGTTGGTGAACTCCGCGGTCACGAACAGCGGCGCGGCGTACGTGAAGTCCCGCTCCTTGCACTCGTCGATCGAGTACTTGGCCGGCTCGAAACGGTGGTCGCGGAAGGTCAGGGACATCGACCCGGAGAAGTCCTCGATCGGAGAGATCTCCTCGAAGATCTCCTCCAGGCCGGAGGTGGTGGGCACTTGAAGCCCGGACGCCTGCTGCGCGGCGACCCGGTCCTTCCATGCCTGGTTGCCCACCAGCCAGTCGAAACTCTCGGTCTGCAGTGCCAGCAGGTTCGGAACCTCGAGGGGCTCACGGATCTTGGCGAAGGAGACGCGGCGGGGGGCGGTGCTGTTGTTATTACCGTTCACGGCGTGCGGGGCGGCGGTGGCCAAGGTGACGGGGTCCTTCCGAGGGCTCGGACTCACTTCGCGCCACCGGTCGGGACGGCTGGGCCGCGTCCCGGGGTCCTCGACAGAGCCGACACCCGTGGAGGGGGTAATCGGCGGACTCCGGAACGTGCTCATACGGTAGAAGGCAGCGCAAACGAGCAGTGTAGCCGAAAGGCCAACTGCTGTCGAGTCCGACTCGCGGGCTTTGTGAAAGCCCAGCTCAGAGCCAGACCGGCAGGAAGCCGGGCGTGCCGCGCGGCGTGTCGTCGCCAGGACGATGGCCGCGGTCCGAACCGTGTCATGCGTACGCGGCGGCACCGGCTTGCGCTGCCTTGGTGAGGCCGCCGCGTCTCATGCAGACGACCAGAGAATTGCGCGATCGGGCCGTTTCGTCAAGAGTGACAAGCCCCTTGACCTCGCGACCGGCCCGAATCCGCCGCTCTCGGCGTCGTTCGGAAGGAGGCTTACCCCCGGCCGGACAAGATCACTCATGGTGCCCGGAGGATTCCCCGGGCCTCCCCCGGAGCGACGGCGAACCCGGCCCGAATACGCGGGCGGAGCGGGTGCGCGTTCACTGGTTCGGGTGACGTGGCGCCAGGTCTGGCGGGGTGCGGGGCGGTCCGAGCGGACGGTGGGGCACGGGCGTGGACCGGCATGAAGATTGGGCTGAACGGGTGTAGCGCGACCCGTGGCGCCCCACGGGGCCATTCGGGCGTATGGCAGCCCTCTGGGAAGGTCGTGGCGGGACCGCGAGGCGCCGGGCACAGCTGGACACAGGTACCGGAACGGGACCGCTGGCGGGCACCCGACACGACTGGCCAGGCGGGACTTGAGGCGGCCGTCTGAGCGCCTTCCGCGGGCACAGCAAAGCGGGCCGTGCCGGGTGGGGGCGATCCACCCTGCACGGCCCGCTGAAGCGGTCCGCTCGGCCCGGGGGCCGATGTGCGTCCGGCAAGCTGTCTGCGCGGCCCTGGAAGGGGCCGGAGGACTACTTGACGGTGACGCCGGCGCCGACGGCCTTGAGGTCGGCCTCGGCCTTGGCAGCGGCTTCCTTGGTGACCTTCTCCAGGACCGCCTTCGGCGCGCCGTCGACGAGGTCCTTGGCCTCCTTCAGACCCAGCGAGGTCAGCTCGCGCACGACCTTGATGACCTGGATCTTCTTGTCGCCGGCGGACTCGAGGATGACGTCGAACTCGTCCTGCTCCTCGGCGACCGGAGCGGCGTCGGCCGGGCCGACCGGGGCCGCGACGGCGGCCGGGGCGGCGGCCTTGACGTCGAAGGTCTCCTCGAACAGCTTCACGAACTCGGAGAGCTCGATGAGGGTCAGTTCCTTGAAGGACTCGATGAGCTCTTCGTTGCTCAGCTTCGCCATGATTGGCTTCCTTTCGGCCTGTATTTAATGCGCGCGCGTTGACGGTTACAAACGGGGGTCGGGCGGCGGTTCACGCGTGTGGATCCACAACCCAAGGCGGGACTACAGCTCACTCGCCGGCGACTTCGCCGTTCTGCTCGACCTTGGCGCGCAGGGCGTCCGCGGTGCGGGCGAACTGCGTCAGCGGGGCCTGGAACAGGGCGGCGGCGTTGGCCAGGGTCGCCTTCATGGCGCCGGCGGCCTTGGCCAGCAGGACCTCGCGGGATTCGAGGTCGGCGAGCTTGGTGACCTCGGCGGCGGACAGCTGCTTGCCGTCCATCACCCCGCCCTTGATCACCAGCAGCGGGTTGGCCTTCGCGAAGTCACGCAGACCCTTGGCGGCCTCGACCGCGTCGCCCTTGATGAAGGCGATCGCGGACGGCCCGGCCAGCAGGTCGTCCAGACCCTCGAGGCCGGCCGCGTGGGCCGCCCGCTGGGTCAGGGTGTTCTTCACGACGGCGTACTGCGTGTCCGCACCCAGGGAGCGACGCAGCTCCTTGAGCTGCTTCACGGTGAGCCCGCGGTACTCGGTCAGCACGGCCGCGTTGGACTCACGGAACTGCGCCGTGATCTCCTCGACGGCAGCCTGACGCTCAGCCTTCGCCATGGCCCTCCTTCCGGGACGGTGTGTGACAGACCTCGAGGACGCGCCGCCTTGCGGGGGCGCTTCGAGGGTCCCGGGGAAACAAGAAAACCCCATGCGCAGGCGCATGAGGTCGCAGACGGCTCGGACGATCGAGCCGAAGTTTCACACTCACACCTGCGCGGGCCACCTGCGTACACAGGACCTTCGGTTCCGCCGTGCTAGACACACGGTGAAACGACCAGCGGTCATCGGATTGGTACAAGGCTAACCGGTGGCCCGCGTTCGGTGCAAATCCGGCAGGCTCAGCCCGCCGCGCCGCTGCTCGCCTCGGCGCTGGCCTCGGCGCTGTTGAGCTGGTTGGTCATGTTGTAGACCTCGGAGGCCGGCGGCGCGCCGACCGTGACCGGGGCGCCCCAGTCGGACATGAACATGTCGCCGTTGATCGTGCCTGTCGCGGACTTGGACGAGTACCTCATCTCGACCGGCAGGCCGCTGCTCGAGACCCAGAGGTCCACCGTCTCCGAGGTGACGCCGCCGGTCTGCAGCAGGCTCTTGAGGTTGCTGAGCTGAGCGGCCGTCAGATGGCTGTTCTGCGCGGTGGAGTCGAGCATCTGCGCGCTGGTCATCGTGCCGGCGTAGTGCGTCGTCTGCTGGCCGTCCACGGTCGCGGTGCCCACCTTGGTCACGTCGCCGGACGCCACCAGAGCCGAGATCTGGGTCGTCGGGTTCTCGTTCTTCGCCGAGGCGATCAGCGACGAGAGCGAGCCGAGCGAACCGTTCGTCTTGGACAGGTCGATCTCAGCCCACTGCTTGCCGCCGAGCTCCGAGGACAGCGCCGGGTAGTCGACGTAGATCGAGTCGCCGATCAGCACCTCGCTCATCGTCTGCCCCTCGACCTGCAGGGTCATCGACATCTCGAGGCTGGGGCTGTACTGCTCCTCTGCGCTCAGCGTCATCGGCGTGGTCATCGACGGCGCCGTCACGGTGCCGGTGATCTTGACCGTGCCGGCCGAGTCGGCCTTGTTCATCGCGTCGGCGACCAGGGACAGCGCCGAGGCGTTGGCCGTCGTCCCACCACCGAGCCCCGAAACTCCTCCGCCGCCGCTCCCCGAACCCGAGCATCCCGCCACGGCCGCCACGGCCAGTGCGGCGCCGGCGGTACAGAGCCCGAATCGTGCCGTTCTGCCAGTGCCCATCATTTCGTACCCTCCCGTCGCGGCGGCCTGCTGCCACCACCCGTTAACTGAACCCAGCCTAGTCATATGAACCGACAAAGCCATGGGGACGCCCCGTGAAAGGAGCGTCCCCATGGCTTGGATACGGTGTCGAGCGGGACTCAGCTCACGCGGCTGGTCAGGCCTCGTCGTCGCTCAGCAGGTTGCGGGTGCGGTTCGGGTCGACCGGGACGCCCGGGCCCATCGTCGTGGCGATGGTGATCTTGCGCAGGTACTTGCCCTTGGACGCGGAGGGCTTGACCCGGAGGATCTCGTCAAGGGCCGCGGCGTAGTTCTCCACCAGCTGCTCCTCGGGGAACGAGGCCTTGCCGATCACCAGGTGCAGGTTCGAGTGCCGGTCGACGCGGAACTCGATCTTGCCGCCCTTGATGTCGTTGACGGCCTTGGCCACGTCCGGGGTGACGGTGCCGGTCTTCGGGTTCGGCATCAGGCCGCGCGGGCCGAGGACGCGGCCGAGACGGCCGACCTTGCCCATCAGCGCCGGGTCGGCGACCACGGCGTCGAAGTCGAGGAAGCCCTTGGCGACCTCGTCGATCAGCTCGTCCCCGCCGACGTGGTCGGCGCCGGCGGCACGGGCCGCCTCGGCACGCTCACCGGTGGCGAAGACCAGGACCCGGGCGGTCTTACCGGTGCCGTGCGGCAGGATGACGGTCGAGCGGACCATCTGGTCGGCCTTGCGGGGGTCGACCCCGAGGCGGAGGGCGACCTCGACGGTGGCGTCGAACTTGGCCGAGGAGGTCTCCTTGGCCAGCTTCACCGCCTCGAGCGGCGAGTAGAAGGCGTCGCGGTCGATCTTCGCCGCGGACTCGAGGTAGCTCTTGCTGCGCTTCATTCCTATTCCTGTCTCTTCCTGGAATCTGTGGTCAGCGGACCGCGCGCGGCCCTACCACCTTGCGGGTTCTTGTGAGAGAACCCTGACTTACTCGGAGATGGTGACGCCCATCGACCGGGCGGTGCCGGCGATGATCTTCGAGGCGGCCTCGAGGTCGTTGGCGTTGAGGTCTTCCATCTTGAGCTGGGCGATCTCGCGGACCTGGGCCGGGCTCAGCGAGCCGACCTTGTCCTTGTGCGGCACGCCGCTGCCCTTCTCCAGACCCGCGTACTTCAGGATCAGCCGGGCGGCCGGCGGGGTCTTGGTGATGAAGGTGAACGAACGGTCCTCGAAGACCGAGATCTCCACCGGGACGATCTGCCCGCGCTGCGACTCGGTGGCCGCGTTGTACTGCTTGCAGAACTCCATGATGTTCACGCCGTGCTGACCCAGTGCGGGGCCGACCGGCGGGGCCGGGTTCGCCATACCGGCCTTGATCTGCAGCTTGATGATCGCTGAGAGCTTCTTCTTGGGAGGCATGCTCCGGGTCCTTAACTCTGGAAAGGTGATTTCCCTGCGTGTCCGCCCTGCGCGCACGCTTTCGCCGAGCATGCGCGGAGCCTTATGACACAAACGCCAAGAGTACCCGAGCCCGTCACCGCACACCAAAACGTGTGCGCTGACGGGCTCGGGTTACGCCTCGTGGGCCTGCTAGTTCTTCTGGATCTACGCTGCGAGCTTGCGAACAGCCATCAGCGCAGCGTTCTCGCCTGCAGCGAACCGTCAGTTCTTCTGGATCTACGCTGCGAGCTTGCGAACAGCCATCAGCGCAGCGTTCTCGCCTGCAGCGAACCGTCAGTTCTTCTGGATCTGCGAGAACGACAGCTCCACCGCGGTCTCGCGGCCGAAGATCTCGACCAGGCCCTTGACCTTCTGCGAATCGGCGTTGATCTCGTTGATCGTGGCCTGCAGCGTGGCGAAGGGGCCGTCGATGATGGTGACGGAGTCGCCCACCTCGAAGTCGAGCACCTTGACCTCGACCGCCGCCTTGGGCGTGCCGCCCGAGGCCTCCGGCTCGTCCGCAGCGAGGATCTTGACGACCTCGTCGAGGGTGAGCGGGTACGGGTCGTGCGCGTTGCCGACGAAGCCGGTGACGCCCGGGGTGTTGCGCACCGCGCCCCACGAGTCCGCCGTCAGGTCCATGCACACCAGCACGTAGCCGGGGAACTTGTTCCGCTTGACCTTCTTGCGCTGGCCGTTCTTGACCTCGACGGCCTCTTCCATGGGCACCTCGATACGGAAGATGTGCTCTTCCATGTTGAGCGAGGTGATCCGGGTCTCCAGGTTCTGCTTGACCCGGTTCTCGTACCCGGCGTAGGAGTGCACGACGTACCACTCGCCGGGCGAGCGGCGCAGCGCCTCGCGGAAGTCCTCGATGGTGCCCGGCGCCTCGGGCTCGGGCACGTCCGCGGCCTCCACGGCCGCGACCTGCTCCTGCGGCTCCTCGACCTCGAGCAGCTCCGAATCCGATTCGTTGATGTCGGACACTACGGCCTCTTCTTCCCTCTGAGATTGCGTTCCTGCTGTTTCCAGACTAGCCGGAAATTCGAGGGGGCTTAGCCGAAGACGGCGGAGACCGCGTGCGTGATGCCGTAGTCGAACAGGGCGACGATGCTGATGATGCACACCACGAAGACGATGACGACGCTGGTGTAGGTCAGCAGCTCGCTGCGGGTGGGCCAGACGACCTTGCGCAGCTCGGCGAGGATCTGCCGGATGAAGAGCGCGGGCGAGGTGCGCTTCTTGCGCGGGGTCTTCGGCGCGCTCTTGCCCGCCGCCTTGTCCCGCTCGGCCCGGCGCTTCGCGGCCTTGCGCTCGGCCCGCGACGGCTTCTTGGCCTTGACCTCGTCCTCGTCGACGACGGAGTCCTCGAACTCCTCTTCGCCGTCGGAGACGCCGTCCAGTTCCTCGCCGGCGTTGCTGCGCGTCTGGCTCACCTGTCTACCTCACTGCTCAGTACTGCTCAGTCTCGGCACACGCGATCGATGCGGTGCACCGCACAGCGTACGACGCAAGCCGCGCCAGGGCTACCTTCCCTGCGGAAAGAGCCCGGCGCGGCTGTTGTCTCGAGTGCAGGGCCGGAGGGACTTGAACCCCCAACCCCCGGTTTTGGAGACCGGTGCTCTGCCAGTTGAGCTACGACCCTAGGTTCAGATCGCTCTGCACTGGCGAGCAGTCTAACGGTTTCCGAGGCTCGGAGTCGAATGGCTTACCGTCAACGCGCGCGGGTCAGTACCGTGGCCGCCGCGGCGCGCCTCGGCAGCGCCCAGATCGTGCCGGATGCGACCAGCAGTACCGCCGCCCCGGTGTAGACGGCCGGGACCACGCCGTTGACGAAGTGCTGCTGGGCGCTGAGCGTCGCGGTGGGCCCGTAGCCGCCGTGCGCGGCGAAGATCGCGCCCATCACGGCCACGCCGAGCACGCCGCCGAACTCGCGGATCGCGTTGTTCACCCCTGAGGCCAGCCCTTCCTGGTCCCGGCGGACCGCGCCGAGCACGAGGTTGGCGATGGGGGCGAAGAACAGGCCGTTGCCGACGCCGCCGAGCACCAGGCCGGGGACCACATGCGAGTAGGGCATGGTCGTCGTGGTCACCGTGGCGATCCAGCAGAGCCCGGCCGCCTGGCACATCAGGCCGATCGCGACGATGGACCGACCTCCGATCCGGTCGGACAGCGCCCCGGCGATGGGGGCAGCGACCATCGGCACGGCCGTCCACGGCAGCGCGTGCACGCCGGCGGCCAGCGGGGACATCCGGTAGACGTCCTGGAACAGCTGGATCAGGAAGAAGACCGAGCCGAACATCCCGAAGAACATCAGCATCGAGGCGAGGTTGACCAGGCCGAACTGGCGTCCGCGGAACAGGCCGAGCGGCAGCATCGGCTCCGGGATACGCGACTCCCAGGCCAGGAACGCGGCCAGCAGCAGTGCGCCGAGGACGAAGCCGCCGAACACCTCGGGCCGGGTCCAGCCGATCTGACCGCCCCGGATCAGCGAGTAGACCACGCCGAACAGGCCAAGGCTGACCAGGATGTTGCCGGGGACGTCGAGTTTCCTGGCCGGGCCGTGCGACTCGGTGAGCCAGCGGAAGGACAGCGGCAGCAGCACGGCGCCGAGCGGCACGTTGACCCAGAAGATCCACTGCCAGGAGGCGGCGTCGGTGATCCCGCCGCCGATCACCGGGCCGGCCGCGATGGCGATTCCGGCGATCGCTCCCCAGCCGCCGATGGCCAGCCCCCGGCGTTCCGGACGCACGGCGGCGGACAGCAGCGTGAGGGTGAGCGGAACCATGATCGCGCCGCCGAGGCCCTGCATCGCCCGGAAGGCGATCAGCGCGCCGATGTTCGGGGCGAGCGCCGAGCCGATGGAGCCGAGGGTGAAGACGCTCAGGCCGACGCTGAACAGCCGCTTGCGGCCGTAGCGGTCGCCGAGCGTGGCCCCGGTGAGCAGGAACACGGCGAAGGTGAGGGTGTAGGCGGAGATGGTCCACTGCAGCCCGGACAGGCCCGCGTGCAGCGATTTCTGGATCGAGGGCAGCGCCGAGGTGACGACGAGGTTGTCGAGCTGCGCCATGAACATCGCGGTGCCGACGATGACGAACGTGCGGATCGGGTGGCCGATCGTCTTCGGCGCGGCCTCGGCGGACGCGGCGGCGTCGGACGTCCCCGCGTCCGGCGCGGCCAGGGTCGATTCGGACATGCTGCTCGCACTCCCTCTCGGAGAAACGGAAAAGTAGTTATCGATTACTAACTTCGCAGGTCAAAAAGAGAGGCGCCCGACTGTGCGGGCGCCCGCGCGCCGTTCTTCGTCCTACTGTTCGTTCGGCAGCGAGTACTTGTCCGGCCACAGCGCCATCAGCACCGGAAGCCACTGCTCGTCGTTGCCGTCCGAGCGGCCCGCCGCGGCGAGGACGTTGCACATCATCCCCTTGGCGAAGAACACGGCGATCTCGTGGAGCGGCATGCCGGTCCGCTCGACCACCATGTTCCAGAGGTCCTGCATGCAATGCCGTACGGTGCGCTGGATGTCCTCATCCCAGCACGCCGCGTACTGCTGCATCTGCAGCAGCAGCGAGTCCCGGTCCTTCTCCATCCGCTCCATGTACGCGAGGCCCATGGCCTCGAGCGCGTCGTGGCCGGTCTTGCCGCCCGCCGACTCGAGCATCTGCCGCTGCGTGGTGCCCATGTTGCGCTCGCAGGCGGCGATGAACAGGGCCTTCTTGTTCTCGAAGAGCTTGAAGATGTAGGGCTGCGTCACGCCGGACCGGTTGGCGATCTCGGCGGTGGTCGCGCCCTCGAAGCCGTAGCGCGCGAAGACCGGGATCGCCTCGCGGAGCACCAGCTCCCGACGCTCCTCCATTGCCATCCGCGGACTCATGGCCACGACTCCTTCCGCTCTCGCCGGTTCTACCGACGAGAACTAAGTTAGTGACTGATAACTACCAAGTCAATAGGCGGTCCGGCTCCGCCGGGCTCAATTGTGCGTTGACGGCACTGAGCACGCCGCGAACACAGGCTCGGGAACCAGCGTGACACCGAACTTCGCCGCCACCCCGTCACGCACCTCGGCAGCCAGTTTCAACAGGTCGGACGCGGTTGCGCCACCCCGGTTGGTGAGCGCGAGGGTGTGCTTGGTGGAGAGCGTGACCGGGCCGGAGCCGTAGCCCTTCCCGAAGCCCGCGTGCTCGATCAGCCAGGCCGCCGAGATCTTCAGCCGGCCGTCCGGCTCGGCGAACGCGGTCGGCCGCGCCTCGACGCCGGCCTCCGCGCAGCGCCGCTCGAACTCGGTGTGCTGATCCGGCGTCAGGATCGGATTGGTGAAGAAGGACCCGGCGCTCCACGTGTCGTGGTCGGCCTCGTCCAGCAGCATGCCGCGCTTCGCCCGCTGGGCCAGCACCGCCGCCCGCACCTCGGCCAGCGGGGCCTGCGCGGCGATCTCGATACCGAGCGCCTCGGCCACGTCCCGGAACCCCACCGGCTTCGACAGCCCGCCGAGATCCTCAAGCTGGAAGTGCACAGCGGTCACCACGAAGCGCGCGTTGCCCTTGAAGGCGCTGTGCCGGTAGGAGAAGCGGCAGTCCGAGCGGTCGAGCACCGTCATGGTCCCCGAAGCGCGGTCGTAGGCGTCCACCATCACCACGGTCTGGCTCACGTCCTGGCCGTACGCGCCGACGTTCTGGATCGGCGTCGCCCCGGCCAACCCCGGAATCCCGGACAGGCACTCCAGCCCGGCCAGACCCTCGTCCACCGAGCGGGCCACCACGTCGTCCCACACCTCGCCGGCGGCCACCGACAGCAGGCCGTCACCGACTGTCAGACCCTTGAGGCCGACCTTGACCACGGTGCCCGGATAGCCCTCGTCCGCCACCACCAGGTTCGAACCGCCGCCCAGGATCAGCAGATCCTCGCCGTGGCCCTCGGCATCCCGGATAGCGGCGATCAACGTCTGCTCGCTGTCCGCGTCGAAATAGTGCCCGGCCGGACCGCCGAGCCGCAGCGTGGTCAGCCCGGCCAGGTCCACGCCGTGCCGCCAGCCGCCCTTGAACGCCCCGTTCGCCTCGCCGTTCACCGGATCCGCACCACCGCGGTCGCCTTGCCCAGCACCTTCTGACCGGCGCTCGAGACGGTCAGGTCCACCTGCACCCGGTTCTCGTCGAGCGCCTTGCCCACCTTGCCGGTCACCTCGAGCAGCGCGCCCACCCCGTCGTCCGGCACGACCACCGGCTTCGAGAAGCGCACGAAGTACTCCTCCACCGCCGCCGGATCCCCGACCCAGTCGGTCAGCACCCGCCCGGCCACCGCCATCGTGTACATGCCGTGCGCGATCACGTCGGGCAGCCCCACCTCGACCGCGAAGCGGCCGTTCCAGTGGATGTCGTTGAAGTCCCCGGAGGCCCCGGCGTAGCGCACCAGGTCCTTGCGGGTGATCGGGAAGCTCGCCGCGGGCAGCACGGCGCCCACCGCGAAACGCTCGGCGGCCGAGGCCTGCGGATCGATCGTCAAGTCGGTCACGATGCCTGCTCCTCGCTCTCGGCGCGGGCCACCAGCAAGGCGCGAGCAGTCGAGATCAGCTCGCCCTCGACGGTGCTCATCTCGGTCAGCAGGGTGATCATGTCGTTGCCCGCGAAGGTCTTGATCGCCTCGACCGTCACCACGGCCACCACCCGGTCCCCCGGCCGCATCGGCCGCTCGTGGGTGAAGCGCTGGTCCCCGTGCACCACGCGCGACCAGTCAAGGCCGAGCGCCGGGTCGTAGACCACCTGGTCCGCAGCGGGCATCGAGATGACGATCGGGAAGGTCGGCGGGGCGACGACGTCGGGATGACCGAGCGCCTTGGCCGCCTCCTGGTCCCGGTAGGCCGGGTTCGGGTCGCCGATGGCGTCCGCGAACTCCCGGATCTTCTCCCGGCCCACCTCGTAGGCGGGGGTCGGCGGATAGCTCCGGCCGACGAAGGACTGGTCCAAGGCCATGGGAAACCTTTATTTCTTCACACGTCAGGGGTTCGCGCCCGAGCATAGCGGCGCGGGCAGCACCGAGGGCCGCCCTCCCCCGCTGGGGGTGGGCGGCCCTGGTGGAAGAACTACTTGTGAAAGATCTACGCCGGTTGCCGTGATGGCTAGCGGGTCTCGCGGTGCGCGGTGTGCTTGTTGCAACGCGGGCAGTGCTTCTTCATCTCCAGACGATCCGGGTCGTTACGCCGGTTCTTCTTGGTGATGTAGTTGCGCTCCTTGCACTCGGTGCAAGCCAGCGTGATCTTGGGACGGACGTCGGTGGCTGCCACGAGTACGACTCCTACTGCCAAATCGGAAGGCTGCTTCGGGGTCTACGCCGGTTCCGACGCAGACCGATAAACGGACCCCCACACTTTACCCCATACCAGACGGGGCCTCGGGCGGCCGAGAGATCGGGGGGTACTAAGGGTTCGGTAGCGGTGACCGGACTTGAACCGGTGACACAGCGATTATGAGCCGCTTGCTCTGCCAACTGAGCTACACCGCCATGATCGACGAAGGCCCGCCTGGCGACGCTCGTTAGACGTCACGGGCGGGCCGTCAACCAAGAGCCCCTTTACGGAATCGAACCGTAGACCTTCTCCTTACCATGGAGACGCTCTGCCGACTGAGCTAAAGGGGCGTCGCTTCCAGCGCTCGGACCCTGATGGGGTTCCGCGCGACTGGTCGCTGCGTGGAAAACCATACACGGCCAGCCGACCACAGTGAAATCGAGTTTCCGCCGTACGCCGAGGTAGCCACCGAAGACCAGGTGACGCAGGGTGCCCCGACCCGCCACGATGGAGCCCATGACGGACGGACCCGACTGGCTCGGCACCCTCGACGAGGCGGAGCAGAAGCTCTGGGAGGCCTTCTCCTACGGCCGCCAGGTCGAGTACTGGCACGGCGAGACCCTCAGGGCCGAGGTGATCGCGTCGCTCGCGCTCGGCGCCGTACCCGGCGTCCCCGGGCGTACCGCGGGTGTGCGGATCCGCGGCGCCACGGTCGTCGGCGAGCTCGACCTGCGGCACGGCGCGGTGGACGTCCCGCTGACGATGCTCCACTGCACGTTCACCGGCGCGGTGCGGATCGAGGAGTCGGTCACGAAGTCCATCGACCTGACGGGCAGTCATCTGCTCAGAATCTGCGCGACCGGCGCCCATATACGCGGCAGCCTCGACCTGAAACGCGCGGAGATAACCGGCGGCGGGGACTACGTGGCGCTGCTGGCCAACGCCGCCACCGTCACCCGCGGCCTCTACATCGGCGACGGCTTCCGCTCGGCGGGCACCGTGCAACTGACCGGAATTCAGGTCGGCGGCCATCTGGACCTGTTCGGCATGGCGGCCGACTCGGGGCCGCTGCAGCTCTACTACGCGAAGGCGGGCACCGTCCGCGACGGCCGGACCGTCCACGGCCGGCACGTCGACGGAGGGGTCGACTCCTGGCCCGAAGACGTGCAGCTCGACGGCTTCACCTACGAGGCTTTCGACCCCTACCTGCCGGCCGACGAGCGGATCAAGCTGCTGCGCAGGCAGCCGGGCTACGCGGCGCAGCCCTACGAGTTCATGGCCGCGTACTACCGGGAGCTGGGTCACGACCAGGCCGCGCGGGAGATCCTGATCGAGAAGGAGCAGGTGCGGCACACGGGAAGCCGCAGACTCTCCCGTATCACCAATGTGATTTCAAGCACAACGATCGGCTACGGCTACCTGCCGAGAAGGGCCGCGCTCATCGCACTGGCTGTTCAGGCGGCTGCCAGCGTGTTCTACGCCTTCGATCCGCCCACGGTGATCCACCCCGGCGATCACGTTACGTTCTATCCGGTGCTCTACGCTGCGGACTTGTTCGTTCCGATCGTGCACTTCGGCCAGACCGACGCCTTCCAGTCGCACGGTCTCGCCGCCTGCGTGGCCTACGTGCTGCCCTATCTGGGCTGGGCCCTCGGCCTGGCGATCGTGGCCGGTGCCTCCCGGACCCTGTCGAAGGGAGGCGGCGGGATAGTTTAAGATTCAACTTGGTTGGCCTATTAAGAGAGGCCGCCCCCGCCCGCTACCGCGGGGGTTCACTCCCCGACCAAGGAACGGAAGAACGATGACTGAGCTGCACGAGCACCTGGTTCTGGACAAGACCGCGCAGGACCTGCTGTTCCGCGACGCCCGCACCGCGAACACCTTCAGCGACGAGCCGGTGACCGAAGAGCAGATCGCCGCGATCTACGACCTGGTCAAGTACGCCCCGACCTCGATGAACATGCAGCCGCTGCGCGTGCTGCTGGTCCGCACCCCCGAGGCCCGCGAGCGCCTGGTGTCCCACATGTCGGAGGGCAACAGCAAGAAGACCAGCACCGCCCCGCTGGTCGCCGTGCTCGCCTACGACCCCGAGTTCCACGAGCACCTGCCCACCCAGTTCCCGCACTTCCAGGGCGCGCAGGCCATGTTCAAGGACCAGGACAACCGCTTCGGCGCCGCGTCCCTCAACGCCAGCCTCCAGGTCGGCTACTTCATCCTCGGCGTGCGCGCCGCGGGCCTGGCCGCGGGCCCGATGACCGGCTTCGACGCCGAGGGCATCGACAAGGAGTTCTTCGCCGAGACCGGCTACAAGACCCTCGTCGTCGTCAACATCGGCAAGCCCGGCGAGAACGCCTGGTTCCCGCGCAGCCCGCGCCTCGAGCAGGACCTGGTCGTCACCACCGTCTGAGCCTGAGCCACCCTCAGCCACGCGAAAGGCCGCGAGCGCCTCTCATCCACGAGGCGGCGCCCGCGGCCTTCGTCGTTCCCATAACACGGATTCGAGGCTTTCGCAGGCGTTCAAACCAAGATCAACCGAAAGATTGATTACCCGTCAGAAATATTTTCTTGCAGGCCAAAGCGTGCCTACGGTGGATTCCTCGCACACCAGTACCACCGGGGAGCACAACATGACCTCGACGCGTCCGCGCAACATGTACACCGAAGAGAACCTCCGCCCCGCCGTCGCAGCGGCGACCACGCTCGGCGAAGTGCTGACGAACCTCGGGCTTGAGGACAGTGTCAGACGCAGGGACTATGTCTCGCAGCAGATCAAAGCCCTGGGCATCGACGGCGCGCACCTGCGCAACGCATCGATCCTCTATACCGACACACAGGTGGCGGAGGCGGTCAGAGGCTCCACCACCTTTGTCGAAGTCGCCGAGAAGCTTGGTGCTACGCCGATGGGCGGCACCATCGCCCATCTCAAGCGGCGAGCCAGCCACCTCGGCCTGGACACGAGCCACTTCAAACAACAGCGGTTAGCCGCATCGAAGCAGCATCGGCCGACCAGTGTCGGTTTCAGGCGAGTGGGACGCAACCTGGTAGTCGACGAACAACGGCTCTGCGAAGCCGTGCCCGACTCGTTCAGCATCGCGGATGTGATTCGCCGCCTGGGACTCTCGGTGACCGGGACGCGCCACCGCCTGGTGAAAGCCGAGATCGAGCGACTTGGGCTCGATGTCTCACACTTTGTGGGCCAGGGCCACCTGCGAGGGGTACCCAGCCACAATCGACGCGCGCCCGAAGAGCACCTGGCATTTCGCCCCGAACTCAAGTACCGCGCCGATTCCGCCAGGCTCAAGCGTTCCTTGATCGAGGTGGGCGTGCCTGAACTGTGCGCCGAGTGCGGGATCGGGCCCGAGTGGCGCGGCAAACGGATGAGCCTTCAGGTCGACCACATCAGCGGCGACTACCGGGACAACCGTCGCGAGAATCTCAGGCTTCTGTGCCCAAACTGCCACGCGACAACGGACACCTACTACCGAAAGAAGCGGACGGAAACTACCTGACAAGTGCGGAAGACGGGATTCGAACCCGCACATCCTCTCGGAAACAGGGACCTAAACCCTGCGCGTCGCCGTTGCGCCACTCCCGCCTGCCTGGAAGTTTAGCGCATGGCGCCGAATGGCTGCTCCGTCCCGACCGCAGGTGGCAAGCGGACCGCCGTGCCGCTGCGTCGAACTCCAGCCGCTACTTGATCGACCCCGCCGTCAGGCCAGACACGACCTTTCCCTCGATGAAGGCGAACAGGATGATCACCGGGATCGTGGCGATCACCGAACCCGCGAACAGGTGCTGCCAGTCGGTCGAGTACTGGCCGATGTAGGTGTTCATCTTGACCGTCAGGGGCTCGCTGGAATCCGTCGTGGTGAGGGTCAGGGCGGTGATGAACTCGTTCCAGGCGGCGATGAAGGTGAAGATCAGCGCGGTGACGATGCCGGGTAGGGCCAGCGGGATGATGACTCTGAACATCGCGCCGATGCGGCTGGTGCCGTCTACCATCGCGGCCTCCTCGAGCTCCTTCGGGATCGCGCCGAAGTAGGCGTTGAGGATCCAGATCGCGAAGGCCATGTTGAAGCCCGCGTTCACCAGGATCAGCGCGATCGTCGAGTTCACGTGGACCGTGTTGGTGAACTCCTGGTAGAGGCCGACGATGAGCGACGTGGGCTGAAACATCTGCGTGACCAGCACCAGGATCAGGAACAGGCCGCGGCCTCTGAATCTGCGCCGCGAGGTGTAGTACGCCGCGGGGATCGCCACCAGGAGCACCAGGAGCGTGGCGCCGATGGAGATCTCCAGGCTGACGGCCAGGTTCGTGCCCAACCCGGTGGACCAGATGTTGGTGAAGTTGGAGAACGTCAGGTGGTGCGGGAAGTAGTCGCGATCCCGCAGTTCCGCCTGCGGGCGCAGCGCGGTGACGATCATCTCCAGGTACGGCAGCACGAAGATGAGGCCTACGAGGTAGGCGACGGCGCATACCAGCACCGTGCGGAGGGTCGGCGGCTTGCGCGGGCGGCGGGACTTGCCCTGCTCTCGCGGGGGCGCCGCTGCGATGGTCGCGGTGGCCATGGGGTCAGCCCTCCTTCAGGGTGCTGCGGTTCGCCCGCAGGAAGACGAGCACGATGAGGATGACCACGCCGAAGTTCACCACGGACAGCGCGCCGGACTCGCCGATGTTGAACTGCTTGAGCGAGTACATGTACACGGTGCTGGTGCTGGTCTGGTAGTCCGGTCCGCCGCCGGTCATCGTCCAGATGATCGGGAAGGAGTTGAACACGTTCATCAGGTTGATCAGCACCGCGACCAGCATGGCCGGGCGCAGCAGCGGGATGGTGATGGAGCGGTACGTGCGCCACCACCCGGCGCCGTCGATCCGCGCCGCCTCGTAGACCTCGCTCGGGATCGAGGTGAGCCCGGCGAGCAGCGCGTAGGTGGCGAAGGGCACCGAGACGAAGACGGCGACGACCATCATCCAGATCAGCGCGTCGTTGGGGTTGCCGAGCCAGGAGGCCTGGCTGCCGTTGAATTCCTTGACGACGCCGATCTGGTGCAGGAAGACGTTGATCACGCCGTTGTTCGGGTCGAGCATCCAGCGGAAGACGATCGCGGTCATCATCACGGAGGCGGCCCAGGGGGCGATCAGCGCCCAGCGCACGACGCGGCGTCCGGGGAAGGCGCGGTTGAGCAGTTGCGCGAGGGCGAGCGAGATGAGCATCGTGGCGGCGACGATCGCGAGGGTCCAGACGACCGTGCGGAGCATCACGGAGCCGAGGTTCGGGTCGGCGAACAGGGTGGAGTAGTTCGTCCAGCCGTAGTTGCCGAGGTTGAAGCCGTATGAGTTGATGTGCTGGCGCGAGGTCTGGAACATCTCCCAGACCGGCCAGAGCACGACGAAGGCGATCAGCGCGACCGCCGGGGCCAGCCACGGGAGCGGGGCGAGTGCGCGGCGTAGGCGGCGGCCGGGCGTCTGGTGGATCCGCGCGGCGACGACGGCGTCCTGCCGCGCCTCCACGGGCGCGGCAGGACGGGTGTCCATGGTTTCCTGCATGGTCTCTTATCGGCTTACTGGTCGCTCTGGGCGAACTGCTGGATCTGGCCGAGGACGGTGGACGGGGAGGTGCCGTCGACCGCCGCGCCGATGGTCTGCTTGATCTTGGTGCCGACGTCCGACCAGTTGGCATTCACCGGGTAGGACGAGGAAGTCGGGATGGCCTTGACGAACGGGCCGAAGATCGGGTCGCTCTCCTGGGCGTCGGCCGCGGAGGTGGTGGCCGGGAGCAGGTCGTATTCCTTGTCGAACTGCGCCTGGTAGGTGTCCTGGTAGGCGAAGTTCAGGAAGGACTGGATGGCGCCCTGGTCGTTGTGCACGTTGAGGGCGACGATCTGGTCGTCCACGCCGAGCGGGTTGCTGACGACGCCGTTCTCACCGGGGAAGGGCGCGGTGGCCCAGTCGGAGGAGGTGAGCTTGCCGGCGGTCTGGATGATCGGGACGACCGCCGGGGATCCGCCGACCATGCCGACGGTGCCGGCGGCGAAGTCGGACCATAGCGTGGCGCGGTTGACGGTGCCCGGGTTCGCCTCGGTGTCCCCGGCTGTGACCAGCGTGTTCATAAAGTTGAACGCGGTCAGATTGGCGGCGGAGTTGATCGTGTAGCTGCCGCCGCTGTTCACGTAGCCGCCGCCTGCGCCGAGCATCCACATGAAGGATTCGGCCTGTGCTTCCTCGGTGCCGAGCGGCATTCCGTAGCCGATGGTGCTGTTGCCGAGGGCGGCGATCTTCGCGGCGTCGGTCTTCAGTTCGGCCCACGTGGTGGGCGGGCTGGCGATGCCGGCGGCCTTGAACAGCTTGGTGTTGTAGTACAGCGCGCGGGTGCTGGTGGTGAACGGGATGCCGTATTCGACGCCCTGGTAGTCGCCCTGCTTAGCGAAGGTCGGGATCAGGTTGTCGAGGGTGGACTGGCTGAGCACGTCCGAGGCCTTGTACGCGATCCCCTCCTGCGCGTACGCCTGCGGCGCGTCGCCCTCGATGATGTCCGGGTAGTTCTTGGCCTGCAGCAGCGTGTGCAGCTTGGCCGGGAAGTCGTTCCAGTCGATCGTCTGGATGTCGACGGTGATGTTCGGGTTCTGCTTGTGGAACGCGGTGGCGATGTCCTGCCAGTAGATCTGGGTGGAGTTCGAGGTGCCGGCCGTGCCGTAGTCGGCGCCGAAGAAGTGCAGGGTGACCTGGCCGCCGGAGGATGACGACGAGCCGGTCTTGGAGGAGGAACTACAGGCGGACAGGGCCAGTGCGGCCGACAGGCCGAGGGCTGCCGCGGCAGCGAGGCGACGCTTCATAGCCAAATGCCTTTCATCACCAGGACGCGCTCTGTTCGGGGAGTGCGCACACTGTAGGCACGGCGGTCCACTCTGGTCTATACCAGAGCGAGGCCAGGTATAGACCAGTTATCGAAACGTTATCTTGGCTGCACGGTGCCGTGACTTGATCACGGCGAGTAATAATACAAATCGGGCGTTAAGGTGACTCTTGGCAACCGTTCATCTGATGCTACGTCAGATACGAATGTTGGGAACGGCGAAGGGCCGACCAACCGCGGCGGTTGGTCGGCCCTTCGGCGAGAGCGGCTGTACTGGACCAGAACTAGAGCAGATGCGGGGTCAGCGCGGCGAAGGCGCGGCGGCGGTGCGAGATGCGGTTCTTGGCCTCGGCGGTCAGTTCCGCCGTGCTCACGTCGTACCCGTGCGGCCGGAAGACCGGGTCGTAGCCGAAGCCGCCCTCGCCGTGCCGCTCGCGCAGCAGCACGCCCTCGATCCTGCCCTCCTCGACGACGCGCCGGGCGCCGCCGGGCTCGGCCAGCGCCGCCGCGCAGACGAACGCGGCCCCGCGGTGCTCGTCGGGCACGTCGGAGACCTGGGCGAGCAGCAGGTCCAGGTTGGCCGCGTCGTCGCCGTGCTTGCCTGCCCAGCGCGCGGAGAAGATGCCGGGCATGCCGTTGAGCGCGTCCACGCAGATGCCGGAGTCGTCGGCGATGGCCGGCAGTCCGGTCGCCTCGGCCACCGCGACCGCCTTGAGCAGCGCGTTGCCCGCGAACGTGAGCTCGGTCTCGGCCACGTCCGGGACGTCCGGGTACTCGGTCACGCCCACCAGGTCCACGTCCACGCCGAGGTCGGCCAGGATCGCGCGCAGTTCGCCGACCTTGTGCGCGTTGCGGGTGGCAAGGACGATGCGCTTCATCGCCCCAGGGCCTTGTTCTGAAGCAGCGTCAGCTCCCGGCAGCCGAGCTCGGCCAGGTCGAGCAGGTCGCCCAGCTCGCGGCGGTCGAACGGCGCGCCCTCGGCCGTGCCCTGCACCTCGACGAACTTGCCGTCCCCGGTGCACACGACGTTCATGTCGGTTTCCGCACGCACGTCCTCCTCGTAGCAGAGGTCGAGCATCGGCTTGCCGTCGATGATGCCCACCGAGACCGCGCAGACCGAGCCGGACAGCGGCTCGTGCTTGCCCTTGATCGCGCCGCGCCCGCGCAGCCAGCCGACCGCGTCCTCGAGGGCGACGTACGCGCCGGTGATCGCGGCGGTGCGGGTGCCTCCGTCGGCCTGGAGCACGTCGCAGTCCAGCACGATCGTGTTCTCGCCGAGCGCCTTGTAGTCCACCACGGCGCGCACGGCCCGGCCGATCAGCCGGGAGATCTCGTGCGTGCGCCCGCCGATCCGGCCCTTGACGGACTCGCGGTCGGAGCGGTCGTGGGTGGCCCGCGGCAGCATCGCGTACTCGGCGGTGACCCAGCCGAGGCCGGAGCCCTTGCGCCAGCGCGGCACGCCCTCGGTTACCGAAGCCGCACAAAGCACCCTGGTTCGCCCGAACTCGACGAGCACCGAGCCTTCCGCGTGGTCGAGCCAGTTGCGGGTGATGGTGACCGGCCGCAGCTGGTCGATGGTGCGCCCGTCGATCCGCGCTCCGGCGGGGTTCGCGGCGTTCTCGGGGGTCGGCGAGGAGGTCATGCGTCGAGCGTAACGGCCCGGGCGACGTCGCTCAGCTCAGGGCCGAGAAAACGCCTGCCGATCTCGCGGAAACGCTCGGGGTCGCCGGTGGTGCGGAACTCGTGCACCGGCGCGTCCAGGGTCTCGTCGCGCATCAGGCCGAGTTCGGCGAGCGCGTGGTAGACGTCCTTGGCGGTCTCCTCGGCGCTGGAGATGAGCGTCACGTCCGGGCCCATCACGTACGAGATCACGCCGGTGAGCAGCGGATAGTGGGTGCAGCCGAGGATGAGCGTGTCGACGTCGGCCGCGGCCACCGGGTCGAGGTACTCGTGCGCGGCCTTGTTCAGCTCCGCGCCGCCGGTCACCCCGTCCTCGACGAACTCGACGAAGCGCGGGCAGGCCTGGGTGACGAGCTTCACGTTGGGGACGGCGGCCATCGCGTCCTCATAGGCCTGCGAGGTCTTGGTCGCCTGGGTGGAGATGACGCCGATCCGGCCGTTGCGGGTGGCGGCCACGGCGCGCCGGGCGGCCGGGTGGATCACCTCGACGACCGGTACGGAGTAGCGCTCGCGGGCGTCCCTGAGCATCGCGGAGCTGGCCGAGTTGCACGCGATCACCAGCATCTTCACCCCGTGCTCGACCAGCTGGTCGAGGCATTCGAGGGCGTATTTGCGCACTTCGGCGATGGGCCGCGGGCCGTAGGGGGCCCGGGCCGTGTCGCCGAGGTAGAAGACGGGCTCGTGCGGCAACTGGTCCAGCACGGCCCTGGCCACGGTCAGTCCGCCGTAGCCGCTGTCGAAGATCCCGATCGGTGAGTCTGCCACGCCTAGAAGATAACGTGTTACGCCCAGAGCTGGCCTGAGAGCCGGTCCTCCGCCTGGAATCGTCACAGTGTGCCCTCGTAGCTGGTACTCACGCCCAGAGCTGGCCGGACAAGCGATCTTCCGCCTCGTCCAAGGTGCCCTCATAGGCACCCGTGGACAGGTACTTCCAGCCGCCGTCGGCCACCACGAAGGCGATGTCCGCGGTCGCGCCGGCCTTGTCCGCCTTCGCCGCGATGCCCATGGCCGCATGCAGTGCACAGCCTGTGGAAATCCCCGCGAAGATGCCCTCGGTCGCCAGCAGTTCCCGGGTGCGCCGCAGGGCGTCGGCCGAGGCGACGGAGTAGCGGGTCGTCAGCACCGACTCGTCGTAGATCTCCGGGACGAAGCCCTCGTCGAGGTTGCGCAGGCCGTAGATGAGGTCGTCGTAGCGCGGCTCGGCGGCCACGATCTCGATGCCCGGGACCTTCTCGCGCAGGTAGCGGCCGACGCCCATGAGCGTGCCGGTGGTGCCGAGGCCCGCCACGAAGTGGGTGATGGTCGGCAGGTCGGCGAGGATCTCCGGGCCGGTCCCTGCGTAGTGCGCGCCCGCGTTGGCCGGGTTGCCGTACTGGTAGAGCAGCACCCATTCCGGGTTCTGCTTCGCCAGCTCCTTGGCGACGCGCACCGCCTCATTGGAGCCGCCGGACGCCTGCGAGGGGATGATCTCGGCGCCCCACATCCGCAGCAGCTGGCGCCGCTCGGCGGAGGTGTTCTCCGGCATCACGCAGATCAGCTTGTAGCCCTTGAGCTTGGCCGCCATGGCGAGCGCGATCCCGGTGTTGCCGCTGGTGGGCTCGAGGATCGTGCAGCCCGGGGTGAGCCGTCCGGTGCGCTCGGCGTCCTCGACCATGGCGAGCGCGGTGCGGTCCTTGATGGAGCCGGTGGGGTTGCGGTCCTCGAGCTTCGCCCAGATCCGCACGTTCTCGGACGGGGAGAGCCTGGGCAGTCCGACCAGCGGGGTGTGGCCGAGCGAGTCGAGCAGCGAGTCGTAGCGCATGGCGGCGGGGGGTCAGCGCATGCCGCCGGCGACCGCCGGCAGCACCGTGACGTTGTCGCCGTCGCTCAGTTCGGTGTCCAGGCCGCCGAGGAAGCGCACGTCCTCGTCGTTCTTGTACACGTTCACGAAGCGGCGCAGCTGGCCGGCGTCGAGCAGCCGGTCGCCGAGGCCCGGGTGCCGGGCGTCGAGGTCGGTGATGAGCTCGGCCAGCGTCTGGCCGGAGCCCTCGACGCGCTTGGCGCCGTCGGTGTAGCTGCGCAGGATGGTCGGGATGGAGACCTGGACGGCCATGGGGGCTCCTGGGAGGTCGGGGCGTTCTCGCCCGGTGTTCGTAAAAGAGGGGGTCGTCAGCGTTGCGTGATGTCAGCGACACAGCGCGCTGGCCAGGCGGCCCAAATCGACGTAGCGGCGCGCGACGAGCAGCACGCTCGTGTCCTGGGCCGTCATCACATCGGGGGAACGCATACGGCCAGTCTAGCGATTCCCGCCGCCGGGGTCCCCAGCCTGTTCGCCGGTCGGACGCGGTGTGACCTGCGTTACGTCGGTAACCGAATCAGTTGTTGGCCCAGGTGGCCGGTCCGCCGCCGGAGCAGTGCATCAGCGCCAGGTAGACGGTGACCAGCGTCAGCCAGCGGGTCATCGGGTTGCGCGGTACCAGCGCGAGGACCACCCAGGCGACCGCCGCGTACCAGGGCAGGGCCCAGGGGGCGACGATGATCCAGGCGAAGCACAGCGCGAAGGGCACGGTCACGATGGCCGGCTGGTCCGGGCCGAACTTGCGGTAGATGGCGTACGCGACCAGCACCATCAGGATCGGCCAGGACACCGAGATGATGTCGGTGGACAGTGCCTGGCCGGTGGATTTCGCGCCGAACTGGTCGAAGACGAACTCGAAGGCCAGCTGGAAGGCGCGCCAGGGCGAGGGCGTGGCGACCAGGCTCGAGGCGTGCAGCACCTGTTTGAAGGCGTGCAGGCCGAAGAAGGAGTAGAAGAACACGACCGTGCCGAGCCCGCCGACCGCGAGCCGCGCCATGTTGGCCCACTCCCGGCGGGTGAGCAGCACCCAGCCGACGGCGACCCCGGCCAGCGCCGCGTTGATCTTGAAGCAGCAGCCGACGCCGATGGCGATGCCGACCCACAGGTAGCGCCAGTTGCTGCTGCGGCTGCGCGCGAGCTGGATGCCGACGACGGTGGCCGCGGCGACGTACGTGTCGAGGTGGCCGCCCGCGACGAGCTGCTGGATCAGCACCGGGTTGGCGACCCACATCAGCGTGGCGCGCACCGGGTCGTCGGCGGTCTTGAGCAGGAAGTAGCCGACGCCGAGGAAGACCAGGCCGTTCATGATCATCAGCACGTCGACCGCGGCGGCCGGGTTGGCCTTGCCGCCGAACAGCGCGGCGAACTGCTGGACCCAGGTGGCCAGCGGGCCGTAGACCGAGGGCGTGTTCCACCACATCGGGCCGACGATCTTGGCGTACAGGTCCTGCGGGCCGAGCGCGTTGGGGCCGTTGCTGTACGGGTCGATGCCGAGGTTGGCCATCCGGCCGTAGGCGGCGTAGCTGGTGGTGTCCGAGGAGCCGACCGGGGTGATGCTGACCATGATCGCGACGATCGCGGCGGCGGCCAGCAGCAGGTGGCGCGGGTTGGGCCGCCAGCCGCGGCTGTTGGCCCACAGCAGCCCGGCCAGGCCCACGCACTGCAGGATGATCGCAGTGAAGGTGAGCGTGATCGAGGCCCAGTCGGGCAGGTGGCCGAGCTTGCCGGACAGCGGCAGCACGATCGCGACGTAGGTGTGGTAGGTGACCGGCACCTTGGCCAGCGTGTTGTAGTTCGGCGACAGGATGCCGACGAGCATCACCAGCAGGATGCCGGTGAGCGAGACGGCCGCCGCGACCTTCGGGGTGGCGAGCGTGGAGCTGGCCAGCTTGTAGACGAACTCGATGACGCGGTCGACGGGGCCGCGCGGGGCCCGTCCCGAAGGGCGCGCCGGGCCCGCGGACGGGGTCTGCCTCCCTCGTCCGCCGACGACGGCGGCACCGGGGGCCCCGCCTGTACTGACTGCTGCCGCTGCTGCTGCTGTCGGCTCGCTCACCGCGCTCTGTGCGCCTTCGTCCTCGTCGTGGTCCGGGTCGGCGGCGGACTGATCGACGGCCGCCGGCTCCGGGCGATCCGTCCCGTGCCCGGTGGTGATGCTAGTGCCAACGCGCCGGGTGCGCGTCGCGCGGGGCATCAGGCCGCGACCGGGTCGGCCGGGGCCGGGGAGTCCTCGGCGGAGGGCTGCGGCTCGCGGGCGCCGGCCTGCCAGAGCGCGCGCAGCGCCTGGACGCAGGCGATCACCAGGATCAGGTTGCGCAGCGCGACCAGCATCGTCCCCCAGAACTGCCCGAACATGACCTCGCCGAACAGCAGCGGGAACTCGATCTGGGTGATCAGCGCGCAGAACACGACCAGGCAGGCCGGGCGGGCCATCACCGTGCCGCGGCGCACCGGTCCGTTCTCGGTGAGCACGATCGAGGCGAGGCCGAGCAGCCAGATCAGGTACTGCGGGCTGAGCACCCGGCTGGTGATCACGAGCACGAGCAGCACGGCGAAGGCCGTGTCGTACATCAGGCCCGGGGTCCAGCAGCGTGGCCGGAAGCGCAGCAGCCGCCACCACAGCACGATGCACACGCCGGCCACGGTGAGCAGTTCGGCGAAGGAGGCGACGACGGAGATCCCGGGGCCGGAGATCTGGAAGGAGCCGTAGAGGTGCACGACCTTGACCGGGTAGCCGAACCAGGAGGCGACCATGAACGGCGAGGCGAGCACCGACTCGACCTCGATGCCCCGGTTCGACTGGCCGGAAAGGAAGGACAGCGCGCCGGTCATGCACAGCGAGAGGATCACCGTGCTCGCGATCGCGGTGCCGACGGCCCAGCCGAACGCGCGGCGGCCTGGACCCTTGGGCGGCAGCCCGAGCACCAGCGCGCCGGGCCACACCTTGACCATCGCGCCGAGCCCGAGCAGCGCGCCGCGCAGCGCCCAGCGGACCTTGACCGAGCGGGCGGGCGCGATGAGCCCGGCTACGGCGAGCGCGGTGACGATCACGTCGTACCGCATCAGCAGCAGCGGGCCGATCGCGAAGCCGCAGATGATCCAGGCCCACACGCCGGTCAGATGCGGCTGCGCCTCGTCCGCCACCGCGTTGCGGTCGGCGTGGCCGAGCAGCAGGAGGAAGACTGCGAGGTCGGCGAGCAGCGCGAGGAAGAAGAACCCGACGATGTAGCTGATCCCGAGGTGCGTAAAGACCTGCGGGACCAGGAAGACCAGGGCCGCGGCGGGCGGGTACTGCCAGTCGGTGTCGTGCACCGGGTAGCTGCCGCCCGCCAGGATGTGCGCCCAGCCGCGGTAGATCGTGACGTCGCCCACCACCGACCCGTGCGAGAACCACGGCAGCACGGTCGTCGCCCAGAGCATGAGCAGCAGCCGGGTGCCGAGCCAGGCCAGGGCGACGCGCCGATAGCGCGGCCGGGCGACGAGCAGCGTCATCGTCAGCCCGCTGTCTCGTCCTGGGCTACCTGGACCTCTTCCTCGGAGACCACGCCGTCCACGATGCGGAAGGAGCGGAACTGGAAGTCGCCGCCCCCGTCCGTGTCGCGAGTGGAGACGAGGACGTAGTGCGCGTTCGGCTCTGAGGCGTAGGCCAGGTCGGTGCGCGAAGGGTAGGCCTCGGTCCCGGTGTGCGAGTGGTAGATGATCACCGGCTCCTCGTCCCGGTCGTCCATCTCCCGCCAGACCTTGAGCTGCTCGGACGAGTCGAAGCGGTAGAACGTCGGCGAGCGCTCCGCGTTGGCCATCGGCACGAAGCGGACGGGCCGGTCCGAGCCGATCGGCCCGGCGACGATCCCGCAGGCCTCGTCGGGGTGGTCGGCGCGGGCGTGGGAGATGATGGCGTCGCGGATCGCCTGTCCAATGGTCAGCACTGGATCAGGGTAACTGTCAAGATGGCGTCGCGGATCGCCACTGTGAATCCAAAGGTCAGCACCGGATCAGGGTAACCGGAGTGCCTCGACGTACGTCGGCTGGTGAGGCGAAACCCCTACCTAGGCAGCGCCTCGAGCAGCGTCTCCTGCAGATATCCGAGGTAGTGGTACGCCGGGACGTAGGCCACCAGCGGATCCTCCGGCTCCAGGCCGGCCCCCGGGTCCTGGCCGTCGTCGGTGAGGCCGAAGCGGGAGCCGAGGACGAGGCGCAGGTCGTTGAGCGCGCCCAGCCAGCACTGGGCCTGCTCCTCGTCGAGGTCGAAGCGGCCGCCGCGCTCCTCCGGCAGGCTCTCCAGCGCGCACTGCGCCCGGCCGCGCTTGCCGGTGCGCAGGTCGCCCTCGGTGTAGCGGCGGAATTCGGTCGCGGCCTCCTCGTCGTCCCGGTAGGCGTCCGGGAAGAGCCGGGCCAGCGCCGGGTCCTCGGGCACGGCCACCTTCTCGGGGCCGACGCCCAGGTCGGCCAGGCCGAGCTCTATCGCCAGCGGGTCGGCGTCCGAGGTGTCCTCGGCCGGGCCGAGCAGGTCGAGCAGTTGGCCGAAAAGGTAGGCGAGCAGCTGCGCCTCCACCGCCTCCAGGTTCACCTGGACGGTGCGGTGCGGGCCTGCTCGGAAGGTGAAGCTCACGGGTGGGGTCTCTCGGTCGAGGTCTGAAGCGTCTCACCGCGTCTCAGCGGGCGTACGACAGCCTACGGCGGATGACGCGGCGTCAGTCGTGCTGCAGCGTGGCCCACAAACCGTAGCCGTGCATCGCGGCCACGTCGCGCTCCATCTCCTCGCGGCTGCCGTTGGAGACCGCGGCCTTGCCGCGCTGGTGGACGTCCATCATCAGCTTCTCCGCCTTGGTGCGCGGATAGCCAAAGTACGTCTGGAAGACGTAGCTGACGTAGCTCATCAGGTTGACCGGGTCGTTCCATACGATCGTGGTCCAGGGCCGGTCCTCGGCCTCCAGCGGGTCGGCGTCGGCGATCTCCGGCTGGTCTAGTTCGATGGGCGCAGCAGTGCTCACGGTCCTATCGTCGCACTCTTTGAGAGCACACTCACATGCCGCCGTCGGCAAAGTGCGGTAGCCTTAGCGTCATGGTGACGATAAGTACCCCGGCCCTGCTCACCGACCACTACGAGCTGACCATGCTCCAGGGTGCGTTGCGCAGCGGCGCGGCGGACCGCCGGTCGGTCTTCGAGGTCTTCACGCGGCGGCTGCCCGAGGGGCGGCGCTACGGCGTCGTGGCCGGCACCGGCCGGGTGCTCGAGGCCGTCGAGGCCTTCCGCTTCGACGAGGCCCAGCTGGCCTTCCTGGAGCGGGCCGCGGTGGTGGACCGGCCGACGCTGGACTGGCTGGCCGACTACCGCTTCCGCGGCTCGATCAGCGGCTACCGGGAGGGCGAGTGCTACTTCCCCGGCTCGCCGATCCTGACCGTGGAGGGCGGCTTCGCCGAGTGCGTGCTGCTCGAGACGCTGATCCTGTCCATCCTCAACCACGACTCGGCGATCGCCGCCGCCGCCTCCCGGATGGTCTCGGCCGCGGCCGGACGGCCCTGCATCGAGATGGGCTCGCGGCGCACGCACGAGCAGGCGGCCGTCGCCAGCGCCCGGGCGGCGTACCTGACCGGCTTCGCGTCCACCTCCAACCTGGAGGCCGGCTTCCGCTACGGGGTGCCGACGGTCGGCACCGCGGCGCACGCCTTCACCCTCGTGCACGACAGCGAGCGCGAGACCTTCCAGACGCAGGTGGCCACGCTCGGCAAGGGCACGACCCTGCTGGTGGACACGTACGACGTGGCCGAGGCCGTGCGGGTGGCCGTCGAGGTGGCCGGTCCTGACCTCGGCGCGGTGCGGCTGGACTCCGGCGACCTGCTGTGGATGGCGCACCGGGTGCGCAAGCAGCTCGACGAGCTCGGCGCGCAGGACACCAGGATCGTGGTGACGAGCGACCTGGACGAGTACGCGATCGCGGCCCTGGCCGTCGCGCCGGTGGACGCCTACGGCGTGGGCACGCAGCTGGTGACCGGCAGCGGCGCGCCGACCTCGTCGATGGTCTACAAGCTGGTCGCACGGGCCGAGTCGGCCGACCCGAGGGACCCGCTGATCCCGGTGGCGAAGAGATCCACCGGCAAGCCCAGCGTCGGCGGACGTAAGTACGCGTACCGGCGGATCGACGAGGACGGAGTGGCCACCGAGGAGGTCATCGCGACCCGTCCGGACGACTCGCTCGGCCGCCCGCTGAGCACCCCGCTGCTGCTCGACGGCGAGGTCGTGGAGCGGCAGAACCTGGTCGAGGGCCGGCGGCTGCACCAGGACAGCCTGGCCCAGCTGCCGCTCTCGGCGACCCAGCTGTCCCGTGGGGACGCCGTGATCCCCACCCTCTACCCGAAGGCGGACTGAGAGAACTCCCATGGCCAAGGCACTGATAGTGGTGGATGTGCAGAAGGACTTCTGCGAGGGCGGCTCGCTCGCGGTGACCGGCGGCAACGCCGTCGCCGAGAAGGTGCGCGAGTACGTGCTGCACGAGGGTTCGGGCGGCGCCGAATACGTGGTGGCGACGCGGGACTACCACGTGGATCCGGGCGCGCACTTCGGCGAGTGGCCGGTGCACTGCCGGGTCGGCACGGAGGGCGCGGAGTTCCACCCGGCCGTCGCGGACCTGCCGTTCGACGCGGAGTTCCGCAAGGGCGAGCACGCCGCGGCCTACTCGGGCTTCGAGGGCGTGGACGTGGCCGGGTCCGGGCTGAGCCTGGCGCAGTGGCTGCGCGAGCGCGGAGTGACCGAGGTGGACGTGTGCGGTCTCGCGACCGACTACTGCGTGGCGGCGACGGCGAAGGACTCCGAGGCGGCCGGGTTCAGCACGCGCGTGCTACTCGAGCTCAGCGCGGCGGTGAACCCGAGCGCTTCGCGCTAGCGCTTCGCGCTGGTTCGCTTCGCTCACGAGAACGACAGGACAGGGTTCGTGAGCGAAGCGAACAGCGAGCGCAGCGAGCTCAGGCCTTGATGGTTACCGTCGACGTCGCCTTCTCGTGCGCGCCCTGCCGGTACGGACGGCCCCAGAACACGCCGCCGAGCGTCGCCACGTCGACCGCCGGGATGATGGCGAAGACCCAGAACAGCAGGGCCCTGCGGGTGCTGACGCCGCCCTTGCCGAGCGGCGTCCCGTCCGGCAGTCCCACGACGCGTACCCCGGCGAGCCGCTTGCCGATCGTCTGCCCGCCGCGGCCGAGCCGGAAGCCCTCGTAGACGACCGAGACGATCACCAGCGCGAGCAGCGCGCCCGCCCACAGCGCGATGCCCAGCGCGTCCATGCCGAGCGTGGTGTAGGTGGTCGTCGCCTCGGCGTCGAGCTTGAGCACGTACTGGTGGTCGTGCCGGTGCGCGATCAGCAGCAGGGTGATGGTGATCGGCGCGGAGAAGACGACGGCGATGCCGAGGTCGATGATGCGCGCCAGGAACCGCGAGCCTGGGCTGGCGAGCTCGACGACCTTGGTCTCGGCCGCCGCGCGCTCCGCCTCGGCCGCGACGAACTCCGCGGAGCCCGGCAGCCCGGCGAACGGGTTGCTGCTCTGACCCGGGAAGTTGTAGCCGCCGACGTTGCGCACTCCGTGCGCGAAGGCCGAGGGCACGATCATCGTGCCGACCGACTCGGGGAACTCGTCCGCTGGGAATTCGTCCGCTACGAACGCGGGTTCCGGCTGGGGTTGCTGAACGGGGACCGGCGTAGGCGTCGGCGTCGGCACGTATCGCTGCGGCTGAACCTGTCCCCCGTAGCCCCGCGCACCGCTCTGGATCAGGCCGTCATCCTGCTGCCGCTGCCGCTGCCGCTGCTGCTGCCGCTCCTGGCCGGCCACGACCCCCGCGGGCTCCGGCTGCCAGCTGTCATTGCTCTGCTGCTCAGCCACCTCCGCGGGGGCGGGCTGGCTCGTCCCCGCCATCCATTCGTTTCCGTCCCAGTACCTGATGTATCCCGGGACCGACGGATCCGCGTAGTACCCCGCAGGCGGATTTCCGGTACTCAAAGTCCAGCCCCCTCCCCCGAAACCGTGTTGCCGACTCAAGGGAGGTTAGCCGAACTCAGAGATTCCCGCGACGCTCCTGCTCCCGCTCGATCGCCTCGAAGAGGGCCTTGAAGTTGCCCTTTCCGAAGCCGAGCGAGCCGTGCCGCTCGATCAGCTCGAAGAAGACGGTCGGCCGGTCCTGCACCGGCTTGGTGAAGATCTGCAGCAGGTAGCCGTCCTCGTCGCGGTCCACCAGGATTTGGCGCGCCTGCAGCTCCGCGACCGGCACGCGCACCTTGCCGATCCGCTCACGCAGCTCCGCGTCCTCGTAGTAGGAGTCCGGGGTGTCGAGGAACTCCAGGCCGGCGGCGCGCATCGCGTCGACCGCGCGGATGATGTCGTTGGTGGCCAGGGCGATATGCTGCACGCCGGGGCCGCCGTAGAACTCCAGGTACTCGTCGATCTGCGACTTGCGGCGGCTGACGGCCGGCTCGTTGAGCGGGAACTTCACCTTGCGGCTGCCGTCCGCGACGACCTTGGACATCAGCGCCGAATAGTCGGTGGCGATGTCGTCGCCGATGAACTCGGCCATGTTGGTGAAGCCCATGACGTGCTTGTAGAACTCGACCCACTCGTCCATGTGGCCGAGCTCGACGTTGCCCACGCAGTGGTCCACGGCCTGGAAGTAGCGCTTCTCCGGCGCGGCGACCAACGGCTCGCGGGCGACGTAGCCGGGCAGATAAGGACCCTCATACCGCGAGCGGTCGATCAGGGTGTGCCGGGTCTCGCCGTAGGTCGCGATGGCGGCGAGGATAACGGTGCCCTGCTCGTCGCTCAGCTCGTGCGGCTTCTCGAGGCCCGTGGCACCGTGCTCGACCGCGTACTCGTAGGCCGCGTACACGTCCGGCACCTGGATCGCGAGGTCGGTCACGCCGTCCCCGTGCGCGGTGATGTGCGCGCCGAGCTCGGTGCCCGCACGTACCGGGCCGCTCAGCACGAAGCGGGCCGAGCCGGAGGTGAGCACGTAGGAAGCGACGTCGCGGCTGCCGGTCTCGGGGCCCGCGTAGGCGACCAGGCGCATGCCGAAAGCGGTCGCGTAGTAGTGGGCGGCCTGCTTGGCGTTGCCCACGGCGAAGACGATCGCGTCCATGCCCTTCACCGGGAAGGGGTCGGCGGACGCGGCGGTGGCGGGGGTCTCGGGCATCACGTCGGTCATGGTCGTGATGCTGGACCCGCTCCTCACAATGGTCAATAGTTTGCGCATCTGCTATACCTTCTGCACAGCAATATGCGGAATCACCTCGGCAAGTTGTACAGAATGATGGGAGGATCGGGGCCATGGCCGTGGACGAGTTGGACGCCCGGTTGATCCGGCTCTTCACCGAGGAGCCGCGGATCGGGGTGATGGAGGCCTCGCGGCGCCTCGGCGTGGCACGCGGCACGGTGCAGGCGCGGCTCGACCGGCTGCAGGCGGACGGCGTCGTGCGCGGCTTCGGCCCGGAACTCGATCCGACCGCGCTCGGCTACCCGGTGACGGCGTTCGCGACGTTGGAGATCCGGCAGGGTCGGGGCCGCGACGTGCGAGCGCACCTGAGAACGGTGCCGGAACTGCTGGAGATGCACACCGTCACCGGCTCGGGCGACATGCTCTGCCGGATCGTCGCGCCGTCGAACGCCGACCTGCAGCACGTCATCGACCGCCTCGTCGACTTCGAGGGCATCGTGCGCACCTCGACGATGATCGCGCTGGAGAACCCGATCCCGCTGCGGGTGGCGCAGTTGGCCGAGGCCGCTGCGCGTTTGCCCGCAGCCGGGTAACCTCGGCGCGGTGAGCGAGGAGATACCCGACGAGCGCGGCCCTCGGCCCACGCGTCGCTGGTCGCGGGCGCTGGTCGGGGTGACAGTGCTGCTCACGGCGGTCCTGATCGCGATCCAGATGGGCGCGACGTTCCTCTACAACGCGCCGAGCAACGTCGTCTCGCAGCGGTACGCGACGCAGATCTCCTGGTGGATGAACCCGCTGCTCAACCAGAACTGGCAACTGTTCGCGCCGAACCCGATCTCGGAGAACCTCGAGGTCGACGCGCGGGCGAGCGTCGGCCCGTCCGCCGCCGTGACGCCCTGGGTGAACCTCTCCGCGATCGACTACGCGGCGACGCTCGGGAACCCGGCGCCGAGCCACCTGACCATGAACGCGATGCGCAACGCCTGGCGTGAGTTCACCGGCACCCACACCTCCACCGGCACGGCGATAGCGGGCTCGCCGATGGCCGCGACCGCGCAGGAGTACCTGCAGAACCTGGTGCTCAGCTACCTGAATCCGCGGGAGCCGGGGACGATCGACTCGATCCAGGTCCGCTTCATCGTCACGCTGATCCCGGGGCCGGGACGTACGGCCGCGCAGACCGCTCCGCAGACCGAGACGCTGCCGTGGTGGCTGGTGGGGCTGTCATGACCCGATACTTCCGCTGGTACGCGCTGGTCACCGAGTCGGCCGTGGCCGCGCGGGGCACGGCGGCGCTGCGCATCGGCTACGGCACGCTGTGGACGCTGTTCCTGCTCTCCGAGTTCAACGAGCGGCTGGCCGCCTGGGGCCCGAACGCGCTCTGGACGCCGGCGATGGAGCGGACGTTCGAGTCGCAGACGCCCATGTTCGGCTGGGTGCGCGCCTGGCTGACGGCCGTGGCCGGGCTCGGCGGCGGCGGCTTCGAGGCCTTCTACGCGCTGGCGATCGTCGCGGGCGTGCTGTTCACCCTCGGCTGGCGCACCCGGATCAGTTCCCTGCTGTTCTGCTTCGTCGTGATCGCGCTGGAGAATCGCAGCCCGCTGATCACCGACGGCGGCGACAACGTGCTGACCCTGATGTCGATCTTCCTGTGCTTCACCCGCTGCGGACGGCACTGGTCGCTCGACGCCCGGCGGCGGCAATCACGTGCGGCCAGCCCGGCCGACCCCGTCGCACCCGTCGCGGATTGGCGGCTCGAACTCGCCGCGGCCCGGGAGCAGATCGCGAACGTGCTGCACAACGGCGCCGTGCTGGTGATCGCCTTCCAGGTCTGCGTGATCTACGCGACCGCGGGCCTGTTCAAGGTGCAGGGCTCGATGTGGCAGGACGGCACCGCGATGGGCTACGTGCTGCGGCTGCGCTGGTTCCAGCCCTGGCCGGGCTTGGACGGATGGGTGCTCGGGCACGGCGTGCTGCTGGCGATCATGGGCTTCGTCACGGTGTTCGCGCAGATCGGATTCCCCTTCACGGTCTTCTCGCCGAGGCTCAAGTACCCCTCGCTGGTTGTGCTCGCCGGGATGCACCTGAGCATCGCCGTGCTGCTCGGGCTGCCGTTCTTCTCGCTGATCATGCTGGTCGGCGACGCGGTGTTCCTGTCCGACCGGGTCTGGCGGGCGGTCGAGAGACGGGTCGCGGGACCCGCGTACGCTGAGAATATGAACGCGATCGTGACACCGACGCTGGTCTTCGACGGGGATTGCGCGTTCTGCACCTCGTCGGTGCGCTGGATCGAGCGCTGGTGCCGGCCGGCGGTGCGCTTCGCCCCCTGGCAGCAACTCGATCTCGAGGCGCACGGGCTGACGCTGGAGCAGGTGACCTCGGCCGTGCAGTGGCTGCGCCCGCGCACGTCGGCCAAGCCGGTTCCGCACGGAGCCGCCGCGATCGGCCGGATGCTGCTGCGGGCGCGCTGGCCCTTCCGTCCGGTGGGCGCGCTGATGCTGGTGCCGCCGATCTCCTGGCTGGCGGCCGGGGCCTACCGGCTGATCGCGAACAATCGTTACCGGCTGCCCGGCGGGACCCCGGCGTGCGCGGTGCCGAAGGCCGGACCCGCGCCGGAACCCGCACAGTCCGTGTCCGCGCCCGAGCCCGCCGAAGAGCCGCACGTCGCCCTCGACGACCTGCTGGAAAAGGACTGAGCAGCTAGCGCAAGGCCCCGGCGACCTCGGCCGCCGCGCGGACCACGCGTGGCCCGGTGCGGTTGGGGTCCAGCTGCCCGAAGGAGATCACGCCGACCGACGCCTCCACCCCTGGCACGTCCACCACCGGCGCCGCGATGCCGTACGCGCCGAACTGCAGCTCGCCGTCCGTCATCAGGTAGCCGGTGGTCTTGCTCTCGCGGTAGTTGAGGATCACCCGGCCCGCCGCGCCCCGGTCCAGCGCGTGCCGGGAGCCGACGCGATAGGCCACGTGGTAGTCGGTCCAGGTCGGCTCGACCACGGCGACGGCCAGCGCCTCGGTGCCGTCCACGACCGTCAGGTGCGCCGTCGCCCCGACCTCCTCGGCCAGCCGGCGCAGCGGGATCGTCGCGGCCTCGCGCAGCAGCGGCTGCACCTGTCTGGCCAGCGCCAACACGCCGATGCTCAGGCGCGCCCGGCCCGAGGCGTCGCGGCGCGCCAGGCCGTGCAGCTCGAGGGTGGCGAGCAGCCGGTAGACGATCGTGCGGTTCACGTGCAGCCGCTCGGCCAGTTCGGTCACGGTCAGACCGCCGGGCACTTCGGCGAGCTCTTCGAGCGCACGCAGCCCGCGGTCGAGGGTCTGCGAGGTCTCCGGGTGATGCTCGCCCGAGGTATTCAGCGTGCTTGTGGTCACCGAAGCAGTGTAAACAGACCGCCCGCCGGGGGCGTAGAGCGAACGTGTCGTGCCGCTTACCTGGCTCGCGATCTCACCGCTGTTTCTCTCTACCCGCGGCCCAGGCCCTGACCTTCTCGATCCGGGACTTGAGCTCGGCCGCCGAGGCCTGGGCCGCGGGCGGGCCGCCGCAGCTGCGGCGCAGGTCGTTGTGGATGACGCCGTGCGGCAGGCCGGACTGGTGGTGCCAGGCGCCGACCAGCGTGTGCAGCTCCTTGCGCAGGCCAAGCAGCTGCTGGTGGCTGACCACGGGCCGCTCCTCGGCCGGGACCGGGGCGGGCGCGTCGTCCTGGCCCTTCGCGCCGCGCTGCCGGGCGATCTGCCGGGTCTGCCGCTTCTGCAGCAGGGTGCGCACGTGCTCGGGGTCGAGCAGTCCTGGGATGCCGAGGTAGTCGGCCTCGTCCGCGCTGCCCGAGTCCGCCGCGAGACCGTACTCGTCGCCGTCGAACATGACCCGGTCGAAGGTGGCCTCGGACTCCAGCGCCTCGAACTTGAACTCGCCGAGGTCGGTCTCGTTCTTCTCCGCGTTGGCGTCGGCGAGCAGGTCCTCCTCCTCGGCCCACATGTCGTCGTCGCGCTTCTTGCGGTCGAGGATGTGGTCGCGCTGCAGCTCGAGCTCGTTGGCGAACTGGACCAGCATCGGCACCGAGGGCAGGAAGACCGAGGCGGTCTCGCCGCGCTTGCGGGCCCGCACGAAGCGGCCGACGGCCTGGGCGAAGAACAGCGGGGTGGAGATCGAGGTGGCGTACACGCCGACGGCCAGCCGCGGCACGTCCACGCCCTCGGAGACCATCCGGACCGCGACCATCCAGCGGTCCTCGCCTTCGCTGAACTTCTCGATCTTGGACGAGGCCTTGGGGTCGTCGGACAGGATGACCGTCGCCGACCTGCCGGTGATGTCCCGCAGCATCTTGGCGTACGCGCGGGCCGCGAAGTGGTCGGTCGCGATGACCAGGCCGCCCGCGTCCGGCACCGCGCGCCGGACCTCCCGCAGCCGCTTGTCGGCCGCGCGCAGCACCGAGGACATCCAGTTGCCCGCCGGGTCCAGCGCGGTGCGCCAGGCCTGGCTGACCGCGTCCTGGGTCATCGGCTCGCCGAGCGAGGCGGCGATCTCGTCCCCGGCCTTGGTGCGCCAGCGCATCTGGCCCGCGTAGGACAGGAAGATGACCGGCCGCACGACGCCGTCGGCCAGGGCAGCGCCGTAGCCGTAGGTGTAGTCGGCCACCGAGCGGCGGATGCCCTCGGCGTCCGGGGCGTAGCTGACGAAGGGGATCTGCGCGATGTCCGAGCGGAACGGCGTGCCGGTCAGCGCGAGCCGGCGGGCGGCCGGCTCGAAGGCCTCGCTGACCGCGTCGCCCCAGGCCAGCGCGTCGCCCGCGTGGTGGATCTCGTCCAGGATGACGAGCGTGCGCCGGTTCTCCACCCGGGAACGGTGCAGCATCGGGTGCGCGGCCACACCCGCGTACGTCACGGCGATGCCGGTGTAGTCGCGCGAGGTGCCGCCGGCCGAGCCGGAGTAGGTCGGGTCGATCGCTATCCCGACCTTCTTCGCCGCCTCGGACCACTGGTGCTTGAGGTGCTCGGTCGGGGCCACGACCGTGAGCTGCTGGACGATGTGACGGTCCAGCAGTTCGGTGGCGATCCGCAGCGCGAAGGTCGTCTTACCGGCGCCCGGCGTGGCCACCGCGAGGAAGTCGCGCGGCTCCCGGCGCAGGTACTCGTCCAGCGCGGCCTGCTGCCAGGCACGCAGCTTGCCCGCGGTCCCCCACGGCGCGCGGTCCGGATACGCCGGGGACAGGTGCGAGGCGGCGTTGGTGCTCACGGATACGTCTGTCCCCTCGAGTGTCGACTGGGCCACCGTGGCGGCGTTGCTCGGTCGGCGCGGTCTTCCACCGTACCGGGCTCCGCCGACAGAAATGGAAACGTTCCGTGGCTCAGCCCCGTCTGACCCTCGGCGCCAGCACCCAGGCGAGGCCCGCGACTGCGATGAAGAGGGCGTAGAGCAGCACGTAAACGCCGCCGGAGGCCGCGCCGCCGGTCGACAGCGCGTGGTAGAGGCCGCCGCCGAGGGCGATGGTCGTGGTGCTGCCGATGCCGTCGGCGACCTGGAGCGAGGCGGAGTTCGTGCCCTGCTCCTCGGGCTCGGACAGCTCAAGGGTCAGCACGCTGACGGTGGGGAAGGCCATGCCGGAGCCCAGCGCGGCCAGGCCCATCGCGGCGGCGACCGTCCACAGCGGCGTGCTCGTGTTCACCGCGACGATGTCGCCGAGCAGGGAGATGCCCATGATGGCGGCGCCGATGCGGACACGGCCGGGCCTGGAGATCCGGTTCGCGATGAAGGGGCGGTTGATGGCCCACGAGGAGGCCGCCCAGCCGACGGTCGCGGTCACCAGGGACAGGCCCGCGAGGGTGACGCTCATGCCGCGGTGCTGCTCCAGCATCAGCGGCAGGAAGGCCTCGATGCCGAAGTACGCCCCGGCCATCAGACCGCGCATCAGGATGACGGTGGGCAGCCCGCGGCGCGCTCGCAGGGTGCCGGGCGGGAGCAGCCGGGGCACGCTCGTGGCCAGCAGCACCAGCGCGATCGGGGCGAGGACGAGGCCGAGCAGGTTGATCTCCTGGCTGCCGAGCTGCAGCAGCCCGGCGCCGAGCGCGGTGAGTCCGGCGGCGACCCGGGTCCGGCGGCGACCTGCCGCGTCCGCCGCGGCCTGCGCCTCGGCCTGCGGGAGCGGCTCGGGCCGCGGCAGGTCGCGCAGCGGCTTGGCGAGCAGGCCGAGCGGGACGACGATCAGCACCGCGATGCCGAGGAAGATCCAACGCCAGCTCAGGTCCTCGGTCAGCACCCCGGCGATCACCGGGCCGACCGCGCCGGGCAGCACCCAGCAGGCGGCCATCGCGGAGAACGCCTTGCCGCGCAGGTGTTCCGGGTACGCCCGGCCGACCAGCACGTAGAGCGCGACGATGACCAGCCCGCCGCCGAGGCCCTGGATCGCCCGGCCGAGCACGAACTGGGCCATCGTCGTGGCCGTGCCCGCGGTCACCAGGCCGACGCCGAACACGCCTATCCCGCCGAGGCAGGGCAGCCGCGGCCCGACCCGGTCGGCCCGCTGCCCGGCGAGCACCATGCCGAGCAGACTGGTCGTCAGGTACGCGGAGAAGGCCAGCGAGTAGTACGGCAGCCCGTGCAGGTCGGCGACCGCGACCGGCATCGCCGCGCCGACGGCCATCGCCTCGAACGCGGTGAGCAGGATCGAGGAGACGAAGCCGACGGTGACGGCGAGGTAGCGCGGGCTGAGGATGCTCTCCGACGGGCGTTGGGCCTCGGCGGGTTCCGCGGTGGCGAGGCGGAGATCGATGTCGAGGTCGGGGGCGGAGTCGGAGAGCGCGGTCACCCCGAGATGCTACGTCACTGGTACAAGCCCGGTCCACCTGTTACATATCGCTGCGGCCTCGGGCACAGTACGCTGTCCGCACCGGCGTAGGTAAAGGGGTGGGGACCTTGTGGGGGCGCAAGCTTAAGGCTGGGGAAATCACGCGGGCGGTCGGCGCGTTCGAGGAGTCGATGCGGGCGCTCTCCGATCCCGAACTGCGGGCGCGGACCGCTGGCTTCAAGACTCGGCTCGGTGCGGGTGAGACTCTCGACACATTGCTGCCCGAGGTGCTGGCGGCCGGGCGCGAGGCGGGGCTGCGGGCGCTGGACCAGCGTGCCGTGGACGAGCAGATCGCGGGGGCCATGGCGCTGTGCCGCGGCCGGCTGGTCGAGATGAAGACCGGCGAGGGCAAGACGCTGGCGATCGCGCTCGCGGCGTACGCCTGGTCGCTGCCGGGCGAGGGCGTGCACGTGCTGACCGCGAACGACTATCTCGCCGACCGGGATACCGAATGGATGCGGCCGCTGTACGCGGCGCTGGAGGAGCGGCTCTACCGGGAGGCGTACGGGCTGGAGACCGAGCGGATCGCGACGCACGCCCCGGTGCTCCGGATCGACCACGCGCCGATCATCTACGCGACCGGCGAGCAGCGCACCCGCGCGGCGCTCGACCGGATCGCCGAGCGCCGCGCGGCCGGTCGGCCGGTACTGGTCGTGACCGCCTCGATCGTCCAGTCCGGCGAGTTCTCCGAGGCCCTGCGCGAGCGCGGGATCCCGCACGAGGTGCTGAGCGCGGCCAACCATCTGCAGGAGGCCGAGATCCTCGGGCGGGCCGGACGGGTCGGCGCGGTGACCGTCGTCACTCGGATGGGCGGGCGCGGCGTGGACATCCGGCTGGGCGGGGACGATCCGGCCGAGCACGAGGCCGTGGTTCGGGCCGGGGGCCTGTACGTGCTCGGATTCGACCTCTATGAGAACCGGCGGTTGGAACTGCAGGTGCGCGGCCGCGCCGGACGACGCGGCGATCCGGGCGAGTCCGACGTGCTGCTCTCGGCCGAGGACCCGTCGACCGCCGCGCACTTCTCCGGCAGTGCGCGCGCTTCGCTCAAATCGATGCTGAAATCCGGCAAGGGAACGATCGATACCTCGCTGCTGGTCGCCTACGTGCTGGAGCGGAACCTGAACAAGGCCACCCTGCGCTTCGAGGAACACTTGCTGACGAACTTCCGTTTCGACGAAATCCGTGAGGAGCAGACGAAGGAGATCTACCGGCTGCGCGACGAATTCCTCGACGAGAACCGGGCCGCGGCGGCCGTGATCGACGAGCACTGGCCGGACCACCTGGTCGCATTGCAGGACGTCTCCGGCATGACCGCTTTGCACGGGCTGTCCGGCAGCGACTGGGAGGCGCGCTACCGGCAGGAGGCGAACCGGCTCTTCCGCGAGCTGCGGGCGCGGATCGATCGGGAGGTCGGCGAACTCGTCCCCGACCTCGAGACGACCTGACCCGGCCTCAGCTGCTCACGCCCCACGGCCGCAGCGGCATCCGGGTCGGGTGCGCCTCGAGGGCGTCCCGGGTGGCGCAGGCGAGGGCGGCGGCGCACGCGGCGTACGCGGCGCGGCGGACCGGGATGTAGCCGAGCGGGAGCGGGGCGGCGAAGCCCCTTCGGCGCAGCATCGTCGAGTCGAGCTCGCCGATCGAGGACTCGAGGAAGGGCAGCAGCTCGAGCTCCGGCTGCTCCAGCATCGTCGGGAACTGGCCGGGGCCGAGCGCGCCGAAGCCGCCGAGTTCGGCGCCCGCGAGGTCGATCTCCTCGGCCTGGGCGTTGAACACGAAGTCCACCGCCGTCAGCACACCCGAGCCGACGGCCGCCTCCGCGCGCTCCGGCAGCAGCACCCGGCCCGCGTCGTGGCCGGCGGTCACCCTGACCGGGCGCAGCGTGTGCAGCTCGGTGTCGGCGTCCACGACCGCGCGGTACGCGGCCACCGCGACGTGCGCCGTGCCGGGTTCGGGCACGAACACGCCGGGCGAGGGGGCGCCGGCGCCGTGCACCCGGAACTCGCCGTTCGCCACGTACACCGCCGCGCCGCGCAGCACCTGCGCGTAGACCTCCTCGACCGGCTTCGAGAGCGTGCCGTCGTAGGTGACGACCATGCCGTCGCGCACCTCGAGCAGCTGCGGGGAGACGGCGAACTGGGCCGCGATCTTCGCCAGGGCCTGCGCCCGCGCCGCCCGCGCCGCCCGCTGCACGGCCATGCAGTGCAGCCACGTCGTGCGCCCCGGGCCGATCGCGGTAGCCGGCAGGTCGGCCGGATTCGCCGGGCGGCGCACGATGACCCGGCGCACGCCGAGCACCTCGCGGGCCATCTTGCGCAGCAGCGCGTGCTGGCCGTTCCCGGTGTCCACCATGCTCGTCGCGACGTGCACGATCGGGCCGTTGATGTCGGTGGTCAGCGCGACCTGGGCGGTGGCGAACTCCTCGCCGAGCTCCGGCGGCACCAGGTCCACCATGGCCAGCGCGATGCCCGCGCCGCGCCGGACCCGGGTCAGCTCGCCGGTGCGGCCGACCGTGCCGGGGAAGGTCCGGATGTCCGGGCCCGGCGGGAAGGGCGGCATCGCCGTGTCCAGCAGCGTGGTCAGCAGCTCGGGCAGCGGCACCGCCCCGGCCAGCCGCCGGCCGTCCGGCAGATGGTCGCCGGACCGGATCAGGTTCTTGACACGAAGGTCGAGCGGGCTGCGGCCGCACGCGGCGGCGGCCGCGTCGATCTGCGCCTCGGCGACCACGGCGGCCACCATCGCGGCGCCGCCCGGCCAGGGCCCGGCGGGCGGATTGTGGGTGCGCACGACCCAGCCCTGGATCTCGACGTTCTCGCAGCGGTAGGGACCGACCACGCTGCGGCACAGCTCGTCCAGCAGCGGCTCGGCCCCGGCCGGATCGGCGCCGCCGTCCACGACCAGCTCGACGCGCACGCCGAGCAGCGCGCCCTCGGCGTCCACCCGGTGCGTGCAGTGCACCCGGATCGCCGGGGTGCCCGCGTCCCCGGCGAGCCGGTCGGCGGGTCCGCCCTCGGCCCGCACCGGACGTCCGGTGCGCAGCGCCAGCAGCGCGGCGGCTACCCGCAGGTCAGGGTCGTCGCCGGACCTGGTGCCGGTGAACGGGGCGGGCACCAGGTGGATGCCCTCGAGCGGCAGGCCCACGGCGGCGGCCACCGCGCGCAGGTCGCGCACCGGGTCGGCGCACGCGGTGTGCAGGTCGACGCGGGCCAGCCGCGTCCCGCCCTGGCCGTCGGCCACGAAGTGCGGCACGGCGAGCACGGCGCCGGGCGCGGCGGCCGGATCGGCGCCCCGACCGAATTCGTACCCGTACATGACCGTGCTCTCGCCCTCGGCGGGCCCGGCCAGGTCGCCGCCCGGACCCAGCGTGTAGCGCCGGTACGCGGAGATGCGCGAGTCGTTCCCCGGCTCAGTGCCGTGAACGCCTTGTTGAGTCTTCAAGCGCTTCTTGCGGGCGGCGGCGAAGACCTGGCGGGCGTCGAGCAGCGGCTCGCCGGGCGCGTAGTGGATCTCCACGGCGTCCAGCGCGGCGCGGGCCAGCGCGGGGTGCTCGGCGGCGGCCACGGCCACGCACTGGCCGCGGTACTCGACCGCCGTCACGCCGAGTTCGGGCCCGGCGAGCACGGCGTGCACCCCGGGGATGTCGAGCGCGGGCTTGGCGTCGATGTGCAGCAGCGCGGCGTGCGGGAAGGGGCTGCGGGCCAGCGCGGCGTAGAGCATGCCGGGACCGCCGGCCCGGTCGGCCGCGTACGGGTAGAGCCCCGCGGCCTTCGCGGCGGGCACCGCCTTGCCTATTCCGTCGGCGGGCGGATCGACGGCCGCGTACGCCGGGGCCGGAACGACGTCGACGGGAGCCGCGGCCGGGGCCTCGGACGGGAGCTGCTCGCCGATCAGGAAGCCGGGGAGAGCGGAGGGCTTATCCACGGCGCTTCACCGCCTGGATGACGGCGCTGGCGTCGATGAAGTGGCCGGGCGGCAGGCAGCGGCACAGCTCAGACGGCTTATCCACGGCGCTTCACCGCCTGGATGACGGCGCTGGCGTCGATGAAGTGGCCGGGCGGCAGGCAGCGGCACAGCTCAGACGGCTTATCCACGGCGCTTCACCGCCTCGTTCACCGCGTCGATGAAGTGGCCGGGGGGCAGGCAGCGGCACAGGTGGCCGGAGAGGGACTCGCGGATCGCGGCCTCGCTCGGCTCCGGCTGACGGGTCAGCAGGCCACGTACGGTCAGGCCGATGCCGGGCAGGCAGTAGCCGCAGCCGGCGCCGCAGTGGGCGGCCAGCGCGGCGGAGACCTCGTCGCCCTCGCGGTACGCCTCGGCGGTGGTGATCGCCGAGCCCTCGGCGGCCAGCGCGGGCGTCAGGCAGCCGAGCACCGGCTCGCCGTCCAGCAGCACGACGCAGGCCCCGCACTCGCCCTCGCCGCAGCCGTCCTTCGCGGCGGTGCGGCCGAGCCGGTCGCGCAGCAGGAACAGCAGGCTGTCGGCCACCCAGACGCCCGGCAGCTCGACCGGCTCGCCGTTGACCACGCAGCGGATCACGACCTTGGCGAACGGGCCGGCGGCGGGCGGCATCGGCGGCGGGCTGATCGGCTCGAGCGGCTGCTCGGGCACCTGCGGCAAGAAGTAGGCGCCGCTGCCCGCGAGCACGTCCGGCGGCAGCTCCTCGGAGAGAAAGTCGTACTGGTCGTACTCTTCGCGGTTCACGCCGCCCCCGTTCCAGGACCGGCTATCCGGACGCTGATGGTCCCGGCCTCGAGGCCCGAGGAGTCGAGCGCTATCGAGCTGCGCGCGGGCCCCGCGGGTCCGTGCTTGGCCGCGGCGCTGCCGAGCGCGCCGCCGCCCGGCGCGGCGGTCGGGACCGCCGGGGACTGCGGCAGACCGCGTTCCGCGCGCTCCACGGCCGAACGCGCCCGCATCATCTCCGCCTTGATCTGATACTGCTTCACCTGCTCCAGCCAGCCGGAGGGCGGCAGCGCCCGGACCAGCGCGCGCCGCGCGCACACCTCGGCCGCCTGCCTGCGGTACTCGTCCGGGATCCGCGAGGTCGAGGCTCCGGCAGGACCGGCCGTGGTCGGGGCCAGCAGCCCCTCGGCCACCAGACGGGCGAAGGTCTGGTACGTGCCCGGGTCCGGGATCGCGCCCGCCTCCCAGTCCACGTGGCCCATCAGCCACTGCCCGGCGTGGTCCACCCGCGCGGCCACCGGGCCGTGCCCGCCGACGGCGCAGTTGACCTGGTGGTTCGCCTGGTCGACGACCAGCGCGAGGGTGAGCACCGGACGTCCCGGACCACCGCGCGTGCCGATCTTCATGAAGCCCTGCTGGCCGGTGCCGAGCGGCAGCCGGACCGCGGTGATCAGCTCGCCCGGCTCCAGCTGGACGCCGCCGTCGCGGGCGTAGATCTCGGCGACCGGCACCTGCCGCCAGGAGACGGCGCTGCGGCACACGACGACCGCGCCGAGCGCTATGAAGGCGGTGAGCAGGTCGCGTCCCGGCAGCGGGGCCGGCCCGGCGCCGGGGCGCTTGCCCGAGGCCAGGTTGCCGGCGACGGTGGCCCTGGTGCGCAGCGCGGCGGAGCCGATGGCCCGGGCGGCCTGGGCCAGCGCGGGCAGCACCGCGCGCACGTCGGCATGCGTCAGGTCCGCGCAGGTGGTGGCGGCGCCGATGATGATCTCCTGCTCGGTGAACCAGACCCCGCGCAGTTCGGGGATCCGGTCGATCAGCAGGAAACCGCTGGGCCGCAGCCGTCCGGCGTTGGCCAGCACCATCAGTTCGGTGCCGCCGGCGAGCACGCGCAACCCAGGATCGGCGGCCAGCGCCTCGACGGCGGGCTCGAGCTCGGGCGGGCGCAGAGCGGCTACTGGGGTGGACACCGGCAATGGAGGCGCTTGTCTACGTGTGGGGGCGTCGGGGAGGCGTTGCGGCGCGGCGCGCTGCGTCGGCCGGTCAGGCCTCGCCGCCGGACCCGGACCCGGACCCGGACTTGCCGGCCTTGTCGCCGGAGTTGTCGTCGGCCCAGCCGGGACCCTCGTAGATCTCCTTGCAGGTGGGGCAGATCGGGTAGCGCTTCGGGTCGCGACTCGGCACCCAGGTCTTGCCGCACAGCGCGGTGATCGGCGTGCCGAACACCATCGCCTCGGTGATCTTGTCCTTGGGCGCGTAGTGCGAGAAGCGCTCGTGGTCGCCGTCGTCGGTGCGGTAGTCGGTCTGCTCTTCGATCAGTGTCGACGTGCCGCCGGAGACGGTCATCTCATCTACGGTGCTCATAGGTCGAGTGTAGGAGTTCTCCCGGGTCCCTGTGGAGTGCTTAACAAGGACCCGGGAAGAAACCCGCAATCAGTTCAGCTCAGGATCGTCCGGGAAAGTCGAGAGCAGGGCCAAACCGCCACGTTGCCGCCGCAGCACGGAGCGCCATGCGACCTCCGGGGACAGCGTGAACGCGTCGGCCGGGGCCGCGTCGACCACGTACCAGGCGCCCTGGCCCATCTCCCGCTCCAGCTGTCCGGCGCTCCACCCGGCGTAGCCCGCGTAGACCCGGAAGGCCGATATCTCCGCGGCCAGCAGCTCCGGCGGCAGATCCAGGTCGACCAGGCCGAGGTCCCCGTGCACCCGGCGCCAGCCGAGCGGATCCGGGTCCTCGCCGCGCGGCAGTGCGCGCAGCTCGGCCAGACCCAGGGCCGAGTCGAGGGCGACCGGACCGCCCTGGAAGACCATCGGCATCGGCCCGGCCAGATCGCTCCAGGCCGGAAGCACCTCGTGCACCGGGACCGTGGTCGGCCGGTTGATCACCACGCCGAGGGTGCCGTCGGTGTCGTGGTCGAGCACCAGCACCACGGTGCGGTCGAAGTTGGGGTCCACCAGCAACGGAGTCGCCACCAGCAGACGCCCGGTCAGCTCAGCGTCAGACATGCGCCACACCCATGGAGTACATACTGACAGGCGAGACGACACGTGTGCGGCGTTGGGCACAGCCGGTGCGTCTCTGGCAGACTTGCCTCCCGTGCGACCGCCCCGACCCGCACCAGGAGCCATGACTAGTCCAGCAACCACCCTGCCCCGGCCCGCCGAACCGTCGGAGGACTTCGACTCCGCCGACCTCATCCGGGTCACCGGGGGCACCCCGCTGACCGGCGAGGTCTCCGTCCGCGGCGCGAAGAACCTGGTCCCCAAGGCGATGGTGGCGGCCCTGCTGGGCAGCGGCCCGAGCCTGCTGCGCAATGTGCCGCAGATCAGCGACGTGCGGATCGTCACCGGACTGCTCGAGGCGCACGGCGTGTCGGTCAGCCAGGGCGAGCAGCCCGGCGACCTGATCCTCGACCCGTCCTCGGTGGACCGGGCCGACCACGCCGAGATCGCCGCGCACGCCGGGGCCAGCCGGATCCCGATCCTGCTGTGCGGCCCGCTGCTGCACCGCATCGGCCACGCGTTCATCCCGGACCTCGGCGGCTGCCGGATCGGCGACCGTCCGATCGACTTCCACCTCGACGCGCTGCGCGCCTTCGGCGCCGTGGTGGAAAAGCGTCCGGAGGGCCTGCACATCGAGGCCACCCAGCGGCTGCGCGGCACCAAGATCACGCTGCCGTACCCGAGCGTCGGGTCCACCGAGCAGGTGCTGCTGACCGCGGTGCTCGCCGAGGGCGTGACCGAGCTGCGCAACGCGGCCACCGAGCCGGAGATCCAGGACCTGATCGCGGTCCTGCAGAAGATGGGCGCGATCATCTCGGTGCTCGACAACCGGGTGATCCACATCACCGGCGTCGACTCGCTGAGCGGCTACAGGCACCGTGCGCTGCCGGACCGGCTCGAGGCCGCGTCCTGGGCCTGCGCGGCGCTGGCCACCGGCGGCGACATCCTGGTGCGCGGCGCGCTGCAGGGCCCGATGATGACCTTCCTGAACGTGTTCCGCCGGGTCGGCGGGGCCTTCGAGGTGGAGGACGAGCCGGGCGGCGACCAGGGCATCCGCTTCTGGCACCCGGGCGGCCCGCTCAGCGCCCTCGCGCTGGAGACGGACGTGCACCCGGGCTTCCAGACCGACTGGCAGCAGCCGATGGTCGTCGCGCTCACCCAGGCGCAGGGCCTTTCGATCGTGCACGAGACGGTGTACGAGAAGCGGCTCGGCTTCACCAAGGCGCTGACCGACATGGGCGCGCAGATCCAGCTGTACCGCGAGTGCCTCGGCGGCACCCCCTGCCGCTTCGGCCAGCGCAACTTCATGCACTCCGCGGTGATCTCCGGACCGACGAAGCTGCACGCGACCGACCTGGTGATCCCGGACCTGCGGGCCGGCTTCTCCTACCTGATCGCGGCGCTCGCGGCCCAGGGCACCTCGAGCGTGCACGGCATCTCGCTGATCAACCGCGGCTACGAGGACTTCGGCGCGAAGCTCTCGGGCCTCGGCGCCCAGGTGGAATTCCCGGCCTGAGGTCCGACGTTGCCGGGGGTATGACCCTGATTCATGCGGCACGTGTGACGAAGACCGGCGGACCCGAGGTCCTGGAGTACGCGGAGGTCGAACCTCCCGCTGCGGGACCCGGCCAGGTCCTGGTGAAGGTCGCGGCCACGGGCGTCAACTTCATCGACACCTACTTCCGCTCCGGTGTCTACCCGCGCCCGCTGCCCACGGTGCTCGGCAGCGAGGGCGCGGGCACGGTCGAGGCGCTCGGCGAGGGCGTCACCGGCCTGGCCGTCGGCGACCGCGTGGCCTGGGCGGACGGCAACCTCGGCTCCTATGCCGAGTACGACGTCGTGGCCGCCGACCGACTCGTCCACGTGCCGCAGGGCCTGGATCTGGAGACGGCCGCGGCCTCGATGCTGCAGGGCATGACGGCCCACTACCTGGTGAACTCGACGTGGCCGCTCGCCGCGGGCGAGACGGCGCTGGTGCACGCGGCGGCCGGCGGCATGGGCCTGCTGCTGACCCAGCTGGCCAAGGCCAAGGGCGCCCGGGTGATCGGCACGACGTCCAGCGAAGCCAAGGAGCGGATCGCGCGCGAGGCCGGGGCCGATGAGATCCTCCGGTACACCGAGGTCGAGGACCTGGCCGCCGAGGTGCGCGCGCTGACCGGCGACCGGGGCGTGGACGTGGTCTACGACGGCGTCGGCAAGGACACCTTCGACGCCTCGCTCGGCTCGCTGCGCAAGCGCGGGCTGCTGGCCCTGTACGGCGGCGCGTCCGGCCAGGTGCCGCCCTTCGACATCCAGCGGCTCAACAGCGCGGGCGCGCTCTTCCTCACCCGCCCGACGCTGGGGGTCTACATCGAGTCCCGCGAGGAGCTCGAGTGGCGCTCGGGCGAGATCCTCGGCGCGGTCGCGGACGGCAGCCTGAAGATCAACATCGGCGCCCGCTTCGGGCTCCACCAAGCCGCCGACGCGCACACCGCACTGGCCGGCCGTGCCACGACCGGCAAGGTACTGCTGATTCCGTAAGCCCTCCGGGCTGGTTCGCTTCGCTCACGGACACCCATGACCCCGCGGTGTCCGTGAGCGAAGCGAACTAGCGCGCAGCGCTCGCCACGTTCTTCACCGCGGCGGCCACGTTGCTGGCGACCTCGGGGTCGAACACGGACGGCACGATGAAGTTCGCGCTCAGCTCGTCCTCCTTGACCACGTCGGCCAGCGCGCGGGCCGCGGCGACCAGCATCTCCGGACGGATGTCGTGGCTCTGCGCGTCGAGCAGGCCGCGGAAGAAGCCGGGGAAGGCGAGCACGTTGTTGATCTGGTTCGGGTAGTCGCTGCGGCCGGTGGCGACCACGGCGGCGTGCTCGAGGGCGGCGGCCGGGTCCACCTCGGGGTCCGGGTTGGCCAGCGCGAAGACGATCGAGTTCGGCGCCATCGTGGCGATGTCCTCGCCGGTCAGGATGTTCGGCGCGGAGACCCCGATGAACACGTCGGCCCCGGCCAGTGCCTCGCGCAGGGTGCCGGTGTAGCCGGCGGGGTTGGTGTGCTCGGCCACCCAGCGCAGGTCGGAGCCCTCGTCGCCGAGGTCCTCGCGGCCGTTGTGCACCACGCCGTGGAAGTCGGCCACGGTGATGTCCTTGGCGCCCGCGTCCAGCAGCAGCTTGATGATCGCGGTGCCGGCCGCGCCCGCGCCGGAGCCGACGATCCGCACCGAGGAGAGGTCCTTGCCGACCACCCGCAGCGCGTTCGTCATCGCGGCGAGCACGACGATCGCGGTGCCGTGCTGGTCGTCGTGGAAGACCGGGATGTCCAGGTCCTCGCGCAGCCGCCGCTCGATCTCGAAGCAGCGCGGCGCGGAGATGTCCTCCAGGTTGATGCCCGCGAAGCCCGGCGCGATGGCCTTGACCGTGCGGATGATCTCCTCGGTGTCCTGGGTGTCGAGGCAGAGCGGCCACGCGTCGATGCCCGCGAAGCGCTTGAACAGCGCCGCCTTCCCCTCCATCACCGGCAGAGCGGCGAGCGGCCCGATGTTGCCGAGCCCGAGCACCGCGGAGCCGTCGGTGACCACGGCGATGGAGTTGCGCTTGATGGTCAGCCGGCGCGCGTCGTCCGGGTTGTCGGCGATCGCCTTGCAGACGCGGGCCACGCCCGGGGTGTAGGCCATCGACAGGTCGTCGCGGTTGCGCAGCGGCACCTTGGAGGCCATCTCGATCTTGCCGCCGAGGTGCAGCAGGAAGGTGCGGTCGGAGACGCGGCCGATCTCGATGCCGTCGATCGCCTTGAGCCCGTCGGTGATCTGCGCCGCGTGCGCGCTGCTGTACGCCGCGATGGTGACGTCGATGCGCAGCCGCTCGTTGCCGGAGCCCGAGACGTCGAGCGCGGTGATCTCGCCCCCCGCGTCCTCCACCGTGCGGGTGAGCTTGGAGACGGCGTTGCCGCGGGACGGGGCCTCCAGCCGGACGGTGTACGAATAGGAGGCGTTGGGCTGGCTGGTCATCGGGGGCGTGCCTTCTTCCTGCGCTGCAACTCGATCGCGCTCGCTTTTCCTGTTTCCGGTTCCATCGTCCCACGCGTCGAACGGCCGAACGGTGACGTGGCGGCCAGTGTGAGCGTAATCTCGCCGGGTGCGGTGGGGACGAGTGTTAAGCAGGTACGGACTTGGTTCCGCGGGCCCGGAGTCGGCTGGTTCCACCGCGCCGACGACCGCGCGCGTACCCCGCTGCCGCTCGGGGCGATCGGGCCGCGGGCCTACTCGGAGGCCGTGCGCGACCTGTCCGTCCTGGCAGGCGGAGACCGGGTGGTGCAGGACGAGCTGTCTGACAGGATCGAGTGATGCGCCCGGAGCCTGGACAGTTACTGCATTTCTCCGAGGACCCGACGATCGAGACCTTCGTGCCGCACGTCGCGGCCACCGCGCAGCAGCCCGAGGCGTATGTGTGGGCTGCGGATGCGGACCGTGCGCCGGATTACTGGTTTCCACGGCAGTGCCCGCGCGGCATGGCCTGGGTGACGTCGTGGACCACCGATGAGGACCGCGCACTGTTCCTCGGCCCGGGCGGGGGCGAGCGTGTCCACGCGGTCGAATACGGCTGGCTGGAGGCCATCCGGACGGTCGAGTTGTATGCCTATCGCTTCGACGCCAAGGACTTCCGCCCCTTCGGCATCGACGCGCACGCGCACGTCTGCGAGCACGAGGTCAGGCCGCTCGGTCCGGCCGAACCGGTCGGCGATCTCTTCGAACTGTATGAGGCGGCGGGCATCCAACTCAGGGTTCTGCCCCACCTGTGGACGTTCTGGGACGCGGTGACCGCCAGCACCCTCGGCTTCAGCGGCATCCGGTTGCGCAACGCCCGGCCGCGTCCTCCGGAGGGCTCTGCCGAAAGCAGATCTGCCGTCAGCCGAAAGGACTGACTGCCGGCCCGATCCGCGCCGAGAGTGGAAGCATGGCTACTTCCTTCGACGACCACCTCGCCAACCAGCTCCTGTCCCAGCGGATCATCTTCCTCGGCTCCGAGGTCAACGACGAGTCCGCGCAGCGCGTGTGCTCGCAGTTGCTCGTCCTCGCCGCCGAGGACCCGCGTGCCGACATCAGCCTCTACATCAACAGCCCCGGCGGCTCGGTGCCCGCCGGGCTCGCCATCTGCGACACGATGCGCCTGATCCCCAACGACGTGGCCACCGTCGCGACCGGCTTCGCCGCGAGCATGGGCCAGTTGCTGCTGACGGTCGGCAGCCCCGGCAAGCGCTACGCCCTGCCGAACGCGCGGATCATGATGCACCAGCCCTCGGCGGGCATCGGCGGCACCACGGCCGACATCGCGATCCAGGCCGAGAACCTGGAGCACATGAAGCGCGTGAACGAGCGGATCAACGCCGAACGCACCGGCCAGTCGCGCGAGACCATCGAGCGCGACAGCGACCGCGACCGCTGGTTCACCGCGGAGGAGGCCCTGGAGTACGGGATGGTGGACGCGATCCTTGAATCCCTCTCGGACCTCGTCCGCTCCTCCGCCCCGCAGCGACGAATCGGACTGTGAGGAGCCTGATATGGGTCAGTACACCATCCCGACGGTCATCGAGCACACGCCGCGCGGCGAGCGCGCCTACGATGTCTACAGCAGGCTGCTGTCGGAGCGGATCATCTTCCTGGGCACCGAGATCGACGACGGCGTGGCCAACGTCGTCATCGCGCAGCTCATCCACCTCGAGTCGGCCAGCCGCGACCTGCCGATCTCGATCTACATCAACAGCCCCGGCGGCTCGTACCCGGCGCTGATGGCGATCTACGACACGATGGGCTTCATCGGGTCGCCCGTCTCCACGTACTGCGTCGGCCAGGCGGCGTCCACGGCGGCGGTGCTGCTGGCGGCCGGGAACCCGGGCCGCAGATACGTGCTCGAACACTCCCGCGTCGTGCTCGGCCAGCCGGTGAGCGACGTGCAGCGCGGCATGGTCTCCGACCTCGGCCTGCAGGCGAAGGAGATGATGCGGATCCGCGAGCAGGTCGAGCAGATCCTGGCCCGGCACACGCCGCACGACGTGCCGACGCTGCGTGCCGACATGGACCGGGAGAAGGTCTTCGACGCGAGCGAGGCCATCGCCTACGGACTGGCCGACGAGGTGATCAGCAAGCGGCTCCCGGCCGTATCCGTGGGCTGATACTCACGCGGCCAGGCAGAGCGAGGCGCGGTCGGTGACGCCGGCCGACCGGCGGGAGGCGGCCACCCGCTCGTACTCGCCGAGCCTGCCGTGCGCGAGGCTGATCAGGTCGGACAGGCGCAGGCCAAGGGCGCGGGCGGTGGCCGCGAGGATCTCCGAGGATGCCTCCTTGCGGCCGCGTTCGAGCTCGGAGAGGTAGGGCATGGAGATGCGCGCCACGTCGGCCACGTCCTGGAGCGTGCGCTCCTGCGCCTGCCGCTCGCGCCGCAGCACCTCGCCGATCAGGTCGCGCCACAGCGGCTCGCGCTCGCGGGGGGCACGGCTGCTCGGGTCCACGATGTCCAAGTCCATGATTTCCACACTAGACAGCCGGGCGCTCCGGGGAAGCGCTGAAGCGATGATCCCGCTCTGCTCTCAGCGAACAGAACTCCCTCAGCCGCAGCCGAGCGCCGCGTAGACGTGCGAGAGCACCGCGTCCAGCGGGCGCGGGACCCGCTCCAGCGGGACGGCGGCGGCCATCGCCGCGGCGTAGCGCTCCTTCCCGCCCGAGCGCCCGCCCATCAGCCGCCGCAGCTGGTCGTGCAGGCTCCGCGTGCGCTGCGCCGGCTGACGCTGCAACCTGCGGAAGGAGCGCAATTCGCCGCGGGCCTCGACGAGTTGCTCGACGGCCGACGGCCCGAGCGCGCGGATCAGCTCGTCCTCCAGATCGGGCGAGCAGGCGTAGAACCCGAGGGCCTCCAGCGCCGGGATCGGCAGCTCGTCGAGGTCGCCGCCGAGCCCGACCCGGACGAGGCCGCGCCGCACGAAGCGTTCCTCGGCGTCGTCGTAGAGCCCGGTCACGAGCACGCTCCGGCCGGGCGCGCGGTAGCGGACCAGGAAGTGACCGATGTTGGTGATCCCGTCCATCGACACGATCTCGATCCCGTCGCCCGCGAGGTCCATCCCGCGCCGCCCGGCGAGCACCGCGAGGGCCGCGCGGTCGCTCACGCCCTCGACGAGCACGACCGCGCGGGGCTCCGCGTCCTCCAGGGCCTCGGACATGGCGCGGATCCTAGTCGCGGGTCCGCGCTCGCCGGCACTGGATTTCCTGGCCTGGGATTTCCGGACCTACCAGGGCTCGGCGGCGAGCCGCTCCAGGCAGATCCGCCGGTCCTCGGGGTCCGCGACGGCCTCGGCGAGCCGCTGCGCCTCCGCCTTGAGCTCGGCCGCGTCCGCGGCGCCGGAGCGCGAGGCCACCCGGGCCGCGGCCTCGGCGCAGAACGCGACGTCCCAGTCGGCGAAGGCCGCCGGGTGCTCCGCGATCAGCTCCGCGAAGCGCGCCGCGTGCCGGGCGGCCGTGTCCAGCAGTCCGATCGCCGCGGAGACCGAGGCGATCATGTACTCGCCGCGACCGTGGTTCACGACGGTGCCCACCTGGAGCCAGTGGTGCGTCGAAGCGTACACGGCGTAGAGGGCCTGCTCGCGCTCCTCGCGCGGGCTCGCCTCGGACAGCCCGGAGTCGAGCAGGTCCCAGGTCCCGTTGTTGAGCTCGACCGCGAACCAGCGGTCCAGATCGCGTCCGCCGCTCTGCCTGCGCACGGCCTCCTCGACGAGCTCGCGCCAGCCGTCGAAGCCGTACTCGCGGGCGATCACGAACTGGGCATCGCGCACGCGCAGCGGCAGCTCGGCGGCAGGATCGGCGTCCGGACGGACCGCGTGCAGCCGGGCCAGCGCCGCCGGATTGCCGCCCGCGTACGCGCGGCGCAACTGCTTGGCCTGCACGCGCAGCTGGGCCAGCGAGACGTTGTCGGGAAGGGTCTTGGCAGCCATGGAATCTCCATCGTCACCCGGGTCCGCTGCGGCCGGGCGCGATAGTTCGGGCGCAAGGCAAGGCGCAGTACAGGGAAAACAATCCAGGGGCACTCGGTGCTTGCCGCGGACGGGGGGCGTCCTGGTACGCGCTGAACACAGCATAACCCACGCCGCCGACAGAGCTCATTTCCGGACTCGTTTCCGGCCGACCGATTATTTTCCGCGCCGCGCACAGTCTCATCTGAAGGAAGACCCGTTCCCTGTCCGCCCGACCGAGGAGATCGAGATGACGACGACGCCACTGCCGATGCCGCGTCCCCTGCCCGAGATCGTCTCCCGGGAGGAGTGGCGCGAGGCCAGGATCACGCTGCTGGCCGAGGAGAAGGAGCTGACCCGCCGGCGCGACGCGCTGAGCGCCAGGCGCCGCCGGCTGCCGATGGTCCGGATCGAGAAGGAGTACGTCTTCGAGGGGCCGGAGGGCAAGGTCACGCTCGCCGGGCTCTTCGGCGACCGCAGGCAACTGGTCGTCCACCACGCGATGTTCGGCCCGGACTGGGACGCGGCCTGCCCGAGGTGCACGGCGGCGACCGACGGCTACACGCGCACGCTGCTGGGCGAGCTGCACGCCCGGGACACGGCGTTCGCGATGATCTGCCGGGCGCCGATCGCGAAGGTGGAGGCGCACTGCCGGGGCCGGGGCTGGGCGCTGCCGTGGTACTCGTCATACAACAGCGACTTCAACTACGACTTCCGTGTGACGCTCGACCGGTCCATCCCACAATTGGAGTACAACTACCGCCCGGAACCGGGCGCGCTCGGGGACGATGACGACAGTGCGGAACTTCCCGGAGCCAGTTGTTTCCTGCGCAAGGGCGACGAGGTCTTCCACACCTACTCGGCGTACGCGCGGGGCCTCGACCACACGGACCTGGCCAACGCCTTCCTAGACCTGACCGCGCTCGGTAGACAGGAGGCGTGGGAGCAGAACCTCTAGGCCCCTTCATTCGCCCCCGCGTCCGCCGCGTCCGCCGCCGAGAACGGAGTCCCCGATGACCAACCCGCACCCCGTCACCAAGATCGACCGCCGCTACAGCTCCCCCGCGGCGGAGGCCGTTAGCTGGCAGGACACGGTGCGCGCCCTCGAGACGGCCGAGCTGTTCTGGCTCACCACCGTCCGCCCCGACGGCAGGCCGCACGTCACCCCGGTCGTCGCGACGTGGGGCGAGGGCGCCGTCCACTTCCACACCGGCGCCACCGAGCAGAAGTACCTGAACCTCATGGCCAACCCGCACGTCGTGCTGACCACCGGCTGCAACAGCTGGGACCGCGGGCTCGACGTCGTGGTCGAGGGCCCGGCCGTGCGGATCACCGACAAGCCCACGCTGGAACGGCTCGCCCCGCTGTGGAAGGACAAGTGGGACGGCCGCTGGAAGCTCAATGCTCGCGAGGGCGGCTTCTACGAGGATCCGCAGGACACCACTGGGAGCGTGGTCTTCTCGGTCAGGCCGACGAAGGTCTACGCGCACAAGAAGGGCGACCCCTTCGGCGCCACGACCCACCGGTTCTGATGCCGGGCACCGACGACACGGACGACGAGTCCGCGCTGCTGGGCCTCGTGGCCCTGGCCCGGTCCGGCGACTCCCGTGCGTTCGACGAGCTGGCCGAGACGTATCGCGCGGAGCTGCGCGCGCACTGCTACCGCATGCTCGGCTCGGTCCACGACGCCGAGGACGCGTTGCAGGACGCGATGCTCCGGGCGTGGAAGGGCCTGTCCGGCTTCGCGGGGCGCGGCACGGTGCGGGCGTGGCTGTACTCGATCGCCACGAACACCGCGCTGGACCTCGCGACCCACCGTTCGCGGCGTGAGCTGCCGATGGACTTCGGTCCGGCGTCGGGGCCGGGGGCCGAGCTCGAACCCTCGTTGACCGACGTGCCCTGGCTCGAGCCGTACCCCGACCGATGGCTCACCGCCGGAGCCTCCGACCACGCCGCGTCCGCCGCGTCGTCCGCGTCCGTCCCGGAGGCCCGATATGAGCAGCGCGAGAGCATCGAACTCGCCTTCATCGTCGCGCTGCAGCACCTGCCGCCCCTGCAGCGCGCGGTGCTCCTGCTCAGGGAGGTCGTGGGTTTCTCGACGGCGGAGATCTCCAGCCAGCTCGGCACGTCGCCGCAGTCCGTCAACAGCGCCCTGCAACGCGCCAGGGCCTCGGTCCGCGATCAGAGGCCTGAGTCGAGCCAGCAGGCGACGCTGGCCCAGCTCGGCGAGCAGCGGATCATGGCGATCGCCCACCGGTACGCCGACGCCATGGAACGCGGCGACGTGGACACTCTGATCAGCATGCTGACAGCGGAGGCGAGCTGGTCCATGCCGCCCATCCCCACCTGGTACCGCGGCCTCGACGCGGTGCGCGACTTCCTGGTCCGCTACCCGCTGTCCCAGACCTGGCGGCACGAGACGACGTGGGCCAACGGCCAGCTCGCGATCGGCGGCTACCTGTTCGACGCGGATGCGGATGCGGGCAGGGGCGCGTTCGTCCCCTGGGCCCTCGACGTGCTCACCTTCGAGCGCGAGAAGATCAGCGCCGTCACCGCGTTCCTCACCGCCGAGGCCGTCGACTCGCCGGAGTACGCGTCGGGCGTCGGGGGCGCCGAACTCTTCGCCCGCTTCGGCCTGTCCGCTCACGGGGAGCCGTAGAACGTACGCGGCCTCGCCTCCGGAAGCTCCGGGGACGAGGCCGCGCACTGCGGGAAACCGCTCAGCTGAAGTAGCCGAACACGTCGGCGATCACCTGCGTGGTGCCCTTGGAGTTGTTCGTGAACTCGACCGCGCCGCCGGCGCCAAGATTCACAATCGCCATGTTCGCGACCGTCTCACCCGTGCCGTAGTTGACGTTCGAGGTGCCCGGCGCGTCGGTGCCCGCGGCGAAGACCTTGATCAGGCCGTTGGCGGTCGAGCCGGTGACCGTCACGTTCATCGCCGCGGCGACCACGCCGCTCGCCGGGATCGAGCTCTTTCCGGCCACCTGCAACGTGATCGACTTGCCGGGCCCGACGGCCTGCGCCGGCGCGCCGAGCCCCTTGCGGGTATCGAGCAGGCGGACCGGCGAGATCGGGTGGTAGCCGCCGCCGGAGGTCGAGGCCACGTAGTACCCCTCCACGTCCGCCAGGAGGTGCGTGGTCGCGGAGGTGTAGAGGTCCACCTTGCCGTCGAGACCGACCATCACAGTGGCCAGATTCGGCACGGTCTCGTCCGCGCGGTAGTTCAGATTGCTGGACTTCGGCACGGCGGTGCCGTCCGGGTAAGCGCTGACGAAGCCGTTCGCCTCAGGCTGGGTCACCGTGACGTTGAGCACGACCGCCGTGATCTCGCCGGTGGCCGGTGCCCCCGAAACGCCGTTGACGACGCTGAACGCGACCGAGTGCCCGCCAGTGATCATCCCGGCCGTAGCGACGCCGGTCGCCGATCGGGTGTCCAGGACGCGGGTCGGGTTGACCGGGACGTAAGTGGATCCGCCCGTGGTCACCTCGGTCGTGAACGTCTTGGTGCCGGAACCGTCGACGACCGTCGCGGTGATCGTGTACGTGCCCACGCTCGTGTACTGGTGAAGGTCGAAGCTCTGGCCGTAATCGGTGAATACGGTGCCTGATGCATTGGAGAACGCCTCGGACGAGGCGCTTCCATCGCCCCAGTTGACCGTGATCGAGCCCGTGCTGCCGAGCAGCAGTCCGGAAAGGTCGGTGTTCACCGCGACCGACTGCTCGTCGACTACGGCGTTCAGCGTCGCGCCAGAGTACTCCGCGAGGTTGACGGCGCCTCGGTCGTAGTAGGTCTCCGGCCCGGACCCCGTGCTGGTGACCGCGGTGTCATCGGTCCACGCGTCGCCGTAGAGGTCGGTGGCGGGCAGCCCGGGAGCGGCCGAATTCGCCGAACCGACGGCCGGATCGTCAGCGGTGAGCAGGTCGCTGGTCGCCGCGACGCTGTAATTGCTCTCGACCAGATCCGACGTGCCCTGGCCGCTTGCGGTCTGGAAGCCGGCGAGCGTCGAATAGTCGTTACCGGCCCAGGAATACGGGGTGTCGCTCCCGCCGGCGAGATCGAGGACGTTGTATCCCTCGGTGGTCCCGGCCGCCGACGACTTGTCCACCAGGAGTTCCGGCAGGTTCGCCGCGTCTCCCCACAGCACGTTGTTCTCGATGCTGGTCCCGGTCGCGCCGCCGGTCACGGAGATCCCGGAGAAGCTCACGCCCACTGCGTTGTCGATGTCGAAGTCGTTGTTGACGATGTCGGTGCCGGTCGCGCCGACAACGGACAAAGCGCCGCCGGTAGACCCAGCGCGGCACTCCTTCGACGCATGTACGTCAAAGCCCCTCCCTCGTTTTGAGTTTTTCCGTGCCCGACCCAGATCCCCTCTGAGCGGATGGGGCGTAGCGCCTCACGCTAACTCATAGGTTGGGATTCGGGCGCGGTCGGCGAGATCGAAGGACGCCTCGATGATCGCCAGCGAGCCGGGCGCCAGCAGTGCACCGCCGACGCCCTGCAGCACCCGCGCCGCGATCAGCATCTGCACGTTCGGGGCCAGGCCGCACAGCAGCGAGGCGGTCGCGAACCACGCCGAGCCGAGCACGAACGTGCGCCGCCGCCCGAACCGGTCGCCCAGCGACCCGCCGAGCAGGATCAACGAGGCGAGGCTGAGCGTGTACCCGTTCACGACCCACTGCAGCGACGCGGCGCCCGCATGGAACTACCCGCCGATATGCGGAAGGGCGATGTTGACCACGGTCGCGTCGAGAAAGGCCATTCCGGAGCCGAGGACCGTGGCGAACAGCACCCAGCGCCCGTCCGCGCGGCCATAGCGCACCTGCACTGCGCGTGGGGAGCTGTCGGATCCGGATGCGGTCATGACGCCTCTCAGGAGCCGTCGGCCAGGTGGCCTGATCATCTCACAGCGCTCACGGCCGGCGGGCGTCGTCCGGGTCCGGTGGTTAGGCTGAATCCGGCCGAAAAAAGTTTGGATGCGCCGGTAGTAGACCGCCATCGCCGTTCGTCACTCTGATGCCGAACGACGGCTGCGTGAGCACTGAGCTAGGAGTACACGATGAAGTACCTGATGCTGGTCTGCACTGACCCCGACCTCAAGCCCGGCGAGGACGAGGGGGCACCGGACGTCGAGGACTGGGTCACCGAGATGGATGCCAAGGGGATCCGGATCATGGGCGAACGCACCCGGCCGGCCGACGACGCGACCACCGTCCGCGTCCGCAACCGGGAAGTGCTGCTGACCGACGGCCCGCACGCGGAGACCAAGGACCTCATGGTCGGCTTCGACGTCCTCGAGTGCGCCGACCTCGACGAGGCCATCGCGGTAGCGTCCAAGCACCCGATGGCGTGGGGCGGGGCGATCGAACTGCGGCCGTTCTGGCCGTTCGAGGGCTAGGCGGGCACGCGACCCGGGTCAGGAGCGGCGTCAACCATGGCTGACCAGGTGAACGACCTGATCGCTGGGATCTACGTCGACGGCTGGAGCCGGATCGTGGCCACCATGATCCGCTTCACCGGCGGCGACTGGGACCTGGCCGAGGAGAGCGCGCAGGACGCCTTCGCGGCCGCACTGCGGAAATGGCCGACGGCGGGCGTGCCGGATCAGCCGCTCGCCTGGCTCACCACGACGGCCCGCAACCGGGCCGTGGACCGGATCCGCCGCGCCTCGACCGAGGCGGCCAGTCTGAGAAAGGCGACCGCGATCGAGGTGGAGCCCCTTGCGTACAGCCGCGACAGCGAGATCCCGGATGAGCGCCTCGAGCTCATGTTCACCTGCTGCCACCCGTCGCTGAACCTCGAGGCCCAGGTCGCCCTGACGCTGCGGAGCCTGACCGGGATGAGCACGGCCGAGATCGCCCGCGCGTTCCTGGTGTCGGAGCGGACCATGGGCCAGCGCCTGTTCCGCGCCAAGCGAAAGATCGCGCACGCGGCCATCCCCTTCCGGGTGCCGCCGGCCCATGCGCTGCCAGAACGCCTGCCTGCCGTGCTCCACGTGCTCTACCTGCTGTTCAACGAGGGCTACGGCGACGCCGCGAAGACGCGGCTGTGTGAGGAGGCCGTGCGCCTGACCCGCGTACTGAAGCAATTGATGCCCGATGAGCCCGAGGCCCACGGCATGCTCGCGCTGATGCTGCTGCACGGGGCTCGCCGCCCAGCTCGCGTAGACGCGAACGGCGACCTGATCACCTTGGAGGACCAGGACCGCGCGCTCTGGAACCAAGACCAGATCGCGGAAGGCATCACCATCCTCGACGCCGCCCTCAGCCGACGCGCGGTCGGCCCCTTCCAAATCCAGGCGGCCATCGCAGCGTGCCACGCCCTAGCACCCGACGCGCCGAGCACAGACTGGCCCCAGATCGTCAAGCTCTACGACCAACTCGCACTCATCGCGCCGAATGCGATCGTGACCCTGAACCGCGCCGTAGCGGTAGGAATGGCCAGCGGCCCAGAAGCCGCGCTCCCCCTAGTCGAAGCGATCATCAAGTCCGGCGACCTGGCCGACTACCACGTGCTGCACGCGACACACGCGGACCTACTCCGCCGCGTCGGCCGCCTACAGGAGTCAGCCGAAAGCTACCGGACGGCCATCGCGGCCACAACCTCCGACGCCGAGCGCCGATTCCTCCGCAACCGGCTCGCCCTAACCGAGCCATCCCCGCGAGGCGCTGCCTGATTCGCACACACAGAAGCAGTAACCGTGAAAGCATCCTTCGCATGCGCGTACGAAGAGCTCGTGAGCGCCAGGCCGCCATGCTGACGCTCGTCCTCACTTGCTGCACCGTCCTCGCCGGCTGCGGTTCGGCAAAGCCAGCCGACACACCCTCCGCGAGCGGAACTGATTCGATCTGCGGTGCGGCGCCAGTAGCCGTGTACGAGACTGCCTACGACGGCAAGGAGCCCCTGTGCACCGGATTCGTCGGCGACACGGACCATGCGGGCGAAGGCGCTGCCGGGACAGGCACAAGTGCGTCCATCTCAACAGTGACCCAGTGGGCACTGCTGCACGCGCGCGCCATCTACAGCTTCCAGCCGACAACCGCCTGGCTGGCAGAACATCCGCACAGCCGCCTCGTCAACGGCTACTTCCATCGTCTCCAGAAGCCGTCTGCCGGGGACGGCACGGCCATGCGCGCGTACAAGGACTTCCTCACGCCGGCCCCCGGCCACCCCGGCAACGAGAAGGAATTCGCGCTGTTCGCAGTCATCGTCTCGCCGAAGGCGCAGCCCGACCCCGGCCCCGGCCGCACCGGCGGATCGGGCGGCGTCTGGTTCATCGGATGCCTGACGTTCCACAGCGACCACAAGGAATACCTCGACACCTGCCCGTCATGGGTATGGTCCGTCCCCGTCGTCCCGTCAACCACCCGCCACCTGTAGCGGGAATCGAGGCATCTGCGCAACGGATCCCGAGCGCACGATTGCGAAGCCGATGCGACCCGGCTCGGCCGGTGCTGGGGGCGGTGCGCAGCCAGCGCAGAAACTCGAGCACGCCCACGAGCGGCCACACGAGACTCGACGAGACGCGACCGCTCACTGACTACTGTCTTGTTCGCCGGCTGTGTTGCCTGCTTGCCGTCATCAATATCGCCGC
>Ga0302314_10000752_pt1 | contig 60367 bp, 79 predicted proteins | sample III_Palsa_N2_3_FD_200533 | JGI IMG/M metagenome (GOLD analysis project Ga0302314, IMG submission 200533) | Peat permafrost microbial communities from Stordalen Mire near Abisko, Sweden - III_Palsa_N2_3 | ecosystem: Environmental > Terrestrial > Soil > Palsa > Peat permafrost | place: Sweden...
TGACTCCCTTTCGGGAGTCGTGTGGTTTTGTTTTGGGTGGTTTGTGGTGCCGCCTTTCGGCGGTTTTGGGCTGAGTGGGGGTTAGTGTCTTGGCCCGTTGGGCCTGCGGTTTCTTGGCTTGCAAGCTAGTAATCTCCGGCTTATCGGGAGGGTGGCGGGGGTTTGTGGTGGTGTGGCGGGGTGTGTGGTGCGCCTTTCGGCGCTTTGTTGGGTGGTGCTGTGCTGGGTTTTCTTGGGGTGGGTTCGGCCCCTTTTCAGGGGCTGAGTCGGGGTGTGCGCATCACTTTATCAGATGTCGGAGTTTACGAGATCTGAGGGTGCCCTGGTGGGTTCGGCCGGGTGATTGTTGGGGGTGTTGGGGCGTGTACGGTTCATGATTGTTTCTGATGTGCTGTCAGAGAGTTTATGGATAGGGCATTCCTCTGTGTGCGGTGGGGATAGAGAGGGGGTGGAAAGGAAGGGATGCCTTCGGCACCCTCGCTCGACAGCGGCCCTACGGGCCGTCAGGCCGGCCACCGCGAGGCCCGTCGGAGATCTCTGACAAATCGCCAACAAAGCGCACCTAAGCCGCTGTTGGGACGTTGGACGGGTATGAGTAGCTCTCCTCCCCGACGTGGGCTTGGGCCCGGTCCTGGGCTCGGCCGATACGACGGGCGTACACCGGCTTGGGCGGCCGCACCGGCCGTCTCTGTCCCTGCCCAACCCGATCGTCCAGCGAGGCCAGGAGTAGGCCCGCAGGAGGCTGCTGAGGCCCTGGAGACGCTGTCTCGGCTGCGGATGATCCGGGTGCAGGCTGCCGTGCTGGAGGCTGCACTTGGGCTGACGCGCACCATCGCCGAGCGGAAGGACGAACACCCGGCCGTGCTGGAGTCGTCGCGAGCGCTGACGAACATCCTGGCGGCCCTCCTGGCACCGCCACAGCGTCCTGCAACCAGGGCTACCCCGGTCCCAGCCCCTACCGTCACCGGGACCGGCGCCGGGCCTTCTACCCGAGCGAGCTGACGTACTGCCGGCCTTGGCGCTGGCCCACACCGACAACATGGACGGTGCCCAACTCCCCCGTGCCTCGTTAGAAGAGGTAGGGCCGCCCGCTATCCCCCCAATGAGACCGGGCGGCCCGACCACTTCACCCAGCAGCAGCTGGTGCCCACGTCCAAGAGGAACGTGGGCACCAGCGACGGGCTTCGCAGCACTCAGGGTGTCGATCCACTGGCAGGGTCGGAGAAAGTGAGCCCTCCGGCCGCCAGACTCCGGCGCGCCGGTGGAGTCCGCTCGGCAACGTTCGGGGGAGGGCTCTGGAACATGGCCCGTTCGATGGGGAGCAGCCGCTGCGCTTCTGTAGTGGTGGGGTTCGCGGGGGCGGGCTCGGAGAAGTCGGGAAGCCCGAGAGGGCGGCGGTCGGTCATGGTGTGCAGTGTTCCAGGACGTCCCGCTCACCACTTCCCGCAGGCAGCGAACCCGGGCCTGTCGCGCACCCCCCTGTCGCGTCCGAAAGAACACGGGGTATCGGGGTCTCGGCCCTGGTCACAGGGCACGACAGGTACCCATCCGACAGGGGTCGCGACAAGGGGCGCGACAGGGAAAGCCCCTCCCCCAGCACGCCAGCGAGTCGCCGATGACGGCGGGTTAGATGCCGGGCTTGTAGGTGGGCATGGGCGGGATGCTGATGCCGCGCAGTTCGGGGATGTCGGCGAGCGGAACGGGAGTGCCTGTCGGGTCGGGTGCCTTTGGTTGCGGTGCCGATACTGCCGCTGGGGATACGCGGGGAGGAGCGGAGGCTACGACCGGGGGCGGGCTCTTGGGTGTGCTGGGCAGACCGCTGTCGTCGACGCTCCAGTAGGAGAGCTGCCAGTGGGCTTTGACGAACAGTCGGATCGTGGGGCTGCCGCCCTGTGGCGTCCAGCGGCCCCAGCCGCTGTCGGGGGCGCCCAGGCCCAGGGCGTGCATTCCCCGGGTGAGCGGGGTGAGTAGCTCGTGGTGCTGGCTGCGCAGCAGGACGGTGGCCCGGCCTCGGGGGCCGGCGGCTTCGCCGGTGGGGACGTCCTGGGCGATGCGGCACCAGGCGTAGTCGCCGCGGATGCCGTGCTCGAGGACTTGGCCGTGGACGGCGACCGGGTACTGGCGGCCCACGGGGGTGGCGAGCAGGTGGTAGAGCCGGGTCAGGCTCTGCAGGCCCGGGCCGAAGCAGAAGTCGTTCCACGGCACCGGAGTGCGCAGACCTTGGTGCTGGACGGTGAAGCGCGCCATCAGCTCGGGGTCGTGCTCGTACAGGGCGAGCAGCTGCGCGATGCGGGCCGCGCTGGTGATGACCGGCGGCAGTTTGGGGCCCACCGAGCGGATGCGGCGGTTGACCGGTTCCTCCGGCGGTTCCAGCACCGGTGTGCCGGGAACGGGCGCGGCGGGGGCTGGCGGATCGGTGCTCGGTGCCAGGACGAGGCGCAGCTGCAGCTGGCCGCGCTTGACTTCGGCGAAGCCCTGCGACTGCGTGGCGATGGTGGTGATCGTGTGGTCGGTGCGCAGCGCGCACCCTTGGTCGTGCTCGGCCGGGCGGCCGTCCTTGTGCCGGGCCAGGGAGAAATGGGCGGAGACCGTGAACGGCTTGCCGTTCTTCGAGGTCTTCGGGTGGGCGCGCTGGCTGGTCACCGGATGCTCGCAGTACGGGCACCGCAGCGGCCGGGTGAACGGCTCCGGGTTCATGCCGATCTCCCGCGCCGAGACCGTGCGGCCGTTGGCGTCGCGGGCCTGGAGCAGCTTGAAGGGCTTCTCCCCCGCTGCTGTCGCTGTCGTCTCCCCCGTGCTCATCGCCTGATGATGCGCCTACGGACAGGTTGCGATCAACAGGGCCGAGCCCGAGGCGTAGTGCGGGCAGGCCGGGCCCTGCGGCAAGGGGGCGGCAGCATCGTGGTGTTGGTCGACGGGCTGTGTGTGTAGGGCGAGTTGGTCTCTGGCGTCCTCGTTGCCGGGGTCGATCGGGTCGGTTGGTGGAGTCCTGACGGGTTTGCAGTTGCCGGAGTGGCAGAGATTCCGCGCCGCTGGTCGCTGGTAAGTTGCCTCCATGACGAGCACCGGTAGCGATCCTACGGCCGAGAAACTAATCGTTAATCTCACTCCAGAGATGCGGCGAGACCTTAAAATCCGGGCGGCTGAGCGTGGGCTGAACGTCTTCGACGCCGCCGCTCAGGCCTTGAGCCTTTGGTACGAGACGCCCGACCCGGAGCCCGTTGAGGTGAAGGGCGCGAAGTCCTGGGGCACGTATCTGCCTACTGGTGGCGTTGCCCGCTTCGCGGCCGAGTGCGATCAGCGCGGTCTGACCAAGGTGCAGGGCATCGCGCAGGCCATCGTGGGCTGGCTCAACGGGGGCGCTGCCGCGATCGTGCAAACCATCCCGCAGCCGGTGCAGCGGATCCTGGTCGCGCTGCAGAAGGGTGGCGTCGGGAAGAGCTTCATCGCGGCCGGCCTCGCCCAGGCCTTCGCCGAGCTCGGGCTGAAGGTGCTGCTGGTGGACTACGACCCGCAGGGCCACATGACGCGACGGCTCGGGCAGAAGTTGATTCCGATGAAGACGGGGTCGAGCCTGCTGGAACACATGCTCGGCAACGCGCGCAAGCACATCAAGCGCTCCATCGTCGTCATGCCTCAGGAGCGCTTCGGTGGGCGCCTGCACCTGATCCCGGCCTGCAACGACGCCTTCCTGTTCGACGCGGTGATGAGCAGCATGCGTACCGGCCGGGAGGAATCCCTGGCCCGTGCGCTGGAGCCGGTGGAGAAGGACTACGACGTCGTCATCTTCGACGGGCCGCCCAGCCTGGGCCTGGCGATGGACATCGTCATGCACTACGTCCAGCGCCGCGAGGGCGAGCTGACCGACCGCTCCGGCGTCCTGATGCCGGTGTGGGCGGACACTCCGAGCTTCGAGGCGTACGACCTCTTCAACTCCCAGCGCAAGCAGCTGATGGAGATGACGCGAGTCAAGGTGGATGAGCTGGGCTTCATCATCAACGCCTACGACGCACGCCGCGGGGCCTCGGTGCAGAAGAAGAAGGACGAGTGGGAGGAGCGGGCCAATCCCGGTGTCCTCCAGGTCTTCGGCGACTTGAAGGAGCAGCGGGACGCCACCGACCGCCATGTCCCCTTGTTCGAGTGGGCGCCGGATTGTGAGCTGGTCGACGGGCTGCGGAGCATGGCGAAGGAGTTGGCGGCAGCATGAGCAAGAAGGACGACGTCCCCGCGTACCAGAGCGATGAGCCGGACACGGCGGAGCCCACGCGCAACGACCTCCTCAACCGCTACGGTCTCGGCTCTGAGTTGACCGATGAAGAGCGGGAGATGCTCGAGTGGGAGGAGGAGCAGGCGCGCAAGCTCGCTGCGCAGGAGGCTGCGCGCCGTGCTCCTACTGGCGCTGCTGCCGCTGTGGTGCCGTCGCAGCAGCAGGGTGACGGCGTGGCTCTGCAGGGTGTGGTCCGGCTCCCGGTGATGCCGGAGTTCACGTTGGCCAACAGCGAGGCGAGCCGCGTCGAGCAGCTGCAGCACTACGCCCGAACGGTCATCGCGTCGGAGCGTGCGGCGCAGAACGCGGTGGAGCTGATCGAGCAGCACCGCATCCTCGCCACCGGCGGGGGGTGTGAGCAGATCCGCGAGGATGAGCTGTGGCGCGACCGCGGGTACGACTCGTTCGACGCCTGCTGCCTCGACCTGTTCGGGTTCACCGGGGACTACGCGAACAAGACGATCCGGGTCCTGCCAGTGGTGCGTGCCCTGGGGTCGCTGGCGAGCACGGTCCAGTTGAAGGAGCGGCAGCTGCGAGCCCTGGTCTCCGTCGTTCGGGACCATGGGGACGGGGCAGCCCAGGAGGTGTGGCAGGAGGCTGCCCGGCTGGGTCGGACGTCGGGCGCAGGCCTGGAGGAGGCCGCGAAGGCCCTCGGCTACGGTCCGGCGGTCGAGATCTCCGGCACCGTCGTCGACACCAGGCGCAGCCCTGCCGTGCAGTTCGACTACCGGGCCGAGGCTGTGCGTCTGCTCAACTTCGACGGCTTCCGGCGCATCGCGGAGAAGCACCATTCCGAGGCGCACAACGTGCTGGGCGAGATGAGGCGGCTGCTGGACGAAGCTGAGAAGGAGCTGGCGGCCCGGCAGCCGACGGACGCGTAGGGAGAGCGGCCCGACACTTTCATGATCACGAAAGACCAAAAAGCCGTTTTGGTCTTTCGTGATCATGGTCGGACGGAAGACCAACCAGTCGCTGCTGCTACTCCCCCGCCTCCGGATCGCCCGACCCCACAACGCAGAGCGCGCCCCTCACCGGACGGTGAGGGGCGCGCTGCTGTGTCGGGGCCGGGGTCGTCACCCGGCGAGTTGGTCGGCAAGTTGCCGCAGGAGGTCGTCGGGTGGCTTCCACAGTCCGAGGGAGCCGCGGTGGGCGATGGGCTGGGGCAGGGGGCGGATGTCGGTGAGCACCAGGTGGTAGCAGTCGGGCTCTGCCCAGGGGGTGCAGGGCCCGTCGTCGGGGTGGCAGTCGGCGAGGCGGGCGACGGCGACGATGTGCCCGGGGTGGTGCTGGTCGGTGGTGAGGGCGTCGGCGACGGCGGGCAGGGCGACGGCGGTGCGGTCAAGGGTGAGTCCGGCGTGGATGAGGAGCGGGCCGCGGTAGCGGGTCGTCCAGGGCCGGTTCTCGATCGACTTGGTGCCGGCGGCAATGAGGGTCGACCAGGGCGGACGGATGGTGAGGCCGCGCGACTGCGGCAGGTCGTGGATCACTCGCGGCCCTGCTGGCGGATGGCGAGCCAGGTGGTGACGGCGGCGGCGCCGACGCCGATGACCCGGTGCAGCGCGGCGTCCAGTTCGATCCACGCGGTCCCGGGCCCGTTGATCTCGGCAGTCGCGGTGCCGTCCTCGTCGAGGCGCACGGCCTGGCAGTGGTCGAGGTAGCCGCGCTTTCCGAGGCGGTCAGCGAGCCACAGGAAAGCGGCTCCGCGGTCGATGGCGGCGTGCGTCGTTCCGTTGATGAGGGCACCGGCCAGGAGCGCTGAGGCGGGGATCCGGTAGCCGAAGGCCCGGGTCACAGCGACGGCGGCACCGGTCTGGACTGCGGTATATGTGACGACGTGCCAAGCGACAGCACGCCGCCCTCGGGCGCTGGCGGTCATGGTCCTCTCGGTGCTCCTGCCGACGGTCTCCTCTCCCACAGGCACGCCGTCGCGGTAGACGAGGTGGTCGCCATACAGCCGCTTGCAGCCGGCGGTGGCAGATCCCTGGACCCAGTGGTCGCAGAAGGGATGAATCTCCCCGAACGCGGCCAGGACGGTGCCGAAGAGGGCGAGGCGTTCCAGACTGCCGCGCGTCATCGGGATGCGTCCTGCGCGCCCGGGGGTGAACAGCTTCGGGTAGCTCATGGATGGCTCCTGCCAGGTTCGGGATCGGGACTGCGCTGGTGCCGGGTGTGGGCGGGGCTGCGCCGTGGTGGTGCAGCCCCACCCGAGGCGGCGTCAGCCGGACAAGCGCACCGGCATGATCAGGTATTTGAAGGAGTCGTCGGCCTCGGCGTCCTGGTCGGCCTTGCCCTGGAGCAGGGCGGGCTTGGTCGGGCTGACGAAGGAGATCTGGGTGACCGGACTGTTGGCGGCGGTCAGGCCGTCCAGGAGGTAGGCGGGGTTGAACGCGATGGAGATGTCGTCGCCTTCGAGGTCGGCGTCGAGGCGGTCGACGGCCTGGGCGTCGTCGCCCGACCCGGCCTCGATGACCAGACCGTCCTGGGTGAGGTTCAGGCGGATCGGGGTGTTGCGTTCGGCGACCAGGGCGACGCGCTTCACGGCTTCGGCGAACGGCCCGGTGGGCACGGTGGCGACAGAGGTGAACTCGGTGGGGAACAAGGCGCGGAACTTGGGGAACTCGCCCTCGAGGAGCCGGGTGGTGATGGCCAGGTCGGGTCCGGTCAGGCCGAGCAGGCCGTCGCCGCGGGCACCGGCGGACAGCGCCAGGTCGACGCTGCCGGCCCCGGCCAGGGACCGCGCGGTCTCGTGCAGCGTCTTCGCCGGGACCAGTGCGACAGCGGAGTGTCCCGCCTGCTGCGGCTTCCACAGCAGTTCCCGCACGGCGAAGCGATAGCGGTCGGTGGCGGCCAGGACGACCTTGTCGCCCTCGACCTCGACCCGGATGCCGGTCAGGACCGGCAGGGTGTCGTCGCGGCCGGCGGCGATCGCGGTCTGGGCGATGGCTGCGGCCCACAGTTCGGCGTCGACCTGGCCGACGACGCCGGGCAGTTCGGGCAGCGCCGGGAACTCGTCGATCGGAAGCAGCCAGAGCGTGAATCGCGATCGGCCGCAGGTCAGGATGGCGCGGCTGGCTTCGGTGGTGATGTGGACGGTCTGGTCGGGCAGGGCCTTGGTGATGTCGGCCAGGAGTCGGCCGGAGACCAGGGCCTGGCCCGGCTGGTCGACGGAGCAGGTGGCGGTGGCGCGGGTGGAGACCTCGTAGTCGAACCCGGCGACCTCCAGGCGGCCGTCGGCGGAGGCGGTCAGGCGCAGCCCGGCCATGACGGGGACCGGCGGTCGGTGGGGTAGGGCGTGGGCGGCGGTGGCGACGGCGGCGGCCAGGTCGCGGCGCGGGATGCGGATGTCCATGGGCGGGCGGTTCCTTCCGGTCAGCTGGGGACGGGTGCGGTGAGGTGGGTCGCCAGGTGGGCGCTGGCGACGTCGGCCAGGGAGATCTGGGTGCGGCCGGTGCGGCGCCAGGTGCACGCGGAGCAGCTGGCGCGGTAGCCGCTGGTGCCGGAGCACGGCTTGGTGCCCGGGGCCGGGTGGGTGCAGAGGGTGCTGGTCTTGTCGAGGTGGACCGGGGCGGTGGTGATGGCGATGCGCATCGGTGAACTCCTTGCTGGGGCCCGCTGTGGGCGGGCCCCAGTGGAACCGGAGATGGCTGTGGACAGCGGGCGCGGGGTGGGCCTACGGCTGGGTGGACGGCTCGGGGTACTGGTCCCAGGTGCGGCCGTCCAGTTCGCGGCCGGCCGCCTTCTTGCCGATGCGGTGCATCTCGGTGCGGTGGCCGAGGTCGTCGACGGGGTCGCCGACCAGGACGGCGTTCTTGTGCCAGGTGGGGGTGCCGATGACGTCGTAGCCGGTCGGTGCCCAGGCACCCCACTGCTTGAAGAGGAAGGGGACGCCGGCTGCGGCGCACTGGTCGCGCAGCCCTCGCACCCAGGCGGGGTCCATGGGCCGGGCGCCGGTCCCGGACTCGCCTCCGGCGACGACCCAGTCCAGGCCGTGGAACCGGTCGCAGCAGCCGCCGGTGTGGACGTGGGATGCGGTCAGGCCGTGGCCTCGTTCGCTGCCCAGGGTCCGTACTGCGGCGCGCAGGTCGATCGGGCCGAGCAGGGGTTCGGCGGAGATCCAGTGCACGGCGGCCGGGGTCTCCAGCAGCCGGGGGATCCGGTTGTCGGCCCACTGCTGGTTCTCCACCGAGGTGCCCAGCCACAGGTTGGGCAGCGGCTCCATGGCCCGGGAGCGGCCCGGGGCCAGCTCGCGGGAGATCAGGGCGGCGGGGGAGTGCGCCAGGGCCGGGATGGCGATCAGGGCCAGGGCGACCTCGGCGGCGAACCCGGCACTGGTCAGCAGCGCCCGCGCCCGGGCGGGCCGCTTGGTCAGCAGCTGGTAGGTGTGGTGCGGGGTCGCGGCCATCACCGCCCAGATGCGGGCGATGGTCGGATCGTCGACGTCGGCGTGGAAGACGTCCCCCATGCTGTCCACGAAAACCTTCCGCGGTCGCTTCCAGCGCAGCGGCTGGAGCAGCATGTTGACCGGGGCCTGGACGGCGAAGCCCGGCCCGGAGGTGCTCGGGTCGCCGTCTCGCTGGTAGTCCGGGCGGCCCATGGCCTTCAACCGCCGCGCCATCGTCAGCGCGTAGCAGTTCGCGCAACCGGGGGAGACCCGGTCACAGCCATGGACCGGATTCCATGTCTCCTGCGTCCATTCGATGGTGGTGGGCACAGGGTCAGCCCTTCCTGCAGATCACGGAGCTGGTGACGGTGCCGGTGGCCAGGTCGACCTGGTCGTGGCGCACCGGCAGGCCCAGGCGCAGCGCGTAGGCGATCTCGCGGTGCGTGGAGGAACCGATGTAACCCGTGGCGTCGGAAACCACGACCACCACGTGCGCCGCGCGGATCTTCGCGAAGTGCAAGGCGTCCAGGCGGACCTTGAGCGCCTCGGCCGTCTCGGGGTCACCCCACGCCGGGTGAGAGTCCTTCATGTTGCAGCCGGGCGCCAGGACCATCCGGCCCTCGGCGGTCTCGCGCACGTTGACCTCGGCGAACTCGGCCCAGAAGCGGGTCGATCCGCAGAGCGTCACCGTCGGCGGCTCCGAGTCGGTGGGCTTGTAGGCGGTGGTCAGCTCCTTCGGGAGCAGGGTCTGCCCCGGCAGGGGCATCGAGGTGGGGGGCTCCTGCTCGGCGGCACCGCGGGCGGCCTGGTGGGCGTCGTCGTCGGTGTCGCAGATCGCGGACAGGCCGTCCTCGCTGACGGTCCAGCCCAGGAGGCGGGCGGCGTCGGCTGCCTCGCCGGTGGCGGGGAAGTGCGGGAGGTGGCCCTCGTCGACGTCCTCCAGCTCGTTGCCGCAGGAGTCGCAGAGCAGGGTGGTGCACAGCAGGGTCTTGATCACGGGTGAGGTCCTTCTGTGTGGGCCGTGCCGCGCGCCGTGGTGTGCGGCACGGCCAGGTGGGTTCAGCGGGTTGGGGTCACGGCGGTGAAGGCGGTGCGGATGTCGGCCCGGCGCCGCAGCTGCGCCAGGGTCAGCGGGTGGCTCTTGCCGGCGTGGCTGGCCCGCAGGTAGGCGATGTCCTTGCCGAGCTTGTGGCGCATGTGCGCCTCGAAGGCCTCGGCGGCGGCGTAGCGCTCGGGCCAGACCTCCAGCAGGTGCAGCCAGTGGGCCTGTCCGGCGCGCACGCAACGACCGCCGCAATTTGCATGGCCGAAGCCGAGGTCGTACATCCGCGGCGGCTCCAGGCCTTCGGCGCGGCACCAGGCCAGCAGGTCCTCCTTGCCCAGGTGCTTGAACTCGGGCCAGGTCAGGGGGAACTGCGTCTCGTAGGGTGCCCAACCTGAGGCGATGGCCGGGATGCGGTCGGGTTCGCCGGCGTCGATGCCGACGTACAGCACGCAGGATGTGGGGTCGGGGTAGTGCTCCTTGACCCAGCGCCGCGAGGGGTCAATTTTCAAGATTTTTGAGCACAACGCGACCCTGTTGTTCGCCAGGAAGCGCTCGTCCTCGAAGACCTGCTCGGGGGTGCGGCCCTCGCAGATCCGCACCACCGGCACACCGAGCTGCTGCTCGGCGTCGTGCAGGAACCGGTAGTTGTCCTCGTCCTCGACCTGGGTGTCGGCGAACAGCAGCAGCATGTTCTCCCGACCGACGCGCTCGGTCAGGAGCTGGGCGACGGCCCAGCTTCCGATGCCGGAGGAGAACTGGACGATGTGCCGGGCCGTCACCGCCCCACCGCCTCGGTGCCGGCCGCGAGGACGTTGGCCTCGGCGACCACGGCGGCGTAGAGGTCGGTGTGGCCGCAGGGGTTCTGCCAGGTCTGCACCCAGTAGTGCGCGCCGTCCTCGCTGGAGTTCTGGCCGCACGGCTCCCCGCGGCGTCCGCCGCAGACCGGGCAGCGGCTGGAGATGGTGACCTTCCTCGTCACCGGCCGGGTGGGCCCGTGGCCCCAGGGGGCCTCGGCGGAGCGGTCCCGCACGGTGACGGTCATGGTGGCGGGACGCTCACACCAGCGCCGGACGGCGGCTCGGACCGAAAGACACTGCTTGTCGTGCCACCTGTGGAGGCCGATGGTGTCAGCCAGGCAAGCGGCGACGACGACCGGGGCCGCCCAGGTGTCGACCTTCAGTGACCGCGGCCAGTTGTTGCCGCCGTCCTCGCGGCGCGTTGCCCACCTCCAGCCGTCGGCAGGGGACCAGAACAGCGCCAGGCCCTCGGGCATCGTCTCCGGGTCGACGATCGGGTTCTCACCGGTCCACTGGATCACCGCGCTCAAGCTCGGCTGGCCGTCGTCGGCTTCCTCGGTGGCGGAGGTGCGGTAGGTATCGGGCTCCAGGCCGGCGGCAGCCAGGGCCTGGTCGACGGCGTCGATGTACGGGTCGTGGGGCAGCGGGGCCGGGGTGAGGTCGCTCATGATGGCGGTGTCCTTCGGGTGTCGGCTGACGAGGACCTGGTGCTGGTGGCCGAACCGGCGGGGCCGGCTTCTTCGCGCAGGCGGACCAGGCCGCGGAACGGGCGGATGGTCACGGTGCCGTCGTCCAGCTGCAGCTGGACGTTGCGCGGGGCGTGGAGGCGGGTGCGGATGAGCGGGAACAGCGGGGTGGGCAGGTCGGCGGTGCGCCCGTTCCAGGCGCACAGGACGGTGACCGTCGTGCCGTGCAGCCGGTAGCGGCGGCCGATCACAGCAGTTGGGCGGCGAAGCTGCCGAACAGGTGGATCTCGCCGCGGCTCGCGTTGATCCGCCCGCTGATGCTGAACTCCTCACCCAGGCGCAGCCACAGGTGCACGTGCTGCCAGGTCTTGGGGAAGAAGTGGACCTCCACGCTGCCGGTGCCGTCGTCGACGGTGACGACCGCCCACCGGTTGCCGGCCTTGTTGATGCGCTGGTCCAGGCGGGTGACGGTGCCGGTGACGACGGCCTCGCCCTCGATGCGCCCGGAGGCGAGCAGCGCGCCGATGGTCTCAATCGGCGTGCTGCGCGCCGGTTCGGGCCAGTCGTTGGGGGCCTGGGGCTCCAGCAGCATCGAGCCCAGGGTCTCGACCTGGTCCGCGTCCAGGAGCAGCGCGATGCCGCGCAGGTTGTCGTCGGCGTCGACGCAGCACACCAGGGTGGTGTCGCCGGTGGTGTCGAGGTAGTCGACCTCCCCGGTCCAGCGCGCGAACAGCGGCTCGGCCGGGGCGGTGGCGCCGTAGAAGGGGTCTTGGCGGGCAAGGATCCACAGGAGCTGTCGCCAGAAGCCGGCGGCGGCGAAGTCGTCGGGGGTGATCGGCTCGGGGTGCTCGCGGGTGAGGGCCCGCAGGGCACGGCGGGGCAGTGAGTCGGTTCGCACGGATGGTCTCCACTGGTGGGCTGCCGGTTCGGAGGTGACGGGGGTGGGTCAGGCTGCGGGTGCCAGGGCTTCGCCGGTGATGGCCTCGACCAGGGCGGAGACGATGACCTCGGCGACCGGCGGTGTGACGGCGTTGCCGTACTGGCGGACCTTGTCGCCCTTGGAGCCGAAGACCACGTAGTCGGCGGGGAACGCCATCGCGGCGCCGATCTCGTGGGGCTCCAACATGCGGTAGCGGACCTGGTCCAGGCTCATCGCGCCGACCAGGTCCGCGAGGTACCAGCGGTCCTTGGTGGTGATGGTGCCGATGGAGTCCGTCACCGGGCGGGCGTTGCCGTGGGTGTAGTAGGGCACCAGGAGCTGCTGCGCGGGGACCAGGCCGTGGTGGTTCCCCGACGCGGACACCGTGCCCAGGGGCTGGCTGTCGGTCAGGCGGGAGGACTTCTTCGAGCCGCCGCCGCGCAGCGAGATCCCGAACGAGGGGATGTCCAGGCCGAGGTGGTCCGGCAGCGGGTGGGCGTACTTCGCGATGCCGCGTCGGATCCGGTCCAGTGTGGCGGGGACCAGGGGGTCGCGGCCGTGGGCCTCGCGCTCGCCGATCCGCAGCGCCGGGACGGACGGGTCGATCGCGGTGCTGGCCGGCGTGATGGCGGGTTCGATGATCCGGTTGCGGCAAGCCGCGTTCGGGCAGCGGTAGTAGTACTGGCCGTAGCGCCCGTAGCTGCCCATGTCGACGGTGGGGTCCTTGAAGACCTGCATCGCGGCGACGTCCACCTCGCAGGTCGGGCAGTAGGCGCGGGGACGCAGCCACTTGTTCCAGTCCGGGGCCCGGCCCAGGGCCTTGAGCCAGTAGGCGAGGTAGAGCCGATTTCGGTCCTGCGGCGACTTCTTCGACTTGGGGGCGTTGGCGTGCATGCTGTTGAGCGCGATCAGCCGGGAGTCGTAGAGGTCGCCGTTGACCTCCCGGCGCCAGCGCCGCCATTCGTCCCACTTGCGGCACTCCTGGACGTTCTCGACCAGTCCCGCCAGCACGGGCCGGCCGCGCAGCTGCATCGCCTGCAGGTAGCGCGGGACCTCCTCCATCAGTGCGCGGGCCCGGCGGGTCTCCGGGGTCGGTGTGTGCTCCCAGAACAGCTGCCCCTGGGTGGAGGTGTCGAAGTCGCGGCGCTCCCCACGGGCGTTGGACCAGGGCGGGCACACCGGGGAGGCGGTGAAGATGTCGGCCCTCGGGAAGGTGGTGATGTCAGCGCGCTCCACGTCGCCGTCGAAGTGGTCGGCGTTCGGGAAGTTCGCCGCATGGGAGGCGATGGCCTGCTTGTTGTGGTTCGCAGCGAAGATCAGTTCCACGCCGGGGACGCAAGAGGCTCCCTCGCTGGTGCCGCCGACGCCGGCGAACTCGTCGTAGTGGGTGAGCACAGCTCAGGCCTCCTTCGTGGTGGTGCCGGCGCGCTCGAGGCGGCAGGCGCGGCAGTAGCTGCGCCCGTCCGGGGCCCGGCGCCCGTGGGCGCTCTGGTCGTGGCCGTGGCCGCAGGTCTCGGGGGCGGGGCGCATCTGCAGCAGGTCGCGCAGCGCTTGCCGGTCCCGCTGCCGGGTGCTGGTGTCGTCGACGTGGCCGGGGGCCACGCAGTGCAGCAGGCCGCACTCGGCGCGGGCGTAGCCGACCGGGTCGCGGCCGGTGCGCTGGCGGAACGCGATGCCGGCGGCGCTGTGGACCTTGTTCTTGTAGTGCAGGACCGGGGTCCGGGAGCCGGTGGAACGCTCCCCGGTCCACACCAGGTGACCGCCGGTCAGCGGCTGGGTGCGCAGCTCCCACTTCTGGTTCAGCGTCAGGGGCTGTCGGGACTGTTTGGGCAGGCCGTGGGCCTGTCGGATGCGGCGGACCGTGGTGCGGGTCAGCTGCAGTCGGTTGCTGATCTCGGTGTCGGTGACGCCCTGGTGCAGGAGGTCCAGGACGGCGGCCGACTGCGGGTGCGGCCGCCGTCCCGGGGCGGTGAGGGTGTCAGTTGGCATCGGGCTGGGTGGCCTGGCGCCAGGCGTCGACCACGCTGCGACCGATCACGCCGATGCGGGACACCTCAACGCCGTTCTCGGCCGCCCACTGGCGTACGGTCTTCGGGTCGTAGTCGCGCACCGTCTTCGCCTTGGCGACCTTGGCGGGGGCGGGCCGGAGGGCGGCGAGGCGGTCCGCGAGCTCCTGGCGGCGGCGCTCGATCTCGTTCATCTCGGTCGTCAGCGTTGCGATCTCGTTGTCGGTGGCCTGCCGGGTGTGCAGGTCCAGCAGGAGCTGGCGGGCCTTGGTGGCGTTGTCGCGCACCGCGGCGTCCTGGTGGCCGTAGGCCCACACCAGCAGCCGGGACACCGAGGGGATGCCCAGGGCCGGGGCCTTCGCGGGCCGCGTGCCGTCGTCGGCCGCGCCGTCCGGCTCGGCCTCGCTGACCCAGTCCGGGACCGGGGCGAGGTGGGCAGCGGTGGTGGTGGGGGCCGGGGCGCCGGGCGTCAGGCCGTGGAGCTCGGCCAGGGCGACGACCTCGCCCATGGTCAGGCCGGTGGAGTCGGCCACGAACTTCGGCGCGGTGCCGGAGCGCAGCTGCTCCAGCGCGGTCTCGGTGGCGGTGTCGTCGGGGGCGGGGGCGGTGGCGGTGGCGGTGGTCATGGGCTACTCCGGATCCGTGGCGGTGTCGGTCGTGTAGTAGGTGTCGCGCAGGAACTCGCGGCGCTCGGGCGTGGTGGCGGCCCAGATGCCGTGGGAGGTCTCGAAGGGGTGGTCCAGGGCGTAGGCCAGGCACTTCACCTGAAGGGGGCAGCGGCGGCAGGCGCGGACGGCGGCGCCGCTGTGGTTGCTGAACCAGTCCTCGGGGTCGGTGCCGCTCTCGCGGCACGGCTCGCTGCCGGTCAGCGTCGGGTACGGGGCCAGCGGCAGGCCGTGCCGCTCGGCCAGGGCGAGGGTGGAGTTGATCCCCATCACTGCCCCTGGGGGTGGAGCTTGGTGACGGCGGTGGCGTAGGCGGCACGGTAGGTGTCGTCGACGTTCGCGGCGCCAACGCGGGCGATGACCTTGGTGCGCAGCGCTTTGCGCTGGCGGGGCGTGGTCGCACCCCAGATCCCTTCGCGGGCCAGGATGGGGTTGGCCAGGGCCCAGACCAGGCAGACCGGGGCCAGGGGGCAGTGGCGGCACTCCCACAGGGCGGCGCGGACCTCGGGCTGGTCCTGGCGGTAGGTGTCGTGGAAGAAGGGGTCGGGCCGGTTGTGGCAGGGCTCGGTGCCGGTGAAGTGGGGCAGCGGCACGATGTGCTCGACCACCAGGTCGGGGTTGGGGGAGCCGGTGCGGGGCCCGCTCACCGCAGCTCTCCGGGGTGTTCGGCCAGGGGGCGGGCGAGGTCGGGGTCGATCGGGAGCCATGCCTCCAGCTCGTAGGCCTGGGCGAGGTCGTGCAGCTCGACCTCGCTCTCGACCCCGGCGAGGGGGCCGTCGACGGGCACGACGACGGCGATCGTGTTGTAGGAGTCGCGGCGCTTGACGGCGAAGCGGCTCACCAGCAGGCCGGCGGCGAGCTCGGGCCGGGCGACCCAGACCTGTCCGGGGGCGGCGATGAAGCGCGGGTTGCCGTCGGCGACGGTCTCGCAGGCGAGCCGGAACGCGGTCCGGGCGGGGAGCCGGTCGCTGTACTCCAGCTCGGCGGCGATCTGCAGGACCAGGGTCGCGGCGGCCTCGCCGCCGATGATGCTGTCGATGGGCGTTGCGTAGGACATGGCGGACCTCGTTCTGTACGGGGCGGCAGGTGGGGGTTCAGCGGTCGACGACGGGGCGCTCGAGGTCGCGGTCGACCAGGTCGACGGTCAGGCGGGGGTTCTCCAGCAGTCGCTGGACCAGGTCCCGGGCCACAGCACCGGCACGATGGCGACCTCCTGCGCAGCCCACCGCGACGGTGACGGGGCCGGTGGTGGGGCCGGAGCGGAACGCGGTGACGGCGGCGGCCAGCGCGGTGACCAGGTCGGTGATGCCGGGGGTGGCGGCCACCGCGTCGCGGACCTCTTGGTCGCGGGCGGTCAGGTAGCGCAGGGCCGGGTTGACGTGCGGGTCGCGGAAGTGGTGCCGCAGGTCAACGGTCAGGTCGGCCTTCGGGGGCTCGCCGTGCAGGTAGCCGAAGCTGGTGACGGTGATGTCGACGGGCGGGCAGGACACAGCGGTGCCTCAGCTCTCGTGCTGGCAGGGGAGGGGGGACGATCAGGCGGCGCGGGGCAGGCCGGTGACGGCGGCCGGTGCGGTACGGCCCCGGCGGCCGCGGGGCTTGACCTCGTACATGGCCGCGTCGGCGGCGCCCAGGGCGTGGGTCAGCGTGGCCTCGGGCAGGTCCGCGACACGGACTCCGCCGATGGAGGCGCTGACCGGCAGCAGCTGTCCGAGGTAGTCCACCGGGCGGCTGAGGGCGGCGCCGAGCTTTTCGACACGGGCGTCCAGGTCGCCGTGGTCGGGCACGACCGCGACGAACTCGTCTCCGCCGAGCCTGCCCGCGTGGCCGCCGGGGCCGCACCAGTCGGCGAGACGGTGCGCGGTGGCCACCAGGACGGCGTCTCCGGCGGCGTGGCTGACGGTGTCGTTGGTCGACTTGAAGTCGTCCAGGTCCAGCAGCAGGACGGCGGCGGGCCCGGTGCCGAGCAGCTGCTCGGCCTTCGCGGTCAGGCGTTGCGGGTGTCCAGGCCGGTGAGCGGGTCGCGGCGGGCCAGCTGGAGGAGCTCGGCCAAGGCGTCGCGTTCGGCGAGCAGCTGCTCGGTGAGCGGCAGCAGGGTGTCCAGGTCGCGGTGGAGCTGCCATCCGGCGTGGACGGCCTGGTCGGAGTCGACGCCGTGGCCAAGGGCCCGGAAGTAGATGCGGAGGTCCTGGCGGGTGCGGGCTATGACGGCGGTGGTGTCCGGTGTCATGGTGGTGGTCCCTCTCCTTGATGGGGGTTGGGAAGCCGGGAGCGGCCGAGGCCGGCAAGCAGTCGGCCGCTCCCGGGCCGGATTAGAACGGGGGCTCTTCGCCCACGGCCCAGCCCCAGCGCTGGGGCTGCAGCTGACGCTTGACCAGGTCGACGGGCGGCACGTACGCGGCGGCTTCGGCGCCGACCTCGGCGCAGTCCCAGGTGCAGAACGGGCCGTCGCAGCCGGAGTGGTAGTACGGTGCGCCGCAGTTCTCGCACTCGTTCTCGACGTCGTCGTAGTCGTCCGCGTCGGTGAAGTCGTCCGCGTCGCTGCCGTCCAGGTACTCCGGGCCGCTCTCCGGCAGGTCCTCGCCGCGACCGTCCAGCGTCGCCAGGAACCGCTGGTAGGCCCGCTCCTTGTCCTCTTCGGTCAGCTCCGGGATGCCGCGCTCCATGACCTGCCGGAACAGCGACTGCACAGAGAGCCGGACCGGGTGGTCCGGGGCCAGGGTGGGGCCGTTGAGGTACGCCGCGGCTTCGTCGACCATCAGGTAGACCGGGGCCGGGTGCGCGCAGGTGCTGCACAACGGGTCCAGGGTGCCGGGGGTCCAGGCGCAGCCGCCCGGGCAGGGACTGTGCTCGGTGCAGCCGCAGCCGGAGCAGATCGGGCCGCTGAGGCCGGCGGCCTCGTCCAGCACCGCCAGCAGCCGGTCGGTGCGCCCGTACTCGATATCGACCAGGGTGACCTGGTAGGCGGCGGCGACTGCGTTGATGGCGGTGCGGCGGCAACCGCGCCAGATCGTGCCCAGGTCGCTGATCTGCAGGTGCCGGCCGAAGTCGGTGAACGGTTCGCCGTCAACGGTGGTGACGATGTACCCCTTGGCCGGGATGTCGGGGGCCCAGGTCATGTGCAGGGCCGTCTGCAGCCCGTACGAGTGCGCGATCAGCGTCAGGCGGCGCAGCATCTGCGGGTCGGCAGTGAAGCCTTCGACAGCGGCGCGCTGCTGGACGTGCTCGGTGATCAGGCCGGGCTGGGAGCTGATGGTGAGGTACCCGGACCTGTTGCAGGCGGCCAGGGTCTCGATCAGGTCGGTGGTCTCGGGCTCGGGTCCGTGGCGCGGCTGGTAGCCGGGCTGGGAGCCGATGTCGCCCTCCAGCCAGCGGGCCATCAGGTCGGCCAGGTCCTGCACGGTGGCGGCGCTGCGCCACAACTTGCGTTCGGAGAACTTCATCCAGGGGAGTTTCATCTGTCCTCTGTCTCTGGTCCTGGTCCCGGGCGGCCGCCGTGGTGTGCCAGTGGCCGACCGCCCGGGTGTGAGGAAGTGGCGCTGCGTCAGCCGACGGCGACGGGCTGGCGGGCGGGGGAAAGCGTGACCGGGTCCGGGCCGTCGGGGTGCTCGAAGGCGTCGACGTCGTCGGCGTGGAAGATGAAGTCCTCCGTACCGGCGGTGTCCATGACGCTCTCGCCGATCAGGTCGGCGGCCTGCTCCAGCAGCGCGACCGCGTCGGCCAGCTGCTCGGCGGCGCCCTGCTGGCCGTCCACTTCCTGCAGCTGGTAGGCGAGGTCGCGGACCCAGTCGGCGACCTCGGTGGCCGGGCTGGCGTAGCGCAGGGTCTCCAGCAGCAGCTGCGCGGGGACCTGCTCGGCGGAGACCTGGTCGTGGTGGTCCTCGGCGCGGCCAACCATGTCCCAGGGCTGGAGCGGCGGGGCGAGCGGGGCCCGGCGCGCGGGGAGCCGGCCATCGCGGTGCAGGCGCACAGCGGATCGGATCGGGGCCTCGGCCTGGTAGGCGGCCAGTTCGTGCTGCGCGACGACCAGGTCGGCCTCGGCCAGGGCGACGCCGCCGTACTTGAGGCCGTAGTTGTGGCGCAGGTCCGCGATGTACCGGGCGGAGGCGGCCGGGGTGGTGAGCTGGGTGGCGTGGACCAGTTCGTGTCCGAGGACGTCGACCAGCTGGTCGCTGGTCATGTTGCGCAGCTTCGTCGGGTTGAGGGCGACCCAGGCCGCATTGCGGCGGTAGAGGGTGGTGGAGCCCTGGGCTCGGGTGAGGATCCACCAGGTGTGGGCAATGTGCTGCACGACGCGCAGCGGGTGCTGGCGGCCGATCAGGTGGCGGTGCAGGACCGCCTCCATGCGCCAGGCCGCGCTGGACAGGGTGGTCAGGCTGAGGAACGTCATGGGCGCCTCGGCGCCGGTGACGTGCGCGACGGCGGGGACCAGGTGCTCAGCCAGGTCGCTGACGGCCTTCACCAGGTGGCGGTCGCGGCGAGCGTGCCAGGGGTCGGTGAGGATCATCAGGTCGGGGTGGCTGGTGGGGATCAGGGGCATGGCGGAGCTCCGTTCGGCTGAGCCGCAGGGGAGAGGGGGACTTCTGGTGCGGCCTGCGCCCCGGGCATCCGGGGCCATCGGGGCGCAGGCCGGGCTGAGGTGCCGCCGGGTCAGGAAGGGGCGGGCGGGGTGACGCCGATGGCCTTGAGGGCCTGGTCGACGGCGTCGGCGACGGTGCTGCGCAGGGGCTCGGGCAGGGCCGCGCATCCGGCCATGATCTGCTCGTAGGTCGACTTCCGGGCCTTCCGGGCCTGGTCGGTGGCCTGGAAGTAGAGGTGCCTGGTGCCGTGGTTCTCGGGGCTGTTCACCACGCCGCAGCCGGCGGCCCAAGCGGTCTGGTTGCGGAAGGTGTCACGGTCGTGGATGAACCACATCCGCTGGTCGGCGATATCCGGGTCGGCCTGCGCGGTGGTGATGCCGATCTCGCAGAACAGGGCGTCGTCGTGGGGTACCCGGCGTTCGCGGCCGGGGCCGTGGACGCGGTACTTGTGGGAGGTCGGTTCGGTGATCGCGACACCGGCGGTCAGGAGCGTGGCGGCCCAGATCGGCGGGGCGACGTCCAGGTTGGTGACCGCGATGGTCTGCTGCTGGAGGCGGCTCTCGGGCGTCCAGGCGGTGCGGTTGTAGAGGGCGCCGGTGATGTCCAGGCTGCCGGGGCAGCAGCCGTGGTCCGCGCAGTGAGCGGTGACGGGTCGTCCGAGGTGCCAGCGCTGCGAGAGCAGCAGGGCCCGGTCGGAGGGCCAGTGCGGGGTCTGGTGCAGGGACGGCCAGCTCTGGCAGGTCCGGCACCAGGTGGGGCGGTCGCCGTGTTCGGCCCGCAGGGCGGCGATGACGGCCGGGGCGTCGGCGATGTCGGTGATGACCGGCATCACGGGGGTGCGGGGGCGGGGCTTGCGCTTGCGGCGAGCGGGTGCGGTGACCATGGCTCCTCCGATCGGTGCGGGTTGTTTGTGCCCACCCTTCAAGTATGCCAAATCCATTTTGGCCTGTCTAGCTTTGGCCAAAAGAGATTTGGCATAACTGGGGATCTGTGCCGCCGGGGCCGACCACGGCGGACTGCCGTCCATCGCTGTCCGACGGCTGCTGGTCCGGCCTGCGCCCCGGTGATCCGGGACGCAGGCCAGGCTGGGGATGTCAGCCGGGGCAGCTGATGGAGCCCATGTACTGGCCGGCGGCGTCGCGCTGCTCGATGACGCCGTTGCCCCTGCACTGGCAGCTCAGCTTGTGCTGCGCGTGCGGGTGCTGGAGTCGGGCCAGCTCACGCTGTTCGCGGACCCTGCGGGCAGCGGCCTTGCCGCCCTTCTTGGTGACCTTGGCGGCGGTGCGGCCGAGGGGCCGCAGGACGTAGCGCCAGCCGACGATGCTGAAGAACACCAGGACGCCGAACCCGGCCATCCAGGGGTGCTTGCGTGCCCAGGCCGCAGCACGCTGGCTGCGCCGGGCGAGGCGGCCGGCCAGGTGGCTCGCACGCTTCTTCTTCTTGGCCGTCTTCTTCTTGGCCGGAGCCGCCTTCTTCGCCGGCACGGCCTTCTTCGCCGGAGCCGGGACCGTCGCGGGCACCGGCCCGGCCGGGGTGGTCGGGGCCGGGGCGGTGGTGGGCTTGGTCAGCACGGTCGGCGCGGCGGCCTTCTTCGCCGGGACCGCCTTCCTGGCCGGAGCCGGAGCCGCCTTCTTCGCGGGTGCGGGCTGGGGAGCTGCGGTCTTCTTCGCCGGGGCGGCCTTCCTGGCCGGTGCGGGCCGCGCGGCCGGGGTGGCCTTCTTCGCGGGTGCCGCCTTCTTCGCCGGGGTGGCCTTCCTGGCCGGGGCCGGGGCGGTCCGCGCAGCCGGGGCGGCCGGAGCTGCGGGCTGCGGGGCGCGGGGCCTGGGCACGGTGGCGGTCCGCTCCCCAGGGGGCTCGGTGAGGTCCGCGAGGTCGATCAAGCTGTAGACCTTGCTGGTGGGGTCGGTGGTTTCGGGCATGGCGGTCTCTCCCTGTCTGGGATCGGAGCGCGGGGCGAACGAGTCGACTGGCGGGTCAGCGGAGGGGCTGCACGGGCGCGATGAGGCTGACGTCGTTGACGTCCGTCAGGTCGCTGCGGGCCGGGTCGGCGGTGCGGGTGCTGGCCATCTGGAGCGCGGTCTGGGCGATACGGCTGTAGCTGTCCGCGAGCGCCAGCAGGGCCCCGGCCTGGCTCTGGTACTTGGGGACGAAGGTCTGGCTGATGCTCACGTCGATGCGGTAGATGAGTTTGGCCGCGGCTGCGGCGGCTTCCTGGGCGCGGCTCAGCGCCAGGTCAGCGGTGTGCATCGGATCGGCGGTCGTGGTCATGTCGGCCCCTTTCGGGCATGGGTGTGGCAGGGGAGCGGTGCGAGGGGAAGTCAGCTGACGCGGCGCAGGTGCGAGGGGCGCGGCGTGGAGTTCTTGAGGATCTCGGCGGCGTCGACCGCGGTCTGGGGGTCGAGCAGCTGCCGGGCGGCGATGGCGTCGGCCAGCGCGTTGGCGTAGGCGACGTTCTCCTCCGCGACGCGGACCTGCGCGTCGGCGCGGGTCTCCTCGATCGCCAGGTCGTGGCGGCGCTCCATGTGGCGCAGCGCGTACTCGCTGGCGGCGGCCTCGCGGGTGCGCCGGTCCTGGCGCCATTCGCGGGCGGCCAGGGTGTAGACGCCGGCGGTGGCCAGGACCCACAGGATGAAGGGGAGGGCGAGGCCGTCGGCGTAGGCGGCGCAGGCGACCACGGCCAGGGCGCCGGAGGCGGTCCAGGCGGTTGCGGTGATCGTGGGGTCGCCGTTCAGGCCCTTCGCGGAGGCCCACCCGGCGGCGGCCGCGCCGCCGGACAGGGCGATCATCAGGGCGGCGTCGCCGACCGAGTGCTCGGCTCCGTTCGCGTTCCAGATCCGGGCCAGGACCAGAACGGTGGCGGTGGTCAGGCCCGGGGCGATCCGCCCGGCGTTGTCCCAGACCTGGCGGGCGAGGCCGGGCGACAGGGCGATCTGGCCCGGCTGCAAAGGCTGCTGGTTCGTGTTCACGGCTGTGCCTCCTCGATCTGAGTCGCTGCTTGTGGCGTGTGGGTGCGGAGCGCGGTCAGCTCTCCTCGAAGCGCTTTCGGGCGTCGTCCTCGCACAGGTTGCGCAGCCAGACCTCGCCGCTGACGTTCTCCGTGAACGGGTCCGGGATCTTCTTCACATCCGGCTTCCGTTTGCCGCACTCTTCGCACTTCTTCGTCTTCTTGGCCTTCGTGCTGCTCATGGCGGTGTCCTCACGGGTCGGGGTGGACTGCTCACTTCGCCGCGACCGGGCCGACCCTGGTGGGGCGGTCCGGCGCGGCCACGCGTCAGGCCTGCGGGGCGTACTTCTTGAGCTGGGTGCGGATGGTCTCGCGGGTGACGCCGAGGGCGTCGGCGATGTCCTTCTGGATTCCGAAGTAAGCGTTCTCGCCGTTGATCTCGGCGGCGATCGCGGTCCAGAACTGGGTCTCGATGGCCTCGATGGCCTCGGCCTTGCGCTGGTCGCGGTCCGTGTTGGCCTTAGCGATTCGGGCTTGCAGGGCGCTGAGCTGCTCGGAGGTGGGGCGGGGGCTCATGATCGGCTCCTCGGTGGTGCGGTTGCGGGATGATGTGGTCACCCGCCCCTGTCGGTTCGATCGGGTGTCGGTGGGCCCGGGACGGCCGGTTGAGTTTGGCGACCTGGGCGGCCGTCCCGGGGCGACGTCAGGAGACGTGCAGCGAGCCGCTGGTGACGTTGCGGCGCACGTTCAGGTGGCTGGTGCCGGTGATCCGGCCGTTGCCGGAGGTCATGCCGAACGAGAAGCGGCCGCGCGAGGCGGGGGTGGCGTTGATGCTGGCGTTGCCGGATGTCATGTTGATGCGGGCCTCGGTACCGCTGTAGGCGGAGATCCCGAGGTTGCCGGAGGTCATGTTGACGTTGAGCCGCCCGGTGATCTCGCCGACCCGCAGGCTGCCCGAGGTCATGTCCGCGTCCAGGTCGCCGATGGTGCCGGCGGTCAGGGAGCCGGACTTGTTGCTCACGTCCAGGGCCTTGAGTTCTCCGTTGACGGTGACCTCCGCGCTCTTGGTGCTGAGCAGCACCTCGGAGTCAGCGGGCAGGATGACGGTGGTGGTGATGGTGGTGATGGTCTTGGCCCCGGCGTTCACCGCGGCGGTGACGTCGACGCCGTTGACGATGATCCGGCCGCCGCCGCTCATGCTGACGCTGGAGAAGTTGTAGTTGCTGCCGGAGAAGTTGATGTCGCCGCCGACGATGTTGATGCTGCCGCTGGACCCGCCGGGGGTCTTCACCGCGATGTTCAGCTGGCCGCCGTTCTCGGTGATCTTCGCGTCGTTGACGGAGTCGGCGGAGACGCCCTCGTCGGCGGACGTGGTGATGGTGGCGGTGGCGTGCTGGGCGGTGGGGTTCACCGACAGGACGACCACGCCGGTGTCCTGGCGCAGGTCCAGGACGATGGGGCCGGTGTGCTGGGCGGTGTAGCTGCGGTCCGTGGCCATGTGAGTTCCTTCTGGTCGAGAGGAGCAGGTCCCTGGTCGGCCCCGCCCCTTAAGAATGCCAAATCAAACTTGGCCTGTCTAGTCTTGGCCAAGCATCACTTTGCTTTGGTGCTGCTGGGTGTCGGACGGGGTGCAGAGGTCCCGGTCAGCGCGGGTGAGGGGCTGATGCCGGGCGAGAGCCCCGGCGCGGGGTGGGTGGCGAGCACAGAGGAGCAGCCGTTGCCGAGCCACAGGCCTATGACCAGGCCGACGACGGTGCAGAACACCGCCTTGTGCTGGCCCCACCAGGTGGGCGGTTCGGGGTCGGTGATGATCAGACGGGTGGGCAAGGACGTCCTTTCCGGAGAGTCGAGCGGGGAAGCGGGGGCCGTCCGGGTTCAGAGGAGGCTGCCGCCGAAGGGGCTGGACTCGGGGCGGCCGACGCTGCCGCAGTCGCCGGGGCACGGGGTCTGGTCCAGGTCGGCCAGGAGCTCGGCGAGGTCTTCGTCGTCGCCGGGCAGCCAGTTGCTGGTGCCCATGCCCGCGCGCTCCGCCAGCGGCTTGAGGTGCTGGACCGCGAGGGTGCGGTAGCCGCCGTGCAGGCCGCAGGGGATGACCAGTAGCAGTCGGTGCTGGCGCTCCGTGTCGACCCAGCCGGAGAGGTGGAGCCAGGTGTTGTCGCCCAGGTAGGCGAGGGCCAGGTCGGGCTGGTAGCCGTCGAAGCCGTCGATGCGGCCCTCGGGGAAGGCGGTCCACTGGGCCGGGTCGCCGACCAGCGGGGCCAGGGTGGCGGGGTAGGCCGCGGCGATGTGGTCGGCGGCGTCCTGGGCGATGTTGCGCAGGACGCGGTCGGGTTCGCGGTCGGCGTTGCTCACCAGCCAGTCGGCGCACAGGTGCCGCAGCGTCCGGGCCGGGGTGGATGTGGTCATGGCGGAGCCTTCCGGGTCGGTGGAGCTGGAGAGGGTGAGGCGCGCCCGGTGCCGGGGTCGGTGCCTCGCCGGCACCGGGCGCGGGATCGGGGACGGTCAGAGGTGGATGTGGGAGAAGGCGTTGACCACGGCGGTGACCGCGTTGGAGATGGTGGGTGCGGCGGCGGTCCGGGCCAGGTAGAAGCCCAGGAGGGCCGCTGCGGCCGCGTGCCACAGGCGGTGGCTGGCCTTGCGCACGGTGTAGATGACCACCGCGGCCAGCAGCAGCACCAGGGAGACGGAGAGCGTCACAGGGAAGGTCCTCTCGTTGCTGGCAGCGGATCAGTCGGTGTTGTTCTGGAAGGTGTTGCCGTTGCCGTCGGTCGTGGCGCCCTTGGGGATCCTGCGGCCGTTGGAGGTGACGCCGGTGTGGTTGTAGGTGGTGGTGCCGTCGGCGGAGACGGTGACCTGGTCGGCGTGGGCCCTGATCTGCCCGGCCGCCTGGAGGCCGGCAGCGGCGGCCATGCGCCCGGCCTCGGCGGCGGCCTGGTGGACGCGGGGGTCGTTGCGGTCGACCTGGACGCCGTCGACGGTGGCCTGGTCGCCGACCAGCTGCACGCTGGAGCTGCTGCCGTCCGGGTTGCTGACCTGGCCGAGGATCAGGCCGGTGTTGACCATCCCGCCCCCGGTCCAGCTGCCGGTGCGCTCGGATCGCGGCGCCCGGCCGGGCTTGGGCTTCCTCGGGGTGCCAGAGCACTCGCTGCAGGGGATGTCGACGCCCGGGGCGGTGATCCGGCCGGTGTCGGAGCAGACCAGGCACTTCGGCCCCTGCTCGGGCGCCGGGATACCCAGGGCCTTGCGGTATTTGGTGTAGGAGGGGGTCCGGTACTCGTCTCCCGGCCCGGCTGCGCCGCGACGGGTGCCGGTGGCTGGCGGCTGCTCGGCGGGGCGTTCGGTGCCGGGTCGCAGGCCTTTCCACAGTGCGGCGAAGGGTCGGCGGGCGGTGCGAGCGGCTCCGCGGCGAAGGGCCTTGGTTTCGCGTCGGACCTTGGCTTTCGCCTTCCTGGCGGCGTACTTGGCGATGTAGCGGGCGGCGTCGGCCATCTCGGCGGCGACGTCGGCCGGGGGCGGGGGTTCCTCGCCGAATCCGGCGTCGATGATGAACAGGTAGTCGACGTCGCAGTCCAGGCCGTAGCGCAGCCGGGCGTAGGCACGGAAGTGCTCGAGGTCGATTGCGGGCTCCGGCCACTGGTGTCCGGCCTCACACAGGGCCTGGACGGCGGAGTCGGTGCCGAAGCGGCAGGCGAGCAGCAGGCCGGTCGTTTCGGCGCAGACCGGGCAGCTGACGGTCGGGGTGAGCCAGGTGAGCCAGCCCTTGTCGGGATCTTGGATGAGGTAGTGGAAGGGGCGGTCGCAGGGGAGCCGGAAGTACCCGATGTCCGGATTGCCCGGCTCGTATCGGTCGATGGGCATTTCAGACCTTTCGGACGGGAACCGGGCCGGAACAGGCCGGAACTGGGAAGAACCCGCAGGTCAGAGCAGGAACAGGGAGCGGAACCGCAGGTGGGAGGGCGGAACATGTTCCGGTGGGCGAGGTGGTGTTCCGGGCCGGTTCCGGGGGGTGTTCCGCCCTCTGACCTGCGTGTTCCTGTCGTGTTCCGGGGCGGGGAGGGCCTGTTACGCCTCGCTGGTGATCTTCTTGAGGTCCCGCAGGCAGTAGCCGCTGGCGGTGTCCTTGGACCCCTTCGGCCGCCACTTGTCGGTGTTCCAGGTCAGGCCCACCGGCGCGAGCGAGGCGGCGATCGCGGCCGTCAGCGCCTCGATGCGGGCCTCCTCCGGGGTGCGCTTCTTCTCCCCTGCCTCGGGCTCCTTGTTGAACTGGGCCTGGTCCAGTGCCCAGTCGTCGTCAACGGCGGCCAGGGCCTGCGCGAGCTCGTGGCGCGTCATCCCGGCGGGGTCGCCGGCCTGGCGGAACACGTCGCGGATCAACGAGATCAGGCGCGGCAGCCCGTCCTCCTCCTCTTCCTCCTCTTCGGCGTAGTTGCCGTCGATGTCGTCGATCAGGTCCGACAGGTCGTCGTAGACGAACCGGGCGGAGTCCTCGTCCAGCTGCGGGCGCCCGGCCTTGACCCGCTCGACTGCGCGCCGGTCCGCCTCGTCGTCGGAAACCCGGCAGACCCGGTAGGGGATCGGCTCGCAGAACTCGCTGCCGGCCATGGCATAGGCGATGCCGCCGTCGTTGTCCATCGGGCCGAGCGCGGGCATCAGCCGGTCCGGGCGCCAGCCCTGCTCCATCGCTCCGCCGCCGGCGATCTGCACGATGTCGGTGGTGCCCATCGAGCACATGATCTGGACCGGCAGGTCCGAGAGCCAGGTGTTGTCGCCGATGCGGGCCTTGGTGACGCCCTGCCCGGCGATGACCACCACCACGTCGGACTTCGCGGAGGTCATCACGATGGCCTCGACCAGGTCCTCCAGGCTCATCCACCCTTCGGGCAGGTCCTCCGCGTCCTTGCCCTTGGCCAGGGACTTGACCCACGCTTCCTCGGCCTTGGACGCGGTCACGAATGCGGGGAATTCGTCGATCGGAATCGTGATCCCGGGCCGGTCGGCGCTGGTGCGCCAGTTCTTTCCCATTCCCAGTCGCGAGAACAGGCTCGGGCGGCCCTGGCCGACGGCCAGGCAGTATTCCAGGATCCGGCGCGCCTGCGAGGCGTTGCGGGCCACGCCGTTCATGGCCTTGGTGTAGGGCCCGAACCCGGAGCAGTCCGACCCCAGGTCGATGCCGAACACCAGCCGGTCGCAGGTCGCGGTCAGCACGTCGCAGTCGGCCTCCAGCCAGGTGCTCTTGCCCGAGCGGGAGACCCCGGTGATCGCGGCGTTGGTGCGCATGCCCGGCCGGGCGAAGGGCCGCCCGCCGAGGTCGGCTGCGATCTGCTCGCGGTGCATGGTCGCGGACTTCACCGAGTTCGGCGCCCGGTAGGGCAGCTGAGGCACCGAGTCCCAGGCGTTGGGGCCCGGGATCCGCAGTACGCACTCGTTGCGCGAGGACGCCGACTGCTGCAGCAGCACCGACTGGGTCCGCACTCCGGGCAGGCAGGCCTCCAGGTCGGCCAGGCCGTCGGACAGCTTCTTCGGCGTCATCCGGTCCAGGACCAGGTGCACCTCGTAGCCCCACACTGCGGCAACCACCCGCAGCCCGGCCACGCGCAGCTGCAGGTCCTGCACCAGGGCCTCGCGGACCATGGCCTCGAAGACCCTGGGGGTCATGCCGATCTCGAACCTGGTCGGCACCCCGGACTCGATCCGCTCCATGCGCTCCAGCTGCTCCTCCGTCAGTTCGACCTGGCGGCCGGCGACGCTGAACGTCAGCAGGTTCAGGAACAGTGCCAGCACCAGGCCGGGGACGCCTTCGACGACGATGCCGGCGATGTCGATCCCGGCCAGCGGCGCGTAGGAGGAGGCGGCGCGCAGCCGCACCACCCGCTTGGCGGCCTTCTTCGCCGCCGCGGCGGCGACCACGGCCTGGCTGGTCGCCAGCTGCGCCGACTTGGCGGCCTCGGTCTTGGCCTTGCGGTCCATCAGTGCGACCTGGGCGCGCATGACGGCCCTCTTCGCGTCGCGGGCCTGGCCGTGGGCGATCATCCGGTCGTTGCGGGCCTTGGCGCCCTCGATGCCGATGACCCACTGGCGGATCCGGGCCTCGCCGCGCACCGCGCGGGGCAGCAGGCCGTGCGGGGTGCGCTGCCGGGCCACCCAGCGCCGGGTGCGGCGGCGGCCGCGGCGGGCGAGGTACTTCACGCGGGCACGGAACATCGGGCCGCTGGTCAGCCACAGCGGGATGAACTTCGCGTCGCCCTCGGGGTCGTCCTCCAACTCCCAGCCGAGGGTGACCTTGCCCTCCAGCACGGTCGGCTTGTCGCCGTCGGCGTCCAGCTCGGCGTCGTCGGCGGCGTCGTCGGCGGCGTCGGTGTAGACGCTGTCGGCGGGCTTGGTGAAGGAGACCACGTCCGCCGGCACCGTGTCGGCCGGGGCCGGGGCGATGGCGCGGGGGCTGCGGAAGGGCAGCACCTCGGCCAGGTCGGCGGTCAGGTCTCCGCTGCCGGGCAGTGCGTCGAAGATGGCGTCGACCTGGTCCTGGTCGCGGATCAGGACGTCGCGGGCCAGGGAGCCCTGGGAGGGGCCGACGATGTCCAGGGCCTGGAGGAGGTCCATGACCAGGCATGCCTCGGCGAAGCCGATGCGCATCTTGCGCTGGATCATCGAAGTCGACCCGAACTGGCTGCCCACTATCAGGTCGGCCGCGTTGCGCAGCAGCTCGGGAGTGGGGACGGTGCCGAGGGGGCGGTCGGAGATGTCGGTCATGGCGGTGGTGCCTCCTGAAGGGGGTGGGCGGGGCCGGGAGTGTGCTGGCAGGCGGGACCGGCCCCGCCCCTGCGGAAATGGCGCGGGGGAGTGTGGGGTTGCGCGGATTCGTGCAGGTGGCGCTGTTCGTCAGGGGGGCGGGCGGAGGGCTCAGGCGGCGGCCGCGACGGCCGTGCCGTCCAGGCAGGGGACGCAGGCCCCGAGGCTGGTCGGGATCACGTAGCCGCGGTCCACCCCGCACTCGGGGCAGGTCCGGCGGGCGAGCATCGCCGCAGCGTGGGAGCGCCAGCGGCCGGGCGTCATCGCCCCGACCGGACGGGCCAGTTCGGTCCGGTACAGGTTGGCGGTGCGGATTCCGCCCTTGCGCCGGGCCTTGCGCGAGCACCACATCAGCTGACCGGCGACCGGCTGGGAGCCGGGCGCAAGGCCCCGGCGGCGCAGCTGCTCTTTCGTCTCGTAGCCGTCCGGGGCCAGGCGGTAGGGCCAGGTCGGCAGGCCGTACCGGGTGCCCTCGGGGTCGTAGAACCGGGCGGACATCAGGACCGCCTTTCCAGGCTCGCGACGGCCTGGTGGATCCGGTCCCAGCACCAGGACCGGGCCGGTCCGACGACCGGGGCCGGCTGCTCGCCGGTCTGGTCCTGGTGCTGGTTGCGCAGGGCGGTGGTGTGCCGGTGCACCTGCGCGATGGTGACGGTGTGTCCGTCCGCGATCTGCTCGGCGATCCAGGCCGCGACGGCCTCGGACTCGGTCGTCGTGGTCATCAGGCGCTCCTGACAACGTGCAGTCCGCCGTTCGCGGCGATCTTCTTCCCCGCCGCGATCCGCTCGTAGACCCAGGTCCGGCTGGGCGGCTGGACGGTCTTGGCCCGGCGCCTCTGGGGGAGCTGCTCGTTGGCCTTGGTGCGCAGCCGCATGGACTCCGCAAGGACGGCCTTCCAGGACGGAACTGCCCCGTCCTTCGAGGCTCGGATCTGGTCCGCGACCCACTGGTCCAGGACTCGGCTTTCGTCCGGGTCGAACGTCTTCGCGGTCTGCGCGGCGGCCTTCTTCGCGCCCTCGGACAGGTTCCGTCCGGCGGGCTCCACACGCGTGCGCGGTGTCCGCGCAGGTGTCCGCGCGGGGGCGGGCGCGGTTGTAGGTGCGGGCGGGGGGACGAACGGGTTGATCTGCGGTGATACCGTCCGATACAGGGGGTTTCCGAACCGGTCCAGCAGCCCTGAAACGGGCTCTCCGGCGTCCCGCGTGGGGGGATTCACGGCCCCGTCCGCGGACACGTAGACGGACGGTTCACGGTCCGTCTCACCGGTCGGCGCGGACGCTTCCGGGGCCGTCTGGAGCGCACCGGCGTCGGTCACCTTCAGCCGCTCCGCACGGGCCCGGTGGTAGTCCGCGAGGATCACCGCGAGCAGCTCCTCCGCCTGCACCCGGATGCCGAGCATCTCCGCACTCAGCAGGACCATCAGCTCCGGCGGGAGTGCGTCCTCGCCCGCGCCCTCGAACACGGCGTACGCGGCGAGCCATGCCTTCTGCTCCGTCAGCGCATCGTGTCCGGCGATCGCCCGCAGCCGCATCGCGCAGTCCCAGACCTCCGGGTACTTCTTGCCCCGCTCACGCCGGTCCCGGCGCTCGTTGGCCAGCCGCTTCCGCTCCGCCCGCTGCAAGGCCTTCGCCTCGCGGTGCCGACCGATCTGGATCAGCTGCCACAGGGCGACCGGAACGATCGACGACGCGGCCAGCACCATCGCGGCGCGCACGTTGTTCCCCCGGCCTCCGACCGAAAGCCCGGTCTGCCAGTTGATCGACGCGGCCAGCAGCGCGAACAGCCAGGCGGCGATCCGGTAGGGCCACGCCGCGCGGTTCGCCTTGAGCGCCTTGGCCTCGGCCGCGGTCGCCGCCCAAGCGGAGCACTCCAGCATCACCGGGAGCAGCACGACCATGACCAGGTCCAGGCCCATGTGGTTCAGCGTCGTGGCCTGCGAGATCAACGCCGGGACGATGGAGCAGGCCATCACCGCCAGCGCCGCCGCCAGGTCCAGGTGCTCACTCACCCACCCGGGGACCGACCGGACGAACGTCGCCCGGCGCTGCTGCCGCTCCTTCCTCGCCCTCGCCCGGTCGGCCTTGCGGATCTTGTCCGCCTTCTCCTTGGCCTCCCGCGCCTCACGGTCCTTGTTCCGCTGGTTGGTGGCCTCCAGCGTCTTCAACGCGAGAGCGGCCTCGGCCTTGACCTTGGCGTCATCGCGGTCCGCCTGACGCTCGGCCGCCTTCGCCTGGATCTCCACCTGCGCCACGGCCAGTTGGGCCTGGAGCAGCTGCTGCTGGCTGCCGAGGGCCAGCTCGTGCTCGAGCCGCTTGTCGTCGCGCCGGGAGGCGCGGTAGTCGGTGACGCTCACTGCTCTGCCTCCATTCGGAGTTGGGCCAGGGCGATGCCCCTGGCTGCGCACTGGGCGGAGTCCCACAGGCGGGCGGGCTCCTTACTGCCGACGACCTCGGTGCGGATCCAGCCCCACAGGGTCGGGTCCGTGCTGGTGTCCAACACCTCGGCCTCCAGGCCGCAGGCCGGGTCCGTGCACGTCTCGACCAGCGCGGTCGTCTTGCAGCGGACCGGCGGCGGGGTGCTGCCGTCCTTGTGGTTCCAGTTCCGGTTCGCCGTGGTGGCGGCCGCCGGCTTCTTCGTCTTCGTCGGGGTGGCCATCACGCGGCCTCCGTCCGGGCCGGGACGGTCTGCGGGTGGATCCGGGCCAGGTCCGCCTCGCAGCGGCGCAGCAGCAGCTGGCGGTCCGCCAGGTCGGCGTCCTTCCAGAGCCGGACGTCGCCGTGGACCTTGATCAGGGCCTCTTCCGCGATGTGCAGGGCCCGCTCGCGCCGCGTCATCCGTGGCCTCCGGCGGGGGCCGGGGCCGAGGGGGCGTAGCGGGCGAGGAAGGTGACTGCGGCCAGGGCCGCGATCAGTACGAGTCGGGTGGCCAGGGCCTGGTGCTGGCCGAGCCACCAGGCCCCGCCGGCCATGGCCAGGGGGATCTGGAGCCAGCCGAGCATCGCGAGCACCCCGGTCAGGGCGATCCGGGCCTGCTCGACCATCTGGACGCCGCGGTGGTCGAGGACGGCCAGGGCGAGCACGGGCAGGGCCTGGAGCAGGCGCTGCCACCAGGGGGAGTGGAGTCCGAGGGTCCAGGCTCCGCCGCCGAGGATCAGGGCGGTGAACAGCCAGGTCGACACGAGTGCCTGCTGCCGCGCACGCGCGGCGGACGTCTTGGTGGTCATGCTGCTCGCACCGCCTGCTGTCCGATCCCGCGCAGGGCGGCGTCGACGTACAGGCCGTCGACCGCGTCGGCGTGCTCCTCCCGGGCCCGCCGGGCGGAGAAGAAGCCGTGGTCGAGGATCAGCTCCAGCTGTACCGGCTGCCGAACACCGTCGACGAGCAGCCGCAGCTCCCGGTAGACCCGGACCGCGTGGGTGAAGTCCTCGCCGGACTCGGTCGACGCCAGCTCCAGCGTCACGACCACGTGCCCGAAGACCTCGGTCGTGTCCAGGACCTGCATGACCGTGCGCTCCAGCGTCGGCCGGGCGATCAGGCGCACCACCGGCTTGGGCTCCACCACCGGCGCGACCTCGGCCTGGTCGGCGTCGTCCTCGACCAGCGCACCTTCCGCCAGGACGGCCGGCTCGGCCAGGACCTCGCGGTACAGGGCCGCCGCACGCAGCGCGGTCTCCTTGTTCCGGATCTTCAGCAGGACCGTCGCGGCCCGCTCCAGGCGGCGCTGCCGCCCGATCTCGCCTTCCAGCACCGGGCCGGTCCACAGCTCCGGGTCGGTGCCGGTCAGCGCGACCAGCTGCTCCAGGGCGGTGCCGGTGGCCGGCACCACGGTAACTGCCGTGCGGGTCGAACGGCCGGTTCCGGCGTGGCTCTTGCTGGTCTCACCTGCGAAGATGATGCTCACGGGTCGGTTCCTCTCACGAAGGGGCTGGCCTGGTTTTACGCGGCTCCCGGCGCTCGAACGTCGGGAGCCGCACCCGTTTCCGGGCATGGCAACTAAGCCCTGCTGAAGGGCGTAGTTGTGCTTCAGAGATTCATCCGCGCCGGGACTCCGGGCGAACGGCTGCATTACTGCTGCTAGAAGCACTAGAGGCCTAGATCAGCGCCTCTGTGCTGCTGTGCTGACAAGCGATAACGTATACGCTAGAAGTCTTCCCTGGCAAGGTTGACGTATACGCCAAGTTCAAGATTTTTATCAGCGAGAGGACCGCGAATGGCCGCACGGTACGAGGAAATCGCCCGTGACCTGCGCGAACGCATTACGTCGGGGAGTTACGCGCCAGACACTGCGATGCCTCGAATGCGCGATGTGGCCGCCGAGTACGAAGTCAGCGACATCACCGTCCGCAAGGCCTACGAGCTCCTGACCCGCGAGGGCCTCCTGGAGGGGCGCGGCCGAAGCGGCGTGTTCGTGAAGGCGCACCCTGATCACGTGCGCCTCACAGTGCGGAACCGCCAGATCGAGCGCGACCACCTGGGCTACTACTCCGGCCCAGAGTCTCAGCTCTGGGTACCGCTCCTCTTTCCCAACGGAGACAAGACCCGGTCCGAGACTGCCCCGGCCCCCGCCGACGTTGCCGAACCGCTCGGAGTTCCGACCGGTGAGCTGCTCACTGTCCGGAGACGCAGGAACGGCCATCCGGACCTTCCTGATCACCGCCAGCTTGCCGACTCCTGGATGGCTCCCTGGATCATGGAGGAGCTGCCGGCCCTCGCTGGACCTACGGGCCCGGGTGGCATGTACGACCGGATTGAGGAGTGGGCCGCACGTCCGCTGATCTGGCGCGAGGAAGTGTCGGCGAGGATGCCAGCGCCAGCAGAGGCCGAGGCCTTGCTGATGCCCTCGACCGGCGTCCCCATCCTTCGCATCGTCCGGATCGTTCTTCTGACCGAACGGGGTCGCAAGGAGTCTCGACCAGTCGAGGTCCAGGACATCCGCATGTCCGCAGCGCTGTTCGCTGCGGGGTACCCGGTCTCCCGCAGCGGATCGGCCAAATGGCCAGTCCAGCCAGCGACCGGCGACTACTACGCCACTGCGGAAGGCGGGGCTGGAGATGCTCAGCCGTCTGGGGACTAGGGTCTCAGTGCCCTGCCTCCGTCTGTCCTTCATCTGCACTCCTCAGTCCGTCGCTTTCGATGGACTGATGGTGCGTCGAGGTGACGGGACGTCATCACCACCCTGGCGGGATTTTCCAAAACGTCTCGGGGCCCTTTGAAACGTCCCCTTGGGCCCTGCGCCCGGCAGGGCCCCGGCTCATGCTGTGAGCTCGGAAAACGCCGTCATGAGTCCTGCCGTGTCGCTCAGGTCGGCAAAAACAGTGGACGCGCCAGCAGCAGCAAGTTCAGCCGCTGAGTCGACCCCGGTAGCGACCGCGATGATCCCGGCGCCGCCGTCGATGGCGGCACGGACGTCCCGCGGGGTGTCGCCGATGAGCACCAGTCGGAGCACGGGGGCGGCCTCTGGGTGGGCGCGGGTGATGCGCTGTCGAGCGATGTCGACCAGGTCGGTGCGGTCGTCGGCATCTGCCCCGTAGGCGCCGATGTCCCAGTTCACATAGGGGTCGAGGTCGAATGCGCGCAGCTTGACTCTGGCGTTGGCGAGGATGTTGCCGGTCAGGATGGACTGGATCGTGTCGCCGCGCGCTGCGAAGGCCCGGAGCGCCGCAGTGACGCCGGGAAGGGCCGTGCCGCGGTCGCGGAGGCGGTGAAGGCGAGCAGCGCCAGCGTCGGTGAGTGCTGGTTCGATCTGATCCCAGGCAGGTGGCTCGAGGTCGTGGTCGAGGAAGAGGTCCCGCATGATCAGGCGGTCGGTCCGTCCTTCGGTCCGGGCCTTGTGCTGCGGCTCCTTGTCGGCGAGAGCGGTGAAGGCGGCTGCGTAGATCTCCTTGCTGACGCCGTTGTTCTCGATCAAGGTGTGGTCGATGTCCCATAGGACGACGCGATGCATCAGATCAGGCTAGGGGCTGGAGAGTTGTGACTCGTGGGACTGGAGGGAGACGTCTGCAATGTCCCTTGCAAATGTCCCTTGGGGTGCGTTGACTGTGCACATGGCGAGAAACGAGCGGCTCCGCACGTTGATGCACCAGAAGGGCGTCACCCTCGATGAGCTGGCCTCGGCCTGCGAGGTGATCCCGAAGTCGGTGGAGCGCTGGATCAGCCAGGACCGCATCCCACACGCAAAGCACCGCCGGGCCACCGTCAGGCTGCTCGAAGTCGATGAGGGTTACCTGTGGCCGGGGCTCGAAGGAAAGCAGAGCACCTCCCAGGCCCCCCAGACCGAGCTACTCCAGATGCACCAAAACCGGGCGAGCGTGCCCCGCGAGGTCTGGCTGTCTCTTCTGGGCTCAGCAACCGAGAGCATCGACGTCCTGGTCTTCTCCGGGACTTTCTTCGCGCAGACCAACCCCCATGTGGCGAGGATGTTGAAGGCTCGCGCGGAGGCTGGTGCCCAGGTCAGGCTGTGCTTCGGCAATCCGAAAGGCAACGCGGTCGCCATCCGCGGCCGTGAGGAAGGCATCGGCGAGACCCTCGCGGCGAAGATCCGGGCCTCGCTCACCTACTACCGCAGCCTGATCGATACCCCGGGCTGCGAGGTGCGGCTGCACGACACCACGCTCTACAACAGCCTGTTCCGGTATGACGACAATCTGCTGGTCAACCCCCACATCTGGGGTCAGCCCGCCTCGGCCAATCCGGTGATGCAGCTTCGGCGCATGAGCAGCACGGGCTGGTTCGACCACTACCAGGGGTCTTTCGAGGCGGTCTGGAAGACTGCCGTGAACTGGGATCCCGACACTGAGGAGTAGGCCGTGGGCCGCACCGAGTACTGGTTCGACCAGGCAGCACCGAAGCCGAACTCGCTGATCCCCGCCTGCAACCTGCTGGTGGTTCGAGAGGACGGGGCGATCCTGCTCCAGCGGCGTCGCGACACCGGCCAGTGGGCTCTGCCCGGGGGCGCCATGGACATCGGCGAGTCGCCGACCCAGTGCGCTGTCCGCGAGTGCCTGGAGGAGACCGGCATCATCGCCGAGGTGACCGGCCTGCTCGGGGTGTACTCCCCGCCCGAGCATGTGGTCGCCTACTCGGACGGCGAGATCCGGCAGGCCTACGAGGTCACGGTCCTCGGGCGCCCGCTGGGTGGAAGACCCACTGTCAACGAGGAAGCCGACGGCGTCGTCTGGGCACAGCCAGTGGAGCTCGACGGCCTAGACATCCATCCGTCCATGCGCCGGCAGATCGGTCACTACCTGGCGGGCGAGTACCCGCACGTCGACTGAACTCTCGTCAGCGGGACCCGGCCAGGCGCTGGCTGACGTCGTCGACGGCAGCGTGGATCTCCGGGGCAGCCCGTTGGATGAACCGGCCGACGATCGTGTCCGGCCCGTACCTGCCGACGATCTCAGCCACCCGGGCCTCCGACGACGTCCGGGTACCGTCGGGCGTCGTCGTCATGTCGCAGTAGATCAGCGCGCTGCGGAGCTGCTCCGGGGGCACGGGGAACTCTGCTTCAAGCTGCGGACGCAGGCCTCGCTCCTCCGCCTCCAACAGGGCACAGGAGTGGTGGGCAACCAGGCACACGACTCGTTCGTCAGCACCCTGCTCGCGGAGGTAGCGGCCACCGTCCAGCGGGTGGAACCCGGTGTGGGCGATGGCGGGGGAGTAGCCGACGTCGTGCAGCAGCGCCGCAGCATGAAGCAGCTCGGCGTCGTCGTCGAGGATCGAAGCGAGGGTCTCGGCGGTGGCGCCGACGCCCTGACTGTGTGCCCAGCGTCGTGGCAGGGGCTCGGCGAGCATGGCTTCGGCGGTCGAGTATGCCCAGGCGGTGAGGTCCATCCTCGGAGGATAGAGCCGCTGCAGTGGGCGCAGCAGGGCAAGGGACATTTGCGGAGGCCAAGACGTCTTGAAGGAGATCGTCAGGGTGGTGGGAACGTCCCTTGGGGGGCGGCCATGCTCTTGCCAACCCGGCTTGTGACGAAGCATCGAGAGTCTTGACGTATACGCTAAGATCTCCACATGGGTCGAGATCAACATCTCGGTCGCCAGCCAGAGGCCAACGCCTGATGCACCATCGGCCATCCGCAAGAGTGTGCGATTTTGTGGTTCGGGTTCGGGATCTTCGGGCACCACATGATCGTTGAGCAACACGGAGAGCAGGAGCGTCTTCTGCTCTCCCAAACCTGTCCCAGAGGAGATAATGCTCCCCATGTACACCGAGACTTCAGCTCAGTCGCCCTGAAATGGGTGATGGCCGCCCTGTGCAACCAGGACGGCCATCGAAGCGACTCCCCGGCCTGCCAGCTTCCGGAGTCGTAGTCAGCGCGGTGACCGCGCTGGGTGCCTGGACACAGGGCCCGTGTGGTCACCTACCCAACAGCATAGATGCGCATGACCCCGGATGCGAAGTAGGACTTCGTTTCTGAGGCTCACGTCATGTTGAACAGCTGATTTGCGACTCCCTCATACGAGGGAATGAACAGTGCCCCACCGCTCCACCCCGACCATCCGGTCGGCATCGCCCCCTCTGAGCGGGGCCGTCGCAAAGTCGTCCGTCGAAACATGTCACACGGACGCTCGCGCCCATACCTCTACCAGTGTGAAGACCTTTATCCACAACGCCACTGCCCTGTGCTGCTGCGCGACCTCTGACCTGCGACCTCTATCCACAGGCGACCTGATGCACGGTCGTCAGATGATCACCACCTATGAAGTACCGAGCACGCCGTTCGCGGCATCCCCGAAGGGGATGGTCGCATGACCGCCCTCCCGCGCGTGGTGAGCGACGCGGCTGTCGACTGGGTGAAGTTCGACGCCGCCCTGGCGAGGGACGGCTCCGTCGACCCGGTCGACAAGGCCCTGTACGCCGCCCTGGCCTCGTTCGTCGCTGCCAGCAGCGCTGACGACGGCGACCAGGAGATCGCCGACGCACCGACCCGGAAAGTGCTGGCCGCCTGCATCGGGCGATCTGTCGACACCGTGGACCGGTCCACGAAGCGACTGGAGGAGGCCGGCCTGCTCCAGGTGGAGCGGCGCACCGACCCCCGGAACCCCCGGGTGTACTTCCCCAGCATCTACCGACTGCTGCGCTCCGAAGAGCGCGGCGAGGCGACGGGGGGGATCGCATGACCCAGGACATCCAGGAACAGGCCGGCATCGCCCAGCGTGGCCCCGTCCCGAGCGTGCCGGTCTACAACCACATGCTGTTCGGGCCGGACGCCGTAACTGCCCCACTGGACCTGATGATGCTGGCGCAGTTGCTGTTCATGCTGGCCGAGAAGGCCCGGAAGGGCCCGGAGGACCCCCCGATGGTGGTGACGCCGCAGTCGCTGCTGGAGCGCCTGCGGTCCCTGGGTGTGGTGGGCGGGAACGGCTCCAAGCTGGTGGGCCGCGACGCGGTCTACGAGTCGTTGAAGCGGCTACGGGAGCTGAACTACATCCGGCGGGTCGAGCCCCGGGAGAACGGCAAGCGAGTGGGTCCGGTGTTCTACGAGTTCTACGAGTTCCCAGCGTGGAACCCGGAGCCGTACGTTGTGGCCGCTTCGGAGAAGCCCCAGGTCGGAGCCACTTCCGGCATTGCCGGATCCGGCATTGCCGGAAGCAGGTCGCCGAAACGGACAAAGCGGGAATCACCGCAGGTCGGAGCCACTTCCGGCATTGCCGGATCCGGCAATGCCGGAAGCAGGTCGCCGGGAAGCGCGTTTCCGCAGGTCGGAGCCACTTCCGGCAATGCCGTTTCCCCCCCACACCCCCAGGAGGAGGTAAATACCTCCTCCCCCTACCCCCTCACAGGCAACGCGGCTGCGCCGCGGGAGGAGGGGGAGGAGGTGAGCTTCGCCCCGGACGACCTGGAAGCAGCCGTCGGGCTGTTCCAGCGGCTGCCGTTGCCGTGGTTGCTGGGACGACCGGACGCCACGAAGCTCGCACCCGTGCTGCTCTCAGTCATGGCAGACCAGGGGTGGCCCCGGATCACGGCCCTGGTGGCGTCGGACCGGGAGCTGCTCGTGGAGCAGTTGACCAGGGAGGCCCCGGCCAAGCTGCACAGCGCCGCGGAGCTCCTGCGCCGCAAGCGCGTCCCGAACCTGCCGCTGTACGAGGCTCTGGTGGCCGCCCGTGCCTGTGCGCCGGCCCCGGGTGCGAAGACTCCGACCCCGCCGCCGTACGTCGCGGAGAAGCGGGGTCCGTCAGACCCAGCCGCGATGGCGGCGATCCTCGAGTCCGTTCGCAAGGCGCAGATCTGACGACCTGAATTGAAGCGGCGCCCGGGATCCATAGCCGGACCGGGCGCCGCACGACCTCGACGAGGAGATCATTGATGACTGTAGTACCCCCGCAGGGCCACACCCCAGATGAGGACGAGGTCTGGGATGACGAGCCGCCGGACAAGGCCAAGGCCGGGTTCGAGCGGATGCCGCCCCAGGACCTCGCGGCCGAGCAGTCGGTGCTGGGCGGGATGCTCCTGTCGAAGGACGCGATTGCGGACGTCGTGCAGATCCTGGCCCGCTCGGACTACTACCGGCCCGCCCACCAGACGATCCACGACGCCATCCTGGACCTCTACGGACGCGGTGAACCGGCTGACCCGATCACCGTTGCCAGCCAGCTGGTGAAGTCCGGCGACATCACCCGCGTCGGTGGCCCGAGCTACCTGCACACGCTGGTGAACCAGGTCCCGACGGCGGCCAACGCCGAGTACTACGCCGAGATCGTCCACGAGCGCGCCGTCACCAGGCGCCTGGTCGAGGCCGGGACGTGGCTGGTACAGCAGGGCTACAGCGGCCAGGGCAACGCGGACACCCTTGCGGCCATGGCAGTGACGCAGATCAGCGAGGCCGTTGAGAGCCGGGAGGCCAAGGACGGATTCACGCTGCCCTCCGAGTCGGTGATCCCGACCCTGGAGCTTGTCCAGGCCAGCCAGGACCACCACGGCCTTACCGGCGTCTCCACCGGGTTCGCCGATCTCGACAGTCTGACCAGCGGTCTGCAGCCCGGTCAGGTGATCGTCGTGGCGGGGAGGCCAGGCATGGGCAAGACCACGCTGGCCATGGACTTCGCCCGAGCCTGCTCCATCCGCGACGGGAAGCCGAGCGCGTTCATCTCGCTCGAGATGAACCTGGTCACCGAGCTCAACATGCGGATCCTGTCGGCTGAGGGGCGAGTGGCACTGCACCACCTGCGTTCCGGCGGCATGACCGACGAGGACTGGCCCCGGCTCGCCACAGCTTCAGAGCGCTACCAGAGGGCTCCGCTGTACGTGAGCGAGAGTGCTCGGACCTTGCTGGAGATCCAGGCCGGCCTGCGGCGGTTGAAGCACCGGGCACCGGACCTCGCGCTGGTGGTCATCGACTACCTGCAGCTGGTCGAGTCGGGCGGCCGCCGTGCTGAGAGCCGGCAGCAGGAAGTCTCGGAGATCTCGCGCAAGATCAAGCTCCTGGCGAAGGAACTGAACCTGCCGATCGTGCTGCTGTCCCAGCTCAACCGCAATCCCGAGATGCGCGCCGACAAGCGCCCGATGGTCTCTGACCTGCGTGAATCCGGATCGGTCGAGCAGGACGCCGACATGGTGATCCTGCTCTACCGGCCGGACGCCTACGAGGAAGCGTCTCCGCGGGCGGGCGAGGCGGAGCTGATCGTTGGGAAGCACCGAAACGGGCCGAACGCCACAATTTCGGTCGCCTTCCAGGGGCACTATTCCCGGTTCGTCGATATGGCCACGTCCTAGTGGACCAGCCGCCTGGCGCTCCGTCAGGCAAAGAATCAGGCGCTCGCCTGGCCTGCCCTGCAGTGAGGAAAATTCATGAACCTGCACATCGACACCAACGCGGTCAGCTCCGTGATGCTGGCCGACGGATGGCACCTGATCGTCAGGGGCTCGTTCCGGCTGGGGACCTTGGAGTTCAGCGCGGGCAGCTCTGGTAAGCCCACCGAGCAGTCGGCGGTCTGGTCGGAGAGCACCGTGGGCTTTGAGTTCGAGGACACGGACGGTGGCCACCTGGCCGGCCCGCTGTCTTCCGTAGTCGCTGTCTCCTACGCGGCAACCACAGGGCCGCAGAGCACCTCCTTCGAGCAGCTCGCCGAATGGCTGCACGGCGTGGTGGCGGGCACGGATGACGACCAGTTCGTCCGGTTCACGCACGCGGGCCTCTCGTTCGAGGTCTGGCTCGACGCCGACCGGAAGTGGGCGTTCTCGCTGCCCGGCCAGCGCGATGGCGACCGCACGGTCGTGACGCACACCGATGTGGCCGAGCGCGATGTCAAAGCACTGCCCAGCATCGTCCTGGGTGAAGTCAAGGGCGGCTGGGGCCGCAACCAGGAGAACCACCGCCAGCAGCAGGGGGAGCAGTGATGGACAGCAAGGAGTACACCGCCGGCCTCGGCCAGCTGCGCGGCATCCGGGACGACATCAAGAAGATGCAGAAGCTGCTGGCTGACCTGGTGTCAGAGCGCGACAAGCGGATCGTCGGGTTGGGTGGCTACGCGAAGGCGAACGCGGACCGGATCGCTCCGGCGGCCGGGGTGAGCGTGGTCGACGTCGTCGCCCTGGTGCCCCACCTGGGCCCCCAGCAGGCCCAGGACGCCCCGCAGACGATCAACGCGGACGTCAGCGCCCCCGTGATCACCAGCGGGCCGCAGGCGGCCGTACAGCCGATCATGGAGCCGGTCGGCGCGACCCCGCCCGACCTGTGCCCCGCTGCGCCCTCGCTGGAGGCCTCGGTCGACGCCCTGCTCGACCAGGTCGCCACCGAGCAGCAGGCCGACGACGCTGTCGCCGAGCCGGGTCCGGCCGCCGACGTCGTTGCCGAGCCGGAGCCGACCGATCCCGTAGTGGAGTCGGATGTCGTCGACAATGTCGACGTTCAGGACCAGGCCGTCGTCCCCGCTGCGGCGGACCCGGTTCCGGTGCAGGTCACCGCGCCGGTGCTCGCGGCCGCGCAGGCCTCGCCCGCGCCGGTCACGGTGGCGCCGGTGACGGACCGGGTGCTGCCCTCGATCCCGGCCGGTGAGGCAGGGGACCGGTGGATGACCCCGACGGCGAACCTGACCTCGAAGCGCCCGAACTTCACCCAGCAGGTGAGGCAGATGGCGTTCCTCGACACCCTGACCGGGGTGCTGGTCTGCCGTCAGCAGCAGGTCCGCCTGGACCTGGGCTCCGGGTCGGTCGCGGAGATCCTGAACGCGGTCTACGCCACGGTGCCGCCCGAGGTGGAGCGGATCTACATCACCGCGGGTGACCCGTGGCACCGCGACGCGGAGCGGTACCCGTACCTGCGGGACGCGGTCGCGGCCTGGCTGGCAGGTCCGCTGCCGCAGGGTTGGTCGGTGGAGTCGACGCGCGGCAAGGACCGCATGGCCGGGCACCTGGTGCACGAGCGGCGCCCGGTCGGGCGTTGGCAGCGTGGGGACCAGCACGCCGAGATCCGGTCCGTGGCCGAGTGGTTCGACCCGGCCGGAGCGGACCCGGCGCTGGTGCGGGACGCGTTCGTGCTGATGTGGAAGCACCTGCACCACCAGTGGGACGACGTGGTCCTGATGGGCTCCCCGTCGCAGACCGGGCGTGACCTGTGGTCGCGCACCATCCCGGTGAAGACGAACTCGAAGTGGGCCGACGGTTACCCGGTCATGTCGCAGGAAGTCCGCGGGCTGCTGCACGCCACCGCTGGCCAGGGCCGCACCGAGCTGCTCACCCCGCCGTTGGTGCCCCAGCTGCTGCCGCGCTGGACTGAGCTGGACCGCACCTTCGCCTACGCCAAGCACTGCTGGAGCAGCGGCGTCGGCGAGCCGCGCCGGGTCTCCGCCGCGGTGTTCGCCGCGATGTCGGAGAAGGAGCAGACGAACGCGCTGTTCGCCCCGAGCCACTGGCAGATCCGGGTGACGGTGCCGGCCGGGTGGGAGCACGTCGGGCTGCTCCCGGCGCCGGTCAGCGGTGACAAGGCGTGGGCGTACCCGGCCGAGCCCGGGCGCACGTTCACCACCTGGGCGGGCGGGGCCGAGGTCAACCTGGCGCTGCGCAACCCGCTGATGCCCTGGCGGATCGAGATCCTGGACGGCCTGCTCTGGGAGGCAGGCACCCCGCTGAAGGAGTGGTCGACGAAGCTGAAGGACGTGTGGGGGGCGCTGCGCGCGATCTCCGAGATCCACGCGGACCCGCGGCAGCGGCAGGCCGCGGCCCTGGCCTCGCGCGGGGTTCGGGCGATCCTGCTGTTCGGGATCGGCGGGTTCGCGCAGCGGCCGAGGATCACCAACGGCCAGGTCCTGCTCGGCCAGGAGCACGAGGTCCCCGACGGTGCGCAGATCGTCGGCTTCACCGACACCCACGTCACCTGGCAGCGGCACGACGGCTTCTCCCGCGACCCGAACGCCCACCCCGAGTGGGCGGCCGGGGTGTGGTCCGCCGCCCGGGCCGCGCTGCTGTCGACCCGGATGCGCGAGGACAACGTGTCGGTGGGTGCCCTGCACCTGCCGCCCGGCTCGATCGTGGCGTTCCGCACCGACGCGATCTACACCACCGCCGAGCACGTCGCCTGGCCCTACCACGGCCAGCCCGGCGACTACCTGCTCAAGGGCCACATCCCCGACGCGGTCCAGGCCCCGACCACCGATGACGAGTTCTTCGTCCTCCAGGCCGCCGGCCGCGCCCGCTACGACGCCGACCGGCTCCAGGCGGTGAACCAGTGACCGGCACGGACCTGGGCAACACCGAGTGGGACGGCAAGTGCTGGACCGTCACCAACGCCATCGAGGAACCCGTCACCGGCTACCACTACCGCTGCCAGGCCGACGCCCAAGCGGTGGCGCAGCCGCTGGGCCTGGTGGCCCTGCGGGTGTACTGCGCCACCAAGTGCACCCACCCGGCCCCGCCGATCTGCTGCCACTGCGGCGACCCGATCACCGGCGACTGGATGTCCAACATCCCGCTCCCGGGCCAGGAGTCGGTGCCGATCAAGTTCAGGCACTTCGACCGGCGGGCCTGCCTCCACGAACTGCCGCTGCTCCAGGACGTGACCGGATGACGCGGTCCACCCCCGAGACGCGCCTGGGTGTCGCCCGCGACGCCGACGGGGCCCTGTACATCCCCGCGCAGCAGGTCACCGGCCTGCTGCGCGGCCTGGTCGGCCAGTTCCAGGACTGGGGCCAGGACGATGAGCAGCCGGTCCTGGACCAGGCGACCCTGCACCTGGTCACCGGGGCCCTGCTCGACGCCGCCGACCAGATCGACGTCGAGTGCATCTCCCGCACCCCCACCCAGCAGACCGGCCCCGACCAGGAAGGAGGGCAGCAGTGACTCAGCCAACGCCGAACCAGGCAGCCCAGCTCACCCAGCAGCTCCTGGACGCCGGATACACCAAGCGGCAGGTCGGCCAGATCATCGGCCGCGACCCGTCGCTGGTGTCGCAGTTCTTCACCAAGGGCAAGGGCCAGAGCTTCGTGCCCGCGCTCCAGCGCGCGGTCGAGGCGATGCAGGTGGGTGCCGCGAACACCCCCGAGGAACTGCGGGAGGTCGTCGGCGGCCTGGTTCACCGCCGCACCACCGCCTCGGGGCGCAAGGCGAGGGTGCGGGCCAAGGACGTCGTCGGCGACACCCGACGCTCCTCCCTGGCCCGCGCTGCCCGCCAGCACATCGCCTCCGGGGCCTCCCGGCTGCGCCCGGTCGTCACCGACCAGGCCGCCGTCGGCGGGAAGATCGCGTTCACGGTGAGGGCGAAGAAGGGTGCGTTCGTCTACGACGCCGGCCGCAAGAAGGACTCGCCGGGGGTGCGCAGGAACGTGGTCCAGCGCAACGACGGGACCGAGGAGCGCTCCTATGGCAACTCGGCTGGACCCGGCCAGGGCGAGTCCGGGTTCGACGCGGGCGAGTGGAAGGGCCGGGTCGACGCCGCCGGCGGCGATGTCGCCGCCGCGGTGAAGGGCTGGCTCACCAGCACCGGCCGGATGAAGGCCGATGCCGACCTGACTCACCTGGAGGTGCGCGGATGGAAACCGAAGCCGAGCTGAGCGATGGGACCGAGCCCGTGACCGCCCAGGTCGTCGTCGAAGCCGAGCTCGACCTGCTGGAGGCCCGCGGCCGGGCCCTGATGTACACGATGCGCACCCGGCCCCGGGACAAGGACCGGCAGCTGTGGCGGGCCGACCTGCACGCCACCTGGCGCGAGTGGGACCAGAAAATCGACGACCTCGGCGCCCTGATCGCGGCCGCCGCCGCGCCAGAACAGGAGAGCAAGCCGTGCACCTGACCAGAAACCCCGCCCATTCCGTACGGGCGCCGCACACCGGGCGAGTAGCGTCGTTCCCGGCAGCAGCGACCCGCACCGACCCCAGGAGCCCGCGATGACGTCCGCCGTCCAGTACCCCGGCCCTGCGTACGTGCCGCCGATGACCACCCTGCGCGAGCTGCGCGCCGCCCTGGCCGGCCTGGCCAAGCTCGGTGTGCCCAGCGAGCTGGAGACGTTCGAGGCCGACCTCGAGCAGACCCCGCTCGACCAGGTCCCCACCCTCGCCGCCCGCTACCGCGACTACGTGCTGCGCAACAGCAGCACCGAGGCCGTGGACGCGCTGACGATGACCACCGAGCAGTCCGCCGCCGAGCTGCGCCGAAAGATCGCGGAGGGGCGCCGGTGAGCCACGCCTTCTTCTCCGACGCCGCGGAGAAAGTCTTCACCGGCCTGACCCGCTCCGAGCAGGCCGCGGTGACCACGGTCCGCGCCGCCTTGCAGATCGGCCCCCGCCAGGGCGACCCCTGGCCCGAGGGCGACCCGCAGGCCGACGGCTTCGTGATCCGTCTCAGCGAGAGGCAGACCGGCGGCCGCGGCATCAGCGTTGTCTACCGCTTCCACCCTGATATGGACGCGTCCCTGATCCTGTGGCTGATCGTCGGCCCCTGACTGCCGCACTCTGCCGAACCGCGAAGCCCCCAGGCCATCAGGCCGGGGGCTTCGCTGGTTTCCGGGGTCAGTACCTGTCGGCCAGCGGCCGGGGTCGGCCGGGGCCGGCGGGGTGGACCTCGATGTCGCCGTCGCTGTTGAGCAGGACCCGCCGCCCCGGGTAGGTGCGTTCGGCGGTGACGACGTCGCGGTCGTCGAAGTCGCCGGTGAACAGCAGCACGCCGTCGAACATCTCGGCCTTGACCACCGCCGTGGGCCAGCGGTGCAGCAGGGCATCGACGGTCATGGGTTCATCAGCTGCGGGCAAGTCGGGACCTGGCACCCGGCCAGTGTGGCAGTGGGCGGCGACGCTACCGGGGAACCTTCACCCGTTCAGCGGCCAACCTTTGGGCAAGAGGGCGTAGCGCGTCGATTCTCTGCCGGTACCGGCCATTCCTGGGCAACAGGACGGACCGGCTAGCTCCAGCGGGGTACGCATGGACGGGTTGACGGTCGACCAGGGGAGGGGGCCTGCGTGGCGAACAAGTGGTGGGCGGACCGCAAGGAGCGAGGGCGGCAAAAGGAACAGCGCCGCCAGGACGAACAAGAGAGGGAACAGCGCCGCATCGACGCCGCCGTGGATCACTCCAGCCTGCTGATTAAGGCCGCAGCCATCGCCACGGTGGATCTGCGCTGCCACGAGCACACCTGGGACTTCATCTGTCAGGAAGCGGCAGCGCTGGACCTCGAGCACTTCCGTCCGCCGGGCGATGACATGGTGATCCGGATGGACGGCACAGTGACTGTCCCCGTCTCCGGGCCGACCCTGGTGGTGATCCTGGAGGCGCTGCACCAGGCGTCCAAGGAGTGGGAGGACGAGCAGCGCGTCCGCCGATCTGTGGCTTCCGCCGCCTACATCAATCTCTCGGCTCGGCTCTCGACCACCGACTTCAGCCTGAGTGGCACCCAGCCGGTCCGCACCCTCGCGATCGACAACCGGCCGCGCGCGGAGGACGACACAGACGAGGACGCACCGGCCTACGGGTACGGCGAGTACGACAGGCCCCTGGCGACGCGGCGCGACCAGGTCGCCGAGGACATCCGCAAGGTGCTGCGCTCCGGCGGCTGCCGCGAGTTCACCGACGACCACGGCGGCTTTGCGGTCGAGGGAGCCAGCGATGAACGCGGTGCTCCGTTCCTCGTGGCCGCGGCCGACGACGACGGCGACCAGAAGGCCGACGTGATCCGTTACACCGAACTGCTGCGCGCGGCCGGCTACCGGGTCGAACCCGAAGACGGCGACCCGCTCAGCGTCCAGGTCTGGATCCCCCACCCCTGACCCGGGCCTGCCTACGGTCCGAAGCCCCAGGCCGCTCCGGCGTGGGGGCTTCGCCATGCCCGGAAGGAACCGGTTGTCAGAGGCGGGTGGGACGCTCAGTGGTTGATCCACCGGCTCGATGTGAGGAGCGCTGTATGGAGCGCATGTACACCAAGAACGGCGTGCCCCTGCGGGTGCGCGGCGACAGGGTCTTCGGACCGACCGGCCGCCAGGTCGGCCGGGTCTACGGCAAGAAGGTCTTCGCGCCCTCTGGTCGTTACGTCGGCACCGTCGTCAACGACCGGCTCGTCTACCGGTCCACCGACAGCGCTGCTGGCCGCGGAGCCTACGCGCCCTCCACCGCCACCCCGCTGGTCGCCGCCCCGAAGGTGCGCAGCGCCGTCTGGGGCGAGGAACCCCGCTTCGCCTGAACCGGCGACCAGTACGAACCCGGTGGGCAAGGGGCTGGGCAAGGGGGCAAACCGGACACCCCTTGCCCAGGTCGACGCACCCCGGCGTTATCTGGGTTGACGTCCGCCAGCGCGCACCGCACCACCGAACCGGCGCACCAGCACCGCCGGGAACCGCGCACCGCACCTGCGCACCGTGCTGCTGGGCAAGGGGGCAAACCGGACACCCGCTGCCCCGCGGCGAACCGCCGGTGCGCACCGACTCGGGCACCCCACCGCACCGACCGCACCTGGTGCGGTGCGCTGACCGCCCGTGCAAATCGGACAAACCCGCTGGGCAGGGGGTGGGCAAGGGCCGAATCGGACACCCCTTGCCCAGGTGCGCCGACATCCGCACCGCGCACCGCACCGGTGCGGTGCGCCTGCACCGTGCAGCACCGCACCGGCGCACCCGTGCGGTGCACCGCACCGACGCAGCCCTGCTGCACCGCACCGGTTCGGCGCGGTGCAGCAGGGCTGCGGTCAGCGGCGGAGCTTGCGGATCAGCCCCCTGCCGCGTGCTGCTTCGGCCTCCGCCGCAGCAGCGGCCTGGCGGGCCTGCTCCTCCTGCTTGGCCTTCGTGCACTTCGCGCAGTCCTCGGCGATCCCGGTGTCCTCGCCCAGGCCGGTCTTCTGGTCGAACCAGGACGGCACGAAGCTCATCCCGCAGGCGCACTTGCGCGTCGCACGGCTGCGGGCCTCGCTGATCCGCTCGTGCTCGCGGCGCTGGCGTTCCCGCTCCTGCCGCTCGGCCGCGCGCTGCTCCTCCAGCTCGCGGGCCTCGCGCCGCCGCTGGGCGAGGCCGTCGGTCACGTGCAGTGCTTCGGGGAGGGTCTGCAGTTCGGTGCGGCCGAAGCGGCGCCAGACCCGGCCGTCCGCGCCGTGTTCGGCGAGCAGCTGCTGGGTGGTGGCGATGACCGGGATGGCGTCGGCGTAGGAGCGCCAGGTGACGCCCTCGTAGGACTTGGGCTCCCAGCAGGCACGGGAGAGTTCCTCTACCCGCTGCATCGTGTTGGCCAGGCCCCGGGTGCCGGCGCCGCCGAAGACGAGAGCGACCGGCGGGTGACCCTCGCCGCGGCCCCGGCCGTAGCGCAGGAACCACAGCGGCCGTTCGCTGCCCTCGCCGTCCTTGGCGGTGGAGGCGAAGTACTCGAGGTAGGCGTCGAACTTCGCGGCGACGGCGGCCGGCGTCATGGTGTTGCGGTCGACTTCCACGAACAGCATCGGCAGTCCGGCGTCCGGGTTGGTCAGCACCGCGTCGGTGATGAGCCTGCGCTTGGTCGCGGTCACGTGCAGGACCTCGGTGCGCCAGTGCTGGACCTGCGCCAGGCCGGCGCGGTGGAACGCCAGGACGACCTGGTTGACGGCCATCGCGTGCTGGGCGCCGGAGCGGGCCGCGCCCTCGCCGGTGCCGCCCAGCTCGGTGCCCGGCGGCAACTCGGCCAGCGCCGCGCGCTGCCCGCGCGGGGTCAGCCGCCAGATCGCCCGGGCGTTGCGCTCGCGGGTGTTGCCGTCGCTCCAGGTCAGTCCCTTCGGCAGCTGGCCCGTGGTGGGCAGCGGGCCGCGCAGGTCGAGCAGGGCGTTGCGGACCGCCTTGTCGCTGCGGTCGGTGGGCTGGACCAGCAGCCACAAGGTGTCCGCGGTGGCCAGCGTCAGGACGCCCAACGCCGCCAGGACCTTCCCGCGCACGGCGGCGGTGGAGTGGTGCGGGTTCGGTGCGTCCGGGTTGTACCGGCTGCGCCGGGGGCGGGAGGTGGTGTCGGCCATTGGGTGGTGCTCCTTCGTCGGTGCCGGCCGCCCCCGGTCCGGGCGCGGTCCGCACACCCTGCGCCGACCCCCCTTGTCCGCGGTCTAACCGATCGAAGCGCGCGGCGCTGACCTGGGAAAGCGCGCGGCCGGTGCTGGCAGGCGGAAACCGGCGCGCGGCGCGGGCAAGGGGGGAGCCCGGGGTGGTGCGCGCCCCGAATGCTGCCGGGACCCCCCTTGCCAGAAACCTTGACAATCCCGCGCGCCTACCGCGCCGCGCCCCTGTCGACACAACCTGCGCGCCTTCGATAGTGGGAGTGACGCGGCTTGACACTCCTTCGAACCTGGGAATGACGCGTCTTGACATGGCTTCGATTCCACGGAATCTCGCCGATTCCGAAAAACTTCAGAATCGGGGGGCAGGGCACCCGCGCGAGGCGCGCAGCGCGCCGCTGCAGAGCCTGTCCATAGACCCGGCCGCGCGCCGCGCGGTCCAGAACCTGTCCACCGCCAGCGCGCCGCGCGCCGCGCGCCCCCGCGCCGCGCGGACCGGACGGGCGCGCCGCGCGGTGTGGTGAGCGCGCCGCGCGCCTGATCTGTCCAATTGGACACACCGCGCCGCGCGGGGCGCGCGGCGCGGATGTCCAGGCGCGCCTACACGAACCGGCTGCTGCGCGGGTCGCAGTCCCAGCCCACCGCTGCCGCTACTGCTGCGCCGGCGGGGTGAAGGCGGTCCACTCACGAGGCCGTGCGCTGATCCGCACCTGCGCCAGACCCTCCACCTGCGGGGCCCACTGCTCGAACAGCCAGGCTGCGACGGCTTCCTCCGAGGTCGAGTTGTCCATCACCTCGTTCAGGTGCTGGTGGTCCAGGGTCCGTGCGGCCCACTCGGCGACCTCGCGCTCGGTGGCGTCCAGGTCCCGCATGGCGAAGGCCTCGCCCGAGCCGGTGACATGGAGCTCCGCCGACCACTCGTGGCCGTGCATGTTGGCCTCCGGGTGCCAGCGGGGCAGCTTCACCACCACGTGGGTCGCCGTCCAGTGCACCTCCAGCACCCGCGTCGTACTCAGCATCGTGTCCCCCTGTGTCGTGCCGTCAGAGTCGGTGCCGACCACGCTAGGCCCGGGGGCCCGCCGCAGCGGGATCCTTTGACGAACACGGCCCGCCCCAGGGCCCCGCTGCTGCTCCTGACGGCCTCGACCGGCAGCCCGGCGCCGCCTACGCTGGAGGGACCGCCCCCGGGCCGCGGTGAGGCCTCCAGCCCCCCGGAAGCGGCCCCCACGGCCCCTGGCGTTGTCCCTTCCGTGGCCACTGCCGCCGCCCCTTCCGGGCCCTCGACTCAAAGGGGCGGTATTTGCCCAGGTCAGGGGTTTTTTCAAGATCATTTCGATTGCCGACAACCCTCTTGCGCTCAGAAGAAGAAGCGAAGCGCAGAAGAGGGTCCAGTCCCGGTGCCGTCGGCTGCTGCGGCCAGAAGGTGTGTTGTTGGTGCCCAGGCGCCTGGGAAGCGTGCTGCCGCATGGCCCGGCCCAGCGCCGGACCGGGGAGCGCGAGGGGCGCAGCACGGCTGCCAGGGCCCGGGGGCGGGCGGGGGAGTTCCTGGTGCGCGGTCCCGGCCCACGCGCCACCATGGCGACATGAGCGCCACCGACCCCACCGACAGCACGGGCACCCTGACCCCGGGCGGGCAGCGGTTCGCCGAGCACTACGCCCACACCCTGGCCCTGATGGACCGCCTCGCCCGATCGGTGGAGGAGGGGAACTGGCCCTTCGCCGCCGACGTCGCCGGCGAGGCGAGCACCGCGCTGGACGAGCTGAGCACCGCCGCCAGCGTCCTGACCACCGAGGCCACCGCCACCGTTCCCGCCGCCGTCCTGGACATCACCGACCGCCTGGCCCGGCCCGAAGGCTGAGCCGCGGACCACCGCCCAGCGGTGAGGAGCGCGGCGGCGGATATCTCCCGGGCGGCCCGGGGCGGGGGTTTACGCTCGGCCCGCTTCCGCACTTCGTTTGCGGGTCAGTCCGAGCGTAGCTCCCCAGTCAAGGGCTGAAAGGGTGGCTGACCAGGCATTACGTACTCACATACTTACACGTTCGGCGGTGCGGCGGGCGGCCGTCCCCGGCCTCGACCGGGCTCTGTGCACCGGAGACGGCCGACGCCCAGTCTCCCCGGACGTCCTCGCCTCCCGGGTCTGAACCTGTCATCGGTGCCGCACTGGGCGATGGATCGTTATGACCGGTAGCCGGGTCTGCCGGTGCAACTGTCGCTGGGAGGACTCTGTGGTGGGCATCGTCACGCGAAGCGGGAAGGTCAAGCGCTTCGTCGAACACGACTTCCAGGAAGCCCTCGCGAACACCCTGCTGCAGAAGTACGGCATCTCTTCCAGCTGGCTGCACGGGCACTCCGTGGCGCCGTACCGCGAGCCGTGCCACCTGGTGCACCAGGACAAGCCGCTGCCGCGACGCCAGCCGTACGGTTCGGTTCCGCAGTGCCATCCGAGCTACGGCCGCAGTGAGCGCGACGGCGAGACCTATGACGAGTGCGAGGTCGGAAAGGACATGCCGTGTCAGGACGACGGCGTCGACCACGCCGACACCTGGTGGCGCGAGAAGCGGATGATCGCCTGGGTCTGGTACCCCTACGACTGGTCGCTGGCCCGGCTCGCCCGTGCCGAGAGGCGCGCCGGCCGCCACGGCCTGGGGCTGACCCTGGAGGTCGGGTGGGGCGCCCACTACTACGGGTCCACGCCCGCGGTCATCCTGGCCGAACGCGGCTTCCACGCCCCTCCCTCTCCGCTCATCGCCGACCTGGTCCGCCAGGCCCGGGCCCTGCCTGGCAGCTGCGACTGGGACGCACCACCACCCGCTGAACCGACCCGCCGACTCCTGCAGCGCGCCGCTGCCAGCGGTGGGTAACCTTGCTGCCTCCCGAAGCGAGAGGCGCTGATGTACCCCGAGCACTGCCCGTTCCACCGCACCGACGATCTCTGCCTGCCGGTTGCCCGCATCCTCGCCGAACAGGGCCTGATCACCCCGGCCCCGGCCGCTCCCGCCGTGCGCTCGCTGACACCCGAGCTGCCGCCACTGCCGAGCGGCGAGGAACTGCTGGCCACCATTGCCCACCGGATCGATGTGTGGGGACGGGTAGTGATCGACCCGACTCTGCCCGCAGCAGGACAGGACCGGCCGCACGACGAACGCCAGCTGCGCTTCATGGTCCAGGCCCTGTCCGAGACGGTGGCGACCGCGCCGGCACGCGAGCAGTCGATGGACTGGTGGACCGTGGGCCAGGCCCTGCGCGACGCCCAGAGCGCTGCCCAGCACAGCACCCTGGCCCAGGATGAAGCCGGCCGCCGACTGTGGTGGTACCTGGCAGCCCGTCACCTGGAGCACGCCGAGCAGACCTGGCGTGCTCACATCGGCCGCCCACTGTCCGGAGCCGCATAAGGCCCGGGCGGCAACAGCAGGCAGGGCACCCGGAACGGGCCGCGCCGTGACGACCGCTGCGGCTACGCCGCAGCGGCGGTGCGACCCAGCAGGGCCGGGGTGGCGTCGACCAGGCGGCCGATGGCGGAGCGCCAGATCTCGCCGGTGGTGGTCACCTGCGCGGCCAGTTCCTCGTACTCGGTCAGGGCCTGGTCTTCGTGGTCGTCGCGGAACGCCCGGGTTGGCAGGGCGTCGGGCCAGCGGTCGCGCCAGTCCCGCAGCTGCCCGATCGCCTCGGCCGAGGTGTGCCAGCACGCCGAGCGCACCCGCAGCACCAGCCCGGCCGGGAGCCGGACCGGGACCTTCTCCGGGTAGCCGCCGTCCCGCGACCCGGGCCACCGGCCCGGGATCAGCGCCTCGGCCGGCAGCGGCGGCCAGGCATGGTCCCAGCCCCGGGCCCGCAGCTCGGCCCGCACCTCGAGCATCACCACCGCGTCCAGCGAGTCCAGCAGCTGCCCGTCGGCGCGCAGCTCGGCCCGGTGCGCGTACCAGGCCGTCCGCCGCTCGGTCGCCTCGCGCCCGGACAGCTTCCGCACATCCCATGGCTCCGACAACGCCAGCACCCGCGCCCGCCGCCGCTCCGCCCTGAACAACGGCTTCAACGTCTTCAGCTGCTCCTTGGTCCCGAAGGGGACGCGGGCGGTCACCGGCAGCACGGCGTCGTCGGGGATGGGCTCGGTCATGACCGACATCATCCCGCGCCGATCCGGCCCGCCCCCACCCCGGCGCGCAGCCCGGCCGCACGCCACAGCGGTGCTCCCGCGCGCCCCCGGCTCCCGTCCCGGGGCAGGGCGATGATGGAGAGGTGACCTCGCGGGTGCCGGCCGGAAGCCGGGACGGTGAGCCGGTCGACGCCACGGCGGCCCGGCAGCTGACCGGCGAGCTCCAGCAGGCGATCCATGGCGCCCACCAGGCCCTGGCCCACCTCGCCGACCGCGTCCGCGCCGCCCACCAGGGCCGGGTCTGGATCGCCCTGGGCTACACCGGCTGGGGCACCTACGCCGAGGCCGAACTGCGGATGAGCCGCAGCCAGGCCTACCGGCTGCTGGAGATCGCCACCACGCTGGGCACCCTCAACCGCGCCGCCGCGAACGCCGGTGCGGTGTCCCCCGCGGGCGACACCGCACCGGCGCTGTGGGACTTCGGACTCTCCCAGCGGGCGCTGCGCGACGTCGCCGATCAGGCCGACCGGATCGCCGAGGACCTCGCCGCCGCCCTGGCCGCCGCCGGCCCCGACCGCCGCGCCGACCCGGACGCCGTCCGCGACCTCGTGCACCAGGTCGTCGAAGCCGCCCGCCACCCCGCGCCGCCGCCGATCCCGGCCACCTTCACGAAGTTCACCGACACCGGCACCGCTGTCGACCCCACCGACATCGCCTCGCTGCGCGCGGTGGTCGACGAGCTGGTCGCCACCCAAGGCGAGCTCGGGCTGCTGGCGCTGGAGATCGCCCCCGCGTACCTGACCGATGCCCAGGCCCGCGACGGCGGCCTGGGCCAACTCGCCAACGACATCGGCATCGAAGTCGAGCAGCTGCTGGCCGCACGCCACTACGCCGTCACCGGAGATCGACGCGCGCTGGAAGGCACCGTGCTGTGAAGCAGCACCCGTCGGAGCAGCAAGCGCGTCCTGCCCCTGGCGTGCGGTAACCGCTGCTCGGTTACCCCGGTGCTGCATGCGTTGCACAGCCGCTGCGTTTCGCGCGTTACCCCGGTGCTGCTCTCGCCGGTTACCCCTGCTGTTACCCCTGGTGAGCTGCGGTTTCTTGTCTGCTGCTTCCTCGTGGTTACCCGGTTGCTGCTACTGCGGTTACTCGCGCTGCTCGGACCGGTTGCTGCTCCTGCGTTGCTGCTCCGTGCGGTGTGCAGCACAGCAGCAACCGGGTAACCAGTGCCGTGCTTCACCGCGGCCCTGCGTCATTTCGACACGGGTCTGGGCGGCCGTGAGGAGGGCAGCTCAGGGCAATGCGCAGAACACTACGAACCGGCTGAGAGCACCGTATATCCGTTGAAAACGATCCATGATCACGCTGGAGCGCAAACTTTATCCACAGGCCATAGGCGGCAGGCTCCTCCATAACGGCAAGAGCGTTGCAAAACAGGAGGAACAGAACATGTCGGAGCAGATGGACGCCTGGTGGAAGCAGATGGAAGCGCTGGACACACCGCCAGCGGTCACGCTGGCGAACGGATGGCCGACCGCGGACACGGTCTACCGGGGCTACCCGCACAAGGTGATGCCCCTCGTGGACCCCTGGGACGAGGTCAGGTACGGGCTGCTGCGCCACGCCGTCCACCTGGACCGGCTGGCGATCACGAACCCGGACGACACGGCGCTGGAGAACATCGCCTTCGCGGCCGCCAACCTGCTGGTGGACTACGACACGCAGTACAAGACCGGGGTGGGCCCCGAAAGTGCGGAGGACGTCGGCGAGTTCGAGGTGGACGACAATCTGGGCTACCTCCGGCAGGAGTACCACCACTGGCGACTTGCCCTGCTCGACTGAGCAGACCGAACGCCGGGGTGCGGCGCTGCCACGCCGCACCCTCCCGGCAGCCCACCGGCACTCTTCTCCGCCGCTATCCACAGGCAGCCTGATCCAGGATCACCCCATGGCGACCTCGAAGAAGCCCAAGCCACCCATCCACTGCCGGCAGCACGACGACCTGACCCCCGATCAGCAGCGCACCTGCTGGTCCCAGCCGATCCCGGCCACCGCCCGCGACCAGCTCGGGTTCATCATCGCCATGGCCCTGCGCGACGCCACCCGCCGCAAACCCAAAGCCGACCCGGACGCCCTGCGCCGCGACACCATCGCCACCAAGGCCTCCTGGTACCACGTCAGCGCCTTCACCATCCGCCGGCACCTGGCCGGACGCGGGCCCCGCCCCGGCGCCAAGCTGCGCCGCGCGCTGGCCTACGACATCGAGGGCCTGTTCTGCCCGGTGCGCCGCGCAGAGGCCGAGGCACGGCGCGAGCAGGAACGGCTCCAGGACGCCAAGGCCCGGGCGGACAAAGCCGCCCGGGCGTCCACCGGCCGGGACCGGCTGTACGGCGAAGCCCTGAAGCGGCAGTTCGGCGACCGGTAGCCCCGGCCTGTCGGATGCGATGCCGCCCGCCCCGCCGCCGCACAGGATCGGCGAGTGCCTCTTAACGCGGGCACGAGGGTGAGTTCCCCGCTCCCGTGCAAGCCGTACGAAGATCCGTACGGAAGGGGTACGAAAGTTCATTCCGAAGGGTGTACGAAAGTTCATTTCGCAGCGTCTACCTGCGGCTTAGCGTCGATAGGAGCCACCCATGTCCTTTGATCTCACCCGCGGGCAGGACACCGCGAAGGGCGGCCTGGACATCACCATCTCCCTGACCCCCGCCGAAGACGACGCTCTGGGGGTGGACGCTTTCACGCTCGCCGAGTGGTTCGAGAGCGTGCTGTCGACGCTGGCGATGCTGCGGACCGGCAGCGTCGCCAACCGGCCGAAGTTCCCCACACCTGGCCTGGACGACTGGAGCACAGCCGTCGGCGACACCTACCAGCTGCCACTCCTGCAGGGCCTGGCTGACGCCACCATCCGCATCGCGCGGGGGCTCGGCATGAGCTACGCCGACTTCGCACAGGCCATGGACGTCTCGCGCAGCACCGCCCAGAGCCGGGTGCGCAAGATCACCGGTCGGCCCCCGGTCGGGTTCGAGAACTGGGCGCTGGGAGGCGACCCGGCCGCCGCGCTGACCCGGTTCAAGCCGATAGCCGAAGGACCCCGCAACCCGTGGGACTACCGGACCGACATGTGAACCGTCGGGGGTCGGCGTGCCACGTCCGCCCAACCCCGCTCCTGTGCTCCACTGGTTGAGGCAGTGGACGCCACGCCGTGATCCGTCATCGACCCCCGTGGCGGATCCTGACGGCTCCAAGTCCCATATCTGTTCTTCGACCGTGCAACCGCACCGGTTCTTTCAGCGCGTCGCCACAGGGGGTCTGGACGGCGGCGCGTGTAAGGACCCTCGTGGCCGCCGACCTTCTCGTTGATACGCGCTGCAGGACGTTGAGCACAGCCGTACGTCAGCGCATCGCCTACACAGGGGAGCGCTACAAGGGTGCCCACCAGGAGGTCCAGGCACATCCGGGGAAGCCCCTGATCCCCGCGGCCGACACCTGGGAACAGGCACTGCTGGAGACGGAGTTCCTGCACCGAGGCGGGGAACTGGGGTCGGCCTCCCAGCACCCCATGGGCATCGTCCGGATCCGCCCGTACCCGGACCGTCTGACCGTCGTCCTGGACAACGAGCCCTACGTCATCCGCTACTGGGTCGATCGCCTGCTGCCCGTCGACTCAGGGCCCGCCGATGAGATCAGAGGCATCTGCGGTCTGCGCTACAGCCGCACCGGCCACCATGTCCGCCTCTACCGCCAGGACACCGCCACCGCCATCGACCTGACCGGCTTCAACCCACACTGGTGGGACCGCGCCGTCGACGCCGCGGTAGTTGACGCCCGCGCCCAGGACGCCACACCCTGCTTCACCGGCGCCACCGCGCCGTGGACGACAGCCGAACGCGACCTGCACACCGCCCTGGCCGACACGATCTGCGACCCGCACCTGGGCAGCCGGCTCCTGCGCCGGATCCGGCTGACAGCGTTCGAGGGCCCCTACGGCGGCACCGACCTGTGGTCCCACCCAGCCGGCCGCCAGCGCTACGACTGGATCCTGGAGACGCTGCGCGGCCACGACCACTCCAAGCTGCTCGCACTCCTGACAGATCCCCAGACCGGCGTGGGCCTCCAACTGCGCCGCCGCTCGTGCTACTGCGAGCAGGCCGGCATGGAGGACGAAGGCTGTACGGCAGTGCTGGAGAGCCCCGACGGCGTCCAACGGCTGCTGGTTCGCGACCTGCGCTGGACTGTGGACGAGGCGGATCTCCAGTGCAGGACCAAGTATGTGACGGACCGCAACCGGCATGCGTTCAGTCCATGGACAGAACGGGAGGACACCAGGGCCGTCCGATAGCCCCGTCCCCGGGCACCACCCTGCCCACGAACGACCCTCTCGGTTTCCGGGTTCCGGGCCTACCCGAAACCAGTGGATGCGACGCTGGCATGTACGGGGCGGCGCGGTGCTGCTCCGGCCCATGTAGATCGGGGATGCCTGTGATCGGCCGCGACTTCGCCAACTCCATGTTCGACAACCGCACGGTGGAGGTGCCGCTGGAGGTGCTGCGGCGGCTGCTGGAGGACTCCGCTGTTCTGTCGCTCAGCAGTGACATCACCGCAGGGTGCATCGAGACGTGGACGGAGCACGGTGCCTCCACCTTCGAGAGCGCCGTTCGCGTCTCGCCCGACGCCCCTCCGGCCGTTGCCCGGATGCTGCGCCGGCTGCTCACTGACCACCAGGACACCGCCTCCCTGGTCTACGGGATGATCGCCTACCGGGCACGCGAGGACGGGATCCCGATCGCGTTCACGGCCGGGTGGCTGGTCTCGAACATCAAATGGGGCGGCGGAGACTCCTCCCCGCTGCCCGCGCTGCCCCACGGAGGCCTCGACGCCTTCGTGGTCGGGGCGACGTCCGAGCAGGCATTCAAGAGCCTCTGAGCCTGCGGCTACGGTCTGGTTTTTCAGACCTTGGCTCCGGAAAACCCACCTGCTGCTCAAAGGATCCGCAGGTGGGCACTCCGAAAAATGTTGGGTCCGCGAGGCTGCCCGCTCCCGCTGCCCTGGGCCGTCACTGGCTCAGGCAGCGGGAGCGGGGCCGTCAGTGTCGGGCGGCCGCCTCAGCGGGGCCTGCGCCTGTGTCTGGGCCAGGCGGAAGCCGAGGTAGCGCACCCACAGCGCCTCGGTGCTCTCACTGTCTTCCGCCGGCAGCCCGACAGCGGCGAGGTCGGCCAGCAGCCGGTCCCGCTGCTCCCAGTCGGCGGGGCGCTCCCAGCGCTCCCTGTCGATGGCCTCGTCGCCGGGCCACTCGACCTTGACCAGGATGTTCTCCCAGTCGAGTAGGTGCTCAGCGGCCAGAGCGGGGCGTCGGTGCAGGAGCGGGTTGCCGTAGTGCTCCCAGACGGCATGTTCGGCCAGGACGGCGGCGGCGTAGTCCAGCGGGATGCCGCCGTGCTGGACGGCCCAGCCCCAGACGGTCAGGGCCTCCATGTACGGCGGCGGCTCAGGCATCCCCATGGCCGACCTCCATGCCGGAGCCAGTGCGCTCGATGGCGTCGACGTCGTTGGCGATGTCGGCGAGCTGGAGCCAGAGCCTGTCGGCGCTGCCCGGTGCCCAGGACTGGAGCAGCTGCCCGTTGGCCGGGTCGAGCTCACCGCGCCAGTGTGCTGTCTGCCCGGCCACGCTCACGACGGTGGAGCGGGAAGCGACCCTCACCGGGTGCCCCAGCGCCGCCAGGCGCTCGGTGACCGGCGCCAGGGCGTCAGGCTGCCAACACACCACCGTCCTGCCCGCGAGGGCCCCTTGCAGGGCCTGTGCACCCTGCTCGGCGGGCACCGCCGCGGCGGGGGCACCCTGGGTACGGGGACCGGCCAGCTTCACCAGGACGTCCAGCAGGCGCCTCCCGGCCCCGTCGACGGCGTGGACTCGCGCCGCCAGCGGCGGCCGCCGGTTCCCCGCCGCCGTCAACGGAGCCTCCAGCACCTCCACCCACACCACGGCCGTCAGCGGGGCGGCAAGCAGCTGCTGCGCCCACAGGGCCAACGCTCCCCGCTCGGCCCGCAGCTCAGCCTGCAGACGCCGGATACGAGCGATCCGCTGACACATCACACACCGGTGAGCCCCGTCGCTGGACAGGGAGAGCGGCTGCTGGGTGCGGGCGCCGCAGTCGTCGCACACCCGCACGGCCGTGCTGCGTCGCCGCGCGGCGGCGAGCTGGTTGGCGGTGGCGTTGGTCGGCACCGACTCGGCGACGGCGTACAGGGCGATCTCGGTCTTCTTGTCCCGCCAGTCGGTGCCAGCCACCCAGCCGCGGACCGGGCCGCCGGGCTCACGGGGCAACGCCGCCTTCGCCAGGATCGACTTGGAGGCGAGCGCCCAGGGCACGGCTCCCCAGTGGGAGTACGACACCTGAGCGGCCACGTCCGCCACGGTGCCCACCAGCGGCGAGACCGGCGGCCGCTCCGGCGCCGCCGCCCCTTCGACCGTGCCGCTCTCCTGAGCCTGATTCAGTTCCACTGCCTACCCCGTTCCCTGACGCTCGGACAGGCCGCTGCCGGCACCGTCCCACCGCATCGACGGTAGCCTCAAAGCCACACCCTCAGCAACCCGTCATATAGCAGCTGAACAGGGAGTTTCAAGCTTGCAAGCTGACTATCTCGAACGCCACGGACATGGCTTTCGAGGGTGCGCGAACGCGTCCTCGGGGTGGCCGGCCTGACGGCCCGTAGGGCCGCTGTCGAGCGAGGGTGCCGAAGGCATCCCTTCCTTTCCACCCCCTCTCTATCCCCACCGCACACA
>Ga0302314_10000753_pt1 | contig 60358 bp, 57 predicted proteins | sample III_Palsa_N2_3_FD_200533 | JGI IMG/M metagenome (GOLD analysis project Ga0302314, IMG submission 200533) | Peat permafrost microbial communities from Stordalen Mire near Abisko, Sweden - III_Palsa_N2_3 | ecosystem: Environmental > Terrestrial > Soil > Palsa > Peat permafrost | place: Sweden...
CTTAGCCGACGCAAAGGTCAGTCGTCACCACGCTGTCATCACCGACGACGGCAAGACATTTCTCGTCACCGACTTGGGATCGGCCAATGGGGTCCGGGTACGTGGCCGACGCATCGATCCCAGCGCAGAGCTAGGCGAGGGTGAACGCGTTCGCATCGGCGACCAGGAATTCACCCTCGAAATCAACACTTCTCCGGAAGCCACTTAAGGATTCGTTCAGGCCCTCATTGGATTCTGTTGCAAAACCGGATCGACAATCCATGAGGAGTTCCGATGACCCACCAGCCCGAACCACCGCAGCTGATGCCGACCACTGTGTCCGACGGGCGCGCCCCAGGCGTGTACTACCGCATCGACGGAGAACTCGTGCCGGTGCTGCACATCTGGCTCGACGGCAGCGTGCCCGTGTTTTTCGAGCATCACATCGTGTTGTGGAAGGACCCGGCGCTCGATATCGGGGCCAGGGGAAAAGGTGCACTCAAGCGGGTGATCGCCGGCATGCAGCTGCTGTTGACCGAGGCACGTGGGCCGGGGCAGATCGCATTTTCCCGCGACGGTGCCGGGCACGTGTTTCCGCTGCATCTGCGCCCCGGTTCGGCGATCGAGGTCCGCGAACACCAATACCTCGCGGCAACAGGCAATGTGGAGTACGGCTTCGTGCGTCAGAAGGGCATCCGAAACATGCTGTTCGGATCGACCGGGTTCTTCGTGGACCGGTTCGCCGCCACCCAGACCGAGGGCGTGGTGTGGCTGCATGGCTACGGCAATGTCTTTGAGAAGGTGCTGGCTCCCGGCGAGCAGATCGACGTGGAGCCGGGAAGCTGGATCTACCGCGACGAGAGCGTCCGGATGGAAGCCAAGATCTACGGCCTGCGCACCGGAATGTTCGGTGGGACAGGAAATCTCATCTTCAACCGCTTCACCGGCCCGGGTCGCGTAGGCATCCAGTCGATGTACCTGGACATGTCGACCGACTCCGACCGCTGAGCATTAAGAATCCATAAAGCGCCGTCCCGCACAGTGATCAGGCATCGCGTCAGAACTAGACATAGGAGCAGAAATGAAACGCGAACTCATGATCACCGCCGGTGCGGCAGCAACACTTGCCGTCGTGTTGGCCGGTTGTTCACATCACGACGGGGCCGTCAGCGTCGGCAACGCCGCGGTCGCCCCGGCCGGCTCGTCGAACACGAAGGTGCTCGTCGACGGCAAGGACCAGAACGTCAAGGGCCAGGTTGCCTGCACCACCGCCGCCGGCTCCGTCAACATCGCCATTGGTGGTGGATCCGGTTCGGGCGGCGTTCCGACCGGGATCGGCGCCGTGTTGACGGATGCCAATCCACTTGTCGTCAAATCCGTTGCGCTCGGCAACGTCAACGGTGTGTCGTTGGGCATGGGCGGAACCACCGGCAAGGCCCAAGCCACCAAAGACGGCAGCACCTACAAGATCAGCGGCACCGCCAGCGGCGTGGACATGTCCAACCCGATGGGCGGGCCGGTGAACAAGTCCTTCGAACTCGACGTCACCTGCCCCTAGTTGACGCCCTGTCCCGGCCGCCGGGTGTCGCTGCGGCGACATCCGGTGCCGGGCGGACCGTTACGCCATCCATCTCACCAGAAAGAACCTGATTCATGAACACCAACAACAAGCCCATGGTCTTGGTACTCGGGGCGATCGCCGCTCTTTTCGCGTTCTCACTCGTCGTACGATTCGCCTTCCTGAGCCAGTTCGGCCTGCCCGGCGGATGGCTCTTCTACCTCGCACTACCGATCGGAGGCATCGGCACTCTCATCCTGTTATTGGTGCGGCTCGGGCTGATCAATATCGGCGGACACACGATCGCGCCTGTCCGACAGTGGAAGTCGGCCGATTCGACATCTCAGCGTCTGCACGAACTGGAGACGCTGCGCGCCAACGGCACGGTCTCCGACACCGAGTACGCGAACGAGCGAGCCCGGATCATCTCCGGAAGCTAACCGCTTGCGGTCAACCAATCTGACTGATCCTGGGCATAACCTCGTCCCCGAAGCGCTTCACGAAGCCGGCGGGGTCGGGGTTACCCGGGAACGGTCCGGTGTTGATCAACTGGACTCCGAGCCCGGCTAGGCCCTCGACCGACGTCAGGTATCCATCGACGTCAGCGAACGGATTGATGAACAGGCCTACCGTCTTCTGAATCTCAGCGAAATCGCGGCCGGCGGTGTCGCAATGGCGTTGCAGCACATCGAGCTTGTGCGCGACCACATCCAACTCGAAGTCAGTCGAATTCCAGACATCGGCGTACTGCGCGACCATCCGCAGCGTCTTCTTCTCGCCCCCGCCACCGATCAGGACCGGCGGACGCCGAACCGGCTGAGGCCGGCAGATGGTTTCGGCCAACTGGTAATGCTTCCCGTCGTACGGGCCGTCATTGTCGCTCCACATCTGCAGACAGATCTGCAGCGTCTCTTCGAGCATCTCGAATCGTTCGCGCACCGGCGGGTACGGGATGCCCAGCGCGAGGTGCTCACGCTCGTACCAGGCGGCTCCGATTCCGAACATCGACCGGCCCTGTGAGAGCACATCCAGCGTCGTCACCGTCTTGGCCAGCACTCCCGGATGGCGATAGGTGACTCCGGTGACCAGCAACGTCAGAGTGATGCTGGTGGTCCGCGCGGCGAGGTAACCCAGCGACGTGTAGCCCTCGAGGAACGGATCCTCAGCTCGCCCAACATTTTCCATCTGAAAGAAGTGATCCGCCAGTGTGAACACCGACGCGCCGATGTCCTCGGCGGCCGTGGCGGTCGCGAGCAACGTCGGGGCCAGCTTCGCCGGGTCGCCCGGTAAAAAGTCGATGTAGTGGATACCCACGTCCATTGGTGAACTCCTTCGCTAATCGTTTAAGCGCTGGAGCAGGGCCAACGCGTCGTTGATGACGCGGCGTTCCCGCTGCGAATAGCGCTCCTGGATGGCACGGGCCAGCCATTCCTCGCGGACCTGGCGGTCGCTTTCTGCACGCCGGCGCCCGGCGGCGGTCAGCGAAATCACTTGCCGACGACCGTCGTCGGGGTCGGGGGCGCGGTGAATAAGGCCGTGCTCGTCGAGGGCGGCCACTATGGCGGCCATCGACTGCGGCCGCACCCGCTCCGCCGCGGCCAGCGCGCTGGCCGACGACGCACCGTCTTTCCATAACCGGGTGAGCACCGCCGTCTGCGATGGTGTCAGCCCGCCGCCGGTCGCGACGTCCTTGAGTTGGCGACGCAACCGGCTGAACATCACCCGCAGATCCCGGGCCGCCGCTGCTGCCGACTCGCTGATTCCGTCCACGTCGCCAACCCTACACTCGACAGCTAAGACTGTGCAGGTAAAGCTGTCTAAAGTGAGGGCGGCGAAGAACCCTGCCGAGGGTGAATTCGGTCAGCGTGCTTAGGAGTGGCGGATGGCATTCCCGCCCAGATAGGCGAGGTATCCGATCAACCCGACTGTCGCCAGGCTGCGAGTCTGCTTGCTGCTGAAGCCAAGTCCGAGCACGGTCTCGATGCTGCCGTTGGTGTAGAGGTGCTGACGAGTGTTGCGCGGGAAAGCCGATCTCGTGATCGGCTCGAACAGTCGCGGGCTGGTGAAGTGGGCCAGTCCGGCGCCGGCCAATGCCAGCCCGGAGTACTGAGCTACCCGATTGCTTTTGCGAGACATCGTTTCCCACTCCTCCTCAACTGATTGCGTAGTCGCTCAGCGGGAAATTCGACGCTTCTTCGATTGCCGTCGAGGTAGCCATCGGGCGCAAGAGTGAGGGCTCGCCGCTGGGATTGAAATAGTAGGAACGTGACGTGGCGCAGTTGCCGAGTATCCACAGCGAATCGCCCAGCAATTCGGTCATCCGGTCGAGGTAGCGCGCATTGGCTTCCTCGGTGACTTCGAAGGTATCCGCGCCGCGGCTTTTCAACTCGGCGAAAAGCCTTTCCATCAAGCGCATCTGGTACTCCATGGTGTTGAAGAAGTTCAATCCCAAGAAGGCGAACGGGCTGGCCAGGCTGAGGTAGTTCGGGAAGTAGGGCATCGATACGCCCTGATACGCCTGAAAACGCGTGTCGCGCCACCACTTTCCGAGGTTGCGCCCGTCGCGGCCGATCACCTCGATGGCTGGGAAGTTGGCCTCCCACAAGTCGAATCCGGTGGCCAGCACCAGCGTGTCGATGTGGGTCTTCGACCCGTCGGCGTTGACGACGCCGTCGGCCTCGACGCGCTCGATTCCGTCGGCCTGCAGGTGTACGTGCGGCTTGGCGAAGCTGCGGAAGTAGGTGTTGGAGAACGTCGGCCGCTTACATCCGAGGTCGTAGTCGGGGGTGAGCTTGCGGCGCAGTTCCTTGTCGCGAATCGCGATGAACTGGTTGATCTTGCACAGATCCGCCGCAGAGATGTTGAGCCGCCGGAACAGTGGGACCCGGTACCGCACCAGACCGACGGTGATCATCAACTCGTAGATGGTGTCGGTGATGGTCCGGATCGCTCGCTGCGTCCACGGGAAGCGGGCGAAGAGTCGTTTCGCGCGATCCGAGAAGCGCAGGTCGATCTTCGGCGCGACCCAGATCGGGGTTCGTTGATAGACCGTGAGATCGGCGGCCTTGTCGGCGAGTTTCGGGATGAGCTGCACCGCGGTGGCGCCGGTCCCGATGATCCCGATCCGGCGGCCGCTCGGGTCGAAGTCGTCTTCCCACTCGGTGGTGTGGATGACCTTGCCCTCGAACGTGGAAATGCCGGGGATGTCGGGTGTCTTCGGTTGGGACAGGAACCCGGTCGCGGTGATCAGGTAGCGCACCGACAACACGTCGCCACCGGCCAGCGCCACCTCCCAGCGGCGGGTCTCGTCGTCCCAGCGCGCGCTTTCCACAACGGTGCCGAACCGCATGTGCTTGCGCACGTCGTACTTGTCGGCCACCCCCGCCGCGTACTGCTTGATCTCCGGACCTGGGGTGAACAGCCGCGACCAGTTCGGATTCGGTTCGAAGAAATACGAATACGTCGTGGTGGGGACGTCGACGGCCAGGCCCGGGTAGTGGTTCACGTGCCAGGTTCCGCCGAGGTCGTCCTCCCGGTCGAGGATGACGAAGTCGTCGATACCCATGCGCTTGAGCTGGATTGCCGCGCCGATACCGCCGAAGCCGGCCCCGACGATGAGGACCTCCAAGTGCTCCGAACTCATGGCAAGACAATATACCCGGTACCCCTGGTACTAGTAATCCTCGGGGCCCTAGCTGGGCTTGGTCTCGCTCGTCCGCTTCTCGCCGGATGCGCGGTTGTCGGCGAGTAACGCCGCGTTGTCGTCTTCGAGGTCCAAGATGCGGCCGATGCCGGCGAGATTCACTCCGGCGGCGACCAGTTGGCTGATCCGACGGAGGCGAGCCAGGTCGTCGGAGCTGTAGCGGCGGGTGCCGCCGTCACTGCGATCCGGGGTAAGCAGGCCGTGGCTTTCATAGAGCCGCAACGACTGCACCGGAATACCGGAAAGTTCGGCGGCCACCGAAATGCCGTAGACACCGTGGCTGGCGGCAGGCTGGTCCTGAGTGTCAGGTCGATTGTTCGTCAAAATCATCCTTGGCTACGACTACAGGAAACCTTTGTAACACACTTGCGACTTATTGTCACGGGTGATATATAAAATCTGTGCTTATAGGCATAGGTTACGCATGACTCGACGTAGAGGAACCGACAGTCAGGAGGTTGCCGTGTCGTCCCGCTTGCGCGTCGATCCACCAAGCGTGTTCACGTCGTTAGCTGAGATCGCCCGAGATGCCTCAACGCCGAGAGAGTTGTACGCCGCGGTCTGTGTGGCAGCAACATTGACGGTTCCCGGGTGCGACCATGCCAGTCTGATGATCCGCCGAGGCGGCGTGTACGGCACAGGCGCAGTCAGCGACGCCACCGCGCGCCAGGTCGACAAGCTCGAATTGGCGCTGAGCAGTGGTCCGTGCCTAGATGCCATCGAAGAGTGCACCGCACAAATTCAGACCGACCTGACCACCAGCAGTCGGTGGCCGTCTCTGGTGAGCCGTGTTCTCGCTGAGACACCGGTGCGAGGCGCGTTGAGTGTTCGATTGCCGGTGGACCATTCCCGGGAAGGCGCGCTCAACCTGTTCTCCGACAAACCCAATGTGTTCGACGAGCAATCGGTCGAGTGTGCGCTCGTGTTGGGTGCGTTCGCCACGGTTGCCACCAATGCCGCGGAGCAAGGCGAAGACGCCGCCTCGCTGCGGCGCGGACTGGCCAGCAGTCGCGCGATCGGCAAAGCCATCGGCATGCTGATGGTGCTCAACGACGTCTCGGAGGACGACGCCTTCGGCATGCTGCGCCGGACATCGCAGGAGACCAACGTCAAGCTTGCTGACGTCGCGGCCGACATCGTGCGACGGCGCGGTCTCCCCGCGGTCAGAAACGGGGCCTGAATCAGTCGCGGCCGAGCAATCGCAGCGCCGCGGCCACGGCCAACCCGGGCACGTCGAGCGTTGTGGAGCCGAGATCGTGCCGTGCGCCAGCGATCTCGACGATCTGGGTCGGCGCCGAAGTCAACGCCGCCGCATCGCGCAACTCGTCGAGAGTGCCGAACGGGTCCGACGAGCCGTGGGTGAACACCGTCGGCACCGCGATGTCGGGCAGGTGCTCGGTGCGGGCGCGTTCCGGCTTGCCCGGCGGATGAACCGGGTAGGAGAACAGCGTCAGCACGTCCACCTGGGCCTCCTTCGCGGCGACCACCATAGAGGTCTGCCTGCCGCCGTAGGAATGGCCGCCGGCAATCAACGGGCCGTCGGCAAGCCCACGGCACACGGTGATCGCCTCGACGATGCCGGCGCGGTCGGAGGCGGCCGATCCGGACGGCGGACCCTTGGGTCGTCGCCGGCGATACGGGAGGTTATAGCGGACGGCGAGCCAGCCACGCCGGGCCCACTCGTCGCAGAGTCGCTGCAGCAACGCCGATTCCCGGTCGCCGCCGGCGCCGTGCGTCAGCACGACTACACCCGATGGCGTGCCGTCGGGCTCATGAGCGACGCCCGCGATGTCGTCGAGATCAATCATGACAACCTGAACATCGCTGACACCGGGCCGTGGCCGTGACCGAGTGGGTAAGCGGCACGCAGACATTCGGTCACCCAGGCTTTGCCGAATGCGACGGCGTCGGGCACGGTGTAACCGTGGGCCAGTGCGCACGCCGTCGCGGCGGCCAGCGTGTCACCGGCGCCGTGGTCGTTGCCGGTATCCACCCTCGGCGCCTCGAACTCGTGAAAGTCGTTGCCGTCGAACAACAGATCGGTGCTGCCGGCTGAACCGTGCAGATGCCCGCCCTTGACCAACGCCCATTGCGGCCCGAGCGCGTGCAGGGCCCGGGCGGCGTCAGCCTGGGTCGCCGCGTCGACGACGTCGATGTCGACCAACAAGCGCACCTCGTGCAAGTTGGGCGTTACCAAGGTCGCTAGCGGAAACAGCTCGGCCCGAAGGGATTCCAGTGCTGGGTGGTCGAGCAGCGGATCACCGTGCATGGATGCACATACCGGATCGACCACGAGTGGGATATGCGCTCCGTGCTCGCGCCAACTCCGCGCGACGGCCGCGATGATGTCACTCGACGCGAGCATGCCGGTCTTGGCGGCCTGCAGCCCGATGTCCTCGCGTACCACCTCGATCTGGGCGGCGATGACATCACCGGGCACCTTGTGAAAATCCTTGACGCCCAACGAGTTCTGCACGGTGACCGCCGTCACCGCACACAGCGCGTGCACTCCGAGCAGGGTGCAGGTTCGGATATCGGCTTGCATCCCGGCGCCGCCGCCGGAGTCGGATCCGGCGATCGTCAGCACCCGCAGTGGCGTCGCTCCAGGCGGCGCCAGCGGCAGGTAACTCACCTCACTGCTGGGCGAGAGGCAGATACACCCGGTTGCCGTGCTCGGCGAACTCGGCCGACTTCTCGGCCATGGCCGCCTCGATGGCTTCCTCGCTGTCGAGCCCGTGCTTGGCGGCGTAGTCCCGGACGTCCTGCGTGATACGCATCGAGCAGAACTTCGGCCCGCACATCGAGCAGAAGTGCGCGGCCTTGGCCGGTGCCGCCGGCAACGTTTCGTCGTGGTACTCCCGCGCGGTGTCCGGATCCAGCGACAGTGCGAACTGGTCGTTCCACCGGAACTCGAAGCGCGCCGTCGACAGTGCGTTGTCGCGTTCCTGGGCGTGCGGATGACCCTTGGCCAGATCGCCTGCGTGTGCAGCGATCTTGTAGGCGATCACCCCGTCCTTGACGTCCTTGCGGTCGGGCAGGCCGAGATGCTCTTTGGGGGTCACGTAGCAGAGCATCGCCGTGCCGGCCTGGGCAATGATCGCCGCACCGATCGCCGAGGTTATGTGGTCGTAGGCCGGCGCGATGTCGGTGGTCAGCGGTCCCAGCGTGTAGAACGGGGCCTCCTCGCACAATTCTTCTTCCAACCGCACGTTCTCGACGATCTTGTGCATCGGGACATGTCCCGGGCCTTCGATCATCACCTGCACGCCATAGGATTTCGAGATCTTGGTGAGCTCGCCCAGCGTTCGCAACTCGGCGAACTGCGCGGCGTCGTTGGCGTCCGCGATCGAGCCGGGCCGCAGCCCGTCGCCGAGCGAGAACGTCACGTCGTAGTGGGCGAAGATCTCGCACAACTCGTGGAAGTTGGTGTACAGGAACGACTCCTGATGATGTGCCAGACACCAGGCGGCCATGATCGACCCGCCTCGGGACACGATGCCGGTCACCCGCTTGGCGGTCAGCGGCACGTACCGCAGCAGCACACCGGCGTGCACAGTCATGTAGTCGACACCCTGCTCGCACTGCTCGATCACCGTGTCGCGGTACATCTCCCAGTTCAGCTCGGTCGGGTCGCCATCGACCTTTTCCAGCGCCTGATAGATCGGCACCGTGCCGACCGGCACAGGGGAGTTGCGCAGAATCCACTCGCGGGTGGCGTGGATGTCCTTGCCGGTGGACAGGTCCATGATGGTGTCCGCACCCCAGCGGGTGGCCCACACCAGCTTGTCGACCTCTTCGGCGATCGACGAGGTCACCGCCGAGTTGCCGATGTTGGCGTTCACCTTGACCGCGAAAGCCTTGCCGATGATCATCGGCTCGCTCTCGGGGTGGTTGTGGTTGGCGGGGATCACCGCACGCCCAAGGGCGACCTCGTCGCGCACCAACTCGGCCGCCATCTGCTCGCGCGCTGCGATGTAGGCCATCTCGGCGGTGATCTCACCGGCGCGGGCCCGCTGCAGTTGGGTGCCGCGGTCGCGAACCACGCCCGGGCGCGCCGGCAGGCCGGCCGCCAGATCGATCACCGCGTCGGAGTCGGTGTAGGGGCCGGAGGTGTCGTAGAGGTCGAGGTGTTCGCCGTTTGACAGGTTGACCCGCCGGAACGGCACCTGCAGGTTGTCGCCGCCGGGGCCTTCTATGGTGCGGTAGACCTTGCTGCTGCCGGCGATAGCACCGGTGGTCACGGTCGGTTCGACTGCTAAATCGGTCATTTGCGTTCTCTCCCTACGTCGGCATTACCCGATCAGGTTCGTACGGTCGACGGCCCCGAGCCGTCCTCTCAGCGCACCGGGCGTGCGCTCCCGTGTTGTTGTGCGGTGCGGCGCTTGTTCGCCGTGCAGTCCCACGCTAGCGCAGCCTGAGCACCGCGCGCAGGAGCGGAGAAATACGCGGCTCCGTCCCTGCACTCCCACCCAATCAGGTCCTGACGGAATTAGTGGGCAAGCTGTGCCATCGGTGGAAAGATGATCAACGTGCGCGAGGCCGCCGATACCCGGATTGGCACCGAGGCCTGGCCTGCCCGATGGCCGGCGGTCGTTGGTGACGGCGAGGGCGTGGGTACCTTCCGCTTCTGGTTCGTCGGCGAACGCTGGGAATGGTCCGACGAGGTTGCCCGGATGCACGGTTACGAGCCCGGCACCGTCGAGCCGACGACGGAGCTTCTGCTGTCGCACAAGCATCCGGCGGACCGTCGCAATGTTCAGGATCTGCTTGACCGGGCGTTGATGTCGAACAGCCCGTTTTCCGGCCGTCACCGCTTCATCGACACCGCGGGCAAGGTGCATGACGCGATGGTGTTGGCCGATCGGATCTACGACGACACCGGCGCGGTGGTGGGCACCGCCGGTTACTACGTCGACCTGACCGACACGTTCGTCGAAACCCGCCAGGTGGCCCTCGACGAAGCGCTGCCCGACCTGTTCGAGGCGCGGGCCGTGATCGAGCAGGCCAAAGGCATCCTGATGGCCGTCTACCGGGTCAGCCCCGAGCAGGCCTTCGGCGTGCTGCGGTGGCGGTCGCAGGACACCAACACCAAGCTGCGTTCGCTGGCGCAGCAGCTCATCGCCGAAGTGTCCAATCTTCCAGCACCATCGGCGGATGTGCAGAGCGCGTTCGACCACCTGCTGCTGACGGTGCACCAGCGCATCGAGGGTGAATCCACCGCGTAGGCGCGCTGCCGGTTAGGCTCGACACCACACATGGACGGGCGATGTCGGTAAGGCATGGCGGTCCAGCGGTTTGGCCCTCGACCCGTGGTTCCAGACCGACAGATTCGAGTGCATCGAAGCGGGTGAACGCGATGAAACTGTTGGCGGTCGATACCGAGGTTCGACCCGACGCTGTGCTGGTGCGTGTCACGGGCGAGATCGATTCCAGCACCGCAGGAGAACTCAGGTCGCACCTGGAGGCCTCGCTGGAGCAGGCCGACACCCACGAGTCCCGATTGCTCATCGTCGACCTGCAGGGCGTGACGTACTTCGGGAGCGCGGGATTGAACGCCGTGCTCGATAGCTACAAGCAGGGTTTGCGAGCCGGAACATCGGTCCGGCTGGTTGCCGATAACGATCTGGTGGTTCGTCCGATCGAGGTGACGAACCTGGACGCTCTGCTCGAGCTATATCCCACGTTGCCGGACGCACTGGAAGGCCGCGAACCCGGGCAGGAGTCGTGAGCGACCAGGGGCGCCGCGGCTGGCCGGCTGAATCCAAGGATCTGCCGCCGGACCTCGCCGCCGCTGTCGCGCTCGGCGGCGAAATGGGCCGCCGTTTCGCCGAGTTCGACTGGACGGCGCATCCGTTGGGGCCACCGCAGTCCTGGCCGAAGCAAGTGCGATCAGCGGTCGCACTGGTACTGACGTCCCGGTTTCCGATCGTGTTGTGGCTGGACACCGAGGAGCTGTTCCTGATTTACAACGACGCCTATATTCAGATCCTGGACGATCGCCATCCCGAGGCGCTGGGCCAGCGTGGCCAGTACGCCTGGTGGGACGTGTGGCAAGCGGTCAAGCCGATGATCGCCAGCGTCATCGCCACGGGCGAAGCGACCTGGTCCTACGACTTGATGCTGCCGATGATGACCGCGGGCCGGCGCCGGGAACGGTACTTCACCTTTACCTACAGTCCGCTGATAGGCGACGACGGCAAGACCTACGGGATATTTTGTCCGTCCTTCGAGACCACCGAGCGCGTGCTGAGCGAGCGGCGGCTGCACTTGCTCAACGCGGTCGCGTCAGCGGTGATGGACACCAACGCCATCGATGCCGCGGCGAAAGCGACCGTCGCGACGTGCGCCGAGCAGCCCGCCGACGTGCCATTCGTCGCCGCCTATATCGGTGATCCCGCAACAGGCGACTGCACGCTGCGCGCAGCGACGCCCGCGGTGCGGCCGTTGCTGCCCAAGACACTGGCGAAGTTGACCAAGTCGGCGGCGGTGCCCCGGATGCGTTCGGAGATGGCCGTCATCGACGACGTCGCCGCGATGATCGAAGGTGTTCACGCTGCGCTGGCGGACGCCTGTCCGGATCAGGCGCTGCTGCTGCCGCTGGGTGAGGGCGCCGCGGCCGGGGCTCTGCTGGTCGGGACCAGTCCGCTCTGTGCGCTCGATGACCAGTACATCGGCTTCTGTCAGCTGCTGGCGGACCAGTTGTCGTCGGCGATGGCATCGGCGGTCTCCTATGAGCAGCAACGGCAGCGGGCGGACGCGCTCGCCGAACTGGACCACGCCAAGACGGCATTCCTGACCAATGTGAGCCACGAATTCCGCACTCCGCTCACGCTGTTGCTGGGGCCGCTCGACGATGCGCTGTCCGATAGCGCGCCGGGCAGTGTGTTGTCGAATCAGCTGAGGACGGCCCGCCGAAACGCGGGACGCCTGCAGCGGCTGGTGGATTCGTTGCTGGACTTCTCCCGTATCGAAGCCGGCCGCGCCACCGCCAGCCCGATATGCGTCGACGTCGGGGCGCTCACAACGGATATCGCGGCGTCGTTCGCTGAACTCTGCGAGCGGGCCGGGCTGGAATTGGTCGTGGACTGCCACCCGGCGGTGGCCGACGTCGACCCGGGCATGTGGGAAACCGTCATGCTCAACGTGTTGTCCAACGCGGTGAAATACACCCTGACGGGCTCGATCACCGTCACAACGCACAGCGATACGGCGTTCTGCCACATCATGATTCGCGATACCGGTGTCGGCATCTCTGAGGCCGACCTGCAACGGTTGGGCGAACGGTTCTTCCGGGCCGACAGCGCGCACGGCCGCAGCGTCGAAGGCACCGGAATCGGACTCTCCCTGGTGCAGGGTCTCGTCGAATTGCAGCACGGCACCGTCGATTTCACCAGCGCACTCGGACGCGGCACGGCCGTGGCCATTCGGCTGCCGCGATCGGTGCGCGGCAAGCCCGTCGACCATTCATCGGCCGGGCTGCTGGACAACTCCTACGTCGTCGAGGCCGACCAGTGGGTGATGTCGCCCCCGACGCCGGCGGAGGACACGGCACCGGTGGCCGATGACCGTCAGTTGGTGCTGGTCGCCGACGACAACGCCGATATGCGAGCGCATTTGGAGCGGGTGCTCTCACCGCGCTGGCGGACGGTCTTGGTTGCCGACGGCCAAGAGGGCATCGAGACCGCCCGCAAGCTTCGCCCGGATGCGGTCGTGACCGATGTGATGATGCCGCGGCTGGACGGCTTCGAATTCGTCGCGGCCATCCGCGCCGACCCGAGACTGTCGGCGACGCCGGTGCTGATGCTGTCGGCGCGGGCGGGCGCGGAGGCGATCAGCGAGGGCTACTCCGGTGGTGCTGACGACTACCTGCCGAAACCGTTCACCTCCAAGGACTTGATCGACCGCGTCGCCGCCCGGCTGTCGGCCGTCGCACGCGAGCGCGCCAATCGGCGATTCAGCGATGCTCAGGCGCGGGTGGCCCTGGACTTCGCACAGCTGGAGGCCGCCCTGCAGTCCGCGGACTCAGGCGCGGCGATCGCGGACGCGCTGCAGGACTGTTCATTCGGTTCCGCCGATGCCCCGGTCATCTGTCTGGGTGTGCTCGACTCCGACGGCAAGAACATTCGATTCGAGTACGGCCATCCGGTGCCTCCGGAGATCCGCGACCGCTATCACGTTGCGTCGATGGACACCCCGATCGTGCCCGTCGATGTGATCAGGACCGGTCAGCCGATGATCATCACCGACACGCTGAGTCTGAGCCCGCGCTATGTGCACGTGGTAAACGAGACTGTTGAGGTGGTCCGGTCGTGCATCAGCCAGCCGTTGCGGGGGATGGACGGCCGGGTCATCGGCTCACTCGGAATGCTGTGGCCGATACCGCGGGAATTCGACCCCGCCGAAATCGACTGGGCGGCACGGATCGCCAAGATGACGCAATCGGCGCTCGACGGCATCCGCAGTGTGCAGCGCGAACATCAGATCGCCGTCGACTTCCAGGACCACCTGCTCGATCTCGACCGCGGATCGACCGCAGCCGTGGTTGCGGCGGTCTACCAGCCCGGCGGCGAGGCGATGCGGGTCGGTGGCGACTGGTATCTCGTTGTGCCGCTCGACGAAGCGGGCCAGGTCGCGATATCGGTGGGCGACGTGGTCGGGCACGGCCTGCCTGCCGCGATCGCGATGAGCAGGCTTCGGGCGGCGGTGGCCGCCACCGCGCTGACCGATGCCGATCCCGGCAGGCTGCTCGCGACGTTGGACCGCTATGCCGCGACGGTGCCCGGCGCGCGGTGCGCGACCGTCAGCTACGCGGTGATCGACACCGAGCCCGATGACGATTCCGCCCGGGTCAGCTATTCCTGTGCGGGCCATCCCTATCCGCTGCTGGTGTCGCCGGATCAACCCGCGGCGTTCCTGTCCGACGGACGGCGTCCTCCGGTGGCCGCGTGGGAAAGCCCGCTCAAGCAGAACACCGCCGTAGCAGAGATGCCGGCGGGCAGCGTCATTTTGCTCTACAGCGACGGATTGATCGAGCGGCCGGGGGAGACGCTCGACCAAGGGTTTCTGCGACTGCAGGGTGCGGCCGGCTATCGCGCCGATCTCCCGGTGGGGGATCTGTGCACGGAGTTGCTCGAGCGGATGGCGCCGCCAGGCGGCTATACCGACGACGTCGTCCTGTTGGCGCTACGCCCGTGCCACAGCTCGGCGCGCAGTCTCGCCACCGTGGTGCCCGCCACACTGGACCACATCGCTGAGGTGCGACATCGGTTGCGCGACTGGCTTTCCGGCGTCGGCGTCGATCCGCGGCGCGAATCCGACATTCTGCTGGCGACCGGAGAAGCGTTGACCAATGCGATCGAGCACGGCAGCGGCGTCGATCCGCGCAAGACGGTCTCCATCGAAGCCTTCGTGCGCGGGCGGACGATCACCGCGACGATCGTCGACGCCGGTCAATGGTCGGGCGATTCGTCGGCCAGCCTGCGCAGCCTGCAGCGCGGGCGGGGGCTCACCATGATCAACGGCCTCGCCGACGGCGTGAAGACCACCCGCTCTGCGGGCGGCACCCAGGTCGCCTTGAATTTCGAGGACGCGATTCTTCCGGAGTCCGGTCTTGTCGAGGGCGTGAAGACTTGAGCCGCGCGGTCTTTGAGCTGCACGTGCCGGAGGGCGACGACGTGCCGGTGCCTGTCGAGGTGACGGTGACCGGCGAGGTCGACGCGTCGAACGTCCGCGAATTCACCCGGTCGGTCTCGGAACTGCCCGGCGAGCGGCCGCTCATCCTTCAGTTGAGCAGTGTCAAATACCTGGACAGCGCCGGCTTCGCGGCTCTGGATCGACTACTCGCCGCGAATGCGATCCTCATCGTGCTGTCGCCGGACAGCTTCATGTACCGGGTAGCGACGCTGATGTGTATGCCTATCCACGACGACGTCGGGGCCGCCCGCCGCGTGCTGCAGGATGGCGAGAGCTGAACTTGTTCGAAACATCTTCGTTCGTCTCGCTGCAAACGAATGCCCTTGCGGCTTATGCAAGGACGCGCGGCTCCGGCCGGAGGGACACGCCGACGGCAGGTTGCGGCGCTGCTCAACGGTGGTATACAGATGTACTTAATGATTCGTATTTAACGAATATTAATTTCTAACCGATATTTACCGGCCGAGCCACAGGCGCGCACTTTCCTGTCTGAGATGCTCAACGACGCAGCGGGTCGCATCGACCCAAAGGAGAAGAATGACTGAGGGCCCGATCCGGACAGTGGACGGTCGCTCAGATAGCGGCTGTGTGATATCGGTCTCGCTTAGCCACCGCACGATCACCATCTCCGACGGCGACTTGACCGACCAGACCACGAACCACCTACGCCTGGATGTGGAGAACGCCGGGAAGCTGGGGAAGGTGCTGGTCGCTCTGGCTGCGGCACTTGAGACTGATTCGACCCGGGACGGGCACGGGAAGCACTCGACGGGGCGCAGCGATGACGAGCGTGCAGTCCTCCGGGCCACGGAATCAGCGGCGGAACGATCGTCGGGTTCGTCCGAATGGTCGAGCGACCAGCTTGCCATGATCGACACCTTGGTCTCCGGGGGTGCCAACCGCGAGGACTTTACGGCGTCAGCGCCCGAGCGGTACATGCAGTTCTGCGAGGCGTTGCGCAAGCTTCAGGACCACCAGGTCTTGTACGGCGGGTGGCAGGAGCTGAGCGAACGGATCACTGAGACCCAGTGTGATGCCTGCGGCCGTACCTTCACCTACGAGCGGAAGGGCAGGCCTCCGCTCACCTGTTCAGCTGAATGTCGACGTAAGCGCAACAACAAAGTGCAGATGCGCCAGGCGAATTGAGGCGGAAGCGTTTTTAGGTTGTAAGCGCTGGAGGATCGGCCGCCGCGTCCTAGCCCACCTCTCGCCGCCCGTGCCGTAGCGCTACGTGATGGATGCGGCGCTCCGGTCTGACGCAGCCGACCTCAGCCGGAATCGCCGTGCTTCCCGGGCAGGCCGGGGGCTCCGCCGCTTCCGGGGGCGCCGCCAGCGCCGCCCTCACCACCCTTGCCGCCCGCCCCGCCGTGCCCGCCCGAGCCGCCCTTGCCGCCCGCCCCGCCGTGCCCGCCCGCGCCGTCGGTGCCGGATCCGCCGTCGCCGCCGGGCGTGGGATCGACACTGGGACCCAAGTGGACGAGGCCGCTGACCATATTGAGAATGGTATCCGCGGTGGGCGCGGTGGCCAGCGGGGTCAGCGCCGCAGCCAGAAACGTAACGGCAGCCGCACCGAGACCGACCAATTGACGACGCCGGCGCGCTTTGCCGTATCCCGACCCGCGATTCAGCTCGATAAAGCGCTGCCCTGCCATACAATCTGCCTCCCTCTAGGCCGCTACTTCTCTGTTCGCGTCGACGCGGCGATATTCGGACGATTAAATGACGAGTAACAGAAATTCGGGCATTCGAGCCGCCGTAACGCTTATCAGCACAGCTTGTTGATTTGCGCAACCTGCGAATCGAGATCGTGTCGCAGCGGATCCAGCACGATATTGGTTGCAGCCTCCAGATAGCCGACGCCCAGCTGTTCGATCGTCGTCCCCATCGAGTTGACGGCTTGCGCTAGATCGGCGGGGGTCGCGGGTTGGGCCGCGACGCGGTCACGCAGGTATGCGCCGCCCCCCAGAAGCGCCAAGCGAGCGTTGGCTGCGATCGCGAGTTGGCCAGCTGGGTCGTTGGGGTTCGGATATGCCAAGTGGGTATTCCGCACCACCCCTTGGTGTACGGCGGTGTAGGCCGAGCAAACGTTTGTTTTCGCTTGGGAGGTTTGCTGGTCAGTGAAGGTGGGTGAAGCGCTTTCGGATGCGGGTCGAAACCATGCCGCGATGGCGACGGCTGCGGCGATCACTGCAATCGCCAGCGCCGCGAATATGGCCCAGCGCGACGACCTCCGCCTGGGCGGGGAGGGGAGGGGTTTCTCAGGGCCGGCCTCGACCTCAGACTTAGTTAAATGCGTATTAGACATTCACTAAGGATATCGCTCGTCAATGAAATTTAATTGATTAATGCCGAAATTTCTTGAGTAGCTCTTCCTTCGGGCGAGGCCGACGTGCACCTTCTACGGTCGGTTTACCGAGATCCGGGCGGGGTTTAGCGCCATTTTAAGAAATCAAGCCGCTACAGCGACTTGAAAAGTTTCCGGCCGAATTTAGAAGTCACCGGCGCGGCCTCGGGCAGGACGGGCGTGGTTGGTTAAAGCCCGAGCCCAATTACATGGGGCCACGATTAATTATTTATCAAGCCCTCAGCCACGCCTATTGGTCCGAGACGGCTGAAGTGTTGGTGCGATCGATTGGCTATCAGCGCTAACACCTCACAAGACGACCGTCTGGTTGCCGTCCGGATGATGCGGTCCTCGCGGTGCCACCGCACGGCTCGGGACAACCAAGTCGACATTGCTGCTCAACGGGTCGAGCTGGCGTCGTTCGGCCTCGGCGCGGATCTGCGCATGGGCCGGGACGTGGATGAACGGCGTGCCGGATGGGCGGACCTTGTCGGCCAGGTCGGGATGGTTGGCAGCACCATCGCCACCGACATGGTGCGGTGACCAGGGCGGTTGCGCCACAACAGATCCAGCAGGCATGGTCCTCCTTCCAGGCCATGATGGCGAACCGCTTCGGCCTGGCTGCCTCAGTGAGCCGGAAGTCCATATCGAACATCTCGGCCACCTGCTCGGCAAATTTACCGGCTGAAGCGTCACGCGCGGCTGTCAAACCCGACAAGTGAAAGACGGTGCGCTGCATGAATGTTCCGCCAGTTTGCCCGAACGTGGTCACCGCTGCCGCCAGCCCGGGCCTGTCGGCGCAGCGCACGAACAGCCGCCCGGTGGTTATAGGCGGAATTCGGGCAGTCCGGCCCTGCCTCTAATTGTTGTGGTGAACTGTATGTGGGTGTTGCGCGTTTAGGGCCATCGCAAGAAAGTCGAGGCGCCACAGCGCCTGAAAGAGCTTGCGGCCGAACTTCTCCAGGTCAACCGCGCCGGCTCGCGCGTTCATGGTTTGAATACGTTCCATCACCGACCAGAGCTTAGTCTCAGGCAACGTGTCGACGGCTGGGTAAAATTCACTCGACTGGGTCAACGAGTCGTGCGCGTAGTACGGCGCTGTTGAGCCATCCCTGAAATATGAGGCCGGCCGACGTGACAACATCGATACAGTCTTCGACGGTGTAATTGCGTGCGCGGCCGTGCAAAAATGTATCCACCAGGACGGCGTCAAACTGCGAATTCCCGGCCAACTTCAAATAGCTTCGGGCCGGGTGATCGGCTGATAGCAGCGAGATCTCATCTTTGACCACTCGCACCGATGCCTCGTCTTGACGCAGCCCCAAGTCACGAAAGACCGTTTCCAGCAGTTCGACCCCGATGCGGCCGTACTTGGCATACAGCATGACCCCGATCGCGCCGTCGGGCCGTAGGCAATTGGCGAGTGCTTTCATGCCAGTCAGTGGATCTGCGAGGTGATGGAGCACGCCGATCGAAATCACGAGATCGAAATCGAGTCCCAGTGCGGGCAGCTCTTCAATGGACAGCAGACGCAACTCCAGGTTCCACAGCCCGTGTTTGTCTTTGAGATATTGCTGATGGTCCAGTGACGGCTGGCTGACGTCGACCGCCACCACTCTCGCAGCAGGGTTTGTGGAGGCGAAAACCGCTGCCTGGTTGGTGCAGGATCCTGCGATCAGAATATCCAGATCGGGTCGGTATCCCCGGTCGGGCCATAGAATTCGGTGCGCGTGGCTGGGGTCGAACCATTCCCAGTTGTTACGCAGCCACGGCTCGAGATCCTGGATGGGTTGCGGGTATCGGTACCGCTCGTACTGGCGGGTTACCACGTCCGCGCGCGGATCGGTCACAAGCGGTGCCTCCTTCGATCAAGTCGGCACGCCGTCGGCGCCGAGGTGGCCGACGGCGGCGCCCGCAGCCCGATGCCTCGCGCTGGGCTGTCGCAGCGCCGCGAACCGCAACCGCGGCCCGGATTTCTCCGGGCCGCGGTTGCCGTGTCCATCGGCGCGAACTGTTACGGGACGTTCACGCCGGGCGTACCGGGCGTGCCGGGTGTGCCGTCGGCGCCGGCGTTACCGCCGTTGCCACCGGCGCCGCCGGTGGCGTCGGTGCCGCTACCGCCCATGCCACCGGCGCCGCCTACACCGTTGCCGTCGACGCCGGGTGCGCCTCCGTTACCGCCGTTACCACCGACGCCGCCGGTGGCGGCACCGGTGCCGGTGCTGGTGCCGATGCCTCCGTTGGCGCCGTTCCCGCCGTTGGCGCCGGTGCCGCCGCCGCCGCCGTTGCCGCCTGCGCCGCCGGTGGCGGTGCCGGTGGTGATGGTGCCGCCGGTCGTCGCGGTCACCTGGCCCGCGGCGCCGTTCCCGCCGGTGCCGCCTGCGCCGCCGGCAGTGCCGCTGACGCCGCCGTTGCCGCCTGCGCCGCCGGTGGTAGTGCCAGTGGTGATGGTGCCGCCGGTGGCGGTAACGCCGGCGTTGGCGCCGGTGCCGCCCGCGCCGCCGTCAACGCCCGCGCCGGCGTTACCGCCCGCGCCGCCGGTGGCGGTGCCAGTGGTGATGGTGCTGCCGAGGGCACCGGTAACGGTGCCGTTCCCGCCGGTGCCGCCGGCTGTGCCGTCTGTGCCGGCGTTACCGCCTGCGCCGCCGGTGTCAACACCCGTGACGGTGCTGGCGCCGGTGCCGGTGACGTCGGCGTCGCCGCCGGTGCCGCCGATGCCGCCGTTGATGCTGCCGGCTCCGCCTGCGCCGCCGGTGGTGGTGCCCGTGACGGTGCTGGTGTCGTCGGAGCTGACGACGGCGTTGCCGCCGCTGCCGCCGACGCCGCCGTCGGCGGTGCCGGTGCCTGCGCCGCCGGCCCCGCCCGCGCCGCCGGTCGCAGTGCCTGTGGTGCCCGCGGGGCCGATGACCTCGGCGCCGCCGCCACCGCCGCCACCGCCGCCGCCTTGGCCGGGCGCATCGCCGGTGGCTAGACCGCCGGCGCCGCCGGTGTCGCCGGTGCCAGCGGTCACCGTTCCGGTGGCACCGCCGCCGACGGTGGCAGCGCCGTTACCTCCTAGGCCTCCGGCCCCGCCGTTGCCGGCCATGGTTCCAGCCATGCCGTCGTTGCCGTGGGTACCGTCCCCGGCGGCGGTGGTAGCCGTGCCGCCGTCTCCGCCGAGACCAGCGGCACCCCCGGCGCTACCGGCTCCACCGGTACCGCCGTTGCCGCCCTCACCGCTGCCGCCGTTGTCGAAGCTGCCGGTTGCGCCGTTGCCGGCGAGCCCGCCGTCGGCGCCCTCGCCGCCGTTGCCGCCGTTGCCGCCGTTACCTGCGATCGCGCCGCCGTTGCCGCCGACCCCGCCGTTGCCGCCGTTGGCGGTGCCGCCGACGCCGCCGTCGCCGCCGCCGCCGAGGTTGCCGCCGGAACCGGCCACAGTGATCACACCGAGCGCACCGTCGCCACCGTTGCCGGGGGTACCGCCGTTGCCGCCGTCACCGGCGTTGCCGCCATTGCCAGTGGTGCCCGCGCCGTCGGCGCCGGCCCCGCCGACCGCGCCGTTACCGCCATTACCGCCGGCCCCGCCGTTGGCGCTATCGCCTGCCCCACCGGCGCCCTCGTTGACGCCCGACACGCCGGTGGCGCCGGTGAGGCCGACCCCGCCGTTGCCGCCGTTACCACCGGTCCCACCGTTCCCGCCGTTCCCGCCATCGCCGATCAAATGCGAGCCGGTACCCCCGATGCCGCCATCACCGCCGGCCCCGCCGGCCTCGCCGTTGGCCGAATCGCCCGGGGTGACCGCAGCATCGTCCTGCAGCACCGTGACGGGCGGCGGCATGCCGGTGCCGTCGGCCCCGGCAGCGCCGTTACCGCCGTTGCCGCCGTCACCGCCGTTGCCGAGCGCACCGGCACCGAAGATGTCTTGGACTTGACCGGTGCTGCCGCCCGCTCCGCCGTCGCCGGCGGCGCCGGCGTTGACGTCCGTCACACCGTCACCACCGTTACCACCGAGGCCGCCGTTGCCCATACTCTCGCCGCCGTTACCGCCGGCCCCGCCGTCGGCGCTGAGCCCGCCGTCTCCGCCGTCACCGCCGTTGCCGATCGCCCCGGCATTCCCGCCGGCACCACCGACTATGCCGGGATCATTGGCCTCGTCGAAGCCGTTCCCGCCGTCACCAAATAGGAGGCCGCCATTACCGCCAGTAGGGTCTGCCGCCGTCCCGTCAGCACCGTTGCAAATCAGGCCACAATAGGTCTCGCCTAAGAACGTGTTCAGGTGCAACTCCACGAGCAGCTGGTTGATCGAGGTGTCGAACTGTTCACCCATTGGGCTAACCATGAAGGCTTCACCAGCCGCGTGAATCGGGTCATAGATTTCCGTTTGAAACAGATCAGCAAGAGTTGGATCGGCTGCTGGCGCAGCAGCAGCGGTCGCCGCATCGGTGGACGACGCGAGAGCAGCCAAGGGCTCAGACGCCAACGCCGCATCAGTGGCAGGCAAGGCCAGGCTGCCTAGATCCAAAGCCGAGGACGGATCGATGCCGACGAGCGCATCCAGACTCGTGAAGGAACCCAGGATCGAGTTGATGATGGGATCAATGATCACGTCGAACTCGTCGGCGTGGGCAGCCGGCGAGGTGGCCAGCGGGGTCATCCCGAACGCCAAGAACGCGCCAGCGGTCGTGCCCGCGCCGAGCACCCGACGACGACGAGCCTTGGCGTTGCGCGATTGCCGAGCCCGCTTGCTGTTGTGCCGACCGGCCATCGTCGTGCCCTTCGTAGACGCTATAAAATCTCAGGTCTCGTTAAGGTAGCCCTTAAGTTGAGTTCGGGGAACGGTAAATGTTAAGAAAATTTTAAAAGTTTCAAAAAAATTTCGACAATTTTTCTGGAGCGTGCTTGTGGTGCGATTTGCGCACTGCTCAATCGCCGTTTTTCGTAGTAGCGACGGCGGATTTTTCTAGCATCCCGAGGGGGCCGCACCGTCAGATCGGAGCCCGAACAATTTCTGAGTGTGCGCTGAGAGACTTACATTATCGTCTCGTTGTGGATGCCTGGGTCAACGCCGGCCGGCCGCATCGCTCTGACCGAAGGAGATTCTGAACTCCCAAACGACGCCTATACGGCAAGCCCAGACGCCGTCGTGCTGACGATGCGGAGCATGAGCGAGGACCCCTGCCGCGCGATTCTCCACACACGGCAATGGGGGCGTCACTCCGAGACCACACGGCTAACGGCGGGTGCCGGGTCCGTCGTAGAGTCCGTCGCCGGACAGCTTCATATACCGGGCGGCGACGGTGATGTGTACGCGGCGCTCTGCGGCGAAAGCTAGACCGCTACTCCGCGTCCTCGATGGCCTCGCCGAGTTCTTCGAGGAGCTTGTTGCGGTGGTTGCTGGCCAACAGGTGACCTGTGGCGATGACCACGGCGACCGGCCAATCGATGAGCTCCAGCGCGGCCAGCGCCGCCAGACCGCCGTAGTAGGCAAGTTGTTCGGGTCGCGGGATCTCCACCCGCCCGACTACGGGCAGATTGACCGTGAAAGTCTCACCTTCCCGGATATGAGCGACGGCATCGGACTGGGAGGTGCCGCTGCGCGACTTTACCTTTTCGGCCATCATTTGCCTTTCAGTAACTTAAGCGTTGCCGTTGTGACTGGTGATGCGTGGACCGTCGTGTTTATGTCGACGACGAAGGAAGCTCTCGCCGACCCACTAGGCGAAGCTGTGGCTGGTCTGCTGACCGTTCCGCTGATCGAGTTGTACGCCCTGCTGTGGCGCGTGGGCGCCGTGGAGGTCGTGGGGACTCGTCCGGCGAAGGATCAACGGCATTCAGCTCCAGTAGCGGCGTATCTGCGAATGCGCGGGTCGCAACGGCGACCGCAGCCGTCGCAGCCCCGGCTGAGCCCAGCGCCTGCGCCCAGCCCAGCGGGCCGAGCGGCGTGCAGCCAAGCAGCTGGCTGACGCCGGGGATGCTGATCAGCGTCCCCATCACAGCCAGCGACCCGCCTGCGGTCAACAAGACCAGTGGCGTCCGCGAGTCGAGCAGGGTCTGAGCGAGCTGCGCTGACACCAGAGCCACCAGCGCCACCGTCGACGCCCGCTGCGGGCGCCCGGTGAACCCGGCCATCGTCCACGCCGCCGTCGCGGCCGCCGCGGTGGTGGTGCCACGGATGGCGACGGCCCGCCACAACGCCTGCTCGTCGGGTCCGCGCCCGTTGGGCTGCAATGGACCGCTGGGCTTGCTGACCGCCAGCGCCGCCGCGGGCAGCGCGTCGGTGAAGATATTGACCAGCAGCAGCTGTCGGGTGTTCAGCGGCGAACTGCCGGTGATCGCACTGCCGATGACCGCGAAAGCCACCTCGCCGGCATTGCCGCCGAGCAGTACCGACACCGCGGCCTGCACCCGACGCCACAGCTCGCGGCCTTCCTCGATCGCGTTCAGCAACGCCTCGATGCGCGCGTCGATCAGCACCACGTCGGCCGCGACGCTCGACGAGTCGCTGCCGCGGGCGACAACACCGATACCGACGGTGGCCGCCCGGATCGCGGCGGCGTCGTTGGAGCCGTCGCCGACCATCGCGCAGACCTTGCCGATGCGCTCCAGCGTCTGCACGACCTGGACCTTGTTCTCCGGCGACATCCGGGCGAAGATCACCCGCTCGGCGACCACCCGTTCCTGGTCCTTGCGTGACAGCGCGTCCCAGTCGCCGCCGCTGATGACCTCATCCGCCGTCACCGGCAGTCCCATCTCCCGCGCGATCGCCGTAGCGGTGATCGGATGGTCTCCGGTGATCAGCCGGACGCCGATGTCGCGCTCGACCAGCGCAGCGAGCAAGGCGGGCGCCTCGGCTCGCGGGGTGTCCGAAATCCCGAGGAAACCCGCCAGCGTCAGGTCGCTGGAAGCCAGTCCTTCGATCGCGTCCTCGTCCTCGGAGATCAGCGCGACCTGTTCGGGGCTGAGTTGGCGCCGCGCGACGGTGATCACCCGCAGTCCTTCGGCCGCCAGTTGCCGCACCGTCTGGTCGATGCCGGACCCGATGCCTGCGCATGCGGCCAGGACCACTTCGGGTGCGCCCTTGACGCTCAGCTCGTCGCCGAGCACCGACGCCGAGAATGACCTGCCGGACCGGAACGGCAGATGGGCGTCAGCCTCCTCGGTGGGGCTCGAGTCGTCGACGGACTGGGCCGCCTCGATGATGGCGCGGTCGGTGGCATGCACCTGCGGGCCGCCGTTGGTGTCGGGAGCGGCGTGCACCGCGCAGCGCAGAACGTCCTCGCGAGCGAAACCCTTGGCGGGATGCACCTGCGAGACCCGCAACCGGTTCTCGGACAGCGTTCCGGTCTTGTCGAAGCACACCACGTCGATGCGGCCCAGCGCCTCCACCGAGCGCGGCACCCGAACCAGCGCGCCGTAGTTGGCCAGCCGTCGGGCCGATGCCGCCTGCGCCAGCGTCGCCACCAGCGGCATGCCTTCCGGCACCGCGGCCACGGTGATGGCGATGCCACTGGCGACAGCCTCGCGTAAACCCTTGCGGCGCAACAGGCCAAGCCCGCTGACCAGCAGACCCCCGGTCACGCTGACCGGGAAAGCCCGGTTGGTGAGTCGGCTGAGCTGATGTTCCAGCCCGATCGCCGGGAGCTCGGTGGACACCAGCTCTGCGGCGCGGCGTGCCTGTGTGTCGGCACCGACCGCGGTCACCACAGCGACCGCGGTGCCCGCCACGATGGTGGTCCCGCCGTAGAGCATGCAGCGGCGTTCGGCCAACTCGGCGCCGGGTGTGGGATCGGCGTGCTTCTCCACCGGCAGCGATTCGCCGGTGAGCGTCGACTCGTCGACTTCGAGGTCGTCTTCTTCGATCAGCCGGGCGTCGGCGGGGATCACCTCGTTGGTCCGCACCTCGATCACATCACCGGGCCGCAGCTGTACCGCCTTGATGTCCGTGTAGACCGGCGACCCGTCCGGACCGGCAGTGACCTTGCGGGCCGGTGGAATCTGTTGAGCCAGCAGCTCGTTCAGCCGACTTTCAGCCCGCAGCCGCTGACTGGCGGCCAGCATCGAGTTTCCGGTCAGCACCGAACCGACCAGAATCGCATCGACCGGCGAACCCAGCACCGCGCTGGCCGCCGAGCCGAGAGCCAGCACCGGGGTCAGCGGGTCGGACAACTCGGCGCGCACCGCCTTGAGGAACTGCCACACCGCCCGGCTCGGGCGTCCGGTCAGTTCGGCGCTCCAGTGCGCTGTCTCCATCGCCCTGGTGGCCAGCGCGCCATGTCTCGGCTCAGCATTCGCCTCGTCGTCCGGCGGCGGCAACATCTTGCGGACCTGCTCGATCGACATGGCGTGCCACTCGTGCATCTGGGCGGGCAGCGGGCCCGGGGCGCGCAATACCCGACGGGCCATCAGATATCCGGACACCAGTCCGGCGGCCGCGCCCGTCGTTACCGGACCCGGGCCTCGTCCGCGAACGCCGGGAACCATCAGCAGTGCACCCAAAGCCGTTGCACCGGTGGCAATCTCGATACCGCGATGACTGGCCGATTTGGCCACCGGGATGGCGTGCAGCAGCCGCCACGCGCCAGCGAGGTCGGTCAGGATCACGTCCGCTGTCCACGGCGGGGGCTCCGCGTCGGAGTTGGGCATCACGCCGAGCCCGATGTCCGCCGACGACAGAGCCTGGGCGGCGGCCGACGAGATCACCGCGACGGTGCGACCCGACTGCTGGAGATCGGTCAGCGCCGCCGCGAGTGCGTTGTCGATGCGTGTCCGTTGCAACGTGCGCAGGTCGTCGAAAGCCGTCCGCAGTTCACCGAGATCCTCGACGTCGACCGAGACCAGCTCCAGGCCCGCCCGTCGCGCTTCGGCGAGCACCGCTGCGGCCAACGGGTCGTGGGTGGGACCGATCAGCGCTTCGACTCGGATATCGGAGTCGCGGGCAGTCACGCCGGGAACCGGGTGCCAGCCTGCGCGCAAGCCTCGTTTCTCCAGCAGCAGCTGAGCGCGGTTCCATGCCGGGGAGATCTCGTCGTCGTCGGCTCCGCGGACTCGTACCACCCGCAATGTGTTGGTGCACAACACCCGAGGATCGACCAGTAGTGCGTCGATGCGGTCCAGCCAGCGCAGCTTTTCCGGGCTGAGCGGCAACACCGCGTGCTGCTCGGCCAGTCCTTGGCCCAGCGCTGCGGCGAACGACTCGCGGGTGGTGCGGGTGGCTTTCGGTGTGGTGACCAACGCCGCTGTCGACGCCAGGGCGAGGTTGCGGGTCGCGGCCCCGACCGCTGCGGTGCCAGCCGCCTGCAAGAGGGCTGCGCGGCGGGCGTGCCGCTCGATAGGTCCGTCCGGTGCCGGCACCGGACGCGACGACGGATGCACGTCCGGGTTTTCGGCATGGCGGGCCAATGTCGGCTCAAGACGGCGCCAGGCCTGCGCTTCGGCCTGATACTCGGCGGCTTTCAGGATCTCCATGGTGAGGTCGACGACCAGCGACGTTGGGGAGAGTTCGAGGACATGCGCGACCGTCATCGCCACCGAGAGCACGGCGTCTGTCGCGGAGTGGCCGATGCGGTCTTCGATCAGCCGACGGAGCCGCGGCTGGTAATCGACGGCCACCACGACCGCCTCGACACCGTCGAAGAGCCGCGGCCACACCAAAATCCGGCCCGCGAACGCGGCGCCGACGCCGATAGCAGTGGCGCCGACCCCCAGTGCGTTGGTGGCCAGCAGCAGGCCGTCGCCCGGTAACGGTTTCGGGCGCGCGTCGCTGCGGCTCTCGTGGACATGTTCGCTTGCACGCCAGCGTTTTTCGGCCTCATCGACTTCTCGGCACAGCTCCCGCAGCGAGACCTGCACGCCGTTGAGTCCGATGACCGCGCGCGACAGCGGCCGGTTGAGGCTGACCGACTTGACGCCCGGCCGGCCGCTCAGGGCGTCGATGACGAAGCGTCCGAGTTCGGCGCCGTCCGGGCCGTCAAGTCCGCGGACCTCGATCCACGCACGCCCTCTGCCGAGCCAACTGTGCCTGGTCAGGGTGGGCCGCGCGGGCAGTCCATCGGAGAGCGCCTTGACGCCTTCGCGAACCGGGATCGCGGCCATCGCCAGGCTTGTCGAGGCGACCGTGCCCAGTGATCCTGCGGCGTTCGCCGCAGTCTGCACGCTGGCACCGACTACTGCAGATGTCACCTGGAGACCCAGCGTCACCGCACGCAACGGTAAGGATGCTCGCACCAAGGCGACGCTACCTACTCGACAGAATCAACGACGGGTGCGCGACTGTGCCGCGCGCGGCTGCCGCGCGGGTGTCTTCTTGGCAGGCGTCTTGCGCGGCCGCGCCGAATTTGTCGACTTGGCGGGAGCATTCGTCGACTTGACGGGAGCGATCTTCGCCGCCGGTCGAGCCGGCGCGCTGTCGCTGCGCGAGTTGCTCAGCCGGCGCAACAGCAGTGCGCCTCCGCCGACCGCCAGCAGCAGCGGCCACTCGACGATGCCGGCGACACCGAGAGCGCCCAGCGTCAGGGCAGCCGCCGGTGTCGAGTGGCTGCCGCTATCGATGCCCTTCTGCACGCCCGCGGCCGCCCCGGTCACGGCGCCGACGGCGCCGTTGACCGCGGCGCCCCCTACGGCGCCCGCGGCTGAGGTGGTTGCTGAGGCGGCACGGCTGACCGTTCGACTTACGTTTCGTACGGCGCCGTCAACGACACCCATGATTTCTCCCTGGTACTCGGTATCTGGCCGTGAAGTGTTGCCCGCAATCCTAAGACCTTGCCTGGCAAATGAACAGCGGGTGAATACCCCACCGCGCCATTTCTATACGTCACACCCTGTGAAAATCCGCCAAAACCGGTGCGTGATCGCTGGGTGCCTTGCCTTTACGTTCTTCCCGCACGATGTGCGCGTCGGCGACCCGGCCGGCCAGCGCGGGGGAGGAGAGGATGAAGTCGATGCGCATCCCTTGTTTTTTCGGAAACCGCAGCTGGGTGTAATCCCAATAGGTGTAGACGCCGGGTCCGGGTGTGAAAGGCTTTACTACGTCGGTGAATTGAGCGTCGACGATGGCGTCGAACGCTTTTCGCTCCGGTTCCGAGACATGCGTGGCGCCTTGGAAGAAGTCGACGCTCCAGACGTCGTCATCGGTCGGTGCGATGTTCCAGTCGCCGACGAGCGCGATCTGCGCCGACGGGTCGTCGCGTAGCCAGCCTTCTGCGGTATCACGCAGTGCGGCAAGCCAATTCAATTTGTAGGTGTAGTGCGGATCGTCCAGGGCGCGGCCGTTGGGTACGTACAGACTCCACACCCGCACTCCTGCACAGGTGGCGCCCAGCGCGCGGGCCTCGGCCGCAGCGGCGACCTCCGGCTTGCTGCTCCAGGTGGGCTGGCCGTCGAAGCCGACTTCGACGTTGTCCAGGCCGACCCGGGACGCGATCGCCACGCCGTTCCACTGGTTGAAGCCGCAATGGGCCACCTCGTAGCCGAGTTCGAGAAACGGCATCGTCGGAAACTGTTCGTCGGAACACTTGGTTTCCTGCATCGCGAGCACGTCGACCTCGGCGCGCTCCAGCCAATCCAACACGCGGGGCAATCGGGAGCGAATCGAGTTCACGTTCCACGTGGCTATTCGAACCAGCGGCGATCGCAAGTCCGGCGAAGCCGGGCGCGGCGGGTCGCCGCCATCAACAATGCCGTCGGGCATGGCGTCGACCCTACGTGACGGAGTCGGCGGTGACGGTGACGTAGCGCGCCTCATGGTGCAGCACGAAGCCCAGCGACCGGGCCAGGGCTGCAGCATCGCGATCGCTGTCGGCGATCCGGATGTAGCCGCGGGTTGCGCCACGTGCCGCGCCCCAGGCCAGTAACGCCTCGCACAGTTCGCGACCGGCATCGGGGCCGACCGTCCGGACCCCCGAGACGCCCACCCAGCGCGTGCCGTCCGGGGCGTCAGTCACCGACGCCCGGGCCGTCGTCGTATCCGCGAGTCGGCCGAAGGCCAGTTCGCCGTCGATCACCGCGGTCATTACATCGACAGGGACTTCGTAGTGCTCCAGCCACTCGTCGTCGGGGTGGCTTGATAGCTGGACCGACGGGTCTTGCTCGGCGGTGTGCACATCGCGGACCAGCATCCAGTTGGCGTGCTCACCGGTATCCGAAAGTCGCAGCAGGCGATCGGGAACCGCGAGCCGCGGAGTCAGGCCGCGCCGCCGGTACCAGTCGGCGATCGACGGTATGGCGGATTGGTTGGCAGAAAAATCAAGTGGCACCGCGGAATTCGCAGAGCGCGTGACGCCGCGTCCGGCGCGCGCCAACCAGCCGTCGAGCCAGTCGTGTTCGACACCCGGCCAGGCCAGAGCGGCGGCGTGCTCGAGGGCGCGGATCTCAAAGGCACGCACCGGTGTATCGCTGAGCATTCGAAGCGCGACCACAGCCTGAGGCGCGAATTGCACTACGCCGCCGGACTTTGTCTGCACGCGGACCAGCGGTGTGACATCGAGAAGATGACCGACCGCGTCAGTCAGCGGTGGAACCGAGCCGGCGGGAAGACGGAACCGAACCGCCACCCTGGTCCCGAGCTCGGGCCACGAAATCATCAGTGGCCGAACGGGTCCGGCACCTCACCGGGTGTCCAAGACAATCCGGGCACGCCCCAATTGTGCGATTTCACCGCGCGCTTGGCGGCGCGGGCGTGCCGGCCGATCAGCCGGTCGACATAGAGGAAGCCGTCCAGGTGCCCGGTTTCGTGTTGCAGCATCCGGGCGAACAGTCCGGTGCCTTCGAGGGTGACCGGTGCGCCGTCGGCGTCGAGTCCCGTGACCCGGGCCCATTCGGCCCGGCCGGTCGGAAACGATTCGCCCGGCACGGAGAGACAACCCTCGTCGTCGTCATCGGGGTCGGGCATGGTTTCGGGGACTTCAGACGTTTCCAGGACCGGGTTGACAACCGCTCCGCGACGCCGAGCCGACTGCCCGCGTTCATCGGCGCAGTCGTAGACGAACACCCGCAAGGCCACGCCGATTTGGTTGGCCGCCAAGCCAACCCCGAACGCGGCGTCCATGGTGTCGTAGAGGTTGGTGATCAGATCGGCCAGGTCGGCCGGCAGCGAACCGTCCGCTCCGACCGGTACCGGCTCGGTGGGTGTGTGCAACACCGGATCGCCCACGATACGAATGGGTACGACTGCCATGACCGGAAAGCTTAAGCCCGCCGACGATGCACTCCGCAAAGCGGAGTGAGGAGGAGGCGGGCAATCAGACTTGAGCCCGTGTCTACCTGCTCCGGTTGCGGAGTCGGCCTGGGGCAGGCAATCTCACCTCGTCAGCCGACTCGCGGGCTTGGGTTCCGGGTCAACAGTTGTCGACGTGGTTGAATATCGCCGGAGCAGCGAGAATTCGAGCATTTGCCGAAAGGGTCGAGTAAGCGATATGGACAGCGCTATGGCGCAGGCTAATCGATCGGGGGACGACTCTGGACTCGCCGATGGGCTGACCCGCCGAGAACACGACATACTGGCGTTCGAACGCCAATGGTGGAAATACGCCGGCGCAAAAGAAGAAGCCATCAAAGAGTTGTTCGCAATGTCGGCTACGCGTTATTACCAAGTTCTGAATGCGTTAGTCGATCGACCTGAAGCTTTAGCCGCCGACCCGATGCTCGTGAAGCGGCTCCGACGACTCCGGGCCAGTCGCCAGAAAGCTCGGGCCGCGCGACGGCTGGGGTTCGAGCTCACCTGAGTTTTTTGCCAGCTAACCGAGCGTCGGTGTGGGTTTTCGCGCACTCCTGGATACAGTGACGTCAATGAATGAGCGTGTTCCCGACTCGACCGGGCTTCCTCTGCGGGCCATGGTGATGGTGTTGCTGTTTCTCGGCGTCATCTTTTTGCTGGTCGGGTTTCAGGCCATGGGGTCGAGCGTGAACACCGATGACGACTCGGCGGTATCGAGCGCGACGACAAGTTCAGCGCCCACGACAACCTCTGTGAAGGTCGTTGCAAAATCTGACGTGCGGGTCTACAACATTTCCAGTCAAGCCGGTATTGCCGGGAAAGCCGCCGATCAGATCAAGCAGGGCGGCTACAACGTCACTGACATCAGCAATCTGACATTGCCTGATGTCTCGAAAACGACCGTGTATTTCGGCAGCGCCGACGGCGAGCACGAGACCGCCGATGCCGTGGGCAAGCTACTCAAAGCGCCCGTCGTGCCCCGGACCCCTGCGGTCGCCGGCCAGCCGCCCGGTGTGATCGTGGTCGTCGCGGGCTAGCGCGCCACCGACTGAAGCGGCGGCGCTATTTCGACGAGAGCTTCCGCCAACTGATTGCCGCAACCACAACGCCGATCAGCACCGCGATCGGGCCGTTGATGGACCAGGTCGTGGTGTTGCTCATCGGGCTACCACCAAGCACGCCGAATCCCTGGAGCGCCCAGATCAGACCGAACACCGCGAGGATCACCCCGAGCGCGAATGTGACGACGAAAGTCCTTCTCATACAGGGAGCTTACGCGCCGGACCTGGTCAGTCAGGTCGATGCGGCGTCAGAACGGCGGCGGATCGTCGCCTGGTCCCGGCGGACCCGGATCGAGGTCACTGAGCCGGTGGGCCCGGCAGATCGTGCGGGCCTGGTGATTTTGTCGGCGTTCGGTGGCGACGCGATTGGCCCGGTCTTGGACGCGGGTGCGGCGTCGGGTGGGCATCATCGCGGTGCGCTCACCGCAGTAGTCGATCGGTGAGTGGGGTTGCGCTGCCCGCAGATCACCCGTCGGTACGCAGAGGCTCGGAAAGAGCAGCGCACTGCCCGGTGTCGTGACGTGAGGTCTTTCCCGCAGGCGAAGTGAGAATCACTGTGCCATCGGGCAACTGCTGATCACGCCAGCCCCAGAAGGTTTTTATAAGGTGATGGGTGCGGCAGTAACACTTCAGGTTCGAGGCGTGTGTGGGCCCGCCTTCGGCGAAGGGGATGGTGTGGTCGATGTCGCAGTCCGTCGCCGGCCGATCGCAGCCCGGCCAGCGGCACGTCAGATCCCGGCACCTCACGAAGTCGGCCAGCTTCTTCGACGGCACGTATCCCAGCTCTGGCTCGGCATCGGTCGGATGGATCAGCGGCACCAGCTTGGCCCCCGCGGCCAACTCGGCGATGAGCTCCGGTGCGACGAGCCCGTCGACGCAGACCTCCGATGCCGGTGTCGCGCTGCGGCCGTCGATCGAGGCCTGATCGGCGATCACGTGGATCACCACAGACGTTGCGGCGGGACGCTTTCCAGCGGCACAGTCGACGCGCCCGCAGCGACAGCCCATCCGATCAGCTCCTGACGCCAGCGAGCCCAGGGCATCGGCGCGGCGCTGCTCACGAGTGCGCGGGTCGTGCTCGCACACCGTGTCGGCCAACGCATTGAGTCGCTTGTCGAGGGCATGCGCGTCGGGCCTCAGCATGCTGCCGTGAATTTCCGACAGACCGCCCTCGAGATCTGCGAACCAGATCTCCCGTTCGGTGCGTCGCTCCGTGCGACGGCGCACCGCGTCGGCGTCGGCCTTGGCGACGATCTTGTCGATGTGTCCGGCCAGCCGGCCTCGGGTCATCGATGGCCACCGGGCAGCGGCGAGAGCGAGCTGCGCATCGACGGAGGAAAGGACATCGAGGTCGGTGATCAGATCGGTGCGATACACGATCGTGTCGAATGTCCGCTCGTCGATGTCGCCGGCCCGGAAGACCTCGGCGAGCTTCGGCAGCCGCTCGCGCATCGCGCGGGCATAGCGCAATCGGCTCGCCGCCAGCCCCAGACTCATGCGCAGGGCCGCGGCCACCTCGGCGCAGACTGCCGCCTCGGTGTCGACGGCCCAGTCCTCGGTGTCGGAGCAGCGCGTCAGGCGGTACGCGAAGAGCTCACCGATTGCCGTCAATGCCGCGGCAGCAGCACAATTCTGCGCACGCCACGACGCAACGATTCGATCCAGCATCGCCGACGATTCTGGCGTGCGGCTGGGATAACGGCGCTCGAACATCTCGTCAAACCGGGCGATCACCTCCGGCGATGGCGTGCGCCGCGACTCCGTATCGAACATACATTCGATTATGCAAGAGGGGTACGACAAGGTCGACCGCAAGCTAATACCGCCCACACAGCATCGTCGCCGGGCTGAGCTTCGATCCCACTCCTCAGCGGGCCGTTCCGGCCTGCATCGTCGCCGGGATAGGCTCTACCCCATGGTTAAGCCCGCCAGCCGCCGCAAATACGCCGCCGCCGCCACGCTGATTCCACTCGCCGCTGCCGTCGCGCTTTCCAGCGCGTGCAAGCCGAATCAGCCGCCGGCCACCTCGCCCGGAACCACGCCGGCGATCTGGACCGGATCGCCGTCGCCGTCGGCTGCCGCGCCCAGAACCGGCGAGGCGGCACCCGACAGCATCACTACTTACTTAAGCGCACCCGACGGCACCAAGGTTGCGTCAGCCAAGTTCGAGTTCGACCAGGGTTACGTGACCGTCACCGTGGAGACGACGGGCGAAGGCCACCTGGCCCCCGGCTTCCACGGCGTGCACATCCACTCGGTGGGCAAATGCGAGGCCAACTCGGCTGCTCCGAACGGCGGCGCACCCGGCGACTTCCTGTCGGCAGGCGGCCATTTCCACACGCAGGGCCACGACGGTGGTCCCGCGAGCGGCGACCTGACCTCGCTGCAGGTCCGCCACGATGGCTCGGCGCTGCTGGTGACCACGACTGACGGATTCACCAAAGCCGACCTGCTGGGCGGCAGCGGAACGTCGATCATGATCCATGCCGGCTCGGACAACTTCGCCAACATCCCGTCCGACCGTTACAACCAGGTCAACGGCGCTCCGGGTCCTGACGACACGACGAAGTCAACCGGTGACGCCGGTAAGCGCGTCGCATGCGGCGTGATCGGCGCCGGTTAGTCCAGCGTCGGACAGGGGTATCACTAGAAGGGTGGACTTCGCCTCATCACCCAACCCGACTCTGGGCGTCGAGTGGGAGTTCGCTCTCGTCGACTCCGAGACTCGCGACCTCAGCAACGAGGCCACCGCGGTCTTCGCCGAGATCGGTGAGAATCCCCGGGTGCACAAGGAACTGTTGCGCAACACCGTCGAGGTCGTCACCGGCATCTGCGACTCCACGCCGCAGGCCATGGAAGATCTGCGTTCCACTCTGCGTTCCGTACTACCGATCATCCGGCAGCGCGGTATGGACCTGTTCGGTGCGGGGACTCACCCGTTCGCGAGTTGGTCGGCGCAGAAGCTGACCGATGGGCCTCGGTACGCCGAACTGATCAAGCGCACCCAGTGGTGGGGTCGGCAGATGCTGATCTGGGGCGTGCACGTGCACGTCGGCGTCTCCTCGCCGGACAAGGTCATGCCGATCATGTCGTCATTGCTCAATTGGTATCCGCACCTGCTGGCACTGTCGTGTTCGTCGCCGTGGTGGGTGGGCGACGACACTGGCTACGCCAGCAACCGGGCGATGATGTTCCAGCAGCTACCCACCGCCGGCCTGCCGTTCCAGTTCGAAAGATGGGACCAGTTCGAGGGTTTCGTCCACGACCAGAAGAAGACCGGGATCATCGAGGACGTCAACGAGGTGCGTTGGGATGTCCGGCCTTCGCCGCACAACGGCACTCTGGAGGTGCGCATCTGCGACGGAGTGTCCAATATGCGCGAGCTCGGCGCGCTGGTTGCGTTGACGCATTGCCTGGTGGTGGATCTCGAGCGTCGACTGGATGCGGGCGAGACGCTGCCAACCATGCCGCCGTGGCACAACCAGGAAAACAAGTGGCGTGCCGGTCGTTACGGGCTGGACGCGATCATCATTCTCGACGCGGACAGCAACGAGCGTCTGGTCACCGAAGATCTCGACGATCTGCTGACCCGGCTGGAACCCGTTGCCAAGTCGCTGGATTGCGCCGACGAACTGGCCGCGGTGGCCGACATCCCACGACTGGGAGCCTCATATCAGCGTCAGCGGCGAGTCGCCGAGGAGCACGACGGCGATCTGCGTGCCGTCGTCGATGCGCTCGTCGCCGAACTGGACGTCTGATGGCGAGCGCAGCCGATTTCGGCACGATGCCGATGTTCCCGCTGCAGTCCGCGTTGCTGCCCGGCGAGGATCTGCCATTGCAGATCTTCGAACCCCGCTACACCCAGCTGGTGCGAGACTGCCTCCGCGACAAAGAACCTCGCTTCGGTGTTGTGCTCATTTCCCAGGGCCGCGAGGTTGGTGGCGGTGACGTTCGCTGCGATGTCGGTACGGTCGCCGAGATCGCCGAATGCGTCGAGATCTCGGGCTCGGGCCGCTTCATATTGAGCTGCCGGGGAGCCGACCGGATCAAGGTGTGCGAGTGGCTGCCGGACGACCCGTATCCGCGGGCGGTCGTGCAAGTCTGGCTCGACGAGGCAGGGGATGCAGTGAGTTCGGCCCGCATAGAAGGGCTCGAAGACCGGATCATGGGACTGTTTGAGCGCATCGCACGCGCCCGCGATCTTCAATTGCCGAGCCGGGAAGAAGTGTTCGGCGCCGACGTCGACCGCATCTTCGATCCTGGAGAACGGCTGTACGCGTTGGCATCTCGCATCCCGATCGGCCCGGCCGATCGCTACACCGTGCTGGCGGCGCCGACGGCCGCCGAACGGTTTGGGGCGCTGGATGAGGCAGTCGATGCCGTTGCCGAAGTAATAGAGTTTCAGCTCTCCGAATAGCAGCGGCGGGCGGTGTGCAGCCGGCCTTCGATGAAGACGCTGCGCGGTGCGAGGTCCTTGACCGCGTAATCCGGTGGCCGGTCATAGCGTTGCATCAAATTCAACGCCTCGATCGCGGTGACGGCCCAGCCTCGCTCGGTCAGCCACTGCCGAAGGTCGGTGCGCTCCTCCATGAACCACAGATCGGGAACATCCGGTGCGGTGTCCTCCTGCACGCCGCGCAGGTATTGACGACGACGCTCGAGATACTCCGGCTCGAAGAAGTTCGGGCTCAGGGCCTCGACGGCGATCCGGCTGCCCGTTGCGCTGAGCTTCACGATCCGCTCGAACAACAGATCTTGACCAGCCGCCGGCAGGTAGGGCAGCAGTCCCTCGGCCGACCACGCAGTCGGCGTTGACGGGTCAAAACCGGCCTCGAGCAACGCTTTCGGCCAATCGGATCGCAGATCAACGGCCACCGCCTGGTATCCGACATTGGGTCGGGCGCCGCGCGCGGACAGAGTGTCGGCCTTGAACGCCAGCACCTGCGGCTGGTCGATCTCGTACACGGCGCTGCGGCTCACCCAGGGCAGCCGCCAGGCGCGGGCGTCCAGCCCGGCGGCCAGGATCACCGCCTGATCGATGCCATTGGCGCCGGCGGCGATGAAGTACTCGTCGAACCATTTGGTGCGCACCGCGGCGTAGTCCTTGATGATCGGCAGTCGCGAGGCGATCCTCGAGGAATCCCAGCCGAGCTTGATCGCGGCGTCGATGAAGATCTGCGCGTAACGGTCGGTGAACAGTGGGCAGTCGCACGTGGATTCGGCGGCTCGTGCCATGGCCACACCGAGGGCGGTGGCGCCGACGCTCTCGGTGATGCCCCAGGTGTCGTCGCCAGTCCGTGCCATGACCATCGCTCGTCTCGCTTCCGCAGTGCAGTGCTGAGTCGACGACCACGCTGTCCGACCAGACCAGGCTAATGAAATTCGAAACCGCCCGCTGATCAGCAGGTCGCGTGGTGTACTTCGACGCGATGGGCAGTGACGTGGCAGTCGAGGTCGACGCGGGCGTGGCCGTGGTCACGCTCAACCGGCCCGAGCAACTCAATGTTTACACCGCCAAGATGGGCACGCTGCTGAGCCGGGCCTATCGGGACTGCGACGACGACGACGATGTGCGCGCCATCGTGGTCACCGGCGCGGGGCGGGCGTTCTGCGCCGGAGCGGATTTCTCGGGCAGCGCATCGCCATTCGATGCCCCCGCCGACGACAGCGGTTTCACCGCATCGCCGATCGACCCGGCGGCCTTCGAACTACGCAAACCGGTGATCGCCGCACTCAACGGCCACGCGATCGGGATCGGCTTGACCATCGCGCTGCAGGCCGATATGCGAATCGTCGCCGACGATGCCAAATACGCTGTCGCGCAAGTTCGTCGGGGTGTGATCCCGGACTGCATGTCGCACTGGACGCTGGCGCAGCTCACCAATCTGGGCGTGGCTGCCGAGGTCCTGCTGACCGGACGCACGTTCACCGGCGGGGAGGCCGTCGCCTGGGGCATCGCGAATCACGCGCTACCCGCCGCGCAGGTCCTCGGGCGAGCGCTGGAGATCGCCCGAGACATCGCCACCAACGTCGCGCCCATGTCGGCGGCGTTGTCCAAACGACTGCTCTGGGACAGCGCGGTCCACGGTTACACCCCCCGTCAGGTCGCGGCCCTGGAAACCCAGCTACATCGGCGGGTGATGGGAACTGACGACGCCCGCGAAGGCGTCGTCGCCTTCCTCGACCGGCGGCCCCCGCGATTCACTGCAAGGATCTCAGCAGAGTGGACGGCTCTGCCGGAACCGGAGGTGTGAGCATGCTGATCGACGTCATCGCGGACGGCCTCGGGTTCACCGAAGGCCCGGTGTGGCTGCCCGACAACAGGGTGGCGCTGACGTCGATCAGCCACGGCTGCGTCTACATCGTCGAACCGGACGAGGGTTCTCTGGAACGCATCGACACCGGCGGCGGGCCCAACGGCCTGGCGTGTAGCACCGACGGGACGCTGTACGTGGCACAGAACGGGGGAGTCTGGGGCGCGAGCGGCCCCGCCGAGCCAGGGGTGCAGGTGATCACCGGCACCCAGGTGGAGTATCTGGTCGAAGGGCTGGGTGCCCCCAACGATTTGACGTTCGGGCCGGACGGTCGGCTGTGGATCACGGACACCCGCTCGGAAATGGCCGTCAGCACTCCCGGTGCGGGCGTACCCGGCCACGTGTACGCCACCGATGTCAGTTCTGGCGAAACTCAGCAAATCATCGACGACGGACCGGTGTTCATCAACGGGCTGGGCTTCAACCGGGACGGTTCCAGATTGCTGGTGACGGCCACACTCTCGTCACAGTTGTTGTCGTACAACATTTTTCAATCTGGCAATCGACTCTCCGATGGGCCCGAGGTCGTGCACACCTTCGACGACGGCTGGCCCGACGGGATGGCAGTCAGCTCACAGGGCGACTATTGGGTCGCGCTGACCGCCGCCGACCGGATCGACGTCGTCGACACCTGGGGCAGGCTTGTCGCCGAAATCCCGCTACCGGGTGGGTCGCTGCCCACCAACGTATGCATCGGCGGCTATCGCTACGACGAGTTGTACGTCACCGCCGCGCACGCCGAGTCGTTGCTGCGCATCCGATTCGACGGAGACGCTCCTCCGCTTTAAATCCCAACCCGGGCGGTGCGTTTCATCAGCGCTCGGCGGCAAAGGCGCGCAACGACGCAAGCTGTGCGGGATCCAGTGAAGGACGGACATTTTCGCGTGCGGCAGCGACGTCGGCGGCGGTGATCTCCGCAGCGTCGACCGAGCGCCGCATCGCGGTCAGCGCAGCCTCGCGCAACAGCGCCACACAATCGGCGGCGCTATAGCCGTCGAGATCGGCCGCCAAGGCTTCCAGGTCGACATCGCGTAGCGGAATCGACTTGCCCGCAGTGCGCAAGATCTCCAGACGGCCTTGCGCATCCGGCGGTTCCACGTATACCAGCTTCTCCAATCGGCCTGGGCGCAGCAGTGCCGGATCGATGAGATCCGGTCGGTTGGTGGCGCCGACGACCACGACATCGTTCAGCGGTTCGATGCCGTCCAGTTCGGTGAGCAGCGCCGCCACCACCCGGTCGGTGACACCGGAATCGAGGCTCTGCCCGCGCCGCGGCGTCAGCGCGTCGATCTCGTCGAGGAAAACCAGCGACGGTGCGGAATCGCGAGCCCGACTGAATAATTCGCGCACCGCCTTCTCCGAAGAGCCGACCCACTTGTCCATCAGCTCAGACCCTTTGACGGCGTGCACGGACAGCCTCCCGGTACTGGCCAGCGCGCGCACCACGAACGTCTTGCCGCAGCCCGGCGGGCCGTACAGCAGCACCCCGCGCGGTGGCTGGACACCGAGCCGGGCAAAGGTGTCGGGGTGTTGCAGCGGCCACAGCACGGCTTCGGTCAGCGCCTGCTTGGTCTCGACCATATCGCCGACGTCGTCGAGGGTGATCGAGCCGACCGACACCTCGGTGCCGGCTGAGCGGGACAGCGGCCTGATCACGGTCAGCGCCCCGAGCAAGTCGCCTTGGGTGAGCTTCGGCGGGTTCCCGTCGGAGCTGGCCCGGGCCGCCGCGCGCAACGCGGCCTCACGCACCAGCGCGGCCAGATCGGCAACCACGAAACCCGGTGTCCGATCCGCGATCTCACTGAGCTGGAGATCCTCGGTGGGTACCCGTTTCAGCAAGCCCTGCAATAGCGCTGTGCGGGTCAGTGCATCGGGCAGGCCGAGCACCAGCTCGCGGTCGCACAGATCGGGCGCGCGAAGCCGCGGGTCGAGATTGTCCGGGACCGCCGACGTGACGATCACCGCGACCCGCGCCGCTTCGACCGCCGTACGTAACTCGGCGAGGATCAGCGTCGCCACCGGTTCGGCTACGGCAGGTAGCAGCGCGTCGATGTCGGCGACGAGCAGCACCCCGCCGCCGTCGCGGACCGCAGTCACCGCCGCAGCCACCCGCTTCAAGCGATCTTCTGGCGCGAGCGCGCCGACCTCTGGACTGTCCAGCTCGACCAGTCGTCGGGCCGCACAGACGGCGCGCACCAGCGTGGTCTTGCCGACGCCGGCCGGACCCGACACTAGCACGCCCAAATTCGTTGTCGCGCCCAGGCTTTGCAGGAGGTGCGGCTCGTCGAGCGCGAGCTTGAGCCACTCGGTCAGCTTGGCCGCCTGCGCGCTGACGCCCTTGAGATCGCTGACGGTCAGCGCCGACGCTTTGACGTCGGGCCGCTCGGGCTCCGGCGGGTGCGAGGCGGCCGGAACGCCGACTCCCCAGGTCACCGACGAGTTAGGTTGCACGCTCACCGGTCCGGCGGGATCGACGCCGGTGACGGTCAAGAGTTCGGACGTCCAGCTGATGCCTACCGCCGACGCCAACGCGCGGGTGGCGTCCGACGTCGACGTGCCCGGCCCCAGGTCGCGCGGCAACAGTGACACCGCGTCGCCGACAGTCAACACCTTGCCCAGCAGAGCTTGTCGCAACCTGGTCGGCGGCAGTGACTGAGTGGTGATCGTCGAGCCGCTCAAGGTCACCGACCGTGCGCCGTAGACGGTGGCGGCGACGACGATGACGGCGGCGTCCTCACTCAGACCGGCATTGGACAGTGTCACGTCGTCCAGCAGCACGGTGCCGACAGGGATGTTCGGGCCCGCTATGCCGGCGACCGCCGTCGTGGTCCGCGAGCCGGTGAGCGACACCGCGTCCCACTCCCGAATGCCAAGAGCGGCAATCGCACTGGGATGCAATCGGATGACGCCGCGACGAGAATCGACGGCCGACGTGTTCAGCCGGGCGGTCAGCGTGAGCCGCTCGGGAGCTGTCATGGCCTGCCGGCCGGCCTACGCAATCCCAGCCGCGCCATCGAGCGGCGGTTGGGCTGTGCCCGCCGGATCGCGCGCCGGGTGGCGCGTCGCTGCTTGGGTTTCTCGCCCCACGCCTCGGGATGGTTCGTCAGCCAGTGGTGACTGCGGACCGAGAACGGGATGTAGCAGAGGTAGGCCGCGATGACCACCATGACCAGGATGTAGGGGAACAGGAACGCGGCGGCGGCGACGATGGCCAACGAGGCGAGCAGCAGCGCAGCCAGATTGGGCGGCACCGAGAGCGCATGCATCTTGCGCATTGGAATCCGGCTGACCGCAAGCACTGAGCAGATCACCACCCAGGCGAGGACGAACCACGGTGACGTCCACCAGCCCGCACCGAATTGCAGCTTGGCCGCCAGCGGCCCGAGCACGGAGATCGCGCCGGCCGGTGCGGGCACCCCGACGAAGAATTCGCCTGCGAAAGGAAGTTGGGTGTCGTCGTCGAGCAGCGCGTTGAACCTGGCCAGCCGCAGCACAATTGATACCGCGTAGAGCAGCACCGCGACCCAGCCCGCCGGTGACGAGTGCAACATCGACACGTAGATCACCACTGCCGGAGCCACCCCGAAGTTCACTGCGTCGGCGAGCGAATCGATCTCCGCACCCATGCGCGACTCAGCGTCCAAGGCGCGGGCCACCCGTCCGTCCAGCCCGTCGAGGATCGCTGCCGCCGCGATCAGTGCGAGCGCCACCTGCGGCTGGCCTTCCAACGCGAACCTGATCGAGGTCAGCCCGGCGCAGATCGCTAGCACGCTCATCGAGCTGGGCAGGATGCGCAGCGGGACCACCCGCCTGGTGCGAGGTCTGGAGGTGATCACGGCAGCTCGGCCAGCACCGTCTCACCGCCGACCGCGCGTTGACCGATGCGGACCGAAACTTCGGCGCCGGCAGGCAGGTAGGTGTCCAGCCGAGACCCGAATCGGATCAGGCCGTAGGTGTCGCCGATCGAGAGCTTGTCCCCGGCGTGCACGTCGCAGACGATCCGTCGCGCCAGCAGACCCGCGATCTGCACGGCGACGATCTCCACACCGTCCTCGGTGCGGATCCGCACGCTGTTGCGCTCGTTGACGTCGCTGGCCTCGGGCAGATCGGCCGATGCGAATTGGCCCGGCCGGTGCTGCACGGCGATCACCTCGCCGCTCACCGGGGCGCGCTGCACGTGGGCGTCGAACAGCGACAGGAAGATGCTGACCCGCGTCAGCTCGGCGTCGCCCATCTCGAGTTCGGGCGGCGGAGCCGCATTCTCGATGAGGCAGACCAAGCCGTCGGCCGGTGCGACGACGGCACCCGGACGGGTCGGCGGCACCCGCGAGGGATGGCGGAAGAAGCCGGCGCAGGCGCCTGCGGCCAGTAGGCCGGTCCGGCGCACCCAGCGGTAGCGGCGCCCGACCAGGGCGAGTCCCAGCCCCGCGGAGACGAACGGCAGGCCGGCCGGATGCACCGGCGGGACGGTCGCACGCACCAACGACAGCAGGTGCTGCGGGCGCAACGATGGGCTGTCAGCGTTGGAGCGGGGACGTCGTGCCACGCGGTCATCTTACGGAGCCGCGGCCGGCGTCAGACCGGATAGGCGACCCCGGTCAGTTCTTCAGAGACTGCCCACAGCCGGCGTTGGACGTCCTCGTCGTGTGACTGGGCGCTGGAGGAGACCAGCTTCGGGTGGCCGCGCTGCTCGCCCAGGCCGTCCGGGCCGTAGTACTGGCCGCCTTCGACGTCGGGGTCGGTGGCGGCACGCAGCGTCGGCAGGGCGCCCATCGTCGCGTTCTGGAACAGCAGCGGGCCGGCCAGCGCGAACAGGGGCTTGACCAGCGTCGGGGCGTTGCGTCCGAGCTCGGTGCTCGCTGCCCCGGGGTGGGCGGCGACAGCGATGGTGTTCTTGTGCGCAGTGGCCAGTCGGCGTTGTAGCTCGTAGGTGAACAGCAGGTTGGCCAGCTTCGACTGCCCGTAGGCGGCAAAGCGGTCGTAGTGCTGCTCGGACTGCAGGTCGTCGAAGTGGATCGCGGCGCGGAAACGGTGGCCCGAGCTGCTGACCGTCACAACTCGCGAGCCGCGGACCGGCAGCAGGTTCTCCAGCAACAACCCGGTCAGCGCGAAATGACCGAGATGGTTGGTGCCGAGTTGCATCTCGAACCCGTCGGCAGTGAGCTGCCTGGGCGTCCACATCACCCCGGCGTTGTTGATCAGCAGATTGATGCGCGGGTAGGCCTTGCGCAGCGCAGCGGCCGCGGTGCGCACCGACTTCAATGAGCCGAGATCGAGTTCCTGCAGCGTGACATCGGCGTTCGGGTGTGCGGCGACGATGCGCGCCAGCGCGTGGTTGCCCTTCTCGGTGTTGCGCACCGCCAGCACGACGTGGGCGCCGCCTTCGGCCAGCACCGCGGCGGCCTGGTAGCCGATCCCGGTGTTGGAGCCGGTGATGATGGCGACGCGGCGGCTCAGGTCCGGTACGTCGGCGGTGGTCCATTTGCCGTTCGAACTCATCCCCGAGAACGATACTCACCCGCGATCTGAGTGTCGTGTCGCTGCCATGCGGCGAGGGTCGGTGGCATTGTCGTGGGCGTGGACAATGGCGCGCCTGACACGTCGGTCGTGAGCATGGTCGGTCCCGCGCATCGGCCAAGCCGACGAGCGCCGCTGCGGTGGGCGGTCGGTGGCGTGGTCCCGTGGCTGTTGGTGGCGGCGGGCCAAGCCGTGTGGATCGGATTAGACGGGCGAATGCCGTGGCTGCACATCTGGATCGGTGTCGTCACGGTGCTCGGCGCGGTGATTGCGTTGTTCGTCGTGCCGCTGTGGCGCTACCGGGTGCATCGCTGGGAACTCGGGCCGCAGGCGGTGTTCACTCGTACCGGCTGGCTGGTGCAGGAAAGCCGGATCGCACCGATCTCGCGGGTGCAGACCGTCGACACCTATCGCAGCCCGCTGGACCGGTTGTTCGGGCTGGCCACCGTCACCGTCACCACTGCGTCGTCGGCGGGGGCCGTCCGTATCAGCGCCCTCGACGTCGACGTCGCCGACCACCTCGTCGCGCAGTTGACCAACATCGCGGCGATCGGCACCGAGGACGCCACGTGAGCGGCGCTCGTGACTGAGAATGGCTGGCAGCGGCTGAGTCCGAGGATGCTGTTGGTTCACCCAGTGCACGAAGTGCTACGCGAGCTGCCGTTGCTGATCGGCGGGATCGTACTGGGCTCGACAACCGGCAACCAATCCTGGACCGCCGCCGTGCTGGCGTGGACCGTCGCGGTGGGCGTGGCACGCTGGGTCACCACGAGCTACCGCATCGACGCCGATCCCGAGTCAGGCCAGGTGCAACTGCGGACCGGCCTGTTGCAGCGCAAGGTATTGTCGTTGCCACGCAACCGAATTCGGTCGGTGCAAAGCGATGCACGGTTGCTGCACCGGATGATGGGTCTGACCGTGCTGCGGGTGAGCACCGGTCAAGAGGCCAAGGGCGAGCACGGTTCCGGGGCGTTCGAGTTGAACGCTGTCCGGGTCGACGAGGTGCCGCGGCTCCGGTCGATCCTGTTGGCCGCCTCCACACAGCCGGCCGACGCGGCGACGGCGGAACCGGTGGCCGACGGCGGCGTGCTGGCCCGGTGGCAGCCGTCGTGGCTGCGCTATTCGCCGTTGAGTGTGTCGGGTTTGCTGACGATCGCCGCCGCGGGCGGTGTGCTATATCAGAGCGGATTCATTGGGCCGCTTCAGCATTGGCGGCCGATCGAGTCGGCGCTGACGTCCGTGCAGCGGCTGAGCGTGGCAGGCATCGTGGGGGTGATCGTCGTAGTCGTCCTGGCCGCGTCGGTTGTTCTCGCGGTGCTGAGGTCGTTGCTCACCTGGGGCAATCTGGTGTTGTCGCGTCAAGCGGACGCGTTGCACCTGCGGCACGGGTTACTGCGGGTTCGTGAACGCACCTATGACATGAGCAGGTTGCGTGGCGGGACGCTGCGTCAGCCGGTGTTGGTGCGCATCTTCGGGGGCGCCCGACTGGACGCCGTGATGACCGGTGTGCACGGTGCCGGTGAATCATCGGTGTTGTTGCCGCCGTGTCCGGTTGCCACCGCCGAGTCGGTGCTGACCGGGCTGGTCGGCGATCCCGATGTCGTCACCGGTCCGCTGCGGGGTCACGGCCGTCGCGCCGCGTCCCGACGGTGGACGCGGGCGCTGGGGGTTCCCGTTCTGTTGGGCGCGGCGATTGCGGCTGCCGCAGCACTGTGGGGGATATCCGTTGTGCCGGTGTGGGTATGGCCGACATGGATAGCAGTTACCGCATGGTGTGCGCTGCTAGCCGCGGACCGGATCGGCGCCCTCGGTCACCGGGTCGACGGCAGTTGGCTGGTCATGCGCTCCGGCAGCGTGGAACGCCGCCGCGACTGCATCGCCACCGCGGGGATCATCAGCTGGACCGTGCGCCAGTCGCCGTTTCAGCGCCGGGTCGGGGTCGCGACGCTGGTGGCGGCCACCGCCGCTGGCATCAAGCGCTATCCCCTGATCGACGTCCCGGAAGAGCAGGCGTGGGCGATCGCGGCGCAGGCGTCGCCGTGGGTTGCCGACAGCATCTGGGCGCTCCGCTGACCTCCGCCGAACGTGAAGCTGTTGCGAAATTTCCGCTGATCTTTCGCCGTCATTTCACACTCGGCGCTAAGCCGCTAGGCGATCAGGCCGCCGCGAACCGCTTGGATACGTTTTTGAAGCTGTTCTGTGGTGGCCGCGGCGACTGGCGGACCGCCGCACAGCCGGCGCAGCTCGTTGTGAATCCAGCCGTGCGGCTTGCCAATTCGATGGTGTGTGGCCGACACCAGCGCGTTGAGTTCGCGGCGGAGGTCACGCAGTTGGCCGTGCCGAGTGACGGGTTCGGGCACCCCACCGCTGTCGCGGCTGCGCCGGTCGAACTGTTGTTCTTGCTGGCGTCGCAGCAACTCGCGCATCTGACCCGCATCCAGCAGTCCCGGGATGCCCAAGTAGTCGGCTTCTTCGTCGCTGCCCGCGGGCGTGGCGGTACCGAACGACGAACCGTCGAAGATCACCTGATCCAATTCGGCGTCGGCGCCCAGCGACTCGAACTTGTTGTCGATTTCGGATGGCTCGTTCTTCTGGCGTTGGGCTTCGGCGAGCTCGTCGGTCTCCCGATCTGGTTGGCCGAGAACGTGATTGCGTTGTGCCTCCAATTCGCTGGCCAACAGCAGCAGGGTGGGCACCGACGGCAGGAACACGCTGGCGATCTCGCCCGGGCGCCGAGACCGGACGAACCGGCCGATGGCCTGGGCGAAGAACAGCGGGGTGGAGGCACTGGTCGCGTAGACGCCGACAGCCAGCCTCGGCACGTCGACGCCTTCCGACACCATCCGCACCGCGACCAGCCAAGGGTTAGTGGCGCGGGAGAACTGTGCGATGCGGTCCGACGACCCGGGGTCGTCGGAGAGCACGAGCGTCGGCGCCTCACCGGTAATTCGTTGGAGCAGAACGGCATAAGCGCGGGCAGCTTCCTGATCGGATGCGATGATCATGCCGCCGGCATCCGGTACCCCGCCCGCACGTAGCTGCCGGAGTCGGGTGTCGGCCGCGGTGACGACGGCGGGCATCCACTCGCCTACCGGGTCCAACGCGGTCCGCCAGGCCCGTGCGGTGTGTTCGGCGGTCGCGGGCTCGCCGAGCCGCGCCGCATACTCCGCGCCGGCGCTATCCCGCCACCGGGTCTCTCCGGAATACGCCAGGAACACCACCGGCCGCACCACTCCGTCGGCCAGCGCGTCGGTGTAGCCGTAGGTGTGATCGGCTTGCGAGCGCAGCAGGCCGGCGCCGTCGGGCTCATAGCGTACAAAGGGGATCGCGGCATCGTCACTGCGAAATGGCGTGCCGGTCAACGCTAATCGGCGTGTGGCGTCGCCGAAGGCCTCGAGGATCGCGTCACCCCAGCTCTTCGCGTCACCGCCGTGGTGGATCTCGTCGAAGATGACCAGCGTGCGTCTGGCCTCGGTGCGCACCCGGTGGCGTGCGGGGTGCTTGGCGACCTGGGCGTAGGTGACCACGGTGCCGTGATACTCCGACGAGGTGTGCGCGGCGTTGTTACGGAACTTCGGATCCAGCGCGATACCGTCGAGTGCGGCCGCCTCCGCCCACTGAACCTTGAGATGCTCGGTGGGCACCACCACGGTGACCGTCTCGATGACGCGGTCGGCCAGCAACTCGCCCGCGATGCGCAGAGCAAACGCGGTCTTGCCCGCCCCGGGGGTAGCGACCAGCAGAAAATCCCGTGGTTTGCTGGTCAGATACCGTACCAAGGCTCGCCGCTGCCAGCCCCGCAAAGCCCGGGTACTGGGCGCTTCAACTGCCCGCACCCGCAGACTCCTATCTGGTCGAGATGCAGTCTAGGGCAAGGATATCGGGCCGTGCATCTTCGCAGGAAAGCGGCGAGTCGCCGCAGGCCGGAGCAGTGTGCGCAACGCAACAGCGATCGATTTCCGGCAACGAAAGTGCATGACAACCGGGTATTCGACACGGCGCCGGAAAACGGCAACGGCGCTGACCGGCGGCGCTTCACTCGTGACCCGCTGGATCGCGTGGGAGCAAGGGGTACTGACCTGCACACACCGGAAACTCGGGGGAGGCCAGATGCACTTTGCGGTACTGCCGCCGGAGGTGAACTCTGGGCGCATGTATGCCGGCCCCAGGGTCGGGCCGATGTTGACCGCTGCGTCCGCGTGGGAAGAATTGGCAAACGAACTGCATTCCTCGGCGGAAGACTTCGAGTCGGTGATCTCGGGGCCCACCAGCGATCCCTGGCAAGGTCCACCGCTGCGCAGGCGACCCAGGCCGGCGCCCAGGTCAATGCCGCGGCTTCCGCCTACGAGTCGGCGTATTCGATGAACGTGCCGCCGTCGGAGGTCGCAGCTAACAGTGCACAGCTGATGACACTGTAGGCAACCAACCTGTTGGGTCAGATCGCCGCGAACGAAGTCGCGTACGGCGAAATATGGGCCCAGGACGCCGCGGCGATGTACGGCTATGCCGGTGCCGCGAAGTCCGCCTCCCAGGTGACACCCTTCACACCGCCGCAGCAGGCCACCAACCAGGGCGGGCTAGCCACCCAGAGCGCCGCTGTCGGCCAGGCCACCGGCACTCGGCCGGCAGCGCCCAATCGGCGATGTCGGCCGGTGCCCAACGCGCTGCAGTCGCTGGAATCGTCCACCGGGTTGACCGGGTTCGACGATTTCTCCGACGTGCACGACCTCGCCGAACTGGACACCGGCTGATAGGTAACGGCACCGGCCCGATCGGTCTGTCGGGCGCGGCGGGATCCGCCCCCGGCGCGCGCACCCAGCGCCGGCAAAGGGGCGACCGCGGTGTCGGCGGAGGTGGGCGACGCGGGTTCGCTCGGCCGGCTATCAGTGCCGCAGGGCTGGGCTTCGTCGGCCCCCCAGGTTCGCCTCGCCGCTCTCGAGGCGCCAATGCCCAGCGCTGCCCCCGCGAGTGCTCCCGGAATGTTCAGCGACATGCCGTTGATGGGCCAGGCCCCATTGATGGGCATGCCCGGCCGCGACACTGCCCGCGGTCCGCAAACCCCCGGCCGGCAGCGAGTCGGGGTTCCCGGCGTCGCGGCGCAGATGCGTGAATCACAAACGTGCTGAGCAAACTCACCGATCTGCGCGACAACGGCGCCCTGGCCGAGCACGAGTTCAACGAGCAGAAGCAGCGCCTGCTGGGCGGGCACTGATCGGCGGGCCAGTCATTCCCACTGGAACGGGCGGGGCAGCGTCAACGTCTTCTCGGCTTTGTCGTACCAGCCTTGCGGCGCGTGCTGGCTGGTGTGCAGGTAACACCGGACGGTCGCTCGGTCGCTGCCGGGCTCGAAAGTCAACAGACGGCTGATCGGTAGCGTGGTGATCGGCATGTGATGACGACTCAGCGAGGCGACATTGAGAAACCAAGTGCCCCAACGTTGTTCGATATGCGTCTTATTGCCGAACGAGTCGTCGGGATGGGTGTGGGTGTGGCCGGCGAGCCACAGCGCAACCCGGCCCGGGCGGGCGGCGAGGAAGCTCTCGAAAGCCGCGGAATCCGGCTTGCTGTCGACCAAGTAAAGGTACGAAGCCCCGTTGGGGGTGCCTTCTTCGAACGGCCGGTGATAGTGCTCCAGCAATTCACCAGTGGCGCTGCGCCGTACGCCTTCCCACTCGCCGGAGGCGACGGTCGTGTCCTTGAGCACGTAGTGATGCACCGTGACGACGAGGGCGTCGGGGTTGGCGTCCACCATCGACGTGAACCAGTCGAACGTCTCGCCGCTGACGACTCCGCCCGGGTTGCCGCCGAGCGTTCCCCGGCCAACCGACTGCGTGGGTTCGTTGCGGTCGCTCATCATCAAGAACAACAGGTTGCCCACCCGAAAGCTGTACCGCTCCCACGTCCCCTCGGCGCGATAGCGGCGGGCGGCTGAATCGACACCGGAGAATTCGGTGTTGGCGCCGAGTGGGTCGATCCACTTCTGCCACCACCACGCCTCGGGTTCCGCCAACCCGTTGCGGTCGTGATTGCCGCACACGCTGTAGACGTCTTCGCGGCGATGGCGTCGCAGCGCTGAGAGTTGATCGACGACTTCTCGGCCTTCGGCGTCGTCGGGCAGGTTGTGGTGGGCGCCGGACATGTCGCCGACGTCGATGGCGACGTCCCACTCGAACGGCGGGCCTCCGTCGTCTCCGCCGAATTCAGAGTGCGAGATCGCCTCGGCCAAACTCCTTCTGCCGAACTGCTTATCGGTGCCGACGTGGGCGTCGCCGAAGGCCCACAGCCGCAGCGGCCGAGATGGGTCGGCCGTCACGACTCAGAAGCGTCGACGAGTCCCCAGCGGCGGCGGACCACGTTGTCGAGAAACGTGAAGAGCCCGTCGATCAGGATCCCGAGCGTCAGGATGACGATCATGACCGCGATGGCCGCCGGCATGTCGGACATGTTCTGCGCGTTCTCCAACAGCACACCGATCGACGCCGTATTGGTCACGATGACCACCAGCTCACCCGACATCAGACTGCGCCAGGCGAAGGCCCAGCCCTGCTTGAGGCCGGTCACGAAGACCGGTAGTGACGCGGGCAGGATGACATGTCGATACAACCTGATGCCGTTGAGCCCCATCGTTTTCGCCGCGCGCAGTAGCAACGGTGGAATGTGATCGGATCCGGCGATGACGGCGGTCGCGATGGCGGGCGCGGTTCCGATGACGATGACGAACACGATCGCCGAAGTGTTGAGCCCGAAGAAGATGATGGCGAACGGGAACCAGGCGATCGCCGGCATAGTCTGCATGCCGGTGATGATCGGTCCGAAGGCCGCCCGCGCCAAACGATTCCGTGACACGAAGATACCGGCGGCCAAGCCGATCAGCACGGCGAGACCGAATCCGTACACGGCTCTGCTCAGGGTCGTCGCGATGGCCTGCCACAACAGCGGCTCGCTCGCTTGAGTCCACAGACTGCCCAGGGCCGCCACTGGACCGGGTAACACGAACGCGGGTTTCCAGCCGCTCAGATAGACCGCCTGCCAGCCGGCCAGGACGATCAACAGACCCACGCCAGGGGCCCACAGCGATCGGGCCAGTCGACGAGTGAAAAGCCCGCCGGCCGAACGCGGTTCACCGGGCCTGCGCTGATCGACCTCAAGATTGCTAAGCGTCATCGCCGGCCCCCGATCCCTGAAGGTCGGCGTTGACGGCCGCGACCAACTCGGCGATCGGTCCGGCGTCGATGCGCCGCGGGCGTGGAAGGTCGACGACGTGTTCGGCAATGATCCGGCCGGGCCGGTTGCTCATCAGCACCACCCGGTCGCCCAGCCTGACCGCCTCCTGCACGTTGTGGGTGACGAACAGGACGGTCAAACCCGTTTCTGCGACGATGCGTTCGAGTTCGGTGTGCAGCAGGTCGCGGGTGATCGCGTCGAGCGCGCCGAACGGCTCGTCCATCAACAGCACATCGGCATCTTGGGCCAGTGCACGTGCGAGTGCCACACGCTGGCGCATACCGCCGGACAGTTGATGCGGCCGAGCGCCGGCGAAGGCGGCCAGCCCCACGACGTCGAGCAGCTCGGCCACTCGAGTGCGCCGCTCGGGCCTGGGAAACTTGCGTGCCCGCAGCGCCAAGTCGACGTTGCCTGACGCCGTCAGCCACGGGAATAGGGCAGATTCCTGAAACATCAACGCCAGCTGGCGATTTCCGGTGGACACCGTGCCCGTCGTGGGCTGATCCAAGCCGGCCGCCAGCGACAGCAAGGTGCTCTTGCCGCATCCGGACGGTCCGACGATGCAGACGAACTCGCCCTGGTTCACGCTGAGCGACAGCTCGGCGAGCGCGGCGACGGGCGTGGCGCTTTGTTCGTAAGTCCTCGAGACGGACGAAAACCGAACAGCGGGCTCGGCCTCGTCGTTCGGCGCGGGACTGGTCACCTGCTGAGTCGATGTGCTGGTCACGCGTTGACCTGAGCCTTCCCGGAGGTTTTCAAGACTTCGTTGAGCAGGCGCAGGTCTACGAGACCGTCCAGGTTGAGCGGATCGAGTAGCCCGACCGAAACGGCTTTGCGCACTTGGTCCTTCAGCGATGCGGTATTCGGATCGTTGGTGAACGTCGTTTCCTGCAGAGATGCGGTCAACACGTCTGGAGTCAGGCCTTTGCCCAAGTCTTTCGCGAGTTGGTTGTTGGCCGCCTGCGCCGCCGCGGCGGGTTCATTGTGCAGCAGATCATCGGCCTCGACCTGCCCGCGCAACAGTGCGGAGACCGCGTCGGGGTGGGCTTTCAAGAAGTCCCGGCGCACCACCAGCACGGTAATCGTTCCTGGATCCGGCCACAGTTTGACGCCGCCGGCTTTGACCAACTCGACGTCGTAGGGCGCGGACTCCGCGGCGCCCGCGATCTGATCGGTGATGAACTCCTGCAGGATCCCCGACTCCGGTTTGGTCGGCTTCACCGACACGTCCCCGCCGCTTTGGGTATTGGTCTGTAAGCCGTTGTCTTTGAGCCAGCTTCGCAAGCTGATGTCGTGGTTGCCGCCCAGGCCCGGGTCGGCGACGGTCTTGCCGCGCAGATCCTGCGCGTTCTTGATGTCGGGCTTGACGACCAGGGACGTGCCGCCCAGGGCCGATCCGGAGACGATGTTGATCGCCGTGCCGTGCGACTTCTGCCAGGCGTTGAACGCTGGGTTGGTGCCGATGTAGGCGGCGTCGAGTTTGTCGGACAACAGCGCGGTGACTTCGGCGATGCCTTGCTGGAAGGGCTGGGTAGCCAGATTCACTGACGAGCCGAGGTTCTTGGTGAACAAGCCCCGGTCGACGGCAACCAGCGCCGACGCATGCGTGATGCGGGTGATGTAGCCCAGTCGCAAGGTGACTCCTGCGCCAGAGCCCCCGGTGGACGCGGAATGTCCGCAACCGGTCAGTAGGGCGGCGACAAGAGCGACGACCATCGTCGCCGCACGGCGGGCCGGAATGTGAGTGCGCATGAGATCTCCTTGAGCGACCGGGTCGGCGGGCGAAGCGGACTGGTCAGCTACAGGATGAGGTGGTGACGCGCTGCAGGTCGACGTGCAGACGCTTGGTCAGTCGTACGGCGATACGGCTCACCATGTTCAGTCCGCGCTTCGGGAGATGAACAGCGGGCTGGTCCAGACCTGGTGCCCGTCGGCTTGACGTGCCCGCAGGTAGAGCGCGCTGTCGGCGGGTGGCAGGTCGACGGTCAGTTGCCCGCTCGCCTTGACGGGCAGGGCAGCGAGGTCGGCGATGCGTTCCACGGTGAGCGTCAAGTTGAGGCCACCGACCGGGGTCTGGCGCCGGCCGGCCGCGATCAGTTCTGCGCCGGTGATCGACACACTCGCGTCGACGCCGTCCTCGACGATGCTGGTGTCGATCTGCAGACGCGATGACGCCAGATCGGCCAGGCTGACCACGACGCCGATGTCGCTACCGTATGTCGTTGCACGCCAAGTGATCTCGTTCCCGGCGAGGTTGAATTCCTGCTCAGGATGCGCGGCGGCCCATGGCGTCGCGGAGCCGACGGCGCTACCGGTCACCGCGAGGCGGCCGGACCAGGTCGCCCAGCGGTAGCGGTCTTTGTGCCGCGCGCCGCCCCATCGGATTCGCACCAAGGTGTCTGACAGCCCTGTCTCGGCGTGGAAGTCGCGCCGCCACAACCGGCCCGCGGTGTCCCACACTTCCAGATCTTCCCAGCCCGCAGTGCCGTAGAGGTCGTATCCGGCGACCAGTTCGTCTGCGGCGGCGTAGATCTCGTCGCCCATCCAGTGGTCCCCGCTGCGCAACAGCGCGACGGCGCGGGCCCCGGTCGTCGCCCAGGTGCGCCGGGCCCGCAACGCTCGGCCGACGTCGGCGCGGGTGAGTTCGGGTGCCAGGACGCCGGTGAGTCCGCCGTGGCCGCCGAAGATGTTGGCTCCCGGCGCGCCGCCGCCGGGTCGCCCGCGGTGCTCGTCGCTGGCGGCGCTGGCGCCCAGGCGCAGGCCCCGCGCCAGCGCGTCTTCGAGGAACCAGGGGCTCGTTCCCCAGGAGGAGTGGACTTCGATCAGTCGCTCGAGTTCTGGATGGTGCCAGTCCAGGATCGCCCGTCGTCCGCCGACATGGGGGATCAACAGGTAGGAGTCGGGATCTTTTTCGTAGGCGGCGTACAGCTCTGTGATAGGCCATGTTTGGGGCACCGGCGCGGCCGAGGCCATGCCTTGGTGCCATTCCAGTGACCGCGCCACGGTGGTGTCCTCGCCGAGAAAGACGACATTGTGGTCGCCGCCGACGCCCGCTGTTCCGCACCACTCCACGCCGGGATAGCAGACCAGTCGGCCGTCCGTATTAGCGTCGGCGCACGCGGCGACGACGTCGTCCCACACGTCATCGGTTATCTGAAAGTCGTTGGCGGTGTAGCCGATCACGTCGAGCGCGCCGACATCGCGGCCATAGGCCAGGTTGGACCCGGTGTCCTGGGTGCCTACCGTGTCGTTGGAATGCACGTGTAGGTCGGCGAACAACGCACGCGGGGAAGGGAAGTCGTCGATGACGTCGAGATAGGACGTCTCCCGGCCGATCTCGGCGCCGTCGGCATCGGCGACGAGGTCGATGCCGCCGTCCTGGGCCGGGACCGTCACCGTCGCCGCCGCCCATCCCGCGGTCGGGAATTCGGCGGAGGCGACGTCGGCGTCACCGGCGCGCGCTCGCACGGTCGCGGCAGGGATGTCACGGCAGGCGTTGCCCCACCGATCCTGCAGGTGTACTCGCAGCTCCGCCGACGTTGTGTCGCGCCGCACCAGTCGTGGGCCCTGCGCCACGACGCGCTCGGGCGGCCCGGGGATCACCGCAAGCCGCGAGACGGCGGCGCGGGCCATCCGCGACGTGCCCAAGACGTCGACGAACAAGTGGAACTCGAACTCGTCCTCGACGAACGTCTGCACTCGGGTGCCGGGTCCGCCGAATCGGCGGTCGCCCAACCGGATCTCGATGACGTCGCCGGGCCGCAGGTAGCCGTCTTTGACGTGGATCAGCAGCGCTTTCTGGAACGGGCGTTCGCCACCTTTGACGTCGTAACGGGTGACGAGCTGCTGCACTGTGGCCGCCGAGGCCGCAGAGGCGCCGCCGACCAGCGACCGGTTGACCAAGGTTGCCGACGCGTAATCGCGAGCGTGCGGGTCGCTCGCCTGTAGATCCCAGTCGGAGTAGAAGCGGAAGCACAGCTTCAGCCAGCCGCTGTCGGCGATCCCCGAGCTGCCCACGGTGTAGGTGAAGACCAGCTCTTCGGTCGAACCCGCGACCACCGTCGTCGTGTCGCACGTCAGTGTTCCCAGGAACGGCAGCGCGTCCAGCTCGGCGGTGATCGCCTCCCGCGTCACCAGATCCGAACAGTCGTTGGTGTCCAAGCCGCGATGCGACCGCGCCTGGACACGGGCCGTGGCGCTGGTGCCGACCACCTGAGACATGTCGTCGATTGTTCATCGACTTGCACTTACCAGTCCAACGCATAGATATGATGACATTTATTACTGAAAGTGAAGGACGGTGAATCTACGGCAGCTCCGCTACGCGGCGGCGCTGGCCGAAGCGCAGAGTTTCACCAAAGCCGCCGAGAACGAGTTCGTCGTGCAGTCGGCGCTCAGTCAGCAGTTGCGCAAGCTCGAAGACGAACTCGGCGTGGCGCTGTTCGAGCGCACCACCCGTTCGGTCGCATTGACCCCGGCGGGGGAGGCCCTGCTGCCGCTGATCCATCAGGTGCTGGCCGGTGTCGACCGGATCAAGTTCGACGCTCAAGCGCTCAGCGGCACCATCGCCGGTCGTCTGACGGTCGGAATGATGGAGGTTCCCTCGGAAAGCCTCGACGTCGCGGCGCTGATGGCGACCTTCCACGCGCGGTATCCCGAGGTGACGGTCACGCTGCGCAGCGGAGGCAGCAACTTGCTGATCGAGGCGGTGCGTGACCGCAAGCTCGATGTGGCGGTCGTCGGATCCAACGTGTTGCCCCCGACCGGGCGACTCACCGTCGCTGAGCTGTTCACCGAGCCGCTCGTGGCGGTGCTGCCGTCGTCGCACGAGTTGGCCGCGGGGCCGACCGTGTTGCTCGAACAGTTGGCGGTGTTGCCGTTCATCGACTTCCCGCCCGGCTACGGCCTGCGGCACGAAACCGACCGCGGCTTCGCGTCGGTGCCCCGGCGAGTGGCGTTCGAGGTCACCCGCGTCGACGAGGTGATCCAGTTCGTGAGTCAGGATCTCGGCGTCGCGCTGCTCCCTGAGTCGGTGGCTGTCGCGAGGGTGGGCGACGACCCGACGCTGGCCCTGCGGCCGGTCGCCGGAGCCGACCTCTACCGCCAGGTGAACCTCGTGGCGCCCGGCAGCACCTTCAGATCGGCGGCCTCACAAGCCTTCATCGGTTGCGTCGAAGACCACATCAACCGCTAGTCCGATGGCCGCGCTTCTGACATCGTCAGATCGATGATTACCGGATTGGCGCACACCGGCGTCTGCGTGCCTGACTGCGAAGCGGCGGTGGCGTTCTATCGCGACGTGTTAGGCCTGCGCGTGCTGTCGCCGCCGTACGTGATGGCCGGTGACGCGATTCGCGACGACATGGGTCAGTTGGTGTCCGATCCCACGATGAAGGCGGCCATCGTCGGCTTCGGCGACGACGGAGACCGGGTCCTCGAGGTGATCGAGTATCTCGGCGTCGCCGGCGGCGATCAGCGCAACGCCGCCGCCATCACCGACCACGGGTTGTCGCATGTCGGGCTGATCTGCGATGACCTCGACGCCACCCGGGCCCAACTCGAGGCCAACGGGGTGCGCTTTCTTGTCGACGGCATCGCGGACGTGGCGCGGGTTCGCACGACATGGTTCGTCGACCCGTGGGGTGTGGTGTTCATCCTCGTCGAGAAGAGCAGGCCGGAGCGTCCCTACTTCGCGCAGTGGGCCTGAAGCGCGCCCGTAGCATCGACGGGATGCAGCAACCGATCGCGCAGGAAAGCGTCCGGGCAGAACGGCTTAGGGACGCCGAGGCGAAGGCGGCGCAACTGTTCGACGAGATCGAGCGCCGCGCGATGATCCGGGCCGGCGTCAGTGAGAAGGAGTTGTCCGACGAGATCAATGTCTTGGCTGCGGAGTTGTTCGGGGTCAAGCGGCACTGGCACCGGCGGATCGTGCGGGCCGGCGAGAACACGCTGCATCCCTTCAAAGAGCGCCCACCGGACCGGGTGATCGTCGACGACGACATCGTGTTCCTCGACTTCGGACCGATCTTCGAGGAATGGGAAGCCGACTTCGGGCGCACCTTCGTGCTCGGCGACGATCCCGACAAGTGTGCCGCCCGCGACGCCCTGCCGCGGGTATGGCAGGCCGGCCGCGACTACTTCGACAGCCACTCCGACGTCACCGGTGCGGAGTTGTTCGACGTCTCCGTGGAGGCTGCCCGTGCCGAAGGTTTCGGGTGGGGCAGCCACATCGCCGGACATCTGGTCGGGGAGTTCCCGCACAAGAAGATCGCCGGGACCGCCAAAGAGTGGTACATCATGCCTGGATCGACCAAGCCGATGCGGCGCACCGATCCCAGCGGCCGGCGCTGTCACTGGATCCTCGAGATCCACTTGATCGACCCGCAGCGCCGCTTCGGCGGTTTCTACGAGCAGCTGCTCGATCTGCCCTGAGGCATCAGCCGAGGGGATCGAGGGGGTACGTGACGGCGGTCAGCTCCTCGGAGACCGCCCACAGCCGCCGCTGCTTGTCGGTGTCGTGCGACTTCTTGCTAGAGCCAACGATTTTCGGATATCCGCGCGTCTGGCCGAGGCCGTCGGGGCCGTAGTACTGCCCGCCAAGCACCGCTGGGTCAGTCGCCGCCCGCAGCTGCGGCAGCGCGCCCATGGCCGCGTCCTGGAATATCGGTTCGAGCACGGGGTAGATGGACTGGGCCCATCCGGGCAGGTGGCGCATCAACTCCGTGTTCGAGCCGCCGGGGTGGGCGGCCGCGGCGATCGTCGTGCCGTGCGATGCGAGCCGTCGTTGGAGTTCGTAGGTGAACAGCAGGTTGGCCAGCTTGGCCTGCCCATAGGCCGAAACGCGGTTGTAGCTGTGTTCCCACTGCAGATCGTCGAAGTGGATGTCGGCACGGATGCGGTGGCCGATGCTGCTGACCGTAACAACCCGGGAACCCGCGACCGGCAGGAGCCGATCCAGCAGCAAACCGGTAAAAGCGAAGTGGCCGAGATGATTGGTGCCGAACTGCAGCTCGAACCCGTCTTTGGTGGTCGACTTCGGCGGGTACATCACGCCGGCGTTGTTGACCAGCAGGTCGATGTGATGGTAATCCGCGCGCAGTTGGCGGGCCGCGGAGCGAACGGACTCCAGCGACGTCAAATCGAGCTCCTGCAGCGCCACATCGGCTTGCGGGCTCTGCGCGACGATCCTCGAGATGGCGTCCTTTCCCTTGTCGAGGCTGCGGACCGCCAGCACGACGTGGGCACCGTGGGCAGCGAGAGCCAGCGCGGTCTCATACCCGAGTCCGGTGTTGGCGCCGGTGATGACGGCGACGCGACCGCTCTGGTCGGGAATGTCCGATGCTGTCCATTTGGTCATGCGAAACTCCTAAGCTGTAAGGTAAACGGGGCGTACGCTCCGGTTCTGCTTCGACTATACGGAACGTACGCCCCGGTTTGTCAAACGCTAGGTGATGCCGAGATGTCTATACCCGCTCGACCGCTACGTGCTGACGCGGCCCGCAATCGGGCCCGCGTGCTCGAGACGGCGTACGAGATGTTCGCGGCCGAGGGCCTGGCGGTGCCGATCGATGAGATCGCCCGGCGCGCGGGCGTCGGCGCGGGCACGGTCTACCGGCATTTTCCGACGAAGGAAGACCTGTTCCGCGCGGTTGTCGACAGTCGGATACGGCGCATCATCAACGAAGGCCGCGCGCTGCTGGACCAGCCTGAACCCGGGGAAGCGCTGTTCGCATTCCTACGGTCGATGGTGCTGGACTGGGGCGCCACCGACCAGGGCCTGGTGGATGCGCTGGCCGGGTTGGGCATCGACGTCGACTCCGTAGCGCCCGACGCCGACGCCGCCTTCCGCGGCCTGATCGGCGAGCTGCTGGAAGCCGCGCAACATGCCGGCACGGTGCGACCCGATGTCGACGCAGCCGAGATCAAAACACTCATGGTGGGGTGCCAGGCGATGCAGGGCTACGACAAGTCGCGTGCCGAGCGGGTAACCGGCGTGGTGATCGATGGATTGCGGGCCCCTTCGTAGGGGTTGGAAAAGCATTTGGGCTGGTTGCACTCGGCATAGGCGAGTGCTAAGAATGACATTGGCACTCGCGACCAGTGAGTGCTAGGTCGGGGACGGTGAGGCAGGGGCCGCGTCAGCGGAAGACACCCACAGCCGTCCGTCGCGGGCACTGCACCCGACCAAATACGTGTCATCCCTTAATCGGAGGAATCACTTCGCAATGGCTAAGACAATTGCGTACGACGAAGAGGCCCGTCGCGGCCTCGAGCGGGGCCTCAACGCCCTCGCCGACGCGGTAAAGGTGACGTTGGGCCCCAAGGGTCGCAACGTCGTCCTGGAGAAGAAGTGGGGCGCTCCCACGATCACCAACGATGGTGTGTCCATCGCCAAGGAGATCGACCTGGAGGACCCCTACGAGAAGATCGGCGCCGAGCTGGTCAAAGAGGTCGCCAAGAAGACCGACGATGTCGCCGGTGACGGCACCACCACGGCCACCGTGCTGGCTCAGGCACTGGTCAAAGAGGGCCTCCGCAACGTCGCGGCCGGCGCCAACCCGCTTGGCCTCAAGCGCGGTATCGAGAAGGCCGTCGAGAAGATCACCGAGACCTTGCTGAAGTCGGCCAAGGACGTCGAGACCAAAGAGCAGATCGCTGCGACCGCAGGCATCTCGGCCGGTGACCAGTCCATCGGTGACCTGATCGCCGAGGCCCTGGACAAGGTCGGCAACGAGGGCGTCATCACCGTCGAGGAGTCCAACACCTTCGGCCTGCAGCTCGAGCTCACCGAGGGCATGCGGTTCGACAAGGGCTACATCTCGGGTTACTTCGTCACCGACGCCGAGCGTCAGGAAGCGGTCCTCGAGGACCCGTACATCCTGCTGGTCTCGTCGAAGGTTTCGACCGTCAAGGACCTGCTTCCGCTGCTGGAGAAGGTCATTCAGGCCGGTAAGCCGTTGCTGATCATCGCCGAGGACGTCGAGGGCGAAGCGCTGTCGACCCTGGTGGTCAACAAGATCCGCGGCACCTTCAAGTCCGTGGCCGTCAAGGCTCCGGGCTTCGGTGACCGCCGTAAGGCCATGCTGCAGGACATCGCGATCCTGACCGGTGGCCAGGTGGTCAGCGAAGAGGTCGGCCTCTCGCTGGAGACCGCTGACATTTCGCTGCTGGGCCAGGCTCGCAAGGTGGTCATCACCAAGGACGAGACCACCATCGTCGAGGGCTCGGGTGACTCCGACGCCATCGCCGGTCGGGTGTCTCAGATCCGCGCCGAGATCGAGAACAGCGACTCCGACTACGACCGCGAGAAGCTGCAGGAGCGCCTGGCCAAGCTGGCCGGCGGTGTTGCGGTGATCAAGGCCGGTGCTGCCACCGAGGTGGAGCTCAAGGAGCGCAAGCACCGCATCGAGGACGCCGTTCGCAACGCCAAGGCGGCCGTCGAAGAGGGCATCGTCGCCGGTGGTGGCGTGGCTCTGCTGCAGGCGGCTCCCGCCCTGGACGATCTGAAGCTCACTGGTGACGAGGCGACGGGCGCGAACATCGTGCGCGTGGCGCTGTCGGCTCCGCTGAAGCAGATCGCCTTCAACGGTGGACTCGAGCCCGGCGTCGTTGCCGAGAAGGTCGCCAACTCGCCCGCCGGTACCGGCCTCAACGCCGCCACCGGTGAGTACGAGGACCTGCTGAAGGCCGGCGTCGCCGACCCGGTCAAGGTGACGCGTTCGGCGCTGCAGAACGCGGCGTCCATCGCGGCGCTGTTCCTGACCACCGAGGCCGTT